>Ga0105049_10006640_pt1 | contig 13470 bp, 11 predicted proteins | sample MAT06_FD_78087 | JGI IMG/M metagenome (GOLD analysis project Ga0105049, IMG submission 78087) | Freshwater microbial communities from Lake Fryxell liftoff mats and glacier meltwater in Antarctica - MAT-06 | ecosystem: Environmental > Aquatic > Freshwater > Ice > Liftoff microbial mat | place...
CCCGAGGGTCACTACTTCTACTCCCACATCGCGAAGCTCGGCCATACACTCTAGAACTTCTTCTTGGGTTTCACCCAATCCCAACATGATCGAGGATTTTGAAATAATACTCGGCTTAATTCTTTTTGAAATGCGGTGATAATTTAAAGACAAATCATGGTCACAACGGGGATCCCGCACGTGAGGCACGAGTCTTCTTACCGTCTCTACGTTGTGAGCGAGAACGTCCACATCGCTCTCGAGCATAGTCTGAATCGATCGCTCTAAAGTTTTTCTAAAATCTGGAGTAAGCGCCTCGACCAAAATTTTTGAATCTACATGTTTAATCGCACGAACGGTGGCGGCAAAATGTGCGGAGCCTTCGTCTTCTAGCTCATCGCGATCCACACTGGTTAAAACTACATAAGATAATTTTAAGGTCTGAACACTCTGCGCAATTTTTCGAGGCTCTAAAGGATCGAGCGCTTCGGGCTTTCCACCTTTTACATGGCAAAAGCGACAAGCTCGCGTGCAAGTGTCGCCCATCAACATGAAAGTTGCTGTTCCTTTATTCCAACATTCATAAATATTGGGACACTTGGCCTCAGCACAAACCGTGGCAAGACCGTGTTCTTTGACCAGATTATTTATAGTATTGAATCTCTCGCCCTCTTGATATCGAACGCGAAACCAGTCCGGCTTCTTTAACGGAGCTAAATCTTTTTCAAGGTCAGGCCGGGTTTTAAAGGGCTTCTGAGGGCGTGGCACACTTAGTTAAAGCATTTTTCGGCCTCTTCTATCAAGCAAGCAAAGGGCCCAAAAAGCTTGGCATTTCAAGGTCTTAGTGCAGCATTTAAAAGCCGAGCAATCAGATCGGGATAACTCACACCGGCCAGCCCCAATAGGCGGGGATACATGCTTATCGGAGTGAAACCCGGAATGCTGTTCACTTCATTCAACAAGAAGTTCCCTTTGTGATCTTGAAAGAAATCAATTCGAGCCATTCCCTTACAATTCATAGCATCAAAAATTTTTGAAGCTAAATTTTGCAGCTCCTTTAGCTGTTCCGATGAAAGATCAGCAGGAGCAACGAGCTCGGCGCCATCGGGATGAACATACTTGGTGTCATAATCATACCAACCGTTTCGACAAATGATCTCGCCCGCCGGGCTAAGCACTCTCGACTGCCCGTCATCCAAAACCGCAATCTCTAACTCACGACCAACAATCGCGGGCTCGACTATTAATCTTGTCGACCACCGAAAGGCTTCTTCGACGGCCGATTTCAATTCATTTGCGGACTCCACCTTTGAAACTCCGATAGAACTTCCGCCCGTCGCCGGCTTTACAAAACATGGATACGTCATTTCTAATTTCGATACTTGGGCTAAGTCAGTGAGCTCGACGAACGGAGCGACCGGCAGATTTGAAGAGATACAAATCTTCTTGGTAATAATCTTGTCCATGGAATTGGCAGAAGCCCCAACCTTACAGCCCACGTAGGGGATCTGAGCGGTTTCAAGAAATCCCTGAATGCTCCCGTCTTCGCCACCCTCGCCATGAAGAACCGGAAACACCGCATCAAAATTTAAAAGCCTTCCGGACTCTACAAACCCAGGCTTGTCGGTCCCATTAGAATAAGGACGAAAATCAACAGGGCGCCCCTGCAAACCAGCAATCTCTTTTGGATTGTCAGGTAGTTTAAAAAGATTCTCTTCTGCAATCAGATCCATGCGGCCACGCTTTTGAATCATGATCACGGTGGGCTCAATTTCATCTCGACGAATCGCTTTCAAAATATGCTTGGTCGAGATCAATGAAACTTCGTGCTCTCCACTACGACCGCCACACAGAAACAAAACCTTCTTCTTCATAAACGACTAGGACTCCTTTGTTCAGTATTAATGCTTCGCTCCAAAATGTCGAGTAAGCGCCTGTCAAGACGAAGCTCTCCACTTGATGCCACAACCCAAAGCTGGAGTGGTTGCAATCTCGGGACTCTTGCCAGCCAAAACCGAAGCTATGGCTAATTCTAAATAACGAGCTTTCACTTTTTCTGGCTCATTCGTGTTGTCGTCAAGCCGCCCGTGATATTGAAGTTTTCGAAATTCATCATAAACATAAAATTCTGGTGTGCAGGCCGCATTAAAAGCCCGTGCGACCTGCTGCGTTTCGTCTTGAAGATAGTCAAATACGAATTCTTTCTGTTCAGCACGAAGAACCATATTCTCAAAAGTATCGTCCGGATACTTTATTGGATCATTCGAGTTAATGCAGACGATCGACACGGATTGAGAACGATACTTGGTTGCTAGCGCATTCAAGCGGTCTTCGTAGGCCTTCACGTAAGGACAATGATTGCAAGTAAAGCCGACGATTAAAATTTTTGACTCTCGGTAGTCACCAAGAGAATGGAGTCTATTATCCACGCCTTTCAGCTGAAAAGATGGAGCCTCACTGCCGATTCGAATTTCATTCGATGATGTTGCCATTGTCTTTGGTCTCCCTTTTCAGGGCGAATATCAATCGTAGATTGGAATTAGAACTCTTGCCACTCCAATGGCGCCCAAACCATCTAAGTTCATTAAAAAAAATTAGAGGATTTGATTTGCCTTAGAAAGTCTTGTTTGAATTCTTAAGAACTAAGCCCGCAGGGCTTTAATACGATCTGCTACTTCTCTAAAAGTAGGATCCAGCTTTTGAACTTCTTCATAAAGTTCGGCAGCTCGTTTTTTATCTTCTAACTTAAGCAGTACTTCAGCGAGCTCATACGAAAGGGAGATCTTTTCTTGGTTATCGAGCTTGGGCGCCTTCAAGGCTGAGTCAAAATGCTCACGCGCTTTAGCCCAATCATTTCTGGCGATTTCACAAAGACCAAGCTGATATCTTGAAGTAACATTTTTACCAGGCAATCGAGCGCAGATCTCAAACTCTGAAATCGAATCTTCAATGAGTCCCATCTCTCGGTAGGCAATTCCCAAATCAAAATGGGTCTCGAAATCGTCTGCACTCACACTCGAACTTATCCCTTGCTTGAAGGCGTTGAAGACATCTCGAACCTCCGTGGGTACGGACGACTTCGTAGTCATTTCATCTTCAAGTTCGGCAGCCAAATCAAAAAAGTCGCCCTCTAATTCAGAGCGCAAGTCTTCATGAACTGAGAACTTCATCTTTGTACCCAGGGCCTCAACTTCTACGTGCTTAGAATGGGTCGCCGATTTTGGGGGCTCCTCTAACGACAATTCAAAAACCTGGGGCTTCTGCTCTTCAATCGGAGTGAGCGAAACAACACTCACCGTAGGTTCTTCAATTCCCAAATCATCTTCAGGACTGGGGGCCAAAGTAAAAGAGTCAATAGCTGCAGATTTTTTATCGGGATCCAATTTCTGGTCCATCACACTAAGTTCATCCGCGGTAAAATCGGCTTCGCTCAATAAGAACCCATCGCTATCATCCCCAAGCGCGTCGGCAGTGGCGACCTTATCTTCGGCTTCGGCAAAGCTCATCATATCGGCAAGCTCGATAGTTTCAGAATGACTATCTTCTTCAATCGGAGCGTCCGATGCGCTCTTCGTATCTTCTTGAAGCAAAAGGTAGTCCTCTAAAGCGTCATCAGAACGATGCGCTTTTTCTTTTTTCTGTGATGCTCGTTCAGCCTCTTCTAAAAGCTGGTCGTCATCATCCATAACACCTTCTTTGAGAAACTCGGGCTGAGGTTGGCTCTTAGAAATTAAATCATCCTCGACAATAATACTAATATCAGAATCCTCGAGGTCCTCACCAAAAACTTCTTGAGCCGTCTCGTTTAACTTAGATCGCCGCGTAGGCTCATCGGCCAGATGTTCTGGAATGCCGAGGTCCATCGGTGAAGAATCTAAACTGGGGTGCTTAGGATCGACAGAACGTAGATCGTCAGAGCCTAATTTCACCCACTCAACGGACTTTTGCTCTTTGGCGATAAGGACGATCTCACTCAAGCAGTGAACGAGCTCTTCCCTAAGGCGAAGCTCTTGCAAAACACTTTTTAACTTCCAACGCAAAGCGAGCGATTTAGAAAAGCGATGAATTTGGGCTGCTAGAACTTCGCGCGCCTTCTCGGAGAGCCCGTACTTCATATAGACATCGCATTCGGATATTATTTTTCTCTCTTCGACATCAATTTCGGTTTTCGCGATTAAATCATCGCCGGGATCAATCGACTCCGTCTTAAGCTGCATCTCGGAACGCCTTTGACTTCCAGTGGCTGTCGAAATTGGAGCCCCGCCTCGAACCCTTTCTTCGACTAAGATTAAATTCTTATCGTCGCCGGCTTTACGATAAATCTTAACCAGCTCGACATCAACGGCACGCGCTTTGTCGGGCTGCTTCATCTCGCCAAAAGTCTTCGACAATAATTCTAAAACCGCGGTGTTGTAAGGATCTGATCGAAAGGCCATTTGTAATCGGCCAAGCGCGCGCTTCGGCTCGGCGACTTTCAAGTAGATTCTAACCAAGTACTCCAAAGATTTAAAATCCTTAGGAAACAAACCCGTCCATTTTTCATAGACATGAATAACATCTGCCCATTGGCCCTTCGAACTAAGCGCATCCGCCAATTTTCTAAGCGAAGACCTAGCTTCTTCTTCTCGACCTTCGCCCACAAAAAGCTCAATCAGCTTCATCTGGCTGTCGGGATTATAGGGATCAAGTTCTGCGACTCGCTTCAAAACCTCTAAAAGCGCGGGCTTGTCTTTAGCCTGATCAAAGTAGTCGACGACAATTTTATAATGAGACATGGAGTCCGACACCAGGCCGAGCTGTGCATACAGGCTTGCCAACTGCTCGTGAATGCGGATGGTATCGCCTCGAGAGCTCCCTTCGCTGATCTTAAGTACCCGCTTTAAAATGGCGACGGCTTTACTATAGAACCCATCACGAGTGTACACATCGGAGATTCGTCGAAGAGATTCTACGGCCTTAGCAGTACTCCCAACTTTTAAATAAAGATCGGCAGCCTTACTAAGAGCCTTCATGTCTTGACTATCGACACTTAGGATTTGTTCCAAAGCCTCTAAAGCCTTATCATTCTGGCTTTTAGAAATAAATTTTTCGGCAGCCGCATAGAGCTTGGCCTTATCCACTAGACTCCCCCTGTAAGAACCTGAACCCTTATTTTACTTGAAAGTAGCGAAAGAGACGCGGCGTCAAATCACGACAATCTTTTTGATATTGATAAAGATCTCGACGGACAGCTCCTTAAGCAAGCCAGCGAGTGAGAAATCCAGTGTCATAACGCCCATCCAAGAATTCTGGATGCGTCATAATATCGATATGAAGGGGAATCGTCGTCTTGACACCATGAATCACAAATTCTTTCAAGGCGCCATGCATTTTCATAATGGCCATCTTTCGATTTTCATCATGAACAATCAGCTTAGCGATCATAGAGTCGTAAAATGGCGGAACAAAATAATCACTACAAGCCGTCGATTCGAGTCTCACTCCGAAGCCCATGGGAGGGTGAAATAACTTAATTTGCCCTGGATTAGGAGCAAAAGTACGAGGATCTTCAGCCGTGATTCGGCACTCAATCGAGTGCCCCCGAAACTGGATATCTTTTTGCTGATAGCGAAGCTTCTCGCCCATCGCACTACGAATTTGCTCACGAACTAAATCGACCCCCGTAATCATCTCAGTGATGGGATGCTCGACTTGAATCCGCGTATTCATCTCTAAAAAATAAAAATTCAAATTCTTATCTACAATAAACTCCACTGTGCCAGCGCTAGAATAACCCACCGCTTTAGCGGCCGCGACTGCAACCAAACCCATCTTCATTCGAACTTCTTCGTTCAAAACTGGACTCGGAGCTTCTTCTAATAGTTTTTGATGCCGTCTTTGAATCGAACAATCTCGTTCACCCAAATGAATCACGTTGCCATGTTTATCGCCTAAAACCTGAATCTCAATATGCTTAGGATTCTCTAAGTATTTTTCGATATAAACTTCGTCACTGCTAAAAGCGTTCTTCGCTTCGGATCGAGCTACATCGAGCTGGCCCGCTAAGTCTTCGATGCGGCGCACGATCTTCATTCCTCGTCCGCCTCCGCCCATGGCTGCTTTAATCAAAATCGGGAATCCAACTTTTTCAACTTGCTTACGAATCTCTGGAGTCACTTCGCCCTTAACCTTGATTGAGGTGAGTGTGGGCACACCCGCCGACTCCACTTTTTCTTTCGCTCTAATCTTATGCCCCATAGAACCAATGGCTTCATAACTAGGCCCGATAAAAGTTAGATTCGAGGCCTCACAAATCTTCGCAAACTCAGCGTTCTCAGAAAGAAATCCATAACCAGGATGAACCGCATCGGCACCAGTGACTTCTGCCGCGGCCAAAATGGCCTGCATATTGAGATAACTCTCTTTAGGAGATGGAGGCCCGATACAAACCGATTCATCAGCGAATTTTACATGCAACGAATCCTTATCGGCAGTCGAGTAAACAGCCACCGTTTTCAATCCCAACTCATGGCAGGCACGATTTACACGAAGAGAAATTTCACCACGATTAGCGATAAGTACTTTCTTAAACATGTTTAGCTTTTCCGCAGCGCGTAGAGAGGCGCATTAAAATCGACAGGGGTTCCGTTCTCTAAATAAATTTTCTCAACAACACCGCTGGCATCGGCTTCGATCTCGTTCATGATTTTCATGGCTTCGACAATACAAACCACCTGCCCTTTTGTGACCATCTGACCAACTTCTACAAAAACTGCGCTGGTCGGCGACGGCGATCGATAAAAGGATCCTACAAACGGAGAACGAATGACATGAAGTTCGGGGTTGGAGCTCTCACTCGCTTTAGAGGTGGCGGGCTGAGCCGAGGCGGATGCCGAACTAGAAGCCATGGCGGGACCAGCATAAGAAACGCTGGCTGCTTCATGAGCTCGCACTCGAATACTCAAAGGACCATCAGAAACTTCTACTTCTGCTAAATCGGTAGACCGCAAAATTTCTGAAAGCTTTCGAATCGCCTTCTCTGGAATACGAAAAGCCTCAGAATCAGTATTCGCGGATGAACCAATATTACCAGAACTAAGCGTACTCTTTAGGGGATCCTTCATCCCCTAAAAGAAGCCGTCTTTGCCCGCCTTGTCGACAACAAAAGCGTTTATTCCTCCAGCTTAGTCGTGCTGTCGGGCGCAAGTGCCGGATCTCGCTGGTCGGTAAGAATATAAGGCGTAATGAAGATTAAAGTTTCTTCCCGGTTAGTAGATCTTGAACGTCCCTTAAAGAGGTGTCCCAAAATCGGAATGTCCATCAAGCCAGGCACGCCACCCTCACCTCGAGTATCAGATGTTCGAAAAACCCCGCCAAGAACTGCGGTGCGCGCACTCTTCACTAAAAGTTCGGTTTGAGCTTCGCGAATGTTGATGATCGGGTTTCCACCCACGTTCTCAGAAGCCGGCTCATTACTTCGAGCCGATACTTGTAAAATCACCGCTCCATCGTTCGTGACTTGCGGGGTCACTGAAATTTCTACTCCCGCCTCTTGAAACTGCACGCTCGAACCCTCAGAACTAGAAGACAAAAATGGAATACGGGATCCCTGAATGATGCTGGCTTTCTTATTGTCGAGAACCGTGATGCTCGGGCGAGAAACGATCCGACCCATCTGCTCGTTCTCGGCGTACTGCAATTGCAAATCAAGGTTGAAAATGTCAGATACCGAACCCAATCTAAGTCCCAAAGCTCCCCCGGTCACGCTGTTTCCAGGCAAGGCATCTACTGCAAAGCTACTCAAAGCTGCGGCAGAAGGAGCGGCGAAACCGGCCGGAGCTCCAACTCCAACAGGCTGAGCGCCAAGACCGAGAACTCTCGGAAACTGAACTCCCAACGGATTGTTAGTTTCATCCAATCGCAACGTGGGTCCCCATTGAACACCAATCGATCTTACGAACCGATCATTCGCTTGAACAATCCGGCTTTCGATTCTCACTTGAGGAGTTTGGCTATCTAAAACCTTAATCAAGTTTTCTGCACGGCTGAGGTTTTCAGCGATATCTTCAACGATTAAAGAGTTGGTTCGCTCGTCGGTATCTACCTTTCCTCTTTCGGTTAAAAGATTCTTGATTCGATCTTTCATTTCAGATGCGTCGGCGTAGTTGACGCTAAATATTTTCAGCTTAGTAGGCTCTAGCTGCTTGGCCGCTTTGTCATTAGCCAAAGCCAATTCGCGCTCTTTCTTCAAAGCCTCAACAGGGGCCACTCGTAGAATATTTCCGTGTTGAACTTTATCAAGACCTTTTGAGGTCAGAATAATATCCAAAGCTTGATCCCACGGCACATCGACTAACTTTAAAGTTAGAGTTCCCTTCACATCGTCAGCGACAATAATGTTTAATTTCGAAACATCTGCAATCAAACGAATGATGTCTTGAATTTGTGCATCTTGAAATTCTAGAGAAACTCGACTGCCAGTATAAACGCGCGAGTCAATTGATCCGAGAGTTGACATCCCTTCAGTAAATTGAGTGGTTGGAATTTCTTGAGTCTCAACATCATTTACGTCGCCATCGGGAACCACTTCAATTTTCTTACTCGCTACCGGAGGAATAAAAACCGGCGAAGCTTCAGGCTTTACGTCTTCTAGAGAAGGCTTAGGCATTTCAACGGGCAACTCAAGAGCAGGTCGGCTGATCGGCTCAATCGGTTGAGCTTCTGCTAGCGGAGGGAGCATCAGCGGAACGGGAAGCTCTTCTGCTTGGGGAATCTCAGTACTTGCGGATTCTAACGGCGTCACTTCAGGAAGTACGGGCGCGGCAACCGGCAGATCAATGCGAGGGGCTTCAGCCATGGGTTCGGTCGACTTCTCTTCAGGCATCGAAGACCCGGCAGGGACCACTCGCACGACTAAATTCGTACCCTCTAAAGATGCCAGATAATTTCCTGATCGACTCAACTCAATTTCAATTCGTACTAAATTAGAAAGACTGTCTTCGATACTTTGAGCTCGAATCGAGCTAATGATGTCATTGCCGCTCAACTCACTCGCAACGGCGGAGTCCAACTTGGCGTCAATCAAGTCAACCATCACCCGATCAGGATCGGTCAGTTTAAAAACATTGTATTTTAGCTCCTGGCTAGCCTTGATCGTGACCGCCGTCTCGGCATCGGCCCCATTCAATTCAATAGCGGTAACCCGGGTCATGCCCAAACTGGCCCCTGAACTCGCGTCGGTCACGTCTCCTGATCTCGAACCTCCGCAGGCTGACAGTAAGCCCAAAAGCATCCACGCGGTTATAGCTTGTAAACGATTCATAATTCCTCCACTCACTTTTTCGATCCAAACTTTTGCTCTTCAGGATTTAACATCATCGAATGTTCGCTGACCGAAAGCTTGCCCAGAGGATCACGATACTCCTCGGCGACGACCACGCGGTCTTTTAAAATACGCATTACTTTTCCTCGATTGCGACCAATTCGCGTGCCGTTACGAATGATATGCCCTCGACGGTCTCCATCCAAAACGATTGCGCGAGGATTCGCCATACCCCACACGATCCCCGCCAGTGAAAACTTGCCGAGATCGTAGTTGAGCAATGGATTGTCAGAGATAACCCGCTCTTCTTTCTTGCCCTTTAAGAACGACTCAAAAGGATCTCGCTTTCCGAAAGGGTTGTAAGTGTATTCAAAAGCTTTTGAATCGCCAACTTCTGGCATTGTATTCGTATCAGCAGCCGGGGCCTTTTCTTGAACAGAGGGATTAATGATCAGCTCATCCCCTTGAATTTCGGTGCCTTGAGAAACTAAGATCAGCGCCGAAAGAAGAGCTATTCCGATCATGATCCCTGCCCTCCTACAAACATAAACGTAGTGGCTACGCAGTTCACCAAAAGCTTAGGCTCTGCATCGCCCTCTTGCTTCTGAATCGTGATATCGAGATTCGATACGTTTACAATACGGGACATTTTGCCGATTCGATCGAAGAAAACCGCGATCTCATGATAGGTCCCATGGATCACCATCTTGACCGGAATCTCAGCGTAAAGCGGCTTCGTTGATTCTCGTTGCGGTTCGAAGGTTCTAAAATCTACGCCACTCTTCCGGCCCAAAGTATAAATATCACGAAGGAGACTTGGAATTTCTTTATCTCGGGGCAGCATCTTGAGCGCTGTGGCCAGATCTTCTTCTAACTTTCGAGTGTTTTCTTGAAAGACTGGCAAATTGTCGGCGACCGCCTTCTGCTCTTCGTACTGCTTTTGAAGGCGCTCACGATTTGATTCGAGCTCTACCACTTTCTTATCAAACTCTGACCAAACCGATAAATAAAAGAACCCTAAAATGCCGAGCGCAATCGCTAATACCCCGCCAAATTTCGCGGCGACTGGAACTTTATTAATTTTATCGATGGCACTCACGACAACTTCTCCCAAATCAAATTAAGGCAGATTAAAACTCGTACTTCACATCCAAAGTAATATTAAACTTCTGAAGCGACTGAGAATCTTGGTCGACCTGAGTCACATTTTGTAACTGAACATTCACAAAGTGTTTTGATCTCTTAATCGCTTCTAAAAAGTCAGCGACAATTGGACCATCTTGAGCCACACCAGAAATCTGCAACTTGCCATTATTTTCTTTAAACGACTCAACCCACAGTTTACGGGGAACAATATCAGTAAGCTCATCCAACATTCGCACGGGCCCTGAACGTCTCGCCTCAAGGTCTTTAATGACTTTGATTTGATCCTGCAGACTCTTTAATTTTTGTTTAAACTTCTCTACCTCGCCAACCTTGGCCTTCAAATCATTAATCTGTTGTTGAATTTTAGAATTCTGGGCTTCGACATCTGCAATCGCGCGCTCTTTTGTTCCGCTATAAATAAAACAGGCTCCTACCACCGCTACAATAAGGATTGCCGCAGCGATGATTTCTACGACTAAGCGCTCTTGCTTGCGGGCTTTAGGAACCGGAATGAGGTTAATGCGAATCATGCGGGTTTATCTCCCAATCGACGCATAGCCAGTCCGGTGACAACCACCGCCATGGGTGCCAGATCGCTCAAGTAGTCGGGATCAAATTCTTTTGGATTGAAAGTAATGTTTCTAAATGGATCAGACATTTCTACTTTGGTATTCAAAGTGCTTTCTAACGCATCTTTCAGCCCAGAAACTTTCGCTGTTCCACCGCTTAGAACTAAGCGATTCAAAGTAGTGCCAGATGCCGTAGCAAGATAAAAGTCGATGCTTCTTTGAATCTCAACCGCTACCGCCTCCGAAGTACTTCTTAGAATTGATCCCACTTCTTGAGGAACAATAGCCTCCGTCGTACTTTGCGTGCTGCTGATATTGCCGCCCAGCTTTAGAGCTTCGGCTTCTTCGTAACTCACATTAAGCTGCTTCTGAATTTCTTCAGTAAACTGATTGCCGCCCATATTGATATCGCGGTTAAAGGCCGTGATGCCATTCGATAAAATATTGATGTTAATGAGACTTGCACCAATATTGACCAGGGCTACCGTTTCACCAGACTCAGCGTCTCCTCGCAGATCAAAAGCATTCTCAAGAGTAAATCCGTCCACGTCCATGACCAAAGGCTTCAGACCTGCTTCGGCTACGACCGCGCTATACTCCTGAATAATTTCTTTTTTAGCCGCGACTAAGAGCACATCCATTTGGCCAGACTCATCGTTGCGACTTAGAACTTGGGTATCGATATTTACATCGTTGATAGAGAAGGGAATATATTGCTCTGCTTCCCACTGAATACTCTCGCTAAGCTCGTCTTCGCTCATCGCGGGCAGCGTGATTTTTTTAATGATTACCGAATGCCCTGCAATACTCGCCGCAACGTCGCGGGTTTTAATTTTATGTCGGGCCACGAGATCTCGAATACCCTCAACAACGGCGGCACTATTCATAATAGCGCCGTCGACGATTGCTTCAGCGGGCAATTTGTGGAGGCCAAACTTAAGCAGCTTCCAGCTTCCGCCTTTGCCCTCTTTCAGCTCCATCACTTTGATGGAGTGACTTCCAATGTCTAGTCCGAGAACTGATCGAGCCATGGAGTTCCGAGTCCTTCCAACCGATTAACTTCTTTCGGTTAATGGGAGACTTTCTTAAAAACGAAAAGCTCCCTCAACCATGTTATCGGTCCGAGCCCTCATGGGTCAAATTTTTTGAATGATTTCGATTACTTAGGGGCGGAGCGTCCAGCGCAATGCAACAACCTTAACCGTCAAAATAACTTTGAAAACGATGGTCGACGATCGAAATCATTGAGAAATTTAAATGAGTGAAAAATGGACCGAGGCCAATCTATCTAACGACTTGCGACAAAATAGAATTCTAAAGATTTATTTACTGTCTACGAACGGTGGTTTCGAGACGAATGTTTCGCCACTTTCCAAATCGATCAACCCACAAAACCACGGCGCGAAGATTTCTTTCGTTCGCGACTGCTCCATCTACGACTCGATAGTATCGGACATACTGACCACGTTGAATCTGCGAGTCGTAATCACAAAAATTGGTAACCGTCTGAGCGAGGACACCCAAATTTGAAGTCGTGACGTCAAAAGTGCGATTAGAAGTTAAAATTCCAGCAACCGAACACCCTACATCGTTATAAACGGGGGGAAGCCACGGATTAGCGGGCACGTGAAGCTGTCCAACCCCACTTGTGCTCACGATCTTACAAGTACTTGCATCCACTACAATGATATTTTCCTCCGGGCAGCCTTGAGAGATGCGCGGCGCCTCTCGCTTTAGGGCTTCCATCATCGAAGTCGTTAAGTTGGTGGCTTCGGTAATCTGCTGGGCCACCATATTAGAACGCAAAACCACCACGGTCATTCCCGCTAAACCTAATAGTCCGATGGCCAAGATCAACATGGCAATCATGACTTCAATTAAAGTGAAAGCCTTAGAGAGCTTTAAAGGTAATAAAATCTTTTTCATAAATATCTACCAAGTTAATAACATTCAATAGAGCTAGCCACCCTAGCGCCCCCACCTGCTGGTTTAACACAATTGATCACCGCAGAATCTCCCCCCGCGCCCAACGCCAAAATAAAAGCCAAACAATCATCACTCGAAGCTGGATTACAGCTCGCGAGCTTTAATTGTAATACCGCAAAACGATTGCCAGGCAGAGTATTCACGGAGGTAGGAATGTTGGCCGGCACCGAGGCCCGCATATATGCCAGCGAGGGTAAGCTTGCACTCGAACTCGGAAACCATATCGAATTGACTGCTTGAACACTCGTTCGACCACTATCATCTGGAGTCGATGCCAACCAAGCCTCCTCATTCATTTGATCGAGATTTGAAAACATACTTGCCTGGACTCGGACTTCATTCGGAATCGCGATGGGTTTGGTTTCAAAATCCCAACCCGCAATTAAGCCAGGACTCGGATCGGTAGCATTCGGAAAGTAACAAGGTCGATTGGCGTTTGAGTCGCCGTAATAGGCCATTCGAATAACCGCCATAAATCGGGCTGGCGCA
>Ga0105049_10006641_pt1 | contig 13469 bp, 16 predicted proteins | sample MAT06_FD_78087 | JGI IMG/M metagenome (GOLD analysis project Ga0105049, IMG submission 78087) | Freshwater microbial communities from Lake Fryxell liftoff mats and glacier meltwater in Antarctica - MAT-06 | ecosystem: Environmental > Aquatic > Freshwater > Ice > Liftoff microbial mat | place...
CAAAGATTTTAATTGCAATATAACGACTTCAAAACCATTGTTTCGTTCTACTTTAAGAGCAGTAGGAATGCCGGGTAAGTGTTTGTGTAGTTTTAAGAATTCTTAAGTTCTCCAAAGTAAAATGGTAATTTCCACACTGCCAAATTTTTAATGCTAAATTTTAGTAAAAATTGAAATATACCTCTTTATGATTAGTTTGAAAGGGGAAAGTAAAAAGGGGAAAAGTAGAAAGTAGAAAGTTAAAAGTAAAAAAAAATGAGGGTTTTGAGGGCAGTAGGCATTTGGAAGTCCGTTTTTGATTACTAATGGTTAATTGATTCTTCTGCCTGGCTTAAGGACTGAGCCAATTACCGCCCGACTTTAGGAGGGCAGTAAAGGTGAAGGCCTGACCGCAGCGGCTAAACTTGATGCTAAAGTTTTGCAAGATGTTGGTGAGCCGCTGGGGGAAGCCCCAAAAAAAGCTTCAATGTTATGTGTTTCGGGTTCGTGGAAATCTTAGTCGCTTTGTGCAACGAGCATAGGTGTGTTGCAATTGGATAAATGAAAATTTCTAATTATTCCACTAAAGCCAATTCATTTTTTCTTTTTGTATTTGCCTTTTGTTTGATAATAATAACGAGATCGGCTTTGATTTTTAATAGCATTTTTATTCGTGCTTACCGACTTGCGGAAATGCCCTTTTCGAAAATTGCCTTTATAATCTATTGATGGTTTAATATATGTCGACTTTTTTGCAGATTTTTTATCTTTAATATCGCCACATGCAAATTGCATTGAAACGAATAAGGCAAGAATTAGGAATCGAAATCTCATGTTTAAACTTATTTCTTTTTATAATGAATTGCCATAGAGTTGCGCCGCAAAGTTAACAGTCTAAAACAAGTATATTGAAAGTTAAGTGCTTATTATAGTCTTTGGCAAATGTAAGTTATGATTTAACAAATAAGGCAGAATCAACTCCTATTTTCTTTTGGAACTGCCTCTGTTTTGCAACTTCCATTATAACATGCACCTGCTGCACATCCGAAACGGAAGAGTCCCATTGAGGCAAAATATCCTCCAAACAAAATGCTCAACCATTGCTGGCTTTCTACTGAGTTGATGATGATTGCTGATCCTACTAAAACATAAAATAGCCTTATAAATGTCCAGCCGGTAAATAATCTTTGCTTTAAGTTTTCCATTTTAATTGATTTTATTTTGCAAACTCATCCAACCACCACCGTTATAAACTTCATTAAATCCGTTTGATTTGAGAATGTTTTTACCCTGAGCACTTCGCATTCCCGATGCACAACAGGTAATAATTGGTTTGTCTTTTTTCAATTTTGAAGTTTGATTTGAAAGGATATTTAAAGGAATGTTTACAGAACCTTTTAAATGCCCTTGCTGATATTCTGCTTTTGTTCGAACATCAACTAGTTGTGCTCCGTTTCGCAGCAATTCTTTAAAGTCCACCTTAGGACTCAAACCAAATAAGTTTTTGAGAAGTTGTAACATAATTTTTTTGACTTTTTAAATAAGTTATGGAGGCAATAAAATGCAGCAACCAATTAAGAATCTATGGTTCTACAATAATTTTTTGTGTTGCTTTTTCTGAAGCTGTTTCGAGCGTTAAAAAAAACACTCCACCGTTTTCAAGTTTACGTATTGTTCTATTAAATACATTTTCTCCAACAGAAAGATTAAGAAGCGTTTCTTCAATAATTTTCTTCCCTTTTCCATTTATAAGTGTCAACGTTAATTTTTCATTTTTTATCATATTAAATTTTACAGTAAAAGACCCATCATTCGGGTTTGGGTAAACTTGCATTTGCAGTGAACCTTTACTTTGCTCATTCAAATAATCAACACCTACTGTATTGTTTTTAATGATATAAACTTTAAATATCTGACTGCTTGCTGAACTTTGCGTTCCGTTATTAGTAAAGAAAATATTTGCCGCAGTGCTGCTTATTCCACCATAAATATAGCCAACCAAAGTTGTGTCGTTCATCAAGCTATCTAACTTAAAAACTCCATTACGATATTGAGGTAAATTTTCTACAGGAATTAATTCAGAACCAGCACCAAGTAAAGCGGGCATTTCAATTGGCAATTTATATTCTGCCATTGTTCCATCAGCATTTCTTGTAACCCTTGCAATAGTCTTCACAAATGGCACATTATTATTCTGCACTAATATTCCCAAGCTGTCATAATATTGAGCAATACCGCCAAAAAACAAATTATGCATCTCATTATTAGCTGCTGAATATATGGGTAATGAAGCACAATGATAATGGTTATAATATTGTTGAAATTCATTGTTCACATTATAGCTAACACTATCTATAGTCACAGAATTTAAAAAAGGCAAATCAACTGTAGGCTGAAACACACCTGAAAAAACTGTTATTCCTTCTGCTCCGTTTGGTAATATCTGCTGCACGGCATTGTAATCTCTCCGGTGCAAATTTGCAGCATCGGTAAGTGTTGGCAAATGATTTATGGTAATGCTCGTTCCGTTATCTATGACATTAAATTTCCGAATAGCGTCCGTATAAACCTGGGTATAAGTTGGATTACCCATTGGATTATAATTTCCATCAAACTTGTTTCCACCAATCAAATAAAAAGTATTATTTATTTTTTTGAGATGCCCTCCTGTAACTGCAAATTGCGCATCACTTATTTGCCTAAAAAGGCTTGTAAATGAGGTTCCGTTGATAACAGCATTTATTACAGCAGGAACATCAATTGCAGTTAAATTATCAAAAGTTTTTCTTGCTGCTGATGCTGCATTATAGCCATAACCACCAATGATATAAAGCATATTTCCTTCCTGATGAAATTCCATATTGGTTGAACTTAATTGTTCTTGCAACGCCGTTGATAGCGTTGTTATTGGAGAAGTCCATTTTTGCTGAGCAATTGGATCTATTACAATTAACTGGTTGTTATTTCCTGCCACATCAAATGCTGCAAATGGCTGTCTGCGGTGTAATCCATCTAATCTTCCTCCTATGATTAACCATTTTCCGTTGTGTTGCCCATTTGCATAAGCCTGAACGCCTGCGAGTCCTTCGATATTTAATGGTTCAATGTAAATTTCAAACGGTGCAGTTTGGGTAAATCCAATTAATGAAAACAAACTAAAAAGGGAGAAAAGAAAAGATTTAATTTTCATTTTTATGTAGTTTGGTATTTATAATTTACATCCATCCAACTTCCACCATTTTCGCAAGTTAGCCCACAACTTTTAAGAAATGCCGTGGCTTGTCCGCTGCGATTTCCACTAGCGCAGCAAAGAATGATGGGTTGTGGTAATGATTTTAATTCTTTTAATCGTTGCTGAATTTCTTGTAAGGGAATATTGATACTTCCTGCAACATTGCCTCCCATAAACTCTGAAGGTGTTCTTACATCTACAATTGTGATTTTATCTTTGCTCATAACGAGTTATTTTAATAGTTTTTGAAAATTATTTTTATTGTATTAAAAATGTGGACCGTTAAACCATTCTTTATTTCTTTATATAAACCGCTGTTTATTGGTTTTGAAGTTGTGCCGCAAAAGTGGCTAACACTTCCCACAAAATTGTGGCAATTATTTATGATTTTAGGTTTAGTGCTAGGTGTACCACTTGGCACTAAACCTGAATCTTAAAATAATTATGCTTTCATAGTTTTACTTTGGCAAACGAAATCTGTTTTCGGAACAGTTGTTTCTGCAATAGCTTTAAATCCACCGGCTATTTCGGTAAAGTTTCTGTAGCCTCGCGCTTGCAAAATACTTGCAGCAATCATACTTCGGTAACCTCCTGCACAATGCATATAGAAATGTTCTTGTGGATTGATATCTTTTATCCATTCGTTGATGTACGCAAGAGGTCTGCTGTAAGCGTCTTCTATGTGTTCTGCTTCATATTCAGTTTCTTTGCGAATATCCACAACTTTGTTTTCACCAATTTTCACTTCTTTGGCGAATTGTTCGGCAGAAATTCTGTTTACACTGTCGGTTTCTTTGCCTGCATCAATCCAAGTTTGAAAACCACCTTTTAAATGTCCTATTTGATTATCAAAACCAACACGCGCTAAACGAGTAACCGTTTCTTCTTCTTGTCCTAATTCGCAGACCAGTAAAATTGGTTGTTTTACATTGGCAATTAAAGTTCCAACCCAGGGTGCAAAATCTCCCATTATTCCAATATTTGTGCTTTGGGGAACATAAGCTTTGTAAAAATCTGCGGCATTGCGGGTATCCAAAATTAATGCTCCAATTTCGTCGGCAGCAACTTCAAATTCGGCTGCTGTTAAGGCTCTCATTCCATTATTAAATACATTTTCAAAAGTGTCGTATCCGTTTTTGTTCATAGCTACGTTCATTCCAAAATATAGTGGCGGAGGTGTTAACCCATCTAAAACTGCATGAATAAATGCTTCTTTACTAGGCTGATTTAAGGCGTAATTCATTTTCTTTTGATTGCCTAAAGTATCTACCGTTTCTTTCATCATATTTTTACCGCAAGCACTCCCCGCACCATGGGCAGGATACACAATAACGTCATCTGCCAAAGGCATTATTTTAGTCATTAAACTTTCGTATAACAAGCCTGCTAGACCTTCTTGTGTCATGTTAGCAGCTTTTTGCGCTAAATCGGGCCTGCCCACATCACCAAGAAATAAAGTATCTCCGCTAAAAATTGCATGATCTTTTCCGTTTTCGTCTTTCAACAAAAATGTAGTGCTTTCCATTGTATGTCCTGGGGTGTGCAATACAGTTATAGTAATTGCACCAATCTTGAAAACTTGTCCGTCGGTAGCACTAATACAATCAAACTCGCAAGAAGCAGTAGGTCCAAATACGATAGGAGCTTGTGTTTGTTTGCTCAAGTCAACATGTCCACTCACAAAATCAGCGTGAAAGTGTGTTTCAAAAATATATTTGAGTTTTACTCCGTCTTTAGCAAGTCTGTCTGTATAAGGCTTTGTTTCGCGGAGTGGATCAATTATAGCAGCTTCGCCATTTGAAGTAATGTAATAAGCTCCTTGGGCTAAACATCCGGTATATATTTGCTCTATTTTCATTTTGTTATTTGTTTGAATTGCTTTTAGTTAATTTGATAGTGCAAAGGTCTGATTTGGTTTTTTCCTATCCAGTAACATTTGTCACTTATCGCTATTTTTTCTGAAGATTTATAAAAAGCTCTGTTTGAGCCCTTGCCTTAAATGAATTATGGCATAAATCAAAGTTCTTGAACGTGAAAGTATTTTCAAAATAGCCAGTGTATTTGCATTTAGATCCTCCAAAAGGAGGACCTGAAAATTCAAATTCTTTGTCAAAAAGCACACCTACTAACCTACCACCTTGCACTAATAATTCGCTCATTTTATTTGCATATTGCTGACGTAACGAAGGATTGATGGCACAAAAAAAAGTTTGTTCAACTACTAATTCATATTGTCCTAGATGATTAAAAAAATCTCCTCCTATTATTTTTATGTTTGAATTTGATTGAAATTTTTCTTGCAACGCTTTTACTAATGTAGGCGCAATATCTATTACAGTAATATTTGTAAATCCTTGTTGTAAAAGATATTCAGCTTCGTAAGTATTGCCGCAGCCTGGAATGAGAATCTTTAAATCTTTGTTCACCAATTGGTCAATGTAGTTCTTTATCGGTGGTGACACTTCGCCCAAATCCCACCCAATGCTTTCACTTTGGTAGTGTACATCCCAATAATTTGCATCTAATGTTTTGTCGCAACTTTCCATGCAGCATTGTTCTATTTCATTTTTATTGTCCATCTAAATTAGATTTTAATATCAATTATAAAGTTGAAATTTATCATATTTACTTTGTTATAATAATACTTGGGTGCAATTACATTGTTATCAGCATTTAATTTGCCAGCACAGAGCACTCTAATTTCTAATCCTTTCCAAAAATTAACAAAGTTGTACGAAGCAGAAATATTGAGTTGATGGTAGCTCGGCATTCCGTATTTATTCATTTTATAATCTGTTACATCTGCTAATTTGTAATATCCATAACCTACACTTGGCTTTAATTTTTGTTTCAATAAGTTGATGGCAAAATTGGTGCTGAATGCATTTACATTTCCCATTCCTTCGTTGCGCTCTCGTGCAATAAACGTATAAAAAGGGTCTCTACCCCATTCACGTGGCATTAAATAACGCCCGTCTTTTGTTATGTGTGTGAAGTTTACGTTCCAATCTAATTTCTTATTCTTAATACCTATTCTCCCGCTTATAACATTTGCCTGCGCTCCTTTATTGATGTATGTTTTTGATTGATTCCCATTCCCTCCATTTCCAACCGCATTCTGATGAATGTACATGATATGCTCGTATAATTTTAATTGGTTTTTAAAAATAACATGTTCATTTTTAATTTCAATTAATGCAGTATTCATGACATTGTCGAAGTAACCATCCCAAATATTTATTTCTAAGTTTTTAGTAGGCTTTACAGACAGGTTAAGCATTGCAAAACCTTTGCTTTCAATATTATTTTTGTAATTAGATTTTGTTCCATCGGTGTTTACTCCTTGTCCGTAGATCCCAACCGACTCACTTATCTTAAACCATTCAATCGTTGAGCGTGGCGACACAGACCAAATGTATCCTCCGTTTATAGTTATTTTTTTATGAGGACTTAATTTTAGCCAAACACCTTCTTCAATTGTGGGCCTCATTCTTCCATCTTGCATGTTCATAAATGGGGTTTGTAATTCCATTCTACCCACAGTTATAGATTGTTTTCTATAAGTATACCTTAAGAACAAAGCTTCTAAACGGTCTAAATCTTTTTTATTTAAGTGATTGTTTAAGTCATATTGGCCTAATTCATACCTGTTACTTAATCCCGTTATTGGGTCTGGTTTTTCCAAATTAGAGGAAGCAAGGTTAAAAATAAAGTAACCACTAACACCTAATTGAAAACCTTTAATGGGAGCAGTTAGTAAGCCTATTCCAGCGCCTTGAGCAAGGGTGTAATCGTCTTTTGATTTTCCTTCATTTAAAGTAGCCATAAAAAATGTACGACTGTGGAAATGCCATTCAGATTGCTTCATAAAATCTTTGATAGAAGTAATATTATGTTCACCCGCTTTTAAGGAATCTATTTCAACTTCTTGAGCATTTACAGATAACGTAAAGCACATAATCGCAAATAAAATCGTTCTATTAAATAAATTACACATCATGGTAATATGCACCATAATTAAAATCCTGCTTTAATGTAGCTCCAACCTCGCTCTTGTTTGTTTACAATTTCTATTATTCCAGCAGGTACATAAGTTGCTTCGGGCAGTATTTGTGATTTATCCATATTGCTTTCTTTCATTGAGAATTCGCATGCATTAAATACTACGCCTTTTGCAATAAAGTATTTTACTTTTTCTGAAATCGTCGATTTATCGGTAGCCAATACATTCAAACCTGGACCATGACAAACCACTTCTATTTTTGTGTCAGGAGCTACACTTAAAATATTGCCCAGTTGTTTTGTTAACGCCTTATGCGAAAGTGTATCGCTAGTGCTCAATTGAAATATAATTTTGTGCGGCTGCTTCTTTTCTATTTCATTTTTACTTGTTTTAGTGTACGTCTGAGCAAACACAGCAGTTGAAAGCATCAACATGAATGATATAAAAACTAATTTTTTCATTGGTTTAAGAGTTGATTAGTGAAATTGATAATTTACTCCTGTAACCTGTGTTAGCAAGGTTTGTGGAGCATCTAAAATTTTAGCCGCCATTGGTAATGTGGGCGTAACTGGACTATTTTTTATTAAGTAATCTCTCATAACACCATGTAAAGTGTACAAAGTATTTTTGGCATTAGCCACGCCCTTTATTCTACAAAGCATATCGGCCGGGTCGCCATCACGCTCACATGCACAGATTTTATAGTTTTTCTCAAGGTCAAGAGGAGCATTTCCTACCATTGCTTTTTGCACTCTTTTCCCTTTTTCACCAAAAGCATTGAACTCAACCTGCATTCCCTTAAACTTAATTACCCAGCCGCCAAAACGTTCTGATGCTTCTTTGGCAAATACATTATTCAGTTCTTTCTCCAACCAATCTTTTAGTTGTTTTCCGGTAACTGTTCCTGTTCTAACGATGCTGTCAACGGGCAGCATATCAAAAATATATCCGTTAGTTATAGGAATATTTCCCGTGGCATCGGGCGTTGTTCGAGGCGGACAAAATCTAAAACCATTAGACAATACAATATCAATATCTTTCATTTGCCATTGCAAAGCATCTAATACCATGGTATCAATTGGATTTTCTACCACAAAATAGCGATACAAAGGAATGGTACTGTAGCCCACAATTTCATTAATATTCTTCTCAAATGGCTCTTCATTTGATTTAATCACCGACAGCATTTGTGCATCTTCTTTGTATTTACTTACAGTAATTTCGACTAACTCATATTCGTCTTTAACTACCTTTCCATTTTCAATACTTAAGTTTAGTTTACCAACAAACGAACCGAATGCTCCGGGCTCAACTACTTTTGAGTATTTACATTCAATAGGAACCCTCACTCTTTCGTGCGTATCTTTTCCAAGGATGTAATTTACACCTTCGCATTCCGGGAGATTTGCTAAATAGATTTGCTGCGATAAACCCAAGTGAGCAACCATTAAAATATAAGCACATTGCTCATCGTTTTTAAGAACATCAACATAATGCGCTAAATTTTCTTCTGGTTTTGTGTAAATAATTCCTTTACTGTAATTAGGCGATTGACGAATTGGAACCAAGGGATCAGTGTATCCTAAAAATCCAATTTTCACCCCATTAACATTCCAAATATGATAAGGCGGAAAAATAAGCTCTCCTTTTTTCCCTTCGCCTAAATCATGGTACATGTTGGCACAAACTTTTGGCGCATTCAAAGCTCCTAACAAAGTTTGCATAGCTTTTTTATAATAAATAACTTCCCAATTTCCAGGAAGGTATAAATCATATTCTAACTGATTCAATATCATAATCATTGCCTTTCCTATAGTTTTCACAGACAGTTCACTGCCTTGAAACATATCACCTGTATCGATAAGAAAGGTATTTGGATTTTTCTTACGATATGATTTCAAGAAAGTGGCAAGATGCGCATATCCTCCCGTTTTTCTGAATACCGCTTTGTCATTCTCCCAAAATAATTCATCGTGTGCGTGCACCTGACAATGCACATCGGTGGTTTGTAAAATGGAAAGAGTAAAGGGTTTGTCGCTCGTTTTATTCGTACTTACTTCTTGAGTTTCTTTGCCAGCAAACGCCGTAAACGGAGCTGCAGTGGCAAACAAAGAGGTAAAGCCAATCAATCCAGCCTTTTTTAAAAAATTACGTCTGTTGTTTTCCATTTTAATAAGTTGTTAAGTATTTCGGTTAACTTTTTGTTTTCCCTTTGTCTTCTACATTTCTTTAATTTTTCTTTGATTGGCTTAAATGGACCGTACTTATGCTCCTTCTCTGTAAAACCATCTGCAAAAGGTCCGAATGGATGGTCAAAAGGTTTTTCCACCATTTTCGGCCAATCTTTAGATTTATTTTTCTTTGGGCGCTTTTGCGAGTTTACATAAGCTGCAATAACCTAAGCTTCTTCATCTGTAAGTTGAGCTGAATTGTGACCTACGCCCAATGAAAATTTCGTAAAGAAATAAAAGCAACAAACCAAAAAGCAATAAACTCAAAAGCGAAACTAATTTAGTAATTACTTTCAATAATGCTTGCTCACTTTTGCTAGTAGTATTATTTTCCATTTTAATATATCTTTTGAATTTATGGGAACTTCTAAAAAGTTGGAAATCGAGGCGAACGAGAAATTAAAAACGTAATATAATTAAGGTATGGGAATCTTTAAATTTTGAAGTTTAACAATAAGCAGTGGCTTTTTAAAGGTTACTTAATGAGGCAATTTATTTTTAATCATTCCATAAAGATAAGTTCCTACGAGTGCGAAAAAGAAGACGATGCTCATTGTTAAAAACCCATACCCAATGTTCACTACCATTGGACCAGGACAAGATCCACTTAAAGCCCAACCTAAACCAAAAATGGTTCCTCCTGCTAAATATCTAATAACAGATTTTTCTTTGGGGTAAAACTTTATTGGGTTGCCCTTATAATCTCTTAAATTATATTTTTTAATAAAGGCAACACCTATAATTCCAAGTGTTACTGCTGTGCCAATAATGCCATACATGTGAAATGCTTGAAACCTAAACATCTCTTGAATTCGATACCATGATAGGGCTTCAGATTTTGCCATTACAATACCGAATAGGGTTCCTAAGATTAAAAATTTTATAAATTTCATACGTTATGTTTGTTAAAAAATTGAAGGCATTATGATAAAAGTCATTACCAATCCACCAATAAAAAATCCAATTACTGCAATTAATGAAGGCCACTGTAGATCTGCTAAACCACTTATTGCATGACCCGATGTGCAACCGCCCGCATAGCGCGAACCAAAACCAACAAGCAAACCACCAAGAGCTAAAATTGAAAATCCCTTGAGTGTAAGTGCCGAACTCCATGAAAATAATTCATCGGGTTGTATTGAAGTGGGTGTTGAAAAACCAAGTTTGGCTAAATCGTTAATTGTATCTTGTGAAAGTTGAATTCCATCTTGATTTGATAAAAACTGATTGGCAATAAAGCCTCCCAGAATTGCTCCAACTAAAAAAACTAAATTCCAAATTTGACTTTTCCAATTAAAGTCAAAAAAATTCACTGATTTACCGCATCCAGCAGCAGAACAAATTGTTCTAAGATTAGATGAAAAACCAAATGATTGTCCAAAGAAAAGTAATGCAAACATTATTGCCGCTATTAGTGTTCCGGAGAACCACCAAGACCATGTTTCTTTTATAAGTTCCAACATATTTTATTTTTTATTTATTTAATTAATGTGAAATGAAATGATGGGTTTAAATAAATGATTTATCAGTTTTTCTGTTGCACTTTTATGCAATAAACCTCCTTTACCATGTGTACCGATGAAAACAATATCCATTTCATGCATTTGATTAAAATGAATCACGCCATTTTCTATGTCATTGTCATTGATAAGATGATTCTCATAATTTTTAATGGAGTTTTCTTGAGCATGCTCATCCATAAGTTTTAATAATTCCACCCTCATATTTTCATCTGCTCTAGAAACAATTTGTAACTGATGCACCTTGGAATTAAAAGCCTTTGTCAATTTATTTAGTAAAGATAAATCTTCTTTTGCGGCATCTCTGTAATCATGCACCAATAAAACATTATCAATCACTAAATCAGACCTATCACACATCAATGACAACAAAGGAATTTTTGAGTTGCGCGCAATCATTTGAGTTTCCGAGCCCGATAGTTTTTCTTTTAAACCCCAAGCTCCTTTAGTACCCATTACTATTAAATCAAACTTATGAGTTTCTGCAAACTCAACAATACTCGTTATAGTTTTACCAAACAATAAATGCGTATTTATCTTTTCTCCATATTGTTCCTTAAGTGTAGTTAACTTTCTGTCTATAATTTCTTTTTGATGTTTTATATAGTTAACATCAATTTCTCCGCAGGTATGTATTGTTCCTTGTACATCTAAAGTTACAGTGTCGGGCACATCCATGATGTGTATAAAATGAACTTCAACATCCATCTTATTTTCAATATTTTTCACAAGCAAATAGGCGTATTCAGCCTGAACAGAAAAGTCTGTTGGAATTAAAATTTTAAGTGTATCCATAATTAATCAATAAATTTTTTAACGTTTTGCCAACCTCCACCATTAATTACATTATTAAAGCCATTTTTATTTAATATGGCTGTGGCTTGTTTACTGCCGCTTCTGCAAAAAACAATAATATCTTTCTTACTTTTAAATTTTTCCAATTGGCTTTCAATTTTGTCTAGTGGAATTTTTACCGCTCCTTTTACTGAGCCTTCAGCAAATTCTTGAGGCGTTCTCACATCTGCTAAAAATGAACCGTTTCTAATTAGTTGAGCAAGGTCTTCACCATTTAAAACCTGCCCGAATTAATTATTAAATAGCTCAACACGAGTGAGAGTGTTAAAATTGATAAAATGATTTTTTTTATTTCTTTCATTGTTGTATTATTTTATTAAAGTTTCTTTAATGATAATGTAAACACCCATCACCAGCACAAACCAACCAAAAGCAGGTTTTAATTTTGCTCCATCTATTTTTTTAGATAGCAGAGCTCCAATAAAAATACCTCCAACAGCAAAGGCAGTAACAGTGCTAATCAATGTCCAGTCGATAATTGCTTCGCCACCTTCTCCAAAAAAACCAATCAATGATTTTGCGGCAATAATTACTAAAGAAGTTCCTACTGCTTCTTTCATTGGTAATTTAGAAAGTATAACCAAAGCAGGTATAATTAAAAATCCACCACCTGCACCAACCAAACCCGTAAGCACTCCAACAACAGCTCCTTCAATTAAAATAAGTGGATAATTAAATTTCTGTTCGTCTAATGATACTTCGGTTTTACTTTTGCTTTTTTTAATCATACTGTAAGAAGCAGCTATCATCAATAATGCGAAAAGCAACATCATTAAAATACTTTTGGTTACAATAAATTCCCCAACAGTAAATACTTCTTTAGGTATTGCTGGAACTATATAAGCTCTAGTTATAAACACAGCAATAATAGAAGGGATTCCAAAAATGATTGCCGTTTTAATATTCACCAATTTATTCTTGAAATAAGTTACAGAGCCTACAGCACTCGTAAATCCTACAATAAACAAAGAATAAGAAGTAGCCGCAACTGCATCCACACCTATTAAGTAAACTAAAACTGGCACTGTAAGAATACTACCTCCTCCACCTATTAAACCAAGCGCTACACCTATTAAAATTGAAGCTGCATAACCCAAAATTTCCATATATTATTCTATTTTTAAAGTGTTAAATGTATTCCGTTTTAATGAGTCATTTCCGCTTTTTAGCATAAATACTATGTGGTAATTAAAGCTTGTCAAAACACATAGCATCATTTCATTAATTTCTTAGAAAACCCCTCATTTAAGAGAATCTCTAAAAACTCAGATATCGAAGCGGAAAAGAAATTAAAAACCTAGCATACATAAGGCATGTGAGGCTTTTAATTTAAAAGTTCAACTACGAAAGGTGCATTTTTAGAGATTCCCTTAATCATTACTGCAAAAGTCCACCAATCAAATGTCTTAATCAGTAACTAATGTTACAATTCTCTGAAAATCTTCATTTAGTTTCTGCAATTCAGCATTTCGCATGTTGTGGTTGGAGTTGCTTGGCTATTTCCGTTCGCTGTCGCAAGAGTTCCTTGGCTATTTTCAGCCAAAAGATCTCTTGTGACTCCTAAGTAAATCAAGTCTGTAACTTGATATGAATTGATAAATGAAACTCGTTCGCTGTCGCAAGAGTTCCTTGGCTATTTTCAGCCAAAG
>Ga0105049_10006642_pt1 | contig 13466 bp, 12 predicted proteins | sample MAT06_FD_78087 | JGI IMG/M metagenome (GOLD analysis project Ga0105049, IMG submission 78087) | Freshwater microbial communities from Lake Fryxell liftoff mats and glacier meltwater in Antarctica - MAT-06 | ecosystem: Environmental > Aquatic > Freshwater > Ice > Liftoff microbial mat | place...
GTACTCATCGGGCGCTTCGGTTAATGCGATCCCTGAAATCGCGATTGCGGGCACACCTAAAAGAGTGGCCTCTAATGCTGCAGCCACAGTTCCTGAATAAGTGACGTCGTCCCCTAAATTCGCTCCTCGATTGATACCCGATACGACAATGTCAGGCTTTCTTGGCATCAAACGATTAATGGCGACATTTACAGAATCTGTGGGAGTTCCATCGACCGCATACTCGTGAATATCTTTGCGGGTCCGTTTGACTCGAATCGGACGATGTAACGTCAGCGAATGTCCGGCCGCAGATTGCTCGCGATCGGGAGCGACGACCCAAACTTCGCCAATTTTTCGCAAAGCATCGGCAAGAGTTTTAATTCCATCGGTAAAAAATCCGTCGTCATTGGACACGAGAATGAGCACGATTAATCCTTTCGTTCGTTTCTACTAAAAGCACTCCTTTAGAAGATGAGAACACATCTTCAATAATACCGGAGTAATTGGTCAAAATCTGCTGCCGTTTTAACTTCATGGTCGGGGTAAGTTCACCACCGTCTACTGTCCAAGGCCGCGTCATAAACCCCAAAGTCTTAATTTTTTCATGAGCCGGTAAAATTGAGTTTACCCCTTCTAAATGCTTAGCCAATTCTTGCAGGCTCGTCGGAGTTTCATCCACACTCGCCAAAGCGATGCAATATGGACGGTTCTCGCCAATCACCATGACCTCACGAATTCCCAGGTGCTTTTTAAGTTGAAATTCTATGGGCGTGGGAGCCACGTACTTTCCGTTCGAAGTCTTAAAAATATCTTTCTTGCGATCGGTGATATAAAGATTTCCGTCGTCGTCTTGACGACCGATATCGCCAGTATGAAACCACCCTTCTCTAAGGACTTGAGCGGTTTCAGCAGGCTTTTTATAGTAACCCACAAAGTGATGATCTGACTTAAGGCAAATCTCGCCGTCAGACATTAAACGAAGACTTACTCCGGGGTAAGGCTTACCTACCGAGCCAAAAACTGGCCGCTTAGGATTATTAAAAGCAGACAAGCCCATTGTTTCGGTCAAGCCATAAAGTTCTGCAATACGAATTCCAAACTCTTTCAAGTACTCAGCCGTATCGCGATTTAACTTGGCGGCCCCTGAGAAAAACATTCGACTACGAGAGAATCCTAACTTTCGCCGCACCATAAAACCAAAAATCCATGGCCGCATAAAGCGAGGAATAGACTCGAGTCGGGTCTGGAGCATAGGGTTCGATTCAATTTCTTTCTTCAATTTTAAGGCCATCAGATCCCAAATTCGAGGCACGGCAAGAAACACTGTGGGCTTTATCTCAGGAATATGTCGAACTACTTTTTCTGCACTCTCAACGAAAGCAACACTGGCTCCTGAATAGGCGGGAAGAAACCCGCAAAGAACGCGCTCGGCAATATGCGACAAGGGCAGATAAGAAAGCAATTGGTCGCCCGAATGAATTCTGAGATAGGCAATTCCACGCTGAACGCCAGACGAGATTCCCTGCATCGCGTGCATCACCCCTTTGGGATCACCGGTCGTGCCACTGGTATAAATAATGGTACAAGCCTCATCCCTCGGCAGAAAATCGGGATTGAATTCTTGGCCGATACACCTGGCTGCTTCAATATCCCAATCTTCTAAACTGATTTGATTTAGACTCGAAGATAACTCAGTATGTATACTGTCGGTCAGGAGTAACTTAACTTCGGACTCCTTCACAATATATTCAGCCTCTGAAATCAAGCTCTGTACGTAAATGGGAACGCTTACGATCCCCACCGAATTCATCGCCCAGTCGGCAAGAACCCAAGCGATTTGATTTTTAGCTTGAATCGCAACTCGATCGCCCTTTTTCAGACCTAAAGAACGGAAGTGACTTCCATACGCTTTAACTCGCTCCAGAACCTCTCCCCAGGTCAGGCTAAAAAATTCAGCACTTTTTCTGGATCCTAATTTTTGCCCACTCAGTGCTTTGCGATGGGGAAATCGCTGGGCCCAATGATTGAGCTTTTCGTACGGCTGAAAAAAAGGAATTTGATCCATATTGAAATCAATCTATCGCAGATGATCCATGAGTAAGCTAGCAAGTCCCAAGGCAGTCGTAAATCCGCATACATCGGTAAAGGTAGTGAGGAGCGGAGAAGAAGCAATCGCGGGGTCTACGCCGAGGCGTTTTAAAAATAAGGGAATCGACCCGCCCATGGTCACGGCCAGAAGACTGTTAGTCGCCAAGGTAAAGCCCACAATGCCAGCTAAATACCAATTGTCCTTCCAAAAACCGGCGATCAAAGCCACCAGAATTCCGAGCAAGACCCCATTCACTAAACCAACCTGGAACTCCTTAAATACCACTCTCATAATGTCTTTAGGTTTGGCCAGACCGAGGCTCAGCTCTCGGATACTCACCCCGATGGCTTGATTTCCGGAGCAACCACTCAGGTCAGAGATCATGGGTAAAAACGGCACCAGAAAAATGGCCTCTTGCAAAGTGGTCTGAAACCCACTGATGACCGAGGCCGTTATTAAATTGAGTCCAACATTGACCGTTAAAATCGTCAAGCGGCGCGACGAACGCACGAAAGTGGGCATGGTCCGAAACTCTTCGCCGCCTAAAATTCCTTTTGAAGCCAAGAAAGTTTTTTCGGCACGTTTTCCAATGGCATCGCGAACATCAGAGCGTCTTAAAACACCGACCAACTTTTCATCTTGGTCTACAACGGGTACTGCAAAGAAACTTGATTTATCGAATAGCTCTTCAAGTTCATCCAAAGAAGCCGTTGTGGGGATAGTCACCAATTCTCCCACCATCATTGAACTGATGCTGGCGCTCCTGGGCTTCAAGAGAAGGTCTCTAAACTTAATTACGCCTTGGGTTCTTCCTGAGGCATCCACCACATAGGCGTACAAAATTTCGTAGCCCCCATACTTTTCAGCCTGAGTTTCTAAATCAGTTAGAACATCCCCTACTGTCCAAGTTTTCGGAAAGGCTAAGTACTCCGTGATCATCATCCCGCCGGCGGTTTCAGAATCATACGAGAGCAACTTTCTGGCTTCTTGAGCTTCTTCAGGATCCATCCGTTGTAAAATGCTTTCGGCATCTTCGACGGTCATCTCTCCCAAAATATCAGCCTGCTCGTCCGAATCGAGCTCTTCAACGATCTCAGCGGCTTTGTTATCAGAGAGATCCTCCATATAATTTGCGGCCTGCTCTTGAGGGAGCTCTTCCATCACGTCAGCCGCTTGCCCTGGCTCAAGAAGATGAAACAAAGCACTTCGATCAAGCTCGGACAATCGCGAAATGGCTCGGGCCATTTCTCCCGAGTTTATTTCTTCCATGAATTTCGAAAGATCCGTGGCATTGCCGCCATGAATAAGGCTGGCTAAACGCTCCCAACTTTCGGACACATCGAGACTTCGAGTAACCCCTTCTTCATTCCACGGATTTTTAGTTTTATCCGACATACAGCGTCATTAAAATATAATGCCAAGTTAGATTAAACGCAGCCAAAAAAATCAGAATTCGAATTTTAAAATGACGCGCACAATTTTCGAATAAAGGGATAAAATGAAAGCGAATGGAGAACTATCTTCTTAAAGACTGGGCCTCTCTTTATCAAATGGGCCTCGCTCTTCTTCGCTGGCGGGCTTATTCGGAGTCCATCATCTGCTTTGAAAAGGCTCAAAAAGTAAAGCCTTCGGCCATCGTGGCAAGTCATTTAGGGAGCCTCCTCTTTATGGCAGACAGAGAGAAAGACGCTGAGGACCTCTTTAAGAAAGCCGCAAAAGACTTTCCCGAATCAAAAGAACTCTTTTTTAACTTTGCGGGAATGCGAGTCGATCAAGGCCGTTACGAAGAGGCTAAGGATTTATTTTTGCAGACACTCACAATTGATCCAGCCGACGAGCACGCCGCTCGAGGCTTGGCCTACTGCGAAGCAGCCCTCAAACGGGCTTAGAGAAAATCTATTCAGCCTCTAATTGCTCTTCTTCTTTTAACTTCGAACGTCTTTTCTCATCAAAGCGATCGAATTCTTCTAAGCCTATGACCTGCACGTCGATGCCGCCTGATCTCCACTCTTGTAACTTTTGATGGGCCGAATACAAGGTCTCCCAAGTGCGTACGCCTTGCTTCAAATACTGAAAGGCCTTCGGTCGAAACTGTTCGTAGAACTTTTTATCATCTTCGGCCCGAGCTCCATAAAACTCATCATCCATTGTCAAAGTGTGAAAATCAGCCAAGTCTTCCAGTTTGTAGTCCTTAGAATACTTCCATCCCTCCTGAGCATAAATAACTTTATCAAATCCCGACTGCTGAAGCGAAACCGCACTTGGCATCTCATCGAAAATCTGGGGGAAGCGAGAATGATGAATATCCATAATCACGAGAACTCCCAAATCGGTAAGATTCCGCTCCGTGGTTAACTGCTGAAATCCAATATTGGCACGATTGAGAGAGTGATAATAATAAAGTCTCTGCAAAAAAACGGTCCGCAAAAGACTCATGAAAGACTTTCCCACCTCTTCATTTATTGGGGTACCCGTGAAGGCTTCGTAATACTTCCAATAGTCAGACGTATAAAACCGAGTGTCTTCTCTAAACGGTAGAGCCAGATACTGAACTTCTTTCTTCAAACGCCACACCGGATCGTCGGCACTTGGAAAAGGATTCATGTAACTTCCAAAATAGAGATCTAACGCATGAGTTGTGCCCACGTTCATAATGATCAGAGTGCGGGGATCGCGTTTGTAGATCAGGTCTCGCATATTCTCCCGCATCTTGGTGAAGCGATTTTCAGAAGCTAAAATTTCTTTTTTCGTAGTCTCCTCGTCGGCTCGTCCTTGAATATCAACCTGATCGTGAACTTCAAATCTAATAGCGTGCGAGTCGTCGGTAATATCAATGATTCGAACCTGCCGATCGCGATCGAAAATCGGTGGGTCAAATCGCAATTTGGTACCCCCCGATAAAATCGACTTCACCTCTTCGTTTGAAGGCGAAAAGAGTGGGGCATAAGTTTGGCGCATGGCTAAAAGAGGCTCTGAGCTCGTGTATCTTCCGAGATATTCCTTCCATTCTGCAGAAGCCCTGAGGCTTCCCATCGGCTCCTTCTCAGGGGCTACATTCTTCTTCCCTAAAATACTCGGGGCCTTTACCGGGACGTCACTTCTAGAGCTTGGCTTATCGCCAGAACTTCCCAGCCAAAAATAGAGGGCCGCGGCCAAAACTATAAAAATGAGGGCAAACTTCTTCACTGTCGATCTAGTATACAACCCTCTTTTTCATTCACGAAGCGGGCTTTGCTAGAAACTCCAAAAGCGCGGCTCGTAAGCTCTCGTTTTTCGGGGTCGTGAGAAAAATATTGCAAAGGAATGTACTGGCGGGCCCAATCGCGGCAAACCGAATCGGATTGCTTTGATACATAAAAACAAGAGCAATAAAGGTGAGAATGATATCCCGAAAGAACTCCTCTAAAAGCTTTGAGATCACTCCAATTGGCACCGATATAAACTGCCAGTGCAAAAAGAATTAATGATGAGACCAACCCCAGAATCTTGAATGACTTTTTTAGCAAAACTTTCATAGCGACTTCGCCTTCAGACCCGAGAGAATTTTTGAAAAGAACGTCTCATAATCAAATTGAAACGTTCGATCGTCTGCGAATCGCACTACCACGAGTTCATCTTCAGGAAACACCCCCATAATCTGTCCCCAATGTCCTTTTGCAAAATAGGCGCCCTCAGGAATACTGGGCCAAGTTCGCTCTAATCCAGAAGTGGGATCTTTACGATTGACCCAAAACTGAGCTCCCGGAAAAAGCCAACGATTCTTAAGACTCGCTTCAGCCTCCTTAAAACTTGGCGCGACCTGGGTGGCCCACGAAATCCAGTCGGGATCTAAAATTCTTTTTTCGTTCCACACACCCTTTGAAGCCAGCATCCAGCCAATTCGAGCCAAATTCGAAGCTGAAGTGTATAAGAAAGAACTCCCTAAGTAGGTTCCCGACGAATCTCGCTCAAAAGTGACGTCGTTCATACCCAAAGGATTAAAAAGCTTCGTCCAAGGAAAGTATTGGTCTTTGCCCCAAAGCTTTTTGAGAATGCCGCCTAAAACAATCGTGTCCCCACTCGAGTAGAAGTGCCGGGACCCAGGGGGATTCCGAAAACCTCGATTGACTACAAATTGCGCCATATCACCGCGGCCCGCGCTAAACAGCATTTGTATGACTCGAGAATGAATCGGACTATATTCGTAGTCTTCGTTCCAGTCGAACCCTGACTCCCAGTGTAACAAATGCTGCACTTTCAAGCCGCTGCCCTTCAGCTCCGGATAAAACTCTTCAACCAAACTTTCTTTTTTTAGCACTCCCTCTTGAATCGCTAGCCCAATCAAAATTCCGGTAATGGATTTTGAAATACTCCAGGTAAGGTGTCGAGAATGAGGGTCAAAGCCCTTCTGATATTCTTCAAAAACAATCTTCCCCTTATGAACGATGAGGAGGGCATTGGTACGATTTTGAGTTCGAAAGCTCGTAATGGGACGATCGTTCCCTTCCGGAAACGCAAATTCGTGGATCCATTCCTTAAGCGCTAGATCCGTAAGCTCCGCCCTCGGCCAATCGTCAGAGGCCCGAAGCTGAAACACCATAAAAAAAACAGAAAGCCATCCCCAAAAGAAGCGCATTTCACTAAGTTTAGGTTTGTTGTCAGAATCTTGCCAACCCCTAAAACCAAAGCCCACGCAGAATTTAACCCTAGAGAAGCCATTCTTGAGCTGGCTTTCTTCCAATGCTAAGCTGCGCCCGTGGAAAGACGAAATGTCGTCATATTTTGTGGAGGTCGTGGGTCAGCGAATCTCATCCGGGCCTTTCATCAAGACCCTGAAGTAAACCTGAGTTTACTGGTGAACGCTTATGACGATGGGCTTTCGACCGGCCGACTACGCGCATTTATTCCGGGGCTTTTAGGTCCTAGCGATTTACGAAAAAACATGAGCTATCTTTTAGATCTATCGACCGATGCTCAATTCGCTAGCTTAGAGCTCTTAGAGTATCGCTTTTCCTTAGATGCTAAAGCAGCGCTAGAACTTTGGAAGCTCCTCTTAGAAGAAAAAGAATCTTCACTCACGGGAGCGTGGCGAAGATGCGACCGAAAGCAACGCCAGAGTTTTTTGACTTGGCTAAGGGCTTTTGAAGAGTATCGCTTGGCTTCGTCACAAACTTTTGATTTTGCAGATTGTGCTTTGGGAAATCTTTTTCTTGCCGGTGCGTACTTTTCAGAAAATCGAAATTTTAATCAAGCCGTATCCTCACTTTCAAAAGCGCTTCGACTGCGCGGCGAAGTTTTAAACGTCAGCCAAGGCGAGAATTTATTCTTAGCCGGAAGAAGGCGTTCGGGGGTTTGGTGCTGGGATGAAGCTGAAATGGTAAACGCCTCTTTAAAAGACCCCATTGAAGAAATTATTTTGGTGGATCAAAAACCGATTGCGATTCAAAAAGCCTCCGGGTCTGTCGAATCATTTTCGATTCCTAAAAGTGCGGCTCCGCAGATCAATCCGAGCGCGCTCAAAGCTCTACAGGCTGCGGACTGTATCATTTTTGGCGCTGGGTCTCAGTCGTCCAGTTTGTGGCCTAGTTACATTACCGAATCTGTAGCTGATACTATTGTTAAAAACAAAAAAGCTCGAAAAGTGTTTTTGCTCAATATTATCTCTGACCACGACATCGTCGGCATGAAAGGCTTGCAAGTTGTAGAGGCAAGCTTCGCGCACTTACGACGCCTTTGTCCTGAAGGAAAGTTAGAAGATTTTTTTCGAGAGATTCTAGTTCACGAAAATTCAGAACTATCATTTTCGAGTCTAGAAATTGAAGAATTAAAGCCGGTAAAAGTGGTGATAGATCGCTTAGAACATGCAGAGAATCCCGGCACGCACTCTGGCGCCAAGGTGATGGACTTTATATCGCGTCGACCCGCTTCCGAGAATGTATCGGTGAGCCTAGTACTCCACGGCGCCACTCAAGAAAAGCTTCGCGGTCATTATGATCGGCAGATCTCTGACCTTAAAGTCCAACTTGCTTCGCATTCGCTTTCGATAAAAATTGTAGATTCAGAATCACCCGCTTCCGAACTGAACTTTCATTTAGGTGGCGATGGAATCTACTCTATGCTCGACTTGCCGTTTGCCATTCAGCTTTTGCAAGTTCAAAAAGCCGACATGATCGTCGGATCTCGAGTGCTAAAGAGAGCTCAGTTTCAAGCTTCTCTAGATTCTGCTTATCGACTCCACCCCATTTTACAACGTCTGGCAAAGTTGGGCGCATTTACGGCGAGCTTGATTTTCTCTCTGCGTTTTGGACAGTTTATGTCGGACCCGCTTTCGGATTGGATTTTAACAAAAAAAGCTCAGGAATTCTCTGGATTCGCGCTTAAGCAATTGATGCAAACGGCCCGCGAAGGCGGCACGATTCTCGAAATGCCGATTCATTATCAACGGGCGGGACTATCGGGCTCAAGTCAAGATCGATTCCTCACGGGTCTTAAAAAGCTTTGGACGATCGTATCTGGATGAAAAGCGTGAAAGCGATTTTATGGGACATGGATGGAACCCTCACTCCCACCAATGAGATTCATGATGAATCTTATCAAACAGTATTTCGAGATCTCGGCATTACAAATTTTAAATACGAAACCGTGAAAGGCTGGAAGACCTCGCGAGTTTTCGAAGCCTGGGGTTTTAAAGAGCCCGAGCTCTCTTTATTGGTTAAGAAGAAACAAGATTTAGCCTTTAAGGCCGCACAGAATTTTAAATTTCCGAAGCCAATCTTCGAAATGCTAAGAAGTCTCTCCCAAGAAGGCTATCGCCAGGCCGTTGTCACGGGCGCTTCTTCGCGCTTTACTCAAAGCATCTTAAAAGAAGTTCTAGCGGATGGCCTGATTGAAGTTCTAATCACCTCTGAAGAGCCTCTACCTTCAAAACCAAATCCCGCTCCTTTTTTAAAAGCTTGTGAGAAAATGAATTTGCAAGCTCATGAAACGATTGTGGTCGAGGATGCAGAAGAAGTTCTTCTGCATCTACAGAATCAAAACTTCGCAAAACTATTTTTGATTACTGAAAGCACTCAAAACCGAGAAGAATTCATTTGCATCAAAAAGCCTCAAGAAGTTTTAGATTGGTTAAAAGAATGACTCGCGTGAAAGCCCAACAAAACTTACTTGTCATCCCTGCAGCGGGAAGTGGATCGCGTCTCGGCAGCGACATACCCAAACCTCTTATTAAAGTTTTGGGTCGCCCTCTTATTCAATTTACGCTCGATTCTTGGCTTCAAGCAGACCCCCATTGCGATGTCGCCGTGGTCATCAACCCCCATTTTGATAAACTTTGGAGAGAGTCCATATCGGTAAAGCACACTCTTTTTCAAGAGCAGCCTTTAGGAATGGGAGATGCGATTTCTAAAAGCTTACCTTTGTGGTCACAGTATAAAAATATCTTCGTGGCCTGGGGTGATACAGTATGGCTAGAGAGGTCGTTAACCCAGCGGATTCTTGAAGCCTACCATCGCTTGCCCTCTCCGGCTTTTTTGGTGCCAGCCACAAAAAATGATCCCGCTTATATTTCTTTAAGCTTAAACTCTGAAGGAAAAGTAAATCGAGTTCTAGAGCGGCGGGAGGGCGATGGGCCCGAAATGCAAGGAAGTTGCCTTACTGATTTAGGAGTATTTCTATTTTCGGCCAGCTTAGAAACTTTTTACCGCGACTATATGAATGATTCTGGCTGGGGAATCGGACGTCAGACTCAAGAGAAAAATTTTTTGGCATTTATGAGTTATCTAACCCATCGGCAAGTTCTGGTTAAACCGCTAGAAATTGAGATTTGTACTCCGGTTGTAGGCATCAACACTGCGTTAGAATTAAAAAGATTTGAGGACTATTTGCATGAGCAAGAATAAATTAGTTTTAGTCACCGGTGGCGCAGGCTTTATTGGCTCGCATCAGTGCCAAGATTTATTGGCCAATGGCTACCAGGTTCGAGTGATCGACAATTTGGTCAGTGGCGAAAAACGGCGACTCCCAAAAGAAGTTGAGTTTGTTGAGGGCGATATCACAAATCGCGAACTGGTTCGTCAAACTTGCGAAGGAGTGACCGGCATCATTCACTTAGCAGCCATGTCAAAAGTTGGTCCGTCGATGGATGTGCCAGAACTTTGCGTTGAAACCAATGTGATGGGAACGATGAACCTGCTGATGTCCGCAATGGCATTAAAAATTGGAGCCTTTGTCTACGCTGGCTCTTCGACTTACTACGGAATGGGAGATTCTCCCAATCGCTTGAATTCCCTCCCGGACTGCTTGAATCCTTATGCGGCCTCAAAATATATGGGAGAGATTTTGGTCGACAACTTTCACAAGTCTTATCAACTTCCGACCACTACATTCAGGTACTTCAATGTCTATGGCACTGAGCAACCTTCTACGGGACCTTATGCTCTGGTCTTAGGAATTTTCTTAGAACGCCATCTCGCGGGTCAAGAGCTATCGATTCACGGAGACGGGCTTCAAAAACGCGATTTTATTCATGTTAAAGATGTAGTGCGAGGCAACCGACTGGCTATGGAAAATCTTTGGCAGAATCCTCAAGCGCATCACACTCTTAATATTGGATCGGGGACGAATCTTTCGATTCTCGATTTAGCGAAAATGATTTCTTCAACGTATAGCTTTGCACCGAGTAGAAAGGGAGACGCGAAAGAGACTCTCGCTGATATTTCAGAAACCACTCGAGTTCTAGGGTGGAAGCCTCAAATTGCTTTTCAAGCTGGATTTGAAGAGCTTCGCGAGGACTATCGAAGAAAGCATTCGACATGAAGCTATCGATCGTCTGCCCTGCTTTCAACGAAAGCGCGCAGATTTATTCGCTACTTCACTCTTGGACACAGTTCTTGAGAAACAAAGTTTCGACCTTTGAAATCGTCGTGTGCAACGATGGAAGCCGGGACCACACTGGTCAAGAACTCAATCGAGCCGCCAAAGATTTTCAAGAAGTTCGAGTCGTATCCTTCAATCAAAATCAAGGGGCTGGATTTGCCATGAGCACTGCGATTCGATCGAGCCTCGGCTCGATCGTAGTGACTACCGACTCAGACGGCCAATTCTTGATAGAGGATGCTTTTCGATTTTACCAAATTTTAGAAACCCGAACCGACTTAGTTGCGGTGGTGGGGCAAAGAAGAAAAAAACTTCACGCCTGGTCGCAAGCGATGGGCACTCGAGTAGCCTCGACTCTCGCGAATTTATTTTTTAAATCTTCTCTCCCTGACTTTAACTGCGCTCTCAAAGCCGTGCGGGGATTTTTTATCCGGACTTTGCCCTTCGAAACGAAAGGCCTCAATTATTCAACTGAGCTTTCTTTTTGGCTAACTGCAAGAGAAGCCCCATTGATTTCTGTCGAAGTGGTGCAGCACAATCGTGTGGCAGGAGTGTCTTCATCAAAATTTTTTAGAAGCGCAAAACATCGATTTTTGTATCTCACCTATCTTTGGATCAAACGCCAACTTCACTTAGCTAAGATTATTCAAGAGTTTTATCGATGATCTACGCGTATCTTTTACTGATCGCAGCGGTTGCGCGACTTTCGTTTTGGACCGAAAGCTTTGGCAACTCAGTCGATGAATCGAACTACATGGCGATCGCTGAAGCGTGGGATCATTACGGCAGAATCTACATTGATGCCGTTGATCGAAAGCCGCCCCTTCTTTATGCATTTTATTGGGCTATCGGAAAAACCTTCGGCTTCTTTCACCTCCATGCGGTTCACCTCGTCGCTCTACTCGGAACTTTTGGCCTGGCCATCTTGGCAGACAACTGGGCCCGTCGCATCGACCTTACGATACCTAAAGGGCTCACAGCATTTTTGGTAATTCTTACGAGCTCCTCTTTGTCTCGCGAGGTTTTAGCTCTGAATTCTGAACTCGTGATGATGTTCTTTCTTTTTCCTGCTCTTTACTGGCTTTCGCAGATTAACTTTTACGATCTTCGAATTTCACAGCCTTTGAAACTTTTTGTGCTGGGCTTTTTTCTTGGACTCGCCTGTTTAGTAAAGCAAATTGCAGTTTTGCCCATCGGATTTGTGGCTCTCCTCCTTTGGATTTGGGCCGTTCAAGAAAAACTCATTATCGTCACTTTAAAACGTACGCTGATTCTACTAATGGGGTTTGCCACGAGCTTGGTGGCTTTGGTTTTAATGATGAATTTCGCTGGGGACTGGCAAGCTTTTCTGAATTGGGTGGTCTTCGAGAACCTGAGCTATATAAAAGACGCCGAAAAATCAGTCACTCAAAGTCGTACGGCATTTTCGCTTCTTGTGCCTCTTTTGGTAAGCCTCTTGTGGCTGGGGCTTTGGATCGGAAGCTTTCTTAGTTATAAAAATCATAAACGGAATCCCGTCTTTTTAGTCGTTCTGGGCGCAAGCCTTGGATCACTCCTGAGTATTTACCTTGGGAGCCGTCTTTTTTCTCACTATTTTGTTCCCTTACTCTTCTTCTTTCCACTTCTCGCAAGTGCAGGCTTCTCGAAGTTGCAACAAGGCAAATGGAAAAAAGCGATTCTGGCTCTCACGCTTTTGCCTTTTCTTTTCTTCGCGTTTTTTAATCCCGCCCGTGATTTTTGGATTCGTAACTTTAGTGCCACAACAAAGATTCATTCTTTTGATCGGGCAACTCAAGCCAAACTCCGGGAGATCGCGAATGCGGTGCAGGCTCGAACTCTGCACGGAGAGAGGATCTGCGTCTGGGGAATGGCTGGTCAGATTTTTTTATTGGCATCTAGAGGTTCGGGCACACGATTTGTTTACACCGATTATGTATCAGGGCGACTGGCAGGATTTCAAAGTTCCGAAAGTCATCCGCACCCCTTTGCCATGAGTCTATTTTTAGAAGATCTCGAGAATAAAAAACCTGCTCTGTTTATTGATTTGTCGGGATCGAGAATCAACGACTACCAGTTTTTTCCGATCGAGAACTATCCGCCTCTAAAAGATTATCTTTTAACTCACTACGAGAAAGACGATGTTGTTTTAGGCGCTGACTTATGGAAGCGAAAGACAATCACGCCCTAAGACATCATTCATAAATTCGAATACACCTAAACTTTTCGAATAGGAATCAACCAGCTTGGAAAGAAAAAACAAGTGCTAATCAAACAGCATAGAAGCCCAGCCACAGCTAGAATTCCCAACGAAGCAATCCCCGAATGGGCGGCAAACATCATCCCTGCATACCCGCAGATCGAAGTCGCTGTGCCAGTCATGACAGTCGGAACCACAGAATACGTAGCCATCCTACCCGCCTCTTGTTCATGACCCTCGCTTTTGAATTCTAAATAGCGATGATAAAGATGAATACTATTGTCGACGACCATAGCCCCCAAACTTGCGAGAGCCGCCATATTGTAAAAATTAAGTTGAAATCCA
>Ga0105049_10006643_pt1 | contig 13465 bp, 9 predicted proteins | sample MAT06_FD_78087 | JGI IMG/M metagenome (GOLD analysis project Ga0105049, IMG submission 78087) | Freshwater microbial communities from Lake Fryxell liftoff mats and glacier meltwater in Antarctica - MAT-06 | ecosystem: Environmental > Aquatic > Freshwater > Ice > Liftoff microbial mat | place...
CTGCCGACGTTGGCCAGAACGACGCTGCTTTCACCCGTGCCGACGGCTGGTGAGCCGCGACGGCGAGCTTTGTCGCGCTTGGGTCGTGGCATCCAGCGTCTGGACACTCCAACGCTTCGGCAGTCGCCACGACCACATGCTTTCAGGAACCCGCATATGTCTCGCAACTTCTCACGGCTGTCCGCAGCCATGCTGATGCTGTTCGCATTCACTGCCTGCGCCGGGGCGGAATCCACCGAGCCTGAGGATTCGCAATCCGGCTCCGCGTCGATCAGCCTCGGCAATCAGGGTGAAGCGACCGTGGTGGCCGGGAGCAGCACGGCAGTACCAGTCAACGTCAGGCGCTCTGGGGGCTTTACAGGCTCGTTGTCGGTATCCGCTACCCCTCTCCCGACGGGTGTCACGGCAGCGCCACTCACCATTACCGGATCGCAGACCACCGGATCGCTGATACTGAGTGCCGCGTCGAGTGCACCGCGCACACGAGGCTCTAATGTGGCGAGCATCACCGCATCCGGAAGTGGTATCACGACCAACACCTCCTTCCTGAACATCAACGTCACGACGCCGTAGCCACGCAGCAGTGATTTCAGTGACCGCAGACGGTGGCGGTGCTGATTGCGACGTGATCGCCAGTCAGCAACATCAGTACAAGACGACAGCGGGCATCGTCACCAGACGACGCCCGCTGTCACACCATGTCAGAAGCTGTCAGGACGGCGAGGGCACCGTCAGCGCGAACGACACATCGATATCCGTATCCACCGTGCACGACGCCGCGACCGCCGGCTTCACCTGCTTGTCGTAGTGGCAGAGCAGCACGCGCAGCGTCCGCGCACCCGCGGGTGTCCCTGCGACGGCCGCTGCCGTAAACCGCAATCCAAGCGGCTTGCCCGCCCCATCGAGATCAGTGGAATTCACCGTGATACCCGCGCCGGTCACGGTATAAAAAACGCGATGCTCATTCGCCTCGGCGAGAATCTCTGCCGTGATGTCTTCCACCGGAGTCACGGTCCGGTTTTCGAACCGTACCGCACCGGTAAACGTCGAACCGGCCGGCAGGTTCAACGTCCCTACCTGTGCCGACGGCGGATTGGGGCCGTTACCATCGGCATCCTCGATGAATGCCGAAATCGCAGGCCCAGTGGCCGGCGTCAGCGTCAGCGTGACACGGGTGATGACCTCGGACTCACCGGCGGGGTCCGTGATCGAGTCGCCTCTGCAGGAGACGAGGGCGAGCGTCAGCGCGGTAAGCGCCAGAGGGGCTCGTGAAAAGCGCACAAGTGATTGCATGACCAGATCCAGATGGAGTGTGACAAGGGAGTGGAACGAAGTGGTGTGCGGTTCCCTCGCGCCGCACACAGGAAAATCAGATCGGAACCCTGAGCCGAACGACGACATCGCGGCCGACATCATTCACAAACAGTCGATACCGGCTCAGGTAATCGCGATACCGGGCATTGAGCACGTTGGTGACGGAAATGGCGGCGTCGATTCGACGGCCGCCGATGGCGATGTTGGCAGAGCCGAAATCAACGGATGCCAGCGCGTATCCTGCGGTCGGCAGCTGATACACGGTGCCGGCCGGCACACCGTCCTGCTCGCGGACCAGCACCGATCCGAGACCGATGTACCAGTTCCCCAACTGCGGCCTGGTGCCGACGACACGCGCCTGCAGCGTCGCGCGATCGGCCGGCATGTCGAAGAGCGGTCCGCCATTCGTGCGATCCAACCCGCGAACGGCATTGGCCGTGCCCTGCAGCCGGAGCCACGAGGTGGGCGCCAGCGTACCGGAGAGCTCCACACCGTTCAGGCGTGCATCGGTCTGGTTGTAGTTGAACGCCGGGAATGCGCCGCGGATCGTGAGCACCGGCGCCCGTGGCTGGAGATATATGAATCCATTGATCTGATTGCTGTACGCCGCCAACTCGAGCGTGGTGCCGGTGGTGCTGTACCGCGCCACGGCCTCGATCGCCGCCGAACGCTCCGGATCGAGCGACGCGCGACCAAGCTCGTACTGCGCTGTGCCATGATGCACACCCTGCGCATACCGCTCGTTGACCGTCGGTGGTCGCCACGCACGCGCCACCCGAACAGACGTCGTCAGTGCATCGGTGAGTCGCAATTCGCCGCCGAACGAACCGGAGAACCCATTCCACCGTCGGGTACCCGCTTCGCTGCGAATCCCGGCGTCACTGTACGGCAACGTCGTCTGGGAGATCAGATCCGTTCGCGCCCCCGCGCTCAGCGTGACCCGACCGATGGCGTACGACTCCTGCGCGTACACCGCTGCCTGCGAGAGGTCGAATCCGGGTATCAGAAATGCCTTGCCGAGTGTCTGGTTCCCCTGCACCATCGCGCTCGTGCCGATGGTGCCGACGAACCCATGCTGCAGACCGTGGTTCCATCGCACATCGAGGGAGTTCGTGAACAGCTTGAGGTTGAACGCCGCAATCCCACGCACCCGCAACGGGCCGTGATTGTCGTACTCCCGACGATGGTTGGCCTGCGATCCGAAGACGACTTCCAGCTCACCGGCTCCGGGCAGCACGAACGCCGACCGCACACGCAGCGTGGTGTGCTGTACACGCTGATTCGGCCGGTCGATCCCGTAGGTGAACGACGAATCCGGTGGCGGTGCCGAGAGTGACCGCTGCAGGTCATCGAAGTTGCCCACATGCGCCTGTTGCAGCACACCCAACTCGGTACTGAAGTGACTCACCATCACTTCGCTCTCACCCCACGGCCTGTGCACACCGAGCGTTGCACTGCCGTTCAATTCACGAAACCCCGTGTTGGTGAGGAAGTAGTCGGGCGCCGCGCTGTTGCCGGCGACCCGACTGGTGAATCGCAGTCGATATCCGGTCCGCCCGATCAGTGGCAGCTGCAAGCCTCCGCCTAACAGGCCCAACGACAACGCACCCTGCCGACTGTTCGAGAACCCGTTGACTGCAACATCGCCTTTGAGGCTCCCACCGTCCGGCACGCGATCGTGCTCGACGCGCACCACACCACCAATCGCATCGGGACCGTACAACACCGTTGCGGCGCCGCGCACTACCGTTACCTGATCCGCATCGAAGCTGTCGATGTTGGGCGCATGCTCGGTGCCCCACTGTTGATCTTCCTGGCGCAACCCGGCGTTCATCACCAGCACACGCTGCGAGTTGAGTCCCCGGATCACGGGTTTGGCAATGCTCGGCCCGAACTGCACGACCGATACACCGGGCAGGAACTTGATCGTTTCACCCAGTGTCTGACCGCGCGTCGCCGCCAACTCTGCGGCATCCACCGTACTCGTCGCAGCGACTCGCGCCAGCGGATCGGCCAGTGCATTCGCCGTCACCGTGATCGAGTCGAGCGAGATGGTACTCGTGCGCAGCGAGAGTCGCACGGTGGCGTCACCGGAGGTGACGTCGACCACGCGCTCGAGGGGCGTAAACCCGATCAGACGGATGCGGAGCGTGAACGGCGCGGCCGGCAGCCGCGCAAACTCAAAATGCCCCGCAGCGTCAGTCCGGCTCCGCCGCGTGACGGGACCAGTGATCTGAATCTCAGCCCCGCGCAACGCAGCACCCGACGCCGAGTCACGAAGTTCGCCGTGGATCCGGCGTCCACTTCCCATCGCGTTGCCGTCAAAGCCGACTTGGGCTCGAGCATCGCTTGCCGAGCCGACCAGCGCTGCTGCCAAACCGACGGCGACGACGGTCTGCCGAGCCAAGCGCTGCCGCCGCGGCCAAAAAAAGGCCGTACAGGACATCGCTTCGCCAAATACTATCGGTTTTTGATACTCAACTATCATCCAACAATTATAGCGAATTCCATTGACCTCCAGCAGGGACGCTGCTATCTATCCATCCGGATAACCGGATATGACTGCCCCCAAACTCTCCATTCACGGTCGACTGACCGAACTCGCCGACGCCACACGCTGTCGGCTGCTACTGGCGTTGGAGGCCCACGAGCTCACCGTCGGGGAGCTCTGCTCCGCACTGGGCCTTCCGCAGAGCACCGTCAGCCGTCATCTGCGCATCCTGTCCGACGAAGCCTGGGTCGAATCGCGCGCCGAGGGTGCCACGCGCTGGTACCGCATGGCGCCGATACTGGATCATGAAGCCCGCGCACTCTGGCAGCTGGTGCGGGAGCCGGTCCTGTCGACGATCGCGGCGCAGCAGGACGTGGCGCGGGTGGAGGCGGTGCTCACGGCGCGGCGCTCCCGCAGTGAAGCATTCATTACGTCTGCGGCAGCTGAGTGGGATGCGAACGTAGCCTCGATGTTCGGCGCCCGCGCCGATCTGAGCGCCGCGATCGCCCTGCTCGACCCGACCGCAGTGGTGGGCGATCTCGGATGTGGGACCGGATCGCTGTCGCTGGCCCTCGCGCCGCACGTCGCGCAGGTGCACGCCATCGATGGATCGGCGGCGATGCTGGACACGGCGCGTCAGCGCTTGCAGGGGCGTGAGAACGTGCAGGTGTCGGCGGGATCGCTGGAGGCGCTGCCGCTGCAGGATGGCACGCTCGACGTGGCGATCCTGATGCTGGTGTTGCACCACGTCGCGGAGCCATCGCGCGTGCTGAAGGAGGCGCGACGGGTTGTGCGCGCTGGCGGCAGACTGTTGATCGCAGATATGTGCGCGCACGAACGCGAGGAGTATCGCGTGCAGATGGGCCATGTCTGGTTGGGCTTCGACGAACGCTCGCTTCGCGCGTGGTTGTCGAAGGCGGGTTTTCGTTCGATGCGCTGGGTACCGCTGGCGGTCAATCCGGCGGCGGTAGGACCGGCGTTATTCACAATGGTAGCGTCCTGATTCTTTCCTGAGGATTTCCAACGATGGCAACTGCAGTACACACCGAACTTGAGACGATGATGTCGATGGCTCGCCCGCCCTACGCGGTGCGCGATCTGTCGTTGGCGGAATGGGGACGCAAGGAGCTGCGTCTGGCCGAGGTGGAAATGCCGGGCCTGATGGCGCTCCGCGAGGAGTACAAGGGCACGCTTCCGCTGAAGGGCGCCCGCATCATGGGCTCGCTGCACATGACCGTGCAGACCGCAGTGCTCATCGAGACGCTGGTCGAACTCGGCGCCGACGTGCGCTGGGTGTCGTGCAACATCTTCTCGACGCAGGATCACGCCGCTGCCGCCGTCGCCGTGGGCCCCACCGGCACCATCGCCGAGCCGACGGGCATTCCTGTTTTCGCCTGGAAGGGTGAGACGCTGGATGAATACTGGTGGTGCACGGAACAGGCGCTGATGTGGCCCGATGGCGGTGGTCCGAACCTGTTGCTGGATGACGGTGGCGACGCCACGCTGTTGGTGCATCGCGGTGCCGAGTTCGAAAAGACGGGCACCGTGCCGGGCTTCGACAGCGACAATGAACCGGAAGAGTGGGGAGTGATCCTCGAGCTGCTGCGCGCCGAGCAGACGAAGAACCCGGGTCGCTGGACGAAGGTGCTGGCCGCCATCCGTGGCGTCTCGGAAGAGACCACCACCGGCGTGCATCGCCTGTATGAGATGGAACGCGCAGGGACGCTGGCCTTCCCGGCAATCAACGTGAACGACGCCGTCACCAAGTCGAAGTTCGACAACCTGTACGGCTGCCGTCACTCGATCATCGACGGGCTGAATCGCGCCACCGATGTGATGCTTGCCGGCAAGGTCGCGGTCGTGATGGGCTACGGCGATGTGGGCAAGGGCTGCGCGCAGGCGCTCAAGGGCCAGGGCTCACGCGTCATCATCACCGAGGTCGACCCGATCTGCGCCCTGCAGGCGGCCCTCGAAGGCTATCAGGTCACCACGCTCGAAGATGTCGTCGACTACGCCGACATCTTCATCTCGGCCACGGGCAACAAGAACGTCATCACCGTTGAGCACATGAGCCGCATGAAGGACAAGGCGATCATTGCCAACATCGGCCACTTCGACAACGAAATCGACATGGCCGGCCTGAAGAAGGTCGAAGGGATGCGCCGCATCAACATCAAGCCGCAGTACGACGAGTTCGTGCTGCCGAACGGCCGATCGATCCTGATCCTCGCCGAAGGCCGCCTGATGAACCTCGGCTGCGCCACCGGCCATCCGAGCTTCGTGATGAGCGCGAGCTTCACCAATCAGGTGTTGGCGCAGATCGATCTGCACCTGAACGCCGACAAGTACGAGAACAAGGTGTTCACGCTGCCCAAGCATCTCGACGAGAAGGTGGCGCGATTGCACCTGCCCAAGCTCGGCGTGAAGCTCACCCAGCTCACCGGCGAGCAGTCGGCGTATCTCGGCGTGACGAATGCAGGCCCGTTCAAGCCGGATCACTACCGGTACTAGTCGAACGGGACACAGTGCGATGTGGCGGGCCGATCTCCATCCGGGGGTCGGCCCGCTGCGCAACCGCAATCAACGAGCACGGATGGCAGATCGTTTCTCCGCGGATGATCGGCGACCGGATGAGAGACGCGATACCCTCAGATAGCATACGCTCCCCGCTTCCATCAACCTCAGCGTTGCAGTAGATCGCAAGAGTCGGTTGTTCACGCTTCACAACTCTCCGCCAGTGCATGCCATGGCAGACCGCTCTTCGCCCGCCGATCGTCGCACCTTCCTCAAGATCGCCGGCGCACTCGCCGCCACCGCCGCGAGCGGATGCGAACTGCAGACGCACATTCCCGCGGCGAACAGCGCACCGGGCACCGATCGCACAACTGGATTCGATCGCGCGATCCTCGAGGCGGTGGGCGACGTGGTCCTCCCATCGGAACTGGGCAGCATGGGCCGCGACGCTGCCATCGGGCAGTTCGTCATCTGGGCCGACGAGTACGATCCCGTCGCCGAAGAGATGCACGGCTACGGCTACGCCGACATTCGCTACCTGCCACCCGACCCCTCGCCGGCGTGGCGTGCGCAACTGGCCGCGCTCGAACTCCTGGCGATGAAGTCGCATCGGAAACCTTTCGCCGCATTGCCGCGCGCTGAGCGCGAGGAGCTCGTCACGATCGCGATTCGTGGTCACGTGAGCGACAGACTCCCCGCACCGCTCGATGCCACACACATCGCCATCGCACTGCTCGCCCACTGGGCATCGAGCCCCGACGCATGGGACCTCGCCCTCGGCGTGAAGGTCGTTCCAGCCAGCTGCAGGGTGCTGGGCGATGCGAACGCGAAGCCGCTGCCGATCATCGGGCTTCGTTCGTGAAGACGATCGAAGCGGATATTCTCATCATCGGGAGCGGGATCACCGCGGCGCTGATGGCAGCAAGGCTCGCGGAGACGACCACGCGCAGCATCACCGTGATCGAAGCTGGGCAGTCCACCACTCCGCTCGCCGCGCGCACGAAGGCGCGCGCACGATTTCTGGCCTACGGCGAAAGCCCGTGGAAGCAGGATCACCTCGACGACCAGAATGCCTTCGGCACCACGTGGGGATTCTCGCCGAGCATGACTGTGGGCGGGCTGGCGATGCACTGGGGAGGCGTGTCGCCACGCTACTCACCTGAAGACTTCACGACGCGATCGCAGTATGGCGTCGGCACCGACTGGCCGTTCACTTACGGCGACCTCGACCCGTTCTATCAGGAAGCGGAAGAGCGGATGGGTGTCGCCGGTGAACAGGGGCCCGTCGCACTCGATCCACGCGGCAAGCCGTACCCGCTGCCACCGCTGCCGGTGAACTACAACCTCGCGCAGCTGCAGCGGTGGGCGACGACGGCCGGCATCGCCACCTGGAGCACACCGTCGGCGAAGAACTCCGTGCCACACGACGGCCGCGCGCAGTGCCAGCGCTGCGACACCTGTTATCCGGTGTGCCCGACCGGTGCCAAGTACAGCCCCGATTTCACGTGGGATGCGCTGGTTCGAAGCAAGAAGGTCACACTTATCACGCAGACGCTGGTTCGACGACTCATCGCCGACCCGAAGACCGGTGCGATCGTGCAGGCCACCGGGAATCGAGTGGATGCGACCGGCGAACCGGTCACGATCACCGCCAACACCTTCGTGCTCGCAGCGGGATTCACCTGGTCGCCTCACCTCCTGCTGCTGTCGCGAACCGCGGCGCATCCCGATGGTCTGGCCAATCGCAGCGGTCTGGTTGGCAAGTACCTCGCCGGTCACCGCAACGTGAATGCGTATCTCACGCTGCCGCTGGAGCTGTACCCCGGCATCAACGTGCAACACTCGCTGGTTTCCAAGCAGTTCATGCGCGTTCCCAGGAGCGGTCGCTACCTGCGCCACGATCTGCGACTGTGGGAATCGAGTGTGGGTCGCGAGCCGCGGCTGCGCAACGAACAGGGTTCGCCACTCCTGGGCGACGCGATGATGTCCGACTGGCGCGCGCGCGCCACGGGTGCCACCGCGCGAGTGCGTGCGTACTACGATGTGCTTCCCGATCGTGAGAGCAAGCTGACGCTGCACGCGACGAGACAGAATCGCTTCGGCGATCCAATGCCGACTCTCGACTTCCGCGATGCACCCGAGAGCGCAGCGCTCAAGCCGTGGCAGGAGGAGCAGATCGCGGCACTCTTCCGGCGCATGGCCGCCGCTGGCAAGGGCAAACTTCTGAAGATGGAAAACAGCGTCAACGATCTGGGCCAGGAGCACCCCACCGGCGGCTGTCGCATGGGCGATGATCCGATGTCGAGTGTTGTCGACAAGTGGGGCCGCGCGCACGATCATGAGAACCTGTGGGTGGCCGGTGCGCCGACGCAGCCGAGCGCTGGTTGCTGCAACGGAACGCTCACATTCGTTGCGGTCGGCTTACGCACCGCCTCGGCGATTGCGGAGGCCAGTCCGGACGCATAGAGGCAATCTGCCCGGGCGCAAACGGAATCGCACAGGTCGACCGCTGCTCACTAGGGGTGCATCAGATCATACGGCCGCTGCCAAAACACCCTGAAGTGCCGCTACCATCTCATCCAGCGATGATCCGTCACGGAACGAATGCTCCCACGCACGCAGCGCATCGTGATCATCCGAGGGACGAAAGGCACGCGCCACTCCCCGCAGCGATTCAGTGATCGTATAGGCGGTCACCTTCCGCAGTGACAGCGACTCCGCCCACTCCACGAACGTCGCAACGAAGACGAATCGCTGCAGCCAGTACTGCCACGGCGCGACCGTCGCCTGCAATCCAAGCAACGCGGCCCACGGCGTGGCATCACATCGGAAACGGGTCGTGCCATCGTCAACACTCAGCACGATGTCTGCTTCAGCCATCCGATCCAGCGCACGACGGATCGCCGACGGTGTGTATCCCGTTGCCTGCGCAATCTCCGTCACCGACGACCACGCACTCGATCGCGCGAGCAGGTACGCCAGCGCATCGGCGCGCGCGCCAACGCCAAACGCCATGCGGAATCGCAACACCAGCAGCGCATCGCGTTCGACCGCCAGGCGGTCCGCCCCCTGCGGCAATCGCTTGTCAAAAGCCGCCGTTGCTGCATCAGGTGCCGCCCCTGAACCCGCGCCACCGGCAATCACCGGGGTCCACCGAAAGTCCTTCCCTCGTTCGTGTGCCGTCACCGCCACTGCATACAGCTCCGAATGCACCACGTCGGAAAATCCTTTTGCGATGTTCCGGGTGCGCTGCACGCTGAGCAGATCCGACCAGCGCGCCACCCACTCGTGAGCCGCGGACCGGAGCGCTGCATCTCTCGGCGCCAGCCAGAGCGACATCAGCAGCAACGCCTCCGGATCGATGATGGCGCCGGACCGTGACTCGTCCGAGCCCGGACCCGCGCCCAACACTTCCCACTGCGACCCCACCTCACGCTGCGCCTGCGACGTCAACAGCTCGGCGATCGCCGCCACGCGCTGTTGCGTTTCGATGTACGCAGCAGACCGGTCCAGCGTCGCAGTCTCGGGGTCCATCGTGATCCGTGGTTCAAGGTCGGCTGGCCAGCGACATCCGTTTACATCCTAAAACTGTCACGACGCGCACGTTGAAAGCAATGATTGGGGACTATTAAATCACGTGAAAGCCGGTCACCACGCCGCCCTCGATCGCTCGGCCCTGGCGACAGTGGCACCATGTTCGCCGCCCGACTTGTCGAAGTGCGTCCGGTGAAATAGTGGCCTGCATCCTGCTACCTTGGCCCATGCCTTACACACGTCTCCGCACCGCGTTGCTGCTGACCGCCGCCGCTGCGGCTCCCTCCGCGGTCGTTGCCCAGACGGCGACAGCACCCGCCCCCGTCGTAGTTCCGCGCGCCACGTCCACTGACGCCCTCGCCACCGGACTTCTTCGCCTGGAGTATGCGCTCCGCGAGCACCCGACGTCTGCCGAAGCGACGGCTGGGGTCCATCGCGCCTTCGATCTGGCGTCACTGGCGTTCTACGGGGGCCGGTCGGTCCAGGCGCTCGCCACGATGGACTCGTTGACGCGCAGCGTCGCCGGCAACGACGCCGATGTCGCACGCTACGGCACCGAGGCCGCGCGAGCGCTGGCCGAGGCGCCTGCGGGTGTGCGCCGCCTGATCGTCGGCGCCGACACGATTCCGTACCGTCTCTTCACCCCAACCGGCGCGCGCGGCAAACGGCCGCTGCTGGTGGCGTTTCACGGCGCCGGCAGCAACGAGAACATGTTTGCGCTCGCCTACGGGGCGGGTGAACTGTTGCGGCTCGCGCAACAGCGTGGGATGATCGTGGCGATGCCTTTGACGAACGCATTTCTGCGCGATGCGCCCACCCGCTTCGACGCGCTGCTCGCCGCCGCCATCGGTGCGGCGCCTGTCGACACCACGAAGATCTTCGTACTCGGCCACTCCCTCGGTGGCATCGTCGCCGGCCAGCTGGCAACCACGCGCGGGTCACGCGTGCGTGCGGTGGCGTGCATCGCGAGTCCGTGCGGCGGTCCGGCCGACGCCACCGGTGCCGCCGGTGCACGTCGCGCACCGAGCCTGGTGATGGCCGCCGAAAACGATCTGCTCATTCCGTTGCCGCGTGTGCAGGCGGGCGTTGCGGCTGCGCAGGCCACCGGGCGGGCGATCGAAGTGCGCACCGTCGCGGGTCAGGGGCACACACTGGTGGTGCCGACGGCGTTGCCGATCGTGATGGAGTGGTTGGCGCGCCAGCCGTCGCCGTAAGGCAGCTATTGCTCGACGCCCACCGTACGTGGATCAAGCGTTTGTGGATAGCGACCAGTCGTTACAGATAAGGCGCATTTAGGCGGCTCGTCACAAATTTGCGCCTGTCAATGCAACAGATAGCCGCGCTCATGCGTACTAGCGAGTCACGACTCTCGAGCGTCGTGCGCACGTACGCACGCGCCTAGACCGGCCCTGCGCGATACCCGCAGCACGGCCAGTCGCTTCTCACACACTGTATTCCATGCTTTCCGCATTGACCCGCCTGGGCCTCTTGTCGTTCGTATCCGCTTTCGTCCTCACCGCACAACCGGTTACAGGCGGTCCGCCACGGCAACCAGGACCGCCAGGCGCCGCTGGCATGCCCAACACCGCTCCCGATACCGCCACACTTCAGGCGCAGGCGATTCGTGTCTTCCTCGATTGCCAGGGACGCGTGCGCGGCTGCGATCGCGACTTCATCGTGACCGAAGTGAACTTCGTGAACTGGATGCGCGATCGGTTCGATTCCGATGTGCAGGTGTTGGTATCCGGGCTGACGAACGGCGGCGGCGGTCAGGAGAACACCGTTTTCTTCATCGGGCGTCGCAAGTTCGAAGGAATGGCCGATACGCTGATCCTCAACACCCTCCCGAACGACCCCGACGATCGCCTCCGTCGCGACCTCGCGCGCGTCCTCAAGCTCGGACTGACGCGGTTCGTTGCCAAGTCGGCAATCGCCAGCCGGATGCAGGTGAGCTACGTGTCGCCGTTTGGACCGCGCCAGCAGGTATCGGCGGCAAACCTGAAGGATCGGTGGAACCTATGGACATACACGACCAACCTGAATGGGTCACTGCGCGCGGAAGACCGACAGCAAACAATGCGTGGTTCGTTGCAGGTGTCCGCGAACCGGGCAACAGCGAATTGGAAGATCAACGCGTCGGCTGTCGGCAACGTCAACACACAATCCTTCAAGATTTCTGCGAGCAATGGTCGCCCCGCTTCCACGGTCACAAACGAGCAACGCACCTACAACGCCAGCTCGTTGATCGTCCGGTCACTGTCGCAACACTGGTCCGTGGGATCCAAGCTCGGCGCCGGCTACTCCGACTTCCTCAACCAGGATCTCGCACTGCGGTTGCAGCCGGCGATTGAATACAACGTCTTCCCCTGGACGGACCAGACGCGCCGACAGCTTACTTTCCTCTACAACGTTGGTCCCAACTACTACAACTACCAGCGTACGACCGTTCTGAACCGCGATTCAGAAACGCGCTTCAGTCAACAGCTCACCGCATCACTGGTTGCGCGGCAGCAGTGGGGTTCCAGCAATGTGTCGCTCGACTGGTTGAACTACCTGCACGACTTCAATCGTTACGCATTGACGCTGAGCGGCTTTCTCGATCTCCGCGTTGGCCGTGGCTTCTCGCTCACGCTCGGCGGCTCGGCAGCGCGAGTCAACGACCAGATTTTTCTCCCGCGTGCCGGCAATACGGAAGAAGAGATCCTGCTCCAACGCCAGGCGCTTCCGACGCGCTTCCGCCTGGAGACCAACGTCGGACTCCGCTACACCTTCGGCTCGATCTACAACACGATCGTGAACCAGCGCTTCAGCAGCCTTGGGTCGAGCGGCGGCCGGTTTGCATTCTTCGGCTTCTAGCTTTCGCCGATCCCCTCACCGCACCACGACCTCGATCCCTGCTGCCGTTACTTTGTGCGGCAGCAGGGATCGAGGTGCACGTTACAGGATCATGACGACGCTGCAAACTCACGGCGGCCAGCGCCAGCTGAGTGCGGCTACCGCTCCAACTTGAAACCGGCATCCGGCGCCGGCCGCTTCGTCACGTTGGCCGCATACCAACCGGTGAGATACATCCACTGCGTCATGCGCAGCAGCTTGGGATAGTCGATCCGCTCCGGCGTGTCTGTGGCGGTGTGATAGTCGCTATGGAGATTGGTCGTGTACATCAGCGACGGCACGCCGAGTCGCGCATACGGCACGTGATCGCTGCGGAAGTACCACCCTTCAGGATGCGACGGCCTGTCCCACAGCGTGTCGACCACGAATCGCCCGGTCTTTGTGTTCGCGACCAGCGCCAGCTGCACGAGCTCCGACGAGCTGCGGTGGGGCGGTTGCACGCCGAGGAGCGCGGCTGTGTCGGGGTGATTCCGTCCGATCATATCACCGTTGAGCACCGCAACGATCTGTGAAATCGGCACCATCGGGTGCGCCGAGTGGTAGCGCGAACCCAGCAGACCTCGTTCTTCGGCGCCGTGATGGACGAATAGCACTGATCGACGCGAGCGCTGCGCCACGAATGCGCGTGCGGCCGCGAACTGCGCCACACTCACCGAGCCGTTGTCATCGGCGCCGGCCAGAACCGAGTCGCCCGGCTCCAGCGCACGCACCCCATTC
>Ga0105049_10006647_pt1 | contig 13462 bp, 10 predicted proteins | sample MAT06_FD_78087 | JGI IMG/M metagenome (GOLD analysis project Ga0105049, IMG submission 78087) | Freshwater microbial communities from Lake Fryxell liftoff mats and glacier meltwater in Antarctica - MAT-06 | ecosystem: Environmental > Aquatic > Freshwater > Ice > Liftoff microbial mat | place...
AGGCGCTGGGCGACCCGGAGAACATCGACGGCCAGATCGACCTGCTCATCGAGCGGATTCGCCAGCAGATTCGGCTCGACAAATAATCAAACACCGGAGCCGGAGGGGATACCTGCGGCACCGTTCGGCATCAGTTCAATACCCCGCGCCTGTGACAACCTCAGACCTATTTGGAGCTCTGAACCATGAACCTCTCTCGCTCAATCAAAACGCTTATGGCTGGTCTTGTGGCGTCTTGCGCCGTCCTTGCGACGACGCCAGCGCTCTTCTCGGCCGACACCGTGTACAAGAAAGACGGCACCGCCGTTGAAGGCAAGATTCAGCGCGAAGAGACCGACTTCGTCGTGATCGTCATTAAAGACGCGTCGGGCAAGGAACAGACGCTGTACCTATCGCGGACAGATATCTCACGCATTGAGCGCGACGGCTCGCTGACGAACCCGTCGGTGGTGCCGCCCAAGCAGGGGAGCAAGCCGACAGAAGCGCCCAAGGTTGATCCGACGAAGGATCCGTCAAAGACCGAGGCTCCCAAACCCGAGCCGGCCAAGCCGGTTGATGGCGCCAAGAAGGACGAGCCCAAGGCACGTTCTACGACATCGGTCGCCCGGGTCGCCATCTTGAACTTCGGCCCGCCCAGCGATTGGCAGGGCTCGGCCGGCAGCATGGTGGGCACGGTGGTGAATGTCAAAGGATGGCGCGATGTGATCCCCCTGCTCGAGAAAGACAAGGTCACCGACGTGGTGGTGCGGATCAACTCCGGTGGCGGTCTGGTGGCGGAGATGGAGCCGTTCAATCGGCTCTATGAGGAACAGTACAAGACGCGATTCCGTACCGTGGCGTGGGTTGAGTCGGCGATCTCGTGTGCGGCGATGAGCCCCTGGGTTCTCGAAGAGTTCTACTTTCTCCCTGGAGGCAACATTGGCGCGTGCACGGCGTTCGGCGGCCCGCTTATCGCGGTGACGGGTATGGGGCTCGAGCAGATCAAGATCGACATGGAGAAGGCGTCACGGCAAGGCAAGCGCGATCCGAAGATCATGCTTGCCATGCAGATCCCCGTGGCGCTTTCGTGCAACATCGACGACACGACCGGGCAGGTCACTTGGTTTCAGGACGAGTCGGGCAGCAACATCGTCAACCGTGAGGGCCGCATTCTCACCCTCACCGCCAACGAGGCAATGAAGTACAAGTTCGGCAAGGGAATTGCCGCGACCAAGGAAGAGCTGATGAAGGTGATGGGGTACTCCGAGTATGAGTTTGCCGGCAAAGAGGCCGCCAAGTTCATCGACGAGAACATGAAATCCAATGACACCTACGAGAAGCGCTTCCAGAATTTCTATCAGAAGTATGACATGGCGGTTCGCGCTGCATCGCAGATTCAGGAGAAGGCTCTGCGGATGCCCGAGGTGGGTCTTGCCAAGCGGCATCTTGAGGAAATGAAGAAAGCCATCAAGGTGAATCCGAACATCGCGATGATGAACGGCGTTCCCACGGGCTGGTTCAAGGAGCAGGACGAACTGCTCAAGCAACTCTCGCGGTAAGACGTCAGACCCTGTGCGAGTAGTCGCCAGAACCGAGTTGAAACCCATGCGGCCCCGCCTGATCTCGGCGGGGCTGCTTTGTTTTTGCCCGGCGCGGATATCACTGAACCGCGTTGTTTGGCGGAACAACCGCCCGCCCGGCGGCATCTAATGAGTGACTCGAATCTTGTATTTTCTGGAAGCTCCGCATGCCCATATCTGCCACCGCACTTTCGATCGTGTTCATCCTGACCAGCGGGGGCATCGAACCACCGGGGCCTTCGGCGGATTCCACCGTGAAGACGCAGACACCGACAGCCGGACTGCCTCGTGTTGAGAAGAGCACTCCGCGGGTCGCGGTGCTGAACTTCGGCCGGCCGCCGGATCGCCAGGGTGCGATGAACGACCTTGTGGGCGTGACGATCACCCCCCAGTCGTGGACGAACGTCATCAAGTTGCTCGAGCAGGATGGTGTCGGAACCGTGGTCGTACGAGTGAACTCTCGCGGTGGTTTGTCGGAGAGCATCGCATCGTTTAACGACGTGCTTATCAAGGAGTTTGTGCCGCGCTTTCGGACCGTGGCGTGGATTGAGCGTGCGCAGGGGCCGGCGGCGCTGTGTGTGTACCCGCTTGAAGAGTTGTATTTCTCGCCCATCGGGGCCATGGGCGGGTGCTTTGAAGGGGGCGGGATGCTGGTCGAGCAGTCGCCGCCGACGAGCCAGATCCTTGAGACGCTAAAGATGGCATCGAAGGCGGCCAACCGCGATGAGGCGATTGGCCAGGCCATGGTGATGGGCGGGCCGCTTTCGTTTATCACGCTGGCGGACGGACGCGTCGTCTTCGCGCAGACGGGCGAGGGGCTCACCCCGATCAACGAGGTTGGTGCGGTGCTCTCGTTCAGTGCCGGCAGCGCGGCCGAGTGCCGGTTCTCGCGCGGGTCGGCGCTGACGCGCGAGACGCTCGCCGAAGCCATGAAGATCGACAAGCCGGTGTGGGCCGGGGAAGCCGCGGCCAAGGCGATTGATGACGCCATGGTGCAGAACGAACGATTGCTGAAACAGTTTGAAGATCACTACGGCGACCTGCTGGCGGCGCTCCCCACGGCGGAGACGATTACGCCGTCGTCGAAACGAACTCAGCTCTTGGTGTCGGCCCGGGCCCACCTTCGCATGATCAAGGAGTGCCTGGCGAAGAACCCGCTGATTGGGCGGCCGAAGATGGTTGACGAGAAGGTGGTGATGAAGCTGGAACGGCGGGTGCAGGCGCTCGGGGAGTAAACTGGAACTCCCGCGGCAAGTCGCTTTCGCATCTCATCTGCCGCACGCGAGGCCACCTTTGCAACCTCATCGGCGGTACCCTCTCTTCATGAACCGGCCTGATGACTTTGCCGTGGATGTGCTTCGGCTCACGCTCGCGCCCGGAATTGGGCCGGTGCTGATTGGCCGTCTCATAGAGGCGTTCGGTTCACCGGCCAAGGTGTTGGCCGCTCAGCCGGCATCGCTCCGCACCGTGCGGGGGATTGGCCCTGAGCGGGCAACCGGGGTGTGCAAGGGCCTGCGCGAGGGCGAGAAGGCACTGGAAGCAGAACTGCATGAGATCGCGCGGCGGGGCGTCATGCTTCTGGCCCGCGGGACGGCGGCGTACCCCCCACTGCTGGCGCAGATGCAAGATGCGCCGCCGCTGCTGTATGTGCGCGGGCGGATTGACAGCGAGGAGCGTGGTCCCGACCGGCACACGTGCGCCATTGTGGGCTCTCGCAAGTGCACGCAGTATGGGCTTGAGCAGGCCGACCGGTTTGCCATTGCGCTGGCCGGCGCGGGGATCACCGTGGTTTCGGGCGGGGCCCGCGGGATTGATACGGCGGCACATCGAGCGGCGCTTAAGGCGGGCGGCCGGACGATCGCCGTGCTGGGGTGCGGGCTGAGCAACGCCTATCCGCCCGACAACGCGGATTTGTTTGAGCAGATCGCCGGTGAGGATGGCGGACACGGTGCGGTGGTAAGCGAGTTGCCGATGACGACGCCACCCACGGCGGAGAACTTCCCGGCCCGCAACCGCATCATCGCGGGGCTTTCGCTGGGAGTGCTGGTAATCGAGGCGAGCGCGGGATCGGGCGCGCTTATCACGGCCGAGCAGATGAACGATCTGGGTCGAGAGGTCTTCGCCCTTCCCGGCCGGGTGGACTCATCGTCGAGCGAGGGCTCGCTCAAGCTTTTGAAAGAGGGCTCGGCGGCGCTCGTGACGAATCCGGGCGATGTGCTGAGCGGTCTTGAAGCGCCGGCGCTGCACGCCTTCAACGGGGCGCACGCGGCGCGGTATCCGGCCAAGGCGGGCGAGACGCGGGAGGGGAACGGGGCGGGACTGTTTGCGCCGGCCAGTGATGATCCGCTGAGTCTTCGCGGAGATTCCCCTTCAGCAAACGGTGAGACGGCACCGGCTGCTCCGATCGGGCTCTCAGCATCGCAGCAGAAGATTTATGCCGCGCTCGAGGAACCCGCAACCTTTGACGACCTCGTTCGGCTGACGGGGGGCGACCCGGGCGTGATGCGCGGCGACCTGACAGTGCTGGAGATCCGTCGGCTGGTGAAACGCGATGGGTCGATTCTGCGAAGGGCAGCGAGGAAGTAGCGAGAACACATCCGCCGTGGCTTCAAACGGACCGGGCAAGCACTCTCACGCTGAACGCTACGCCGCGGGGCGGACTCACGACTTGGTGAGGTGCTTGAGACCGTAGCGGATGATTTTGCGGGAGAGGCGGCGGCGATCGATGCAGAGCATTTCGGCGGCCTCGGACTGGTTGCCCTGCGTGGCCTTCAAGGCCCTCACAATGAGTGTGCGTTCGGCCGATTCGAGCGTCACGATCGGTCCCTCGGCCGGCGATACGCCCAGCGCGGTGCCGGAGCGGAGTCGCTCGGGGAAGTCGAGCGTGGTGAGCACTTCGCCGCCAGCGAAGACGACCGCGTGCTCAACGGCGTTGGCGAGTTCGCGAACGTTGCCGGGCCACGGATAGGCCGCGATGAGCTCGGCAGCTTCGGGCGAGAGCGCCTTGGCGGGCTCTTCGTATAGATCGGCGAGTTGCTGAAGCACGTGCTCGGCAAGCAGGAGGACGTCGCTGCCCCGCTTGGAGAGCGGCGGGGTTTCGAGTCGGACGACATCCAAACGGAAGTACAAGTCTTCGCGGAACTCGCCCTTGGAGACCATGGCCTTCAGGTCGCGATGGGTGGCGGCGACGACGCGAACATTGACGGGAATCGGCTTGGTGGCACCGAGGGGCACCACGGCGCGTTCCTGGATGCAGCGCAGGAGCTTGGCTTGCGTGCGGGCCTCGAGCTCGCCGATTTCGTCGAGGAAGAGCGTGCCTCCGTCGGCGGCGCGGAAGAAGCCAAGGGTGGCCTGGTCGGCACCGGTGAAGGCGCCTTTGACGTGGCCGAACAACTGTGATTCAAGGAGGGTGTCGCGCAGGCCCGTGCAGTCTACCGCGACGAATGGGCCACGAGAGCGACGGCTCTCGATATGGAGCGAGCGGGCGACGAGTTCTTTACCCGTACCGGATTGGCCCTGCACGAGCACGGTGCAATCACGCGAGGCAACGGCGGCGATCAGCTTGCGGAGCCGAATCATCGGCGGCGAGTTGCCCACGAGCAGGTGATGTGGTGAGACATCGTCAAGCCCACCCACTCCATGGACACCGGGCGCAATTGAACCGCTCGGGAGCCCGCTGGGCTGATAGATAATGGGGTTGGTTGCAAGCCGATGGTGCATGAGGGGCCCGGGACCACAGGCTCTCTCCTCCGCACATGAACAATTTCCAAACAACTTACCGGACGAGGGTTAACTAGTGAGCCACTTCAGAACTGAAGCGCTCATTTGCCAACGGCATGCAGGTGAAGGGAAAATGAATCCAGACCATCTCCCTCCCTCACCTTTTCTGCGAGGTCAGACTACCTCACATTCCCGGTCCGTGCAAGCAAACATTGATGATTCCGCGCGACAGAGGCGCAACATTTCACATGAAATCGTCGGCGCTGATGAATTGGAGAATCTTGGGTCGAATAACCCATACTTCCCGGACCTCCCGTCCTGACGGAGTCATCGATCTGGGGATGGCCTGTCGCAAACGGCCCTGTGTCTGCCAGAGATTCAGCCTTCCAGCACATGGCTCATCCCGAATCGCGGGGTCTGACGTCGTCAAGAGCGATCGGCGAGCGCTTCCGAGCGGCCGACTGGCCGGAAGTCGGGAGTCGGGAGTCGGGAGTCGGGGGTCGGGGGTCGGGGGTCGAACGGATCGTCGGCCAGCGCGGCCGGCGAACGGCCTTCTCCAAAAACAACCCCGCCGAGTTACTCTCGTTACTCGGCGGGTTCTCTCTCCTCTCGAAACCCGCGGCTTCCGGTGAGGGAGGGCCGCGGGAATGAAGGATGACTTGGTAGGGCAGGCGAACCTGCACTTTGGGTCTAAAGGGGGTATTCGGTTTTTCCAAACTCCGCCGGATCTCTCTCGAATCTCCGGCGAAGAACTCTCTGCCTCCAAGGGCTGGCGGGGCAAGCCCACGCCGTCACCACCTGGTTGCAATCCGCGATGGGCCGTGTCCGGCAGGATCGCGAGATAGGGAAGGAACCGAGTACGCCTGTCGCCTTGGAAGGCGGCAGGCAGAAAGTCGAATGCTCAGGCGGGCTGAACGGCGCTGATGATTCGGGCGATGGCACGTGCGCCATCGATCGACTCACCGGCTGGGCTGGCGTTGCGAGGGGCAAAGGCCAAGGGGTGTACAAACGGGTCAGATTGTCGGCGGTGAGCTACACGGCTCACGGCTTTCTTGAACGAGCCTACTAACCGCAGCGTTGGCCGCGTCTGGCTCACTGGTTTTGGCGCGGCACGTGTTGATGCCTCGCGTCGAACGGAACTCATAGCCCCTCCAGGCGTTTTCGCCGGGGCATGCCGCTTGACCGTTGCGGCATGCTCCGACTGGTTTACCGTGGCCCAGCGAACTGCTTCGCTGTCTCTCTCGCTCCAGCGGGCCGTGAACTCTCACAACCGCCGGGCCACAGTCGTCGCACGCTGACCAAGCCGTTCTCTCTGCGGCTCGATCAGCAATGGTGCCAGCGGCCCGCTCTCTACTTCGGGTCGCCGACGATTCTCACTGGCCTTTGGCACAATACTTCCGTCTGTTCAAGTCGGCGGCGTCACCTCGCTCCAGCGAAGACGTGGGGAGGAAGGAGTGTCGTGTCGATTTGACGCCTCCGCATTGGCGTAAGTGGACGCCGACGACTTGAACAGACGAGAGCCGTGCGATTGGCCCTCCAGGGACACATGCAGACACGAGGTCTTTCGACCGATCGGTCTGGGTCGGCGGCGTCTGGGGGTCTATTTCCGAACGGGGGAGGAAGGAGTGTCGTGTCGATTAATCGCTCGGGAACATACCAGCACCTGACGCCGCTGACCCTGAACGATCAGCTCGCGATGCACATGGGAGTCTTCACTTGTCAAAGAACTTGCCGAACTCCAACAAACCTCAGTGACCCGCACGCGTTCGCTTGGAGGCCGCGTGGGTGTGCGGCTCTTTGCGGGGTGCCGCGGGAAACGCCGAATCTGCAAGGCTTCTCGACTGACCGATGATTCCCGGATGCATCGTTTCGAGTACCGACTCGAGCGATTCTTCCGAGCATTCGCCGCCGACGAAGCAATCCACACCGGCCCGACGCATGAGTGTTTCCGATTCGCTTGCATGTTCTGTGCCGATCGCGATGATGCTGATCGGGTTCCAGTGACGGGCCAGTTTGCTCACGAGATGTTCCATCTCGGCGAGTTGTGACTGGTCAGGCGGCGGAACTTGCACGACCACTACTTGTGGTCGGGCTCGCAGAACCTGTTTGAGAATCGGTTTGACACTCCTTAAATCGAGGATCGGCCAACGGTTTCTCAGGGCCACCCGGGCAAGGCCGGGTTGTACCTGGTCTTCGCAGACCACTAACGCGACAAGATGGAATAGAGGGGACAGCATGCCCATAAACCTTCCGTCGAGAGTGAGGCAACGAGACGGAAGTGTTAATGCGAAGGGAATGCCAAAGGAATGCCGGGTGACAATCGTTGCACAATGCCTTGATTCACAATGTTTTGCGCGATTTTGATCCGGACCGACCACGGCGAGAAATTGTGGGATGATTTGGTCCAACCGTCGCCGAGCGCATCGCATCGGTGCCCTCATTCTGCATGTGAAACCGCAGGTGTGCCAGAATGAACCATGGTTCATTTTGGTACTCATTTCATTTCGTGCATGGTTTCTGCGATTGGCGGATCGGCGACCAGATGAACGAGCACGCCGCGGAGTGGGGCGGCCGGCCCCGCGGCGGAGCGAACGGAGGGGCGGGCAAGTGGATGGATGATCGAATGAACCAGGGGCGCGGAGGGCGCTATACTCCGATCCTCTCTGGAGAGGTGGCCGAGAGGCTGAAGGCGACGGTTTGCTAAACCGTTTTACGGATTTAGGTCTGTAACGGGGGTTCGAATCCCCCCCTCTCCGTTTCCCCCTTGTTTCCCCGCATTTTCCGCGTCTTGCACGTGGGAAAGCGGGCGTTTTTGGTTTTGGGACGCGGGCTTTGGACGGTGAAAAGCGAAGGATTCTTCATATCTGGTTGGTCCGGAAACTTTTTCGTGGCAGAATCCTTCTTAGGTGTTATCCTGCGTTTGGGTACTTGGGCCATCCGGGAAGTCGCGAGCAGTGGGTTTGGCGGCCTGTTCCCTGAAACGGACTCAAAAATGGGAGGTCAGTACAATGCGCAGTTCCACACGTCAATTTTTACTTCTCTTGGTCGCGGCGGCAGCGGCGGTGGGTGGGCTCTCCACCACACTCCTCGGGCAGTCCGATGATTGCGGTTCCCCGACTTTCATCGCCGGCAGTCCGGTAACGCTTGAGCAGAACTCAAACAACTTCACGACCGGCACCGCGGGGCAGGGCAACGCCGCTTGTCTGGGATTCGGCACTCGGAACATCAACAACGACAGTTGGTATCTGTGGTTCGCCAACTCCTCGGGCGTTGCCACGTTGAGTTCGTGCGGCAGCACCGTTGATACCAAGGCCGCCGTTTGGGACGGCAGCGCGTGCCCGCCGGGCATCATCCTCGCGTGCAACGATGATTCGTGCGGCGTGCAGACTCAGCTCTCGTTCGTGGTCGTCGCCGGGAGCGCGTACCTCATCCAACTGGGCATCTTTCCGGGCGCAACGCCGGGTTTGGCCACGTGGACACTCACCGGCCCTGCGACTCCCGTGGGCACAGACGCCTGTGCCGGAAGCACCATGATCTCCGGCGATAGCGGAACGGTCGCAATCAGCACGGTCGGCGCCGGTAATACTCCCGCAGACGTGGCCGCGGGCGCTTGCGGCGCATCGGCTTCGTCACCCGACATCTGGTACACCTATGTGGCCAGCAACTGCGGAGTCTCAACGTTCAGCTTCTGTCCTGCCGAGTTGGGCAGCGCGACCTATGACACGGTCTTGGAGGCGTATACCGACTGCCTCAGCAACGGCGGCGCGCGGATCATCTGCAATGACGACTCCTGCGGCCTGATGTCGTCAATCTCATTCCCTACCGCTGCGGGCGTCTCGTACAAAATCCGCGTCTCGGGTTTTGGTGGAGACTCCGGGCAAGGGACGATGGGCTGGCGGCTGCTCCCTTCGGCGTTCCTGAACGGAACCGACGGTTGCGCCAGCGGGACTGCGATCACGGGCAGCGGTTCGTTGTTCACCGGCAATATCTTCACGTTCAACGCGCCGGGCGACCTCCCGGCAGGTTCCTGCTTCGCAGCAAGCTCTGACCGGTGGTTCACCTACACCGCCGCGGCGACCGGAAACGCGACGTTCAGCTTCTGCGGTGCCGACCGCGGCTGCGCCTCATACGACTCAGTTCTGGCAGCGTACAGCGGTTGTGGTGGCACCCAAATTGTCTGCAACGATGATTCGTGCGGACTCTCCTCGTCTATTGTGGTGCCGGTTCGGGTAGGCAGCAGTTACAAGATCCGCTTAGCTGGCTTCAGCAATCAGACCGGCACGGGCGTGCTGGGCTGGACGGCCCCACTCGCGCCGTCAAACAACAACTGCGCGTCGGCAACGCCGGTGAGCACTGGCACATTCAGCTTCACGACCATCGGCGCGACGAACGACTTCGCCGGCACCTGTGGCTTTTCCGCCACCTCGCCCGACGTGTGGTTCAGCTACACCGCTTCTTGCACCGGCACCGCGACCGTCTCCACGTGCGGCTTGGCTCCGTTCGATACGGTGCTGGCGGCGATGAACGCGTGCGGTGGGCCCGAGATCGTGTGCATCGACGACTCCTGTGGCCTGCAGACCACCATCACCTTCCCGACAATCGTGGGGCAGCAGTACCTTGTGCGAATCGCGGGGTTCGGCAGCGACACGGGTTCGGGCCAGATCCAGTTCTCGTGCGCTTCGACCTGCCAAGCCGACTTCAATCTTGACGGCAACTTGGACCCCGACGATCTGGCCGACTATATCAGCGCCTTCTTCAGCCAACCCCCTGCTCAGGCGGCGGACTTTAACCAGGATGGAATCGTCGATCCTGACGATCTCGCGGACTACATCACCGCGTTCTTCCAAGGTTGCTGAGTTCGCTCGTTTCCTGAAACTGGCATGAACTGTTGAAATCAAGGGCGACGCCGGGATCCCGGCATCGCCCTTTTCCGTTCTGCCGGTCACCTGCGGCGCGACGTCCCTGCTCCACTCCGCTTACGCTCACCGCTGCCAGTCAACCGGAGCCCCCGCATGCATCTGCGCGTTCTCGCCATCGCCGCTTCTCTTGCGACCGCCGTTCTCCCCAGTGTTGCTCCTGCCCAGCCGCGCCAGGTCGGCGAAGGGACGCAGCCGCGGCTGGCGACGGGGGCCGCGGGTGAAGTCTTTGTGACGTTTGCCAAGCGAGAAACGGTAATGGTCGCAGCGTCCATCGACGATGGCCAGACCTTTGCGACGCCCACAGTGGTGGCCACGATCACCGGGTTGCCGCTGGGCATGCGCCGCGGGCCGCGGATCGCCGCGTGCTCGGGGACGGTCGTCATCAGTGCCATCGAATCGGCCCGTGGCGGCGGTAAAGATGGCGATCTGTTCGCGTGGGTCTCGGCCGATGCGGGCAAGGCGTGGACCAAATCGGCCAAGCCGCTCAACTCAGTGGCGGCCGCGGCACGCGAAGGCCTGCACGACATGGGGTCGGACGGCAAAGGCCTTGTCGCGGTCGTGTGGCTTGACATGCGCAAGGTGAACAAAGAGGGCGGCGGCACCGAGGTCTGGGTGGCGACATCGGCCGATGGCGGCAAGACGTGGGGCGAGGATCGCCTGGCGTACGTGAACAGCGGTGGCACAGTGTGCGAGTGCTGCAACCCGTCAATCACTTTCGGGCCCAAGGGCGAGATGTTTGTGATGTTCCGCAATGCCCTCAACGGGTCGCGCAATATGTACCTCACCGCAAGCAGCGACGGCGGCAAGACGTGGTCGCCGGCGACCAAACTCGGCGAGGGCACATGGATGCTTAACGCCTGCCCGATGGATGGCGGCACGGTCACGGCCTCGGCGGGCAAACCAGTCACCGTCTGGCGCCGCGCGGGCTCGATCTATCTCAGCGAGCCGTCCAAAGACGAGCGGTTGATCGGCGAGGGCATTCAGCCCGTGGTCGAGTTCGCCAAGTCGGGCCCGGTCGTCGTGTGGCAGGAAGGTTCGACGCTCGTGCAGTGGCGGCCCGACACGGGGCCGGCGAAAACGCTGGCCGAGAAAGGCCAGTATCCCGTGCTCACCCCCACCAAACGCGGGCAAGTGCTCGCGGCGTGGGAAGCCAGCGGCACGATCATGACGCAGTTGATCGGGGATTGAGCGCAGACGGCCGCGTGCGGGCCGGTCGCACAGGGGAAACGGCCGCGCCCGCGCTGCGCCCCACAATCACCCCCTTCGCGCCCCTCCCTACACTCGGCCCCTTATGCTCATTCGTACCCATACCTGTGGCGAACTCCGCGAGTCGCACGTTGGTCAGACCGTCAACCTCAATGGCTGGGTCAACGCCTATCGCGACCACGGCCCCCTCATTTTCATCGATGTTCGTGACCGGTACGGCATCACGCAACTCGTCTTCGACAAGGAAGATCTCGACAAGCTTCCCCAAGGCAAGCAGGTTCTTGACCTCTCTGACAAACTCCGAAACGAGTTCGTCATCGCCATAAAAGGGCTGGTTCGCGTTCGCACCGCCGATCCGAACCCCAAGCTGGCGACGGGCAAGATCGAAGTGGTCGTGAGCGAGCTTGAACTGCTCAACAAGACCGACAACCCGCCCTTCCTGCCCGACGACAACGCCCCGTTGCCACGCGATGAGGTCCGCCTTAAGCACCGCTACATTGACCTCCGCCGTCCCAAAATGCAGGCCATCTTGTCGATGCGCCACAAGGTGATGAAGGTGGCGCGCAACTACTTTGACGAGAACGGCTTCCTCGAAGTCGAAACGCCGATTCTGTACAAGAGCACCCCCGAAGGTGCCCGTGAGTTTATCGTCCCCTGCCGTAACATGCCCGGCACGTTTTATGCCCTGCCGCAAAGCCCGCAACTCTTCAAGCAAATCCTCATGGTGAGCGGCGCCGACCGCTACATGCAGATCTGCCGCTGCTTCCGCGACGAGGACCCCCGCGCCGACCGCCAGTCCGAGTTCACGCAGATCGACCTTGAGATGTCGTTCGTGCGCCGCGAGCAGATCATGAACATGATGGAGGGCTTCGTGCGCCGGCTGTTTGCCGAAACGCTGGGCGTCACGGTTCCCCCCATGCTCCGCATGCCCTACCGCGAGTGCCTCGAGCGCTTCGGCATCGACCGCCCCGACACCCGCTACGGCCTTGAAACGGTGGACATTTCTGCCATCGCCGCCAAGAGCGACTTCAAGGTTTTCAAAGACGCCCTCGCCAAGAGCCCGCAGGCCCGCGAGTTTTACAGCAAGAAGGGCGTCGTCAAAGCCATCCGCGTGCCGCTCAAGGACGGGGCCGACAAGCTCACCCGCAAGCTCACCGACGGCTACAGCGAGTTCGTCAAGACCTTCGGTGCCGGCGGTGTGGCCGTCACCAAGGTCATCAAGAACGCCGAGGGCGCGATCGCCTTCGAGACCGGCTGCGCCAAGTTTGTTGAGCCCGTGAAAGCCGAACTCATCGCCGCCATGAAGCTCGAAGTCGGTGACGTGCTGCTCATCGTTGCCGACACGTACGCCGTTGCCACCAAAACCCTTGGCGAACTGCGGCAAAGAGTCGCCCGCGATATCGGCCTCGTCCCCGCCTGGGGCAAGATGTGGAACTTCCTGTGGATGATCGATCCGCCGATGTTCGAGCGCAACAAAGACAGCGGCAAGTGGGTCGCCCTCCACCACCCGTTCACCTCGCCCAATGACGATCAGGCCGCAGCGTTTGTCGCCGCCGCTGAGGATGATGACGAGACGATCGAGAGTATCGTGTCGGCCGGTTACGACGTGGTGCTCAACGGCAGCGAGATCGGCGGCGGCTCGATCCGCATCCACGACCCCTCGGTGCAGAGCAAGGTCTTTTCACTCCTTGGCCTGAGCCCTGAGCAGGCCCAGGAGAAGTTTTCGTTCCTGCTCGAAGCCCTGCGCTACGGCGCACCCCCGCACGGCGGCGTCGCGTTCGGCCTCGACCGGCTCGTGATGCACATCGTGGGCACCGATGACATCAAGGATGTCATCGCCTTCCCCAAGACCCAGATCGGTGCCGACCTGATGACCAAGGCCCCCAGCAGCGTGACCGATGCCCAGCTTCGCGACCTGCATGTAAAAAGCACGTGGGACCCCCAAGCCGCCGCGGCGGCAAAGAAGGACTGAGCGGGGCAGGTTTAGCCGACGACCAACAGCAAAAACGAAAAACGGCGGCCCGCGAGGGTCGCCGTTTTTCATTCATCAATGGGTGC
>Ga0105049_10006649_pt1 | contig 13459 bp, 13 predicted proteins | sample MAT06_FD_78087 | JGI IMG/M metagenome (GOLD analysis project Ga0105049, IMG submission 78087) | Freshwater microbial communities from Lake Fryxell liftoff mats and glacier meltwater in Antarctica - MAT-06 | ecosystem: Environmental > Aquatic > Freshwater > Ice > Liftoff microbial mat | place...
CGATCGGCAACTGGGCAAAAACGAAGCGGCCGCGCGCATCGGTGCGACGGACCTCCTGAAAGCCGGTCGCCTCGTTGCGTGCCGTCACGTTCGCATCGGGGATCGCGGTGCCGTCGGCGGACCGCACGATCCCGCTCACGTAGCCCTCGGTGGCCTGCGCCCGCACCACCTGCGTCGCGCTTGAGAGTGATAACAGGACAACCAGCGCACGGAGACCGCGGCGCCGGAACAGAGAAGGATGCATCGGAGAGCCCTGAGTACGGGGAATGAGTCCGCGCATCGTCGCGTCGGAACCCGAAGGAACCCGGGGCGCGTCACTGCCCGACCCTTGGACGGTCACCGTGGTGTCACGGTTTATAGCCTGTTTTCCGTCTGGTCGCCCAGCTCAGACCACGCCGAATGACGCTCCGCTGACACTTTCGGCCTACGATCGGGAAACAGACTGAGCGCAATGCGAGCGACCGCGCGTTCCTCTGACATGTCCTTGAACCATCGTTCCAAGCCTCGAGAGCTGCGCCTCCCCGGCAGCGCCGCCGCCTGTGAGATGTTCGAGTGCGATCTCACTGCGGTGGATCAGTGGACGCGGCTCGACTCGGGTCGCCTCGCGCATTCCGATGTTGGCAGCCGTGATCAGTTTGCCTTCGTCGGCCGGCCGATGGCGGAGCGAATGCCTGGCTGGGCATCGCAGCAATGCGCTCGCGACCAACACAGCCCGTCGTTCACAATCGAACTCCTCCCCGACCGCGTGTTCGCGCAGGCTCTCAAGCCATGCGCCGGATCGGGCGCCGTGCATCTTGCGGCGGTCGATCAGTTCGGCTGGCGCGAGTGGGCGTCCGGGAGCCTGACGAAGAGCTTGCGCGTGTCCCGGTCTGCCGATGGCGACGTCGGGATGGAGGCGAGCCTCCACGTTGGTAGTCGCGCATCGCCCAGTGCGCTGCGAGATTTCGTCGCTGCCTTTTCGTGGGATGTCTCGGCGCTGCACGCCTGCGCCACAGGTGGTGCTCTGTGCACGACGGAAGAGTGGGCGCGGCGCGCCGACCGCTCGGTCGGTCGGTCGACTCCTGCGATCCCGCTACGGGTGGATCGCGCCATCGGGTGGCGAACGATGCGTTCGCCAGCAGGCGTGTTTTGCGCGCTCCAGCCCGGTGGTGGCCTCTGCGAGAGCGACAACGTCCTGTATGCGGTACGTCCGGCAACTGCCACGCTGCAACCCATCGTGATACTTCCAGGCCGTCGCGGCCAGTGGGAGTGCGAGCGACTCACCGATGTGTGGGTGTCGAACGACGCGACGCGACTCTTCGCCCGTTCGCTGCTCTGCGAAGGGTTTCTGGCGTCGGACAAGGGCGACTGGACCCAGGTTCGCACGAACGCCGTGACCGCCGTCGCCCCGTGGGCCGAGGACGGGTTTCTCCTCGCACTGCACGACGGCAACGTCCAGATCGTCGGCGCAGACCGAGGCGTTTCCTCGCCGATCAACGTGTGCCGGGTGTCGGGTCGGATGTCTCGCGTCGCAACGACTGACCAGCGGGTCGTTGGTCTCGTCGGAACAACGTTGGTTGGGGCGCGGCTGGATTCTCCTATGTCGGAAGCGAACTCGGCTTTATGGCGATGGTCACGGGAGTTGGAGGCCAGAATGTCCTTCGATCAGGTGAGCGATCTGGATATCGATCGTTGGTCTGTCTCTCCGGCCGTGTCGATTCTTGGTGATGACCTGCTGACGGTTGTGGACTCGTTGACCGGAGCGGTCCGCGCCGAGTTCGCCGTCAGTCATGGACGGTCGGCGAAGTGGATCGACGCCGGTGTACTGCTGGTGACAGACGATCTCCGGTCGCGTCATGCGACACAGTCCCGTTTTCGCCTGCTGCATGTGCCCACTGGCCGTTGGAGTGCACCGCGCGTGACCGACGAGGTGTCGCGCATCGCCGTGGGAGTTGAGGACGTGCAGGTTGGAATGTGCGATCAGTCGCTCGCGATCTGGAGCCGCGCAGACGTCCTGCAGACCCTGCGCGGCAGATAGGGGTTTCGCGCCGACGATTCTTTGAGGTGATGAGCTGGAGCGAGCTCGGCGCGAGCCATCGCGCCTCCGGATCATGCCGCCGCCTCGCCGATGCCAAACTGTGGCAGTCAACCAGTGCGCTTTGCATTACATTAAAATTGTCTGAGGCATGTGGGTCGCGCTCATGACTGGGTTACCTGCGACCCCCCGCCCGCCTTTGGAGCACATGTCGAGCCCTGAACGCATTCGGATCGAGCTGGCGCTGCGGCACCGTGCGGGTTCAGACTCGGACGCTTCGGCAACGGCGCATGCAGTGATCGCGCTTTGGGGCGAGATCGATCGTGCGCTGCTGCCGATCATCGGCGCTGCGGGCGTCACGGCTCTGTACGGTCGCAGCCTCTTCCTCGCCGGGCATGCGCATCCGTGGTTGAGCGTCTGGCAGCAGCGGTCGGCTGCATCAGTGGATCTCAAACTCCTGCAATCCAGTGTCGCGGCGCAGATCCCGTCGGACGCCTTCGCTGGAGCGTGCACCTTTTTTGTGACATTTCATGATTTACTCGCCAGCATGGTTGGCGCGGCGCTTACCGAGCGGCTGCTGCATTCCGTGTGGGAGTTTCCAACCGGCGGCGACCCCGCTCAGGAGCCATTGCAATGAGCGCCATCGTCGCAATCTCGCGTCTCGCCACTGGTGTGCCGGGACTGGATGAAGTCCTTGGTGGTGGCCTGCCCGAGTTCTCGTTCAACCTGATCGCCGGCCTGCCCGGCAGCGGGAAGACCACGCTGTCCAATCAGATCATGTTCTCGCTCGCCTCGGAGCAACGCAAGGCGTTGTACTTCACGGTCCTGGGCGAACCACCGCTGAAGATGCTGCGCTATCAGCAGCAGTTTTCGTTCTTCGACAGTGATGCGGTGAACGACTCGGTGCGATTCATCAACCTGTCGGACGAAGCGGCCGGTGGTGACCTGGAAAAGGTGCTCGATCGCATTGTCGCAGAAGTGCAGGCGGTGGGACCCGGTCTGGTATTCGTCGACTCATTCCGCTCAGTGGCACTGGCCAGCGCTGCGCACGGGTCACCGGTCATCGCGCTCCAGCTGTTTGTGCAACAGTTGGGCATCCTGATGACGAGTTGGCAGGCCACGACGTTCCTGCTCGGGGAGTACTTCAACGAGACGGATGCGAATCCGGTGTTCACCGTGGCGGACGGATTGATCTGGCTGCGCCAGAGCGTGGAACGCAACTCGATGGTGCGCAAGCTCGAGATCATGAAGATGCGCGGACAGCCGACGCTGCCCGGCCTGCACTCCTTTCGGATCGGGCAGGACGGACTGACGGTCTTTGCCCCGAAAGCGGCGGTTGAGGTCCGCACACCCGCCGCGATCGCCCCTTACCAGCGTGCCTCGATTGGCGTTGCCGCGATCGACGAAATGCTTGGCGGTGGGGTGCCGCGTGGATTCTCCCTTCTTGTTGCCGGGCCCTCGGGCTCGGGGAAGAGTATCCTCGCCGCGAGTTTTCTTGCCGCAGGCGCGGCAATCGGCGAGACCGGCGTCATTGCGTCGTTCGAACGCAATCTGGCGCTCGGCCTCAATCGCGTGCTGGCTGAGCAGATTGCATCAGGAACGTTGGCGGTCGTCGATTCGATTGCCCAGGATCTCTCGGTCGATGAAGTGCTGAGGTTGATCACGGCGGAGATTCGCCGATTGCGCGCGACACGGGTGGTTCTCGATTCGTTGTCCGGATTCGAGCTCGCGCTGGCGCCGACGTTCCGCGCCGATTTTCGTGAGTCACTGTCGCGATTGGTCGCGGGACTGATCTGCGAGGGAGTGACGGTGCTGATGACGTCCGAGCTCGAGGACCGCTATACCGATCTTCGATTCAGCCCGTACGGGACCGCGTTCCTGACCGACGCGATCATCGTGCAGCGATATATCGAAGTCGAGAGCCGTCTGCGCCGGATGCTGGCCGTGGTGAAGGTGCGGGGCAGTGCGCATTCCGATGCCCTGCGCGAGTTTACGATCGACGACAATGGCATTCAGATGGGGGAAGTGCTGTCGGAGCAGGAAGGGTTGCTCGGCGGCCGTCCGACGCGCGTGGCGCAGACCACCGCGCACGACGAAACGGTTGGGTGACGCGTGAGCCGCGTGGTGTCGTGACACCGATGCAGGAGGGGCTTCGTGACGCCCTGGCGCGCGCTGAGCGGCAGGTGATGCGCCTGCGCGCGGTGAATGAGCAGTTGGTGCTCACGGCGTTGCATTCGTTGCCCGATACGCCGGCGCTGCCGGACCTGAATCGCGACACGAACGAACAGCTGCTGTTGGCGATTCTGACGTCTCGTGACATGCAGGATGTGGCGGAGCAGGCCCGCCAGCGGCAGGACGACTTCGTCGCGACGCTGGCCCATGAGCTGCAGCACCCACTGGCACCGCTACGCAGCCTTTCCAGTCTGCTTGCGCGTGCCCACCGTGACGATCCGATCCTGCCGCAAATCCAGGCGATCGTCGATCGCCAGACCACGCATCTGGCGCTGCTCATCAGCGATCTGCTCGATGTCACGCGCGCACGGACGGGCAAGCTTCGGATACTGATGGTGCCACTGGATCTCAACGACCCGCTGACCGAGGCGGTCGACGCCTACCGTCCGGCCATCGATCGGCGAGACCAGTTGCTGACCGTGATTCGGCCGGTCGTTTCCCGGCGGGTGGCGGGCGATCGGTTTCGACTGATGCAGATCTTCTCGAACCTGCTCGACAACGCGTCAAAGTTCACGCCGCGACTCGGCACGGTTACCGTCACGCTCGCCTATACCGAGACTCACGCGGTTGTGTCGCTGCGAGATTCGGGCATGGGGATCTCAGCCGAGGCGCTGCCGACGATCTTCGTGCCGTTTGCGCAGGATACCTACGCGACCGGCTTCGATTCCGATGGGATGGGGCTTGGTCTGGCGGTGGCACGCGATCTGGTGCTCGCGCACGGCGGGTCGGTCGAGGCGAAAAGCGACGGTGGTGGAGCTGGTGCCACCTTCATCGTTGCTTTTCCGCTCCTCGAAGAGCGGGTTGGAATACCTGTCACAGACTCAGCGACCGATTCTGGCGCGTGAAGTGATCATACTGCGACGGGGCTCCGATCATCCAGCGGGCACCGATAGGCTGCAAACGTGGTGCCCTTCACGTGCCTGATCGGCAGCGTTTTCGCCAATGCATTGAGCCCGTTGTAGACGCCGGGGGCATCGATCGGACCGACGTAGTCGTGCCACAGGATGAGTCCACCGGGCTTGACGATCCGCAACGCCTTCGCTGAATCGGAGCGCACGTATGACTCCGCATGTGCGCCGTCGACGAAGACGAGATCAGCCCACCCCACGAACGGTGATTCATCGAACGACTTGCTGTCGCCGAACCGCTGGTCGATACGCGCAGCCTCGGGCGTGCCTGAGTAGATGAACTCGGAGAAGTTCGACTCGTTCAGGGCAAATCGCCTGTCGCGGTGATCGTCGCCCGATTCGTCGACGTATGTATCCCGCTGCCCAGGGGCGAGCGTGATGGTGACGATCCGGGCGCTCGGATTGGCGTTTCGGCTCCAGAGATAGGAGGTCTTTCCGGTACAGGTGCCAAACTCAAACAGCGCGCTGGCGCCTTTGGCGAGCACCGCGAGAATCCACGCTTCGCCGTCAGATGTGCCACCGGGAACGGCAATCGGTCCGTGACCGATGAAGGAGACTTCGGTGGCGCGCGTGGGCCCGAATCTGTCGGGCGCAAAGACGGGATCGAGCTCCGTGAGTTCGATACTGGGCAGCGCCAGGAACTCCCCGGTGAGCTTCTCGCTGGCCCGCATCCTGCGGCGCTTCTGGCGCTCGAGGAAGAACGCAACGGCGGCAATCAGCGCCACCAACCATCCAGCATAAGCCACGGCGTCAACGGTCACGGGGAATCGATGGCGCAGGCGCGCACGCAGCTACGATCTAATCCATGCGTGATCGTCGTGCCAGCGCGCGTCAGCGAATGGCGGACGCGCGCTGGCCGGTGTCATGGGCGGAAGGGTGTGGCAAAGCGCGGGTCGGCGGCGAGCGTCGTGTCGGTGAGGGTGCGCATGAACGCAACCAGAGCCGCCCTGTCGGTGAAAGAAATTGCCAGCCGCTGTGGTGCGCCGTTTGAGCCGCAGAGGCGATAGTCCGATGCCGGCCCGTCCTGCACGCCTCTCATGTAGTGGTCGACGACCTGCCCGAGCGTGGCAAGCCGTCCATCATGCATGTAGGGGCCGCTCGCCGCGTCGCTCTTCAGCGACGGCGACTTGAAACCCGCGGCCGCTCCGTCATGGCACTGCTTCTTCATTCCAGCGAAGGTCTGGCGGTGGCTTCCATGCTGAGGACACGCAACGGAGCGGCAGCCCCCACTCCGCGATACGGTGAGGGTATAGTGCCTGCGTCGGTGGGTGGTGCCGGCAGGGTCGATTGAGCCGGAGTGGTCTGCGCCAACCCGTTCACAACACGCCGAATGCCTTGCCGGAGCGGTATTTCGCCGAAATTGATTACGAGCGCGATGCGTTTGCGGCTGACACGCAGGTAGGTCAGCGCCTGATTGAGGAAGATCGGATGAAGCTTTGGCACTGACTTCACCTCGACGAGCACCTCACCTTCAACCAGCAGGTCGAGCCGGACGTGGTTGACCAGCGCCTGTCCCTTGTACACGACACGAATGGGGAGTTGACGCTCCACCTGCAGCCCACAGAGACGAAGCTCTGCCGCCAGCGCTTCTTCATACAGCGACTCCAGCAGGCCCGGCCCTCCGAGCGTGCGCTGGACCTCGATCGCCGCATTTACAATCGCTCGCGTGATCTCGTTTGTGCGCATACGCTTGCTCCTTTGCCAGCTTGATCGCGGTGCCGCGGAACTGCCTGACGTTGGTACAGCGATTCTGAACAGCTTGACGCGAAACAGCTTGACGCGAAACAGCTTGACGCAGAACTGCCTGACGCAGAAGTGCCGACGCAGAACTGCGTACGTCATATCGGCGTTGGTATCGATCGTGAATATGTACTGCTTTGGTAAAGTGCCTTGGAGGTGGAAGACGATGCAGTTTGCTTTTCCCAAAAATTGATTGTGGGTTACAAGCCGATGCTGGCAGTACGGGACGACAGCCGACTCGCACCAGCTGTTCTGCGTCTGCACTTCTGCGTCAGGCAGTTCTGCGTCAGCTGTTCCGTGTCATGCTTTTCTTGGACCCGACTCGGACTCTCGCGCGTCTCCGATAAGCTGCCTTGGAAGATCGCTGAAGAGGTTGACATTGAGCAGATGCATACAGAACGGCTTGACGCAGAACGGCCTGAGGCAGAACGGCCTGACGCAGAACGGCTTGACGCAGAACGGCTTGACGCAGAACGGCTTGACGCAGAACGGCTTGACGCAGAACTGCCTGACGCAGAACGGCTTGACGCAGAACTGCCTGACGCAGAACTGCGTAGGTCACATCGACCTTGGTGTCGATCGTGAAAGGATACTGCCTTGGTAAAGTGCCTTGGAGGTGGAGGACGATGCAGTTTGCTTTTCCCAAAAATTGAATGAAGGGTACAAGCCGATGCTGGCAGCACGGGACGACAGCCGACTCGCACCAGCTGTTCTGCGTCTGCATTTCTGCGTCAAGCCGTTCTGCGTCCAGCTTTTTCACGTCCGCTGTTCTGTGTCATGCTGGTCGAAAGTCTTACGGGAAAGCCCGCTATTCGCCAGCAGACTGTCATGGAGCACAAATGAAGTGGAGTCTCGGCGAGAATCGCCACTGGTTTTGACGCACGCATCGCCAAATTCGTGCAGCGCGGAGTCTTGCGCTCGCGCCTGACTCCGGCGACCATCAGGGAGTCTGCAATGATCCCATACCGGAACCGCATGCCCATGGATAAATCGTCGCTTCCCAGTCGCCATGCGACCGTCGGTCCGGAACGTGCGCCGCATCGCGCGTTCTATTACGCCATGGGTCTCACCGCTGAGGAGATTCAGCAGCCGATCGTGGGTGTGGTCTCCAGCTGGAATGAAGCCGCGCCCTGCAATATTGCGCTGCGGCGGCAGGCGCAGGCGGCCAAGCGAGGGGTGGCTGCGGCTGGCGGTACGCCGCGCGAGTTCAATACGATCACCGTCACCGATGGCATCGCCATGGGTCACGCCGGGATGAAGTCATCCCTCGTCAGCCGCGAGACGATTGCGGACTCGATCGAGCTCACGGTTCGCGGGCATTGCTACGATGGGTTGATAGGCATCGCCGGATGTGACAAGACGCTGCCCGGCATGATGATGGCGATGCTGCGGCTGAACGTGCCATCCGTGTTCCTCTACGGCGGCTCGATCCTGCCGGGGCGATACAAGGATCGCGATGTCACCGTGCTCGATGTCTTCGAGGCCGTCGGCGCGCACGCCGCAGGCACGATGTCACTCGACGAACTCACGGCGCTGGAGAAGGTGGCGTGTCCCGGAGCGGGGTCCTGCGGCGGACAGTACACCGCCAACAGTATGGCGTACGTGTCGGAAGCGATCGGCCTGGCTCTGCCGGGGTCGGCCAGTCCACCCGCGGCGTGGGAGTCGCGCGACAGCTTCGCGGAACTCTCCGGTGCGACCGTCATGCGCCTGATGCAGAGCGGACCACGCCCCCGCGACATCCTGACGCGGAGGTCGCTGGAGAATGCCGCTGCGGTGGTTGCGGCGACCGGCGGATCGACGAACGCAACACTCCATCTGCCGGCCATGGCGCACGAAGCGGGGATCAGCTTCGATCTCTTCGATGTCGCGGCGGTGTTTGCGCGGACGCCGCTGATCGCCGATCTCAAGCCGGGTGGCAGGTATCTGGCGAAGGACGTACACGATATCGGTGGAGCATCCGTGGTATTGAGAGCGCTGCTCGACGGTGGCTTTCTGCACGGCGACTGTGTCACCGTCACCGGCCGCACGATCGCTGAAGATCTGGCGCACGTCACGGTGCCTGCCGATCAGGACGTCGTGCGACCAGTCAGTCACGCCATCTCTCCGACCGGGGGATTGGTCGGGATGCGTGGGAACCTCGCCCCCGACGGCGCGATCGTGAAGGTGGCCGGCCTCCACACGCGGACGTTCAGCGGGCCCGCGCGCTGCTTCGACTCCGAAGAGGAAGCGATGGCGGCGGTCATGGAGCGACGCTACCACGCCGGTGACGTGCTCGTCATTCGGTACGAAGGACCGCGCGGTGGCCCGGGCATGCGAGAGATGTTGTCCACCACATCGGCGATCTACGGGCAGGGGATGGGCGATCAGGTCGCGTTGATCACCGATGGCCGTTTCAGCGGTGCCACGCGCGGACTGTGCATTGGCCACGTGGGCCCCGAAGCCGCCATCGGCGGGCCCATTGGCCTACTCCGCGATGGTGACATCATCGACATCGACGCGGACACTGGCAGCCTCCATGTGCGCCTTTCAGAGGCTGAGCTCGCTGAGCGTCGAGGGGTATGGGCGCCGCGTTCCCACGACTTCCAGTCGGGCGCCATCTGGCGGTACGCACAGACCGTCAGCCAGGCGCGCTATGGTGCGGTCGTTCACCCGGGGGGGCTTGCGGAAACGCATTGCTACGCCGATGCTTGAGTTGTGGCTGAGCGTGACATCATCGCTTTTCCACACTTTTTGATCGGCCGAGTGCGTCGCACCAGCAGCATCGTCCCACGTATCACCGCAGCCAACGCAATGTCCGCTTCGCCCCTGACGTTCGTACTCCTCAGCCTTACCAGCCTCGCTGCGACGCTTACTGTCGTAGCGATTCTTATCGTACGCGTACTTCTTAGCGGACGGGAGAAGGGCTTGAGGATCGCGATGTAGCAGCGACCACCGCCCCTCCCGAGCATCTCGGAGGGGCACCCTTGGGTTGGTTGACACAAGGCTCCCTCCGAATCCGGAGGGGGCCTTCTCGTTTTCCGAGCACCCACCCCGATGGCCGTCTCACGTACGCGAAGTGCCGAAACAACCGCATCCAGTGCAGCGCCGTTGCCAGCCGTGACGTCCGCGTCGCGCACCGGTGCGCAGATCATGTGCGAAGCGCTGCTGCGCGAAAACGTCTCGGTGATGTTCGGTATCCCAGGGGGGTGCATCATGCCCTTCTATCACGCGATGTGGGATTACCGCAGCGAGTTGCGACACGTGCTCTGTCGTCACGAACAGGGCGCTGGACACGCCGCCGAGGGCTATGCACGCGCGACGGGGCAGGTGGGTGTCTGCATCGGCACCAGCGGGCCTGGCGCCACCAACCTCGTCACGCCGATCGCTGACGCCTGGATGGACGGCACGCCGCTGGTGGCGATCACTGGTCAGGTGCCCAGTGCGCTGCTGGGCACCGATGCGTTCCAGGAGACGGACATCACCGGCATCACCGTCCCGATCACCAAGCACAACTTCCTCGTCACCTCGGTCGACGATCTGCCGCGAGTCTTCCGTGAAGCGTTCCACATCGCCCGAACGGGGCGACCGGGGCCGGTGCTGATCGACATCACGAAGGATGCACAATTGGCGCGAACTGTTCCCGACTGGGACGCGCCGATGGACCTCCCGGGTTATCACCCGACATCTGCCAGAAACGATGTCGACCCCCACGCGATCGCCGCCGCGGCAGAGCTGCTCCAGCGCGCGACCCGCCCGCTGATCCTCGCCGGCAACGGCGTGATGCAGGCCGGCGCGACCCGCGAGCTGCGCGCGCTCGCCGAACAGACGGGCATCCCGGTGATCACCACCCTCCACGGTCTGGGGGCGATGCCGCACGACCACCCGCTCGCGCTGGGCATGCCCGGCATGCACGGCTGGGTGCATGTGAATCGCGCTATCCAGGCCTGCGATGTGTTGCTCAACGTCGGCAGCCGGTTCGATGACCGTGTGACCGGAAAGGCGGCCACCTTCGCGCCGAACGCCGCCATCATCCACATCGATATCGACGCCGCCGAGATCGGAAAGCTCGTGCACACCGACGTCGCCATCGTCGCCGACTGCAAGCCGGCGCTGCGTTCGATCGCGGTCGCGATGAGTTCGGGTCACAGTGTGCCACGGCAGGCCTGGATGCACGAGATCATCGCGATGCGCGATGAGCATCAGCCGCGTCAGGGCTACAACCGTCGCGAGCGCACGGCGCCGCTCATGCCGCACGATGTCTTCGATGCCCTGAACCAGGCGTTCAAGGGTCGCACGGACTGGAGAGTGGTGACTGATGTTGGACAGCACCAGATGTGGGCCGCCCAGCTGATCGACTGGAACCGGCCGCGGACACACATCACGAGCGGCGGCGCCGGCACGATGGGCTTCTCACTCCCCGCCGCGATGGGCGCCGCCATCGCCGATCCGGAGCGCACGATCTGGGTGGTGGTCGGGGACGGCGGATTCCAGATGACCAACTGCGAGCTCGCGACCATCGCGCAGGAAGGCCTCACCAACCTGAAGGTGGCGGTGGTCAACAACGGCTACCTCGGCATGGTTCGACAATGGCAGCAGCTGTTCGAAGGAAAGCGCTACAGTGGCACGCCACTGTCCGGCCCCGATTTCTCGATGCTGGCGCAGGCACATGGACTGCGCGGCATTCGCGTGGAGTGTGCGGACGATGCAGCCGAAGCGGTGCGCGCCGCATGGGCGCACGATGGCTGTGTCGTGATCGACTTTCGCGTCGAGCGCGAAGCGAATGTGTTCCCGATGGTCCCCGCCGGTCGCGCGATCGGCGACATGATGACCGCAGCCCCCGCTGCGAGTGCAACTCCCGCTGTTTCACACTCCAAATCCCACAAGGTCTGACCCGATGGCACAGCACACCCTGATCGCACTGTTGCAGGATCGCGCCGGCGTTCTGCATCGCACCGTCACACTGCTGCGTCGCCGCGGCTTCAACATCGCATCGCTCGCGGTCGGCCGCAGCGAAGTGCCGGGGATCAGCCGCATGACGCTGGTGGTCGATGCCACCGACGCGAGTCAGGTCGTCATGCAGCTGGATCGCCTGGTGGAGGTGATCGGCGTGACCGATGTGACGAATGAGCGCGCAGTCCAGCGCGAAACGGCGCTGGCCAAGATCGTCACGTCGTCAAGGCGGCTCGCCGAGCTGGTGGACATCGTGACGGCGCAGGGAGCTCGCGTGCTCGATCTCACCGAAGAGGAGCTGATCGTGCAGATCACCGATACGCCCGAGCGCGTGGAGGAGTTCATCGCGCTGATCCGTCCTGAAGGATTGGCCGAGTTGATGCGCACCGGACGGCTGGCAATGATGCGCGGCAGGACCCCGAAATCGCTCGAAGCGCCGGCGCACTATCGCGCCCAGGCTGACGGCGCTCCACACGATGAGGAGGTTGCCGCGTGACACAGGTCTACTACGATCACGATGCCGATGGAACGCGCCTGCACGGCCGGCCGATTGCGATCATCGGCTACGGCAGTCAGGGGCATGCGCACGCGCTGAATCTGAAGGAAAGCGGCTGTGATGTGCGCGTGGGGCTGCGATCCGGCTCGAAGAGCTGGGCTGCCGCAGTAGCGGCGGGGCTCCGGGTCTGCACAGTCTCTGAGGCGGCCGCCGAGGCGGAGTTGATCATGATGCTGGCGCCCGATACAGAACAACGGTCGATCTATGAGCAGGACGTATTGCCGTCGATGCGCGCGGGAAAGACTCTGCTCTTTGCGCACGGGTTCAACATCCACTTCAAGCTGATCGAACCGCCGACCGGCGTGGATGTCGCGTTGATCGCACCGAAGTCACCCGGACACCGCGTGCGCGAACTGTTTGCGGAGGGCAGCGGTGTACCGGGGTTGATCGCGATTCACGCCGATGCATCGGGGCACGCGCGCGCTGATGCACTCGCTTACGCACGGGCGATCGGGTGTACCCGCGCCGGCGTGATCGAAACGACGTTTGCCGAGGAGACGGAGACGGACCTGTTCGGCGAGCAGGCCGTGCTCTGCGGCGGAGTGTCGGCGTTGGTCAAGGCGGGGTTCGAGACGCTGGTCGAGGCGGGGTATCAGCCTGAGATGGCGTACTTCGAATGCATGCACGAGCTGAAACTGATCGTGGACCTGATGTATCAGGGTGGCCTGAACTACATGCGGTACTCCGTCTCCGACACGGCGGAATACGGCGATTACACCGCAGGCCCGCGCATCGTGACGAAGGAGACGAAGGACGCGATGCGCGCCATTCTCGCCGAGATCCGCGACGGCACCTTCGCCCGGCAGTGGGTGGCCGAGAACGCGGCCGGTCGTCCGAACTTCAATGCCGCGCGAAAGGCCGATACCGAGCATCCGATCGAGCAGGTTGGTGTGCGCCTGCGTGAGCTGATGCCGTTCCTGCATGCGAAGGTGATCCGGCCCGACGTTGGCGCCGTGGTTCGCGCGACGCCCGACACCGCTGGAGTGGACAATCGCGCGACCGCCGACGCCACAGGCGCGGCATGAGCGACGACAACGTACGAATTTTCGACACGACGCTGCGCGATGGCGAACAGGCGCC
>Ga0105049_10006653_pt1 | contig 13454 bp, 10 predicted proteins | sample MAT06_FD_78087 | JGI IMG/M metagenome (GOLD analysis project Ga0105049, IMG submission 78087) | Freshwater microbial communities from Lake Fryxell liftoff mats and glacier meltwater in Antarctica - MAT-06 | ecosystem: Environmental > Aquatic > Freshwater > Ice > Liftoff microbial mat | place...
CCTTGCTGTCCGCCTTCATCTTGAGCAGTGCGGAACCGCCGTCGCCGTAGCCCGTGGAGCACCACACGAGGTCGTCGCGGGTGATGATGGTCGGGATGTTCGCCGTGCCGTTATTGATCTTCGTGTACTGCCAGAGGAGTTTGCCCGTTTCGGCGTGAACGGCCACGACGCCGCCAGACTTGCCGAGTAGCGTGATGTAAAGGGGCACACCGCCCACTGTTGCCTTGATGGGGCTTGCATAGCCCGCGCCATCGGTCTTCTTCACTTCGGTCTGCCAGACGACCTTGCCCGTGTCCTTGTTCAAGGCGACGACAGCGGCTTTCACAGCGCCCGGCGCACAGATGAGGTTGTCGCCATCGATCAACGGCGTTTCGCTGAAGCCCCAACCGGGAACCTTGCCGCCGAAGTCTTCGGTGAAACTCTTCGTCCAAATCGCCTTACCCGTGGTGGCTTCCAGGCAAGCGAGCGTGCCGCCGGTCGTGAGAACGTACACTTTGCCGCTGCTGACAACCGGCGTGGCGTTCGGCTCCGAGCCTTCTTTCGCATAGCCGACGGTCCAGATTTCGGAGCCGTCGGCCACCTTCTTCGCCCACGCGATGTTCTTGCCGCCCTTACTGCCGGTCCCATAAATTACGCCGTCGGCCACGGCGACCGACGAGAAGCCGCCACCGCAATCCTTCACCTTCCACGCCATGCTCGGACCTTCTTTCGGCCAGGTCTTGAGCAAGCCCGTTTCCTTGGACACGCCCGTGCGATCCGGCCCGCGCCACTGTGGCCAGTCTTCGGCGTGAAGCGTGACGGTGAGCGAGAGAACGAGTACGAGAGATGCAATGGCAAGTCGAAGCATTGGGAGGCTCCAAGAGGAGAAGGAAAGGTGTGAGTGGCGGGGTGATTTCCTTGCGATGCACAAGCGGCGGAGAATTTTGCCGATCGCGGCATCGCGGGGATGACCGACGAATACTGCGTAACACCGACCGGTATCAGTTCTTGTCGGCTTTCACGTTGAAGGTGTACATCTTGTCGGAATAGCGGATGAAGAGTTTGCCGTTGGCAATCACCGGGTGCGGCCAACTGGCGACTTTCGTGTCGTATGCGGGCAGGTCGTACACCCCGACGACGTCGAGCTTTCCGGGGTTGGGCTTGATGAGCGCCATCTTGTGGTTCTGGTAGCGGAAGTAGAGCAACCCGTCGGCGTAGAGAACTGCTGCGGAACCATTGCAACCCAGAGGTGCTTTCGTGGGCCACCCATCGACGACCTTCCCGGTCTTGAACTCCACGCACGTCGGCGCACCTTGGTTCTGGCCGTTGCCGAAGTACACATAGTCGCCGACCAACACCATGCCCCCGTGGTGGTTGTTCACCCCGTTATCCTTCTTGGCGTAATACTGGATTTCCTTCACCCCGAAAGCGTCGCCGTCCCTGGTAACCTGGAACAACGCTGAGCCGCCCGCGTCATAACTGCTCGACGCCCACACGAGATCGCCCTTAACAATCGGTGTCGGGATGGCGGCTGTGCCGTTGCCAACACGTTCATATTGCCAGAGGAGTTTGCCCGTCTTGGCGTCCACGCCGACAACCCCACCCGCCTTGTGATCTTTATCCCCACCAAGCAGGACGACGTATTGGGGCACGCCATGAATGGTGGCGGCGACCGGTGTGGAGTAACCAATCCCACTGCCGGGCTTCGGCACTTCCGATTTCCAGATCACCTTGCCATCTTCGGGGTTGAGGGCAACCACGGCGGCCTTGGCCGTACCCGGGGCGCAAATTACCTTGCCGTCATCGACCAGGACCGACTCATCGAACCCCCAACCGGGAGTGCCGGCCCCGAACTCCTTGCCGAAACTGACTGACCACACGGGCTTGCCGGTCTTCGCATCAAGGCACGCAAGCATTCCCTTGTTGCTAATGGCGAAGACTTTGCCCTTGAAATAGGTCGGGGTGCCACCTGGGCCGTTGTTGTTGTTCCACCCAACGGAGTCATCAATGGGAGTGAACCACAATTCCGTGCCGTCGGACTCCTTGAGAGCGAAGATGCCGTCTTTGCCGCCTTTTCCTTCTTTGCCGCCTCGAACTCCCATTCCGAAGACCATCCCATCGGCAACCGAAGGCGTGCTGTGCCCGTGGCCAAGGTCTTTGGCCGACCAGACGAGCGGTGGCAATCCGCCCTTGGGCCACACCGTGAGGAGGCCATTCTCCTTACTCGAGGCGTCCTGGTTGGGGCCGCGCCATTGCGGCCAGTCGTCGGCGCGGACTGTTGCGGCAAGGCATGCGAACAGTAAACCGGCCGCGAGCAGCGGCATGCGGGGGGACAGAATGCGGCTCATGTGGCAGCGTCTCCGTGTCTGGGGAATGCGAAGGTAGGCGAGGGAAGTTGGGCAGCGAGCAGGCGGGAGGTACTTAGAGTTTATCCGGCTTCGCAGCGACTGCAAGCATTCGGAAAACGCTATCGCAAGAAGCTATCAGATATCAGCTATCAGCCAAACTAAAGAGCCAAGAACCCTGGGAGCCATAAGCGATTGTCAATCGGCTTTTTCTGGCTGATAGCTGATAGCTAACGGCTTCTCACAAAACGCGACCGCCCGGCCGATTCCCACCTTGGAAGATGGAACCCGGCCAGGCGGAGGTTGTATCGGTTCACTCGCTGCGGGCGTTACCAATGCCGATGATGGTGGTAGCCGAACACGACCGGCCGCGGCGCGACGTAGATGGGTGGCGACTGCTGGTAGATGATGGTCGTAGGTTGCGGCTCGACGACCACAACCCGCGCGGGTGCCACCGGGCGGGCGACCCGTGCGTTCTGCATAGCCCCGATGACCCGGTCCGAGACGCCTTCCAGTTTCAGTTGGTCGAGGTCGCTCGGCGTCAGGTTGAACGTACTTCCGGTGTTGGCGATCTGGTTGATAATCACCTGCTCGGACTGGTTGGCTTTCGACATGTGAATCACGTCGAAGATGCCCATGCGCTGCTGGTCGGCCTGGGCTTGCGCCACCGCCACGGCTTGCGCCTGCTGCACGTCGCGCTGCTTTTGCTCCTTATCATCCTTGTTCGACCCGAACGCCGCCCCGAGCGCGCCGCCGCCGAGGGCACCGACGGCCGCACCCAGCCGCGGGCTGTTCGTCAGCGCCCCGACGCCGAGGCCGACCGCCCCGCCGCCCGCGGCACCAATCGCCGCTCCCTTCTCGGTGTTGTTCATGGTCGAACAACCGGAGCACGCCAGCCCGCTGACAATTAAACTCGCCAGAACACCAAGTCGAAATCCGCGATCCGTCCGCATGGGAAACCTCGCAAAGTGCCCTGAGCTTTGGGATATGCCGGCTCGCGGGGCGGATGTCAACCCGGTTTCCGTTTGCGTTCCGACCCCGCAGTTCCCACATCATTTATCGGCCCGACAACTACCCGAACCCCAACGAGAGTGGGGTGTGTCCGTAAGAAAGACTCACACAGAGCCACTGGCTCTGAATCATATAGCCCTGGGCTTGCCCAGGGTGTCATTGAAGAACCCCGGCAAGCCGGGGGCTGTATGATTTCGTGATGAAGATTCGGAGTTTGCCATGAATGCCGACCGGCCGGTGGATAACGCCCCGTACCAAACCCACATCCACGGCGGGTTCACCATTGAGGGCTGGTCGCGGGCCGCCGTGCAAAGCTACTGGCGGGTGCCGGAACTCAAGATCGGCTTCGATGTCGGGGCAAGTCCCTGGGATTTCATGGGCACGCCAACGTGGTTCGTGTCGCACACGCACCTCGACCATATCGCCGCGCTGCCGGTGTACGTCGCCCGTCGCCGCATGATGAAGATGGAGCCGCCAACGGTGTATGTTCCCACCGAAAGCGTTGACGATGTGCGGAAGTTGCTGCAAATCATGCACCGCCTCGACCGTGGCCGGCAACTCGCCGAAATCAAGGGACTGACCGCCGGCGACGAGATCGAACTTGGCCGCGAACATGTGGTCAAGGTCGTGGAGACGTTCCACACGATCCCGAGCCGGGGGTTCATCGTGTACGACCGCCGCAACAAACTGAAGGACGAATTCGTTGGCTTGCCAGGCGAGAAGATCAAGGAGTTGCGGCTTTCGGGTGTAGCAATCACGCGGGAAGTGCGAACGCCAGTCGTGGCCTACACTGGCGACACTTCACCGGCGGGGTTGGACAACAACCCGGAATTCTTCAACGCGAAGATTCTCATCACGGAGATGAGCTTCATCCGGGCGAGCCATCGGCGCGAGAAGATTCACAAGTTCGGCCACATGCACCTGGACGACTTCGTGGACCGCGCCGCGCTGTTCAGGAACGAACTCATCGTGGCGTCGCACTTCAGCACCCGTTACCACCCGAACGAAGTGCGGAAACTGCTTGAGAGCAAACTTCCCCCGGAGTTGAAGGCAAAACTTAAAGTCTGGGTGTGAGTGTTGAGCCTGGGTCAGTCCGCGAGAACCGTTGCCACGTCGATCTTGGGCAACCGATGACTCCCAGGCATCAGTCGGTGGACTTCGGGGAGAGCGAATATCTCTCGGATCGTGGTTCGCCGAGCGGTTTTTCCGGTGTTGCGGCCGGCCGATGTGCCGCGAATTTCACGCAAACGGCGCAGTGCATCCTCAGCGGTGTACGAGCCGTTGCTGCCCATTGAGAGAAGCAGGATGTACCGGCGGTAAAGTTCCTCGGCGGTGACGGGGTCGTTGAGACGCTCGAAGCAGCTTGCCGCGCGGAAAACGCAGTCGGTTCGGAGCGAATCGGCCCAATCTTCACTTTCCCAGCACGAGTCGTCTTCAGCGGTTCGGCGAGAAAGTGCCAGCCAGGTGTAAATTTCGAGAGCCACCCGCGGCTTTCCCAAGGCAGCAAGTGCGCCCGCCAGATTCCAGAGCGTGAGCGGGCAATCCGGCACAATCTTAGCCGAGCGGGCGAAGTGTTCGAGTGCTTCCCGATATTGCCGCTGCTCGTAGAACGTCACGCCTAGTTGGGTCAATAGCCAGTGATTCTCCGGGTCCGTGCGCAGTTCTTCCTGGATCAATCGTTGCGCCGCGACCCAGTTTTCGGCTTGAATCAAGTCCTCGACTGTCGGTCGTGGAATCTGCTTGGTCATGGTCATTCTCCGTTCGGCGGCGGCGGGCGCTTCCGTTTGCGTTCCTGGCGGACGCGACGCTTATCGCCTTTCTCGCCACCTTTGTCTTTTCGTTTTCTTGCCTGCCCTTTTTCGTGCTTTTCGCGTGATGAGGGACGCGCGTTCTTGTCGTGTTCCTCGCTCATGGGTGAAACCATTGCGGGGGATTTGCGAATCGGCCAGTTTACCTGCCCGAAGGTGAAGTCCGCGTTTCACGATTGTCGGCCGCTTCTCGGTTCATGAAGTCTATCGCACCAGAACGGCGACTGCTATGGTAAACCCATTCCCAAATCTCGCAGTCGAGCACAGGTTCCCATGATTGCCCTTCTTTCCGTGTTGGCTCTCCTCGCGGCGGCCGATGCGCCGGGCGGCTGGCCGGAACTGTTTCCCAAACTCGGGAACTTCAGTCAGGTGGCGTCGCCACCGATGGTCGCCAAGGGCGACAAACCCGAGGTCTACTCGCAAAGCGTGAAATACGACTGGATGGGCGGTCGCTTTGAAGTCATCACGATCACCGTGAGCCGTGATTCGAAGATCAAGGCGCGCTACACCGCGGAGGCGTTCAAGAAGTCGGACCCGTCGCCGCAGTCTTTTGAAGTGAACAAGAAGCCGGCGTGGGTGTGGAACTTCGACAAGATCGACAAGTTGGAGCAGGTCAGGAAGCGCCTCGTGGTCGTGCTGGCCGACGACACCCTGCTGATGCTCGAGCAACGCGGGGCCGGCCTCGACCTGGAAGAAGTGGCGAAGCAATTCGACTTCGACGCGGTCGTGAAAGCCCTCAAAACCCCACCCGCGACCAAGAAGGAATAACTGTTCTCCATCATATAGCCCCCGGCCCAACTCGCTAACGTGGCTTGGAACTGTGCCGCGGGTCGGGCAAGTGGTCGCCTGGAAACGAACGATCTTGCGCGAACCCGGCGAGGTGAACGACGCGCGAACGGTCGAATGTGTCATCACCCTGGAAGGCAACACCGACGCCCTGCTCGTGGGCCAACGCATGCGAGTCCGCATCGGCAGCCCTGAAAGCCTGGAATAAACCAGAATAATGCGGTCCGGTTGAAGCACGGCGTGGTTCGGCGTACAATCATCCGGTCGGGACATGCTCGAACAATACCCACCGAATGGCGGCCCCGGCCGAGCCGTTCGGAACACGAGGTTATCCGGTGCAGGTGACAGTCTCCGCCCGACACGGGCACCTGAACGACGACGAAACCAAACTCCTTCACGAGAAGGCGGAGAAACTACTCCACTTCTTCGACCGACTCATCTCCATCGTTGTGACGGTGGATATGCACCGCGACAAAGTCGGCAACGTGACGGTCGAAATCCTCGCCCACGCCGAACACAAACACGAGTTCGTCGCGGTCGATAGCCATGCCGACACGATTCACGCCTTCGGTTTGGCGTGCGACCGCATCAAGCAACAGATCAAACACTACAAAGAAAAGCTCCAGGACCACCGTCGCGATAAGTCGCATAACGGTGCCGACGAGGCAGTTTGAGGAGGGCGGTGAACCGTGAATCCGCAGGACCAGCCGCGCCGAGGTGACCACCCCATGCGTCTCACGAACTTTCTCGTCCGTGACGCGATCGTGCCGAGACTGTCCGTGACCGCCCCCGGAGTCCACCCCGACGATGTCGAAGCCGTCGTCGGGGTCAAGGAACGGGTCGTCGCCGAGATGGCCGGTGCCCTGCGCACGGCCGGTTGCTTCCGCGATACGGATATCGCGGGAATTGCCGCCGCCGTGATGACCCGCGAACGGATCGGCACCACCGGCATTGGCGAGGGGATCGCCATCCCGCACGCCCGCCATCCGTCGGCAGATCGACTCATCGGTAATCTCGCCATCTCCCGCGATGGTTTGCCGTTTCGGAGCCTCGATAGCCAACCGGCCTTCATATTCGTGCTGCTCGTCTCGCCACAGGATCAACCAGGTGTCCACCTTCGCGCCCTCGAAGCCGTCGTCCGGACCATGCGGGACAAAGACTTCGTCAAACGGTTGCGGGCAGCCGAGACACGAGACGAAATCTGGAACTTGTTGGAAACGGCCGCGCCAGGTTGGTGAAAGTGGGGGGGGCGTCTGTGAATGAAGCACCTTGGTTATCCATGCCCTCAAGCGGGAGTGGAACAGGAAAACAACGAATGACTAACCGGGGAACGGGGCACGACTCAGCGCCACGGGACACTGTCCCGCCGACGCCCCGCTGCCCCCCCGGCCCAACTTGCGATGGCTCCAGCGATCCGCCTTCACTGCCCGGCGATGACTCCACTGCTGGCCCGCTGCGCTGTAATATCTTGGTCGTGAACCCGTTCGGCCTACACTGGCGCATCGCCGAACGCTTCTCCCGAACCGCGAAGGGCTACACCTGCGTCGTTCGCGTGTGGCACGGTGAAAGCCGAGCCGATGGGAAAAGCCCGACTGACTTAATCCTGCTCGTCGCCCTCCCCGGTGCCGAGTTGGTGCTCGAAGTGGACGGCCCCGACGCCGAAGCCGCTCTCAGTTCGCTAACAGAAATCCTCGCCTCTCCCGGCGGGGAAGACCACTCGAGTTGAACCGCTGCCGGCACGCCCGAACCGGCCTCGGACTCTCCCGTACACCAAGGGCCCGGACACCCCGGCGAATGGAAATTCGGCACCACGGCATCGCTGTCTCCCCCGGCGTGGCCATCGGCCCGGCCCTCGTGCTCGACACCGAGGGCGTCCGCATCACGCACCGCAATGTCTCGCCGGAGCAAATCCCCGATGAGATTGCCCGGTTGCGTAAAGCGCTCAGCGAAGCGGCCGCCGAAGCACGCGAAACCCGCCAACGGCTCACGGCTCGCCTCGGCCCGGCGCTCGGCAACATCATCGGCGCGCACGAGTCCGTCTTTGAAGATCACGCGCTGCGCACCAACATCGAAGTGCAAATCCGTAACCATTCGTATTCCGCCGAATACGCGGTTAGCCGCGTCCTGCGCGAATACATTCGCACCCTCGAAGATGCTGCCCTGCGCGTCCCCGAACAGAACCGCGCCGAAGTTCGCCGCCGTGCCGCCGAGTTCATCGATCTCGAACGGCAGGTTCTCGCTCTCCTGCTCGGCGATAACTCCGAACCCCTCGGCGGCATCACCGAACCGGTCATCATTCTCGCCACCGACCTGATGCCCTCAGACACCGCTGACTTTTCACCCCGCACGGTTCATGCCTTCGCCACCGAAAGCGGCGGAAATACCAGCCACACGGCCATCCTTGCCGGAGCGCTCGAAATCCCCGCCGTCGTCGGTCTGGGGCGGTTCCTGACCGATGTTTCCGGCGGTGACACCGTTATCGTGGACGGTGAAGAAGGCGTCCTCATCATCGACCCGGACCCGGCCACCATCGCTCGATACGAGGAAAAACGCACCATCGAGCGCTCCCGGGCGGACCGCTACGAATCCCTCCGCGACAAACCGCCCGTCACCCTTGATGGAACTCGGATTCGGCTTCTGGGAAACATCGAACTCTCCCCGGAAGCGGCCCACTGCCTCGACCGCGGAGCCGAGGGCGTCGGCCTGTACCGCACCGAATTCCTGTACTTGAACAAGAACGCGGACCCGACGGAAGAAGAGCATTACGAAGCGTACAAAGCCGTCGTGCAAACGCTCGGCCCAGACCGCCCCGCCGTGATCCGCACCCTCGACATCGGAGCGGATAAGTTCGCCAAAGCCACGGCCAGCCTCGCCGCCGAGAAGAACCCATTCCTCGGACTGCGCAGTATTCGCCTGTGCCTGCGCGAACTCGACCTGTTCAAAACGCAACTTCGCGCCGTGCTGCGGGTCGCGGTTCTCGGCGATGTTCGCATCATGTTCCCGATGATCAGCACCGTTGAAGAACTCCGGCAGTGCAAGACCCTCCTCAATGAAGTGAAAGAAGATTTGGAGGACGCGGGAATTCCCTTCAAACGCGACCTGCCGGTCGGTACAATGATCGAAGTGCCCTCGGCAGCACTCATGGCCGACGTGCTGGCCCGCGAGGTGGATTTCTTCTCGATTGGCACTAACGATCTGATCCAATACACCCTGGCGGCAGACCGAAACAACGAAAACGTGGCGAACCTGTACAACCCCGCGGACCCTGCCGTCTTGCGGTTGCTGAAAATAGTCGTGGCCGCCGCGAATAAAGAAGGCATCGAAGTAAACGTGTGCGGGGAAATGAGCGGGGAACCGCTCTACGTCCCGCTTCTGGTCGGCCTGGGGTTCCGCCAACTGAGCGCAACCCCACGGAAAATACCCGAGATCAAGCGGGTCATCCGACAACTGAGCGTGCCCGAGGCCGAACGCCTCGCCGAGAGTGCCCTGAGTATGGAAACCGCTCGCCAGGTGGGCAGCTTCCTCCGAGACCAACTACGCCGTATCCTCCCCGAGGCGGCCGACTGAACCGGGAGACAACCTCGACTGGGGGGCACCAAACCCCAGCGGACCTTCCGGCCCACCGGCCTCACCTGGGTTGAGCTTTCGGGAATGGAGACCTCGAACCGTATCCGGAGAAGTGCCGCCACGCTCACCGTGTCGTCCATTTCCCCGGATGTGGTTTGAGTTCGAGATTTCCGGGGAATCCGGGACCGATGCCCGCGACGGGTGACAAACTCCGCTTCCGCTTCGCCAAGACCGGAACTCTCCGGTTGCTCTCCCACCACGACCTGATGCGGTGTTTGGAACGCATGCTCCGTCGGGCGAGTCTCCCCTTCAAGTCCACGGCGGGCTTTCACCCCAGCCCGCGCATCGTCTTGGCGCAGTCCTTGTCTCTTGGCGTCCTCGGCCGCGAAGAAGTCCTCGAGATCGAGTTCCTCCAACCGCTTGACGCCGACAGCACCCTCGCCACACTCCGCGAGCAATCCCCACTCGGCCTCGACTTTACTTCGGTCCGCGTCGTTCCGATGAAGGCGACGGCCGTTCCGCGTCGCATCGTCTACCGCATCGAACTGCCACCGGAACGGGTTGCCGCCACCGCTTCTCGCTGCGCCGACTTCCTGGCGCAAAACAAGCTCTGGGTGAATCGCATGAAGCCCAACCCCAAGCAACTGAACATCCGTCCGTACCTGCGGGGAATGACGGTGGACCCGATGCCCGACGCCAGCGGCCTGCTCACACTCGATCTCTGGGTCACCCAAACGGGAACGGCCCGCGTGGACGAACTTCTCAAACTTCTCGATGTCGCGGACTTGCTGGACGCCGGCGCAATTGCCGAACGCGCCGTCCTGGAAATCCGCGACGAATTCACGAACACCGACGCGGCGGACGTTCCGCCCGACGGACCAGCAGACACCTTACCCCTGGACCCCGCCACAATCGCCGAGTTGACACGCAAAGAGGAAGAACTAGCCGCCGCCTCGTGGGCCATCTCGCCCGCGGGACCGGTGGTGGAATAGTGTTTAGTGTTTAGTGTTTAGTTTAGCGTCGTCCCCAACGGGTACGATGTGTGCGGATTCCCGTTAGGAATCGAGCTAAACGGAATCAAACACCAAACACCAAACACCAAACACCAAACACCAAACACAAGAGAAGCCATGAAAAAAGAGATGCTGATTAACGTCCTCCAGCCGGAGGAGTGCCGGATCGCCATTGTTGAGAACGGCACCCTGGAAGAGCTTTACGTCGAGCGGAGTAGCCAGGAAAGCTACGTCGGGAACATCTACAAGGGCCGGATCGTTAACATTGAGGGCACGATCCAGGCCGCGTTCATCGACTTCGGGATCGGTCGCAATGGGTTCCTCCACGTTTCAGATGTGGATGCGGCGTATTACAAGCATCTGATGTCCAAGGATGATCTGGCCGACTATGAGGCGGAACAGGAACGGGAGATGGGCGGCGGCAAGGGTCGCGGCAACAGCCAGAACCGCAATGATCGCGGTCGGCCGGGCGACCGTGGGCCGGGGCCGCGTCCGCCCCAGCCCATGACATCGTTTCTCGAACCCCAGAAGCCCGCGCACCGAACACCAGCGCCGGCACCGAACCCCACCCCCGACGATGACGAACTTGGCGAAGACTTCGACGCGGCGCTCGACGAAGACGTGCCGATGGCCGAAGAGGTGATCGAGGCTCTCGAGCCTGCCGCACCCTTCGCCCCGGTGGTGCCGCCGCCGGTCGCTCACCGCCCTCACACGCCAAGCATTCCCGCGCCACGGGCTTCGCAACCGGACGACGAAGACGACTTCGCGGCCGGGATCGATGAACCCTTGCCCACACTCGCAAAGGCGGAAGGCCCGCGACCTGTGGAATCTCGCACCGCACCCGTTGCCAAGGCCGCACCGGTTGCCCCGCCTGAAGAAGACGACTTCGGAGCCGGCATCGCGGACTTCGAGCTTCCCGCCCACAACCCCAAGCCGCGTCCCGCGACTCCCGGAGTCTCGCCGACGGTGCTGATTCCCGCTGAGCCTATCGTCGAGGCGGCACCCGGGCTTGCGGTTGAAGTCGAACCAAACGCCCCGGAACCTCCGGTGGAAGCCGAGGCCACGGAATCCCCTGAACCCGCGGAAGCCGAACCGAAGAAGAAGCCTCGCGCGACCCGCAAGCCGAAGGCCAAACCCGACGAAGTCGTGAGCGAAGCGCCGGAACCCACCCCGGAACCGCCCACGGAGGCGAAGGCCAAACCCAAGACTCGCCGCACCAAGAAGAAGACCGAAGGTGAAGGCGAAGCCGACGGCGATGGTTCGGACGACAAGCCGAAGTTCATGGGCAGTGCCGAACGCCGCACCTCCGCCGACGAAGAACCGGAAATCCGCCCGTTCTTCGACGATGGCAGCGGCTTCGACCCCGACGCCCCCAACGACCGCTTCGACGAAGAAGAGTCAGCCGAGGGAGACGCGGACAACGAGGAAGAACTCGATGAAGCGGAAGCCGCCCCGGTCGCGGAGTTCGACCCAGGTCCGGATGCCGAGCCGCAAGGCACCGGCGTCGGCCGCGGCTTCAACGACGACTTCGAGGATCGCGGCCCGCCTCGTCACAACGACCGCAACGACCGCGGGCGCGGTGGGCGTGGCAATCAAGGTGGACAAGGCGGGCCGGGCGGCCAAAACCGCGACCGTGGCGGCCCTGGCCGTGGCGACCGGGATCGTGGCGGCCCGCGCGGTCCCGGCGGTCCGGGTGGGGGGTTCAAGGGCGGCCCCGGCGGCTTCAAGGGTGGCCCGAAGGGTGGCCGCGACCGTGGCATGCTGAAGCCGCCCATCGAGCAGATCTTCAAGCGGGGTCAGGAAGTCCTCGTGCAGGTCACCAAGGAAGCCGTCGGCACCAAGGGACCGACGCTCAGCACCTACATCAGCATCGCCGGCCGGTATCTCGTGCTGATGCCGAGCCTGAACCGCGTCGGCGTTTCGCGCAAGATCGAAGACCCCGACGCCCGCCGCCGATTGCGCGAGATCATGACCACGCTCGCGCCACCCAAAGGCGTCGGGTTCATCGTGCGAACCGCCGCCATCGACCGCGATGCCCGCGAACTCCGCAACGACCTCGCGTACCTGCTTCGCCTCTGGCAAGTCGTCGTGAAACGCATCAAGCGGGTGAGCGGCCCCGTCGAAATCTACCGCGAATCCGACATGATTACGCGGACCATCCGCGACATCTTTACCAACGATATCGACACCATCTGGGTGGACGAACCCACGGCGTTCGCGCACGCCAGCGAATTCCTCCAGATCGTGATGCCGAAGTTCGCCAGCCGCATCCGGCACTTCGACAGCACCGAACCGCTGTTCCACAAGTACGGCGTCGAAGACGAAATCGTGAAGATTCACCAGAAGCGCATCGAGATGCCGCTGGGTGGGTCGCTCATCATCGAGCAGACGGAAGCGCTCGTCGCCATTGATGTGAACAGCGGGAACTTCCGGGCGGACAACAACCCGGACGAGACAGCGTTCCAGATGAACATGCACGCGGCCCGCGAGATCGCCCGGCAGTTGAGGCTCCGCGACCTTGGCGGCGTGATCGTGAACGACTTCATCGACATGCGAAGCGAAACGCACCGACGCAAGGTGGAAGACGCCTTCCGCGACGCCTTGCGGCGGGATCGCGCCCGCACGAAGATTCTCCGCATCTCGCAGTTCGGGTTGATCGAGATGACCCGGCAACGCATCCGCCCAAGCCTGAAGCGCAGCATCTTCTCGGAATGCCCACACTGCCGTGGGTCCGGGTTCGTGAAGACGAGCGAGAGCCTCAGCATCGACGCGATGCGATTGATCCAACTGGCCGCGCACCGTGCCCCGGCCATCGCTTCGATTCAGGTCGGCGTTCACATGGATGTCGCGCACTACCTGCTCAACAAGCGGCGGAAGGAACTGGCCGCGATGGAGGAACGCGGCAAACTCGAAGTGCAGGTGACGGGGCAAGTCGGCGTGTCGCC
>Ga0105049_10006658_pt1 | contig 13447 bp, 4 predicted proteins | sample MAT06_FD_78087 | JGI IMG/M metagenome (GOLD analysis project Ga0105049, IMG submission 78087) | Freshwater microbial communities from Lake Fryxell liftoff mats and glacier meltwater in Antarctica - MAT-06 | ecosystem: Environmental > Aquatic > Freshwater > Ice > Liftoff microbial mat | place...
GCAAACGGTTGGAGGAAACGTATACGTAAACGGCAATTTTCCTCCGGCAAACTGGACGACGCCTCAATTAATGTCGGATCTAAACTCTGACGGTGTTTACACCTACACTGTTGCCCTTAACCAAGGTTCATCTTTCGAATTCAAATTTATTAACGACGCCGCTTATGAAGGCAGCCTTGGCGCCCCTTGCGGTAATGGTTCAAACAGAACGTACACTGTTGGAAATGCGGATGCTTTAATTCCAATCTCTTGTTTTGGCTTGTGTGCAACCTGCCCTTCGCTTTACCAGGTTACTTTCCAGGTTAACATGAGTAATGAAACGGTAATAGGTGACATAGTTCATATTGTCGGAAACTTCCAGGGCTGGGATCCTGGCACCACTTTAATGTTACCTATTGGCGGCGGAATTTATGAATACTCTACCAATCTTGTGGCAGGACCTATTCAATATAAATTTGTTAATGGTAATGTGTGGGGGCCTGACGAAACGGCTATCCCAGGTGCATGTAATTTTGCCGGCAACAGGAATTATACTGTTCCTGCGAGCAGTTCTACTGTAGGGCCTTTTTGTTTTAATTCATGCAGTAATTGTATTTCCACTACCTGGACATCTATTGCGTCCGGGAACTGGAATAGCGCTTCGACCTGGGACGCCAACAGCGTTCCTCCGGCTGGCGTAAACGTGGTTATAGCCAACGGCCATACCGTAACGCTGAATGTTAATACCCAGGTTATTAATAACCTTACGATAAGTCCGACCGCAGTGCTTCTTGGAAGCGACGGAACCCCAAGAACCATTTTCATTGGCGGAGGTGCAAATTTCATCAAAAACGGCACGTTTACCTCTACGGCTGCAGGAACAGTGCAGTTTGGAGGAGCCAACGCTGTTAACGGAACTGTTTCTTTTAACAACGTAATTCTTGAAGGAGGGGTTGATTTTAACAGTAGCTCAACAGTTACCGGGGTGCTTCAGATAAACGCAGGCGGTTTTGTAAACGTGGACGCTCCCACCTATGCTGCAAATTCAATCCTGAGATACAATACAACGGGTTCGTATGGCCGCGGGGCTGAATGGAGCTCTACATCCGGTCAGGGTTATCCTTTTCATGTAGAGATCAATAACAATACGGATGTTTTCCCGGGCGCCAACGGTGGTCAGAATGTGGCCAGAGCGATTGCCGGAAACCTTACTGTTAGCAGTGGTTGTGGATTTTACATGGATTGGGGTGGCAGTGTAATGACTCAGCCTGTAACCATTAATGGTAATGTTACAGTTAACGGCGGACTATCATTAAGCACACTGTTAGGCGGCGACCTGAATGTTAGGGGTAATTTCACCGTTAATTCAGGGTCGACTTTCTCTGGGAATTCCAGGTCGCTAAATTTCAACGGAACTTTAGCACAATCAGTTGGTGGAACATCGTTATTGCTTAACCTTCAGTATGGTTCTGTGTCTAATTCTGCAGGCGTAACATTCAATATTCCTGTTCACGTTTCAAATACCTTCAGCGTTACATCTGGTACACTGAACGCAAATGGAAGGCTCATCCTTAACTCAGGTGCTTCATTGCTTCATGGCGTTGGAACGCCCCTTGGAGGAGGCGCTGTTTCCGGAAACATTATCGCAAGACGTCAGGGATCAACCGGTAACGAATTTAACTTCTGGTCTTCACCGGTATCCGGAGTTTCAACAAACATCTTAGCTGCGCAGTCATATAGTTATGATCCAAATACAGGAACACTATCAACGGCAGATGACAGCAATGAACCAGGCTGGATATCTGCAACCGGGCCAATGAACATTGGTGAAGGATACGCTTCACTTGGGTCAGGAACTATAAGCTTCACAGGACCAGCCAACAATGCTGGTTTAACCTACGCCGTTGCTGCACCTGTGGCACCTGCGAGCAATTGTAACCTTATTGGAAATCCTTACCCTTCGGCAATCACAGCCAATGCATTTTTGAGCACCAACGGGCCTTCGGGAACGAATGTGATCAGCGGAGCGCTGTATTTCTGGGACGATGATGGAACTGTAGGGCTGGGATATTCTGCGGCGGACTATGCTGTGTGGAACGGAGCAGGGTCAGTTGGTGGCGGAGGAAATACTCCGAATGGTAATATCGCCAGCGGACAAGGATTTTTTGTAATTGCAAACAGCTCTGGCAACGTCTCATTCTCAAACAGTATGAGGAACGATAACAACAGCTCTTTCTTCGATGAACAGCCAATTCAGCGGGTTCGCCTCAGCATTACAAACGGAAACAATAATTACAACGAAACGCTTATCGCATTTCTTGACGATGCAACGGCGGGCGAAGATCCTTTGTACGATGCCCCAAAAATGCGTGGTAACGCGAACCTTGCCTTCTATTCGAAAATCGCAAACGAAGAAATGGCCATTCAGGGCCTTCCTGTTCTTACCAACGATAGAATTGTTCAGATGGGATTATTCTCAACTTTTGCCGGAACGCATACAATCCGTCTTAACGAACTTGAGAATATTCCTTCAACTGTAATGGTTTATCTTGAAGACAGGGAGAAAAACATCATTATTAACCTTCGTATCCAGGATACATATACTTTCCTTCCAGGCGTTAACCTGAACAACCGTTTCTCGATCCGCTTTACTGCGCCTGTAGATGTTGCTGCTGTTTCTGAATCATGTGCTGGCAATGATGGAAAAATCACTCTTACCACGTTGTCATCAACAGCAAAATCTGTAGACGTGGCAAACAGCGATGGAGTAAATGTGTATTCAAATCCGGTGCAGGCAGGCAACCTTGAGCTTACAAACCTGCAGCCGGGAGCATATAGTGTTTCACTGGGCTTCAATGGCAACTACACAACCACTATTCCTGTTGAAATTACAGCTGCAGAAACAATTTCTATTTCTATTCAGGCTGAGGAATCCGCAATGGTAAATGAAACAGTTGTTTTTGAAGCAAATGGAAATGACAATATCAGTTGGAATATGGGCGACGGAACAATCCTTTTCGGAAATCCCGTTAGCTACTCCTACGAGGCAGCTGGCGTATATAGTGTAACAGCAGGAACTTCCAACGAAAGCTGCAACACAGTTATTACGGAATCGATCTCTATCCTTGCGGATAATAGCACTGGAATTTTTGGAATGAATAACGATGGCTTTTCTGTTTATCCTAATCCGTCTAACGGACAGATTATTATCAGTGGAAATGCCTTTACAGCCGGAAAATACAGCTTAACTCTATCTGATATCTCAGGACGAATCATTTCTGCTGACACCAGAACAATCCAACCCGGACAACCGGTTGACTATTCATTCGGAAATATCGCCGATGGTGTTTATCAGTTGAACATTAGTGGTAATGATGTTTCTTCAACCCAGAAAATTATTATTAGAAAATAAGTCGTTTATTGGGTGTCTGAATTAATTCAATAAACCCTGAAATTGAAATGAAAAGGGGGCTTCGGTTCCCTTTTCATTTTTAAATGAATCAATACGTCATCGCATGAATTACAGGAAAACCCTTTTTCTCCTCTTTTTGATCCCTTTTTCATTAACTGCGCAAAAAGCGCCGAAAAATTCAATTAGCCGTGTTGATCCTGCTTTTTGGTGGACCGATATGAAGAACGAGCAATTGGAGTTATTGGTTTACAATCCTGCGATTGGCTCCAGTCAGGTTAGCCTTTCTTACCCCGGTGTGGAATTAAAAAAGGCTGAACCAGCAGAAAACTCTGACTATATTTACCTTACCCTGCAAATATCTCCAGAAACAAAACCCGGTTCCTTTCCGATCACTTTTGCGAACGGTAAGAAAAAGCTCATTTACAATTACGAGCTTAAAGAACGTAACCGCGACAAAGCCCGAGTACAAGGTGTAAATCCGTCTGACTTTATCTATCTGCTAATGCCGGACCGATTTGCCAATGGAGATCCTTCAAACGACATTGTTGCCGGCACACAGGAAACAAGCCTCAACCGTGATTCTATGTACTACAGGCACGGCGGCGATCTACAGGGCGTAATCGACCATCTCGATTATTTTACAGAGCTTGGAATTACCGCATTATGGTTAAATCCGATGCACGAAAACGATCAGCCGCGCTGGAGCTATCACGGATATGCAATCACCGACCATTACAAAATCGACAAACGACTCGGAACAAATTCGCTTTACGCAGACCTTGTTCAGAAAGCACATTCCAAAGGGTTAAAGGTGGTGATGGACATCGTTCCTAATCATATAGGAAACCGGCACTGGCTATTTCTTAATCTGCCATCTAAGGATTGGGTTAACGAATGGCCGGCGTTTACCAAAACCAATTACCGCGCTCCTTTGCTGATGGATCCGTATGCCTCGCAGGCAGAACTCAAGCAATTTTCAGATGGATGGTTCGATAATCACATGCCTGACCTTAACCAACGGAATCCGCACGTGGCACGTTATCTTACGCAAAGCTATATCTGGTGGGTGGAATATGCCGGAATTGACGATTTCAGAATTGATACGTATGCATACTCCGACCAGGGATATATGGCGGATATGGCTTCTGACCTTCGCCGGGAATATCCGCAGATGAATATGTTTGCTGAGATCTGGGAACATGGCGTTGGCATCAATTCCTTTTTTGCAGAAAAATTTAGAAGTCGAGGCCGATTTGACTCGAAGCTTCCTGGCGTGCTTGATTTCCAGGTTTACACTGCTATAAATGAGGCATTGACAAAAGCTCCCGGCTGGACAGAAGGAACTGGCAGGATATACTATACACTTGCCCAGGATATGCTTTATGAGCATCCTTTGACCAATGTCACTTTCCTTGATAACCATGACCTCAGCCGCTTTTATTCTGTTGTTGGTGAAGACATCCGGAAATATAAAATGGGCGTTGCATTTCTGCTCACGGTGCGGGGAACACCTTCTGTTTACTATGGAACAGAGATCCTTATGAAAGGCTTTTCCAATCCTGACGGTTGGGTTAGAATGGATTTTAAAGGCGGATGGGCTTCTGATAGCGAAAATAAGTTTATCGAAAAGGGCCGAAATGTGCAGGAAAATGAGGCATTTAATTACATGAAAAAACTTGCCACATGGAGAAAGACAAACAAAGCTGTACAGGATGGAAAGATGCTTCAGTTTATCCCGGATAAAACGCTTTACGTCTACTTCCGGTACAATGGAAATGAGACTGTAATGGTTTGTATGAATGCTGGCGATAAGGAGATAAATGTTGACTGTTCGAAATACGATGAGATTCTAAAAAACAGAAGAACAGGAAAAGATGTGGTTGATGGGTCTTCAACAGATCTTGAAAAGCTTACGTTAAAGCCTTGGGATATACAGGTGATAGAAATCAATTGATCAATTCAAACACAAACAACTATTGAAATAAAGATTATCGTAGCTATCGGTAGGATAACGCTTTCTTTCTCCATTACTACATTTTCAAAAAGAAAATACTGTGATGAGGTAACGTTGATTTGATAGCCTTAGAAAGGAAAACAGGTGAATACTTTTATCAAAATGACAAAACTGGCAATCCGGGAAATTGCAAAAACAGAATAAGCTGCTTGCGATTTATTTTCGATAAAAAAAAGTGATCGTATCCTAAAAAGTGATTTAAAGATATGTAGCCAAATCCCCCGGATGGCAGCCCTCCCCTGAGAGATTTTGTGTTACGATAAGCGGCACGGATAGAAGCGGCAGCTCTCCGGCAGTGTTGAGCTTATCGAGACCTGACGGAGACTACAGCGGATAGCCGGTTCGCCGCCCAAAAGAAAAAGCAGCTTCGTATCGCATGATTTTAGCCCCCATATTTGGGGAGAATCGGGTTGGTATTAATTACTAATTTTGACAATCTAACTAGCAATGCAATGAAGCACTTTCTACTATTTCTCGCTTTTTCAGTCTTTTTCACTTTTTGCAAGGCTGATCCGGTTTCTGAGTCAACAGCCAGGTTTGTTGCAGGGAACTTCTACAGAATTCAGCAGGGAACTCTTCCCGGAATAATTACGTTGGCAGCGCAGGAAACAGCCTTCGATGGAACACGTCCCGTATATTATGTTTACCAGATGAATAACGATGACGGATTTGTTATTGTTTCTGGCGATGACCAGGTTTTGCCGGTGCTCGGTTACGCTCCTCACGGGAAATATATTGCCGAAAACCAGGCAGAACAATATGTAAAGTGGCTTCAAAAATACAGGGCTGAGATCATTTACATTATCCAGAACGACCTTCCTGCGGGTGAAGTAAATGAGTTGCTGTGGCATAAATACAGGAACGGACAAGCTCCGGCAGAAGTACTACGTCAGAGTGTGGGTCCTTTGGTTGGCCTCGGATGGGATCAGGCTCCTTTTTACAACCAGCTTTGTCCTTCAAATACCGTTACCGGCTGCGTTGCTACTGCGATGGCTATGATTATGAGGTATCACAGTTTTCCAGCAACAGGAACTGGGTTTCACTCTTACAACGAACAGAATTATGGAACTCTTTCGGCCAATTTCGGAGGCACAACATACGACTGGGCAAGTATGCCAGCCTTTATTACAAGCAACAACACGGCAATAGCCACTATAATGGCGCATTGCGGTGTTGCTGTTGAAATGAACTACGGACCGGCATCAACTGGTGGAAGCAGTGCATATGTAGTATCTGCAGCCTCTCCAATCCAGCATTGTTCGGAATATGCTTATAAAACCTATTTCGGCTACGACCCTAACAGTGTGAGTGGTAAAATGAGAGCTGACTACAGTGATCAGCAGTGGATCGACCTAATGAAAAGCGAACTGGATGCTTCAAGGCCGATGCAATATGCTGGAATTGGCAGCGGCGGCGGCCATACTTGGGTTTGCGACGGTTACGATAATAATAATTTTCTCCATATGAATTGGGGGTGGAGTAATCAGAATGACGGTTTTTACAGCATTGAAGCTCTAAACCCACAATCTCTTGGCGCAGGTGGCGGTGGCGGTGGCTATAATTCGAACCAGCAGGCAGTTATTGGAATCAAGCCTCCCGGCGGAGGAACAGGCACTGGAACACTTTCGGCGCTTGAAATGAATAACCAGGTGTTTGTTGATCCACTACCAATCGATTTCTATTCTCCTTTCAATGTTACTACCGACATCAAAAACGGGGGAACGACTCCTTTCAGTGGTGATATCGCAGCAGGCCTTTTCACCATGGACGGTTACTTCGTAGATATTATTCAGAATTATTCAGGAGCTAGTCTTGCCGCAGGAACCAATTTCGGATCGATTTCCTTTCAGACCGCCGGACTTCTTGCCACACCTGGACAATACCTTATTTACTTAATGTACAAAACAGGAAGCAGCAACTGGCAACTTGTTGCACCAGGAAATTTTGCAAACCCGGTAAGCGTGGATATTGCGGGTCCGTTTAATTTTATGACGCTTAATGCGGCTATTAGTATGAGTCCGGCAGCGTTTATTGCCGGCCAATCCGCTTCAGTTACTACCAACATCTTAAATGATGGATTTGGAGATTACCTTGGTACCTATGCGGCCAACCTTTATGATCTGGAAGGAAACTATGTTACCACAATTGGTACATTGGATGAAACTCAAGGATTGCCACCAGGGTACACATACCTTTCTCCGTTCCTTACCTTCAGCACAAATAACCTGAATGTTCAGCCCGGAACTTACATCCTTGCAATGCTTGAACAGGCAAGCAATAGCACTTCGCCGTACCTTCTTGGCGGAGACCTTTTCACCAATCCAATTACCATTACCGTTTCGGCTGCACCTCCATCACCGGATCAATATGAAAACAACAATACCGAAGGTGCCGCAGCTCTTCTGCCTCTTAATTTCAGTGGAAGCAATGCAACCACCACATCGACCGGTTCTAACATACATGTTGGCTCAGACATCGACTTCTATTTTCTCAACCTTGATCCCGGTTTTGATTACATAATTACCGCAAGACTTCATGACGGAAGCAATAGCGGAAACGGTCAGACATACTCTGTTGACGGTGTTTTCACAATCTTTACAAGCGTGGGGCAGTCTGATGCAATAGATGATATATCTCCGGGTAACTTCCTTTTAAGCGGCGGGCAACAGGTGCTTTTTAAAGTGTCGCCAACGTTTACGGGTGAAGTAGGAACTTATCTTCTGGATATCCAGGTACAAAGAGGTAGCGTAGGCATCACTGATAATAAAGAATTACTGGTTAATATCTATCCTAATCCGGCAAACACATATTTCTTTGTTGACATTCCTTCAGGCGCTGAATTGAGCAACATTGAAGTTATGAATCCAACCGGACAGCTTGTGAAAACCGTTAACGTAAATACATCAACAGGAAGAATTCAAATACCTGTTGAAGGTCTTGCCTCAGGAATTTACATGGTGCGTGGAAACGGAACGAAGGGAACATTTACGAAACGCATCAGCATTCAAAACTGAGTTCAATGAGGTTAATCGTGGGGATCGTTTTCGTTGCCATTACAATGGTTGCCTGTTCGGGTAGAAAAGCCGAAAACACAACCAATACGACGTCAGCAACTGAAGCAGCAGTTCCCGGGCCGGCCCTTAAGCTGTATCAGCTTCACGGCGACTGGCATAACAATGTTCCGGTAACACTTTCGGAAGACGGGAGCCGAATTGTTGCCTACCCTTCACCAACAGATGTGCGGAAGATGGAAAAGCCTGTGAAGTTGACGGAAGGTTGGTGGATGGATGTACGTTCAATTGGCAAGAACACAGCCTTTCTAGATTGGGAAATGAAAGTTTATGGAGCCTTGAAAAAGACTCCTTCGCTCGAGGAAATGATGAGTCACATCGCAAGCAAAAAACCGTTTGTAAGACTTTATGAATGCGGCGTGAGAGACAAAACCAAAGATCAGGCGGCTGAGTTTATGAAGCGGATTAACGGGGATAAGCTTACCGGTTGCAAATGCCTCGAAGGTCCAGAGAAAAAGTGATTTGCTTTTTTAATAATAAAGCCCCGAAGATTAATATCTCCGGGGCTTTTCTTTCTATTACAGTTTGAAGAAAATGAATTAATCAGGATAAAATCATTCAACTAATTTTTAAAGAAACTTCAGGCTGAATTCCGCTCTGCATTTATAATCCCAAATGAGCAGCGGATGACCATTTTTTCTAAAACATGTGTACGATCAGAATCTGCATTCGTTTGCTCCCTCAAACTGGCTAAGGCGTATTGCTGAATGGTTATTAGCGGCAATTCTATATGCTGTCGCATCTTTATCGAAAGTTGTCCCACATTTCCCTCTGCAATTAACTCAGACTTTTGTGTCAACATCAGAATGTACCTTTTCGTACGTTCAAACTCCTGATAAAACTCATTCCATAACTTACCATATATGGGATGGGTGGATAAGTAGGCTGTTAGCGGGAAGAAACATTTAGACATTGCCATTTCGCAATTATCTAACAACGTTTTGAAAAACAAAGAATGCTTATAGAGACTTACGACCTCTTCCCATTTACCTTCGGCCTCCATGCGTTCGAACGCTATTCCGACCCCATAATATCCCGGGATATTTTGCTTTAGCTGACTCCAGGCTCCCACGTATGGAACCGCTCTGAGGTCTTTGAGATTCAGCTTTCCGTTTTTACGGGCGGACGGACGGCTTCCGATATTCGTTTCGGCATAATAACGCAACGGGCTAGCAAAGTTAAGGTATTCAAGAAAATCCGGATTTTCCTTGAGAATGCTGAAAGCCCGGTAGCTTTCGTCCGACAATTCCTGCAGCAATTCTTTTTCGTGTATCGTCAACGTCGCCTGATCTCCATCTAAAAAAAGAGATGTGCTAATTCCCGAATGTATCAATTGTTCGATATTGAAACGGGCTGCGTCGCGGGTGCCGAAATTGGAACTAATTGTCTGACCCTGTATCGTAAGCTGAATCTCATCATTTGAAATGTTTTTACCCATCGAAGCATAAAACTGATGGGATCTTCCGCCCCCACGGGCAGAAGGGCCTCCTCTGCCGTCAAAGAAAATGACCCTTACCCCATATTCCTGGGAAATCCTCGTCAACTCCTCTTTAGCGATGTAAATACTCCAATTTGCAGTGAGATACCCTCCATCTTTTGTTCCGTCGGAAAACCCTAACATAACTGTCTGCACATTATCTCGCTGCTTCAAATGCTGCCGGTACGTATGATTCTTGTATAAACAGTCATTACTGAGGGTGCATTCCGCAGGTCTCCGATGGTTTCGAACAATGGAACAAAATCAACGGTTAGGTTCTCTTTTTTCCAACCAGCCATAATAAACAGCCCATAAACAGCCATCAAATCGAAGGCGCTGGTTGTATGACTAATAATATAACGGTGACATCCTTCTTGTCCGTTATTTTGCTGAATCCTCTTAATCGCACGAATAGTAGCAAATGCATCCTCATCAGCAAACTCGCCGATGGGAACTTCCCCGGCTTGCTCCAACGCCTCTATCTTTTCGTGATCGGGAAGCTGCCCAAAGTTATTCGGCAAAACCTGCGACTTTTCTGATAGTTGGAGGATCAGCATTTCATGGGCAGAACTGTCCTGCCTGATGTCGACAGACGCGAAGAACAATCCGAATAAATTCACTTTAATGAGGAGCTTATCTACCTTTTCAAGAAAAAGGCTGCCATGGTCAGCAATTAATATCGCCCTGATTTCCTTTACTGCAGTCACAATTTCTTCTTTTGCAACATCGTCTTTCTGACCGGCAGTAAAAAGGCTTTCATAAAGTCGCCTCTCCAAATGGCCTATGAGGCTATCGACTCCTTTGAATGTGAGTCGCCTTTTTAACTCACGTACATCGCGGTAATAGCTTCTAATAATGCTTTCTTTAAGCTCTGCCGCAACTCTTAGCGTTGTATCAGCCGTCACAAAAGGATTTCCGTCACGATCGCCACCGGGCCAGAAACCCATACGAATCAATTGGTGAGTTTCTGATATTGTTCCGGGAAATGCATTTTTAAGAAACAACAGAATATCTGCCGCAGAATGATAAAAAACATTCTCAAGAAACCACATCAGGTTAACGGCTTCATCGTACGGTGTAGGTTTCTTTTTCTTAAAGAATGGCGTCTTCCCAAGCTGCTGCAAATAGGTATTAACCAAAATAGTATCGTTGCCGTGAAGCGCCTTCGCCAGATCATGGATGATTCCAAGCACCTCACTGGGGTAAAACTGATTCGGATGAGCGGTCAAAACCAGACGAACCGAAAATTCTTTTAATTTTTCCGCGAGCTCTTTATGTGTTTGTTTTTTAATGACCTCGGTTTGCAACTGCTTTAACGTTCCCAATCCATTCATATCGTGGATGGATGCAAACGCCGCGTCTTCGAGCGCATCAAATAGTACAACCTGCCTTTCTGAATACTGTATAAACCGAAACAGAAGGTCTGCCTGATCCTTCTCATTTCTATAGTTTGTGTATTGGAGAAAAAATGACTCAACAATTTCGGAAGGACTTTTTTCATTTTGAAATCCGTCCTCAGAATGGAGCAGAAACAGCGAAAGAAGAATTCCTGTTTTTTCAATCCTTTGGAACGGCAGTGATGTAAACAGGCTGTTATACATCTCAAACTTTGTCCCCACGAGGTTCTTGAATTCCGTCAATGTATTGTTCATTGTATTTTCCTCCTGATTTAAAAGTAAGGTTAACGCAAAAGTATTGTTCGGTAAAAACTAATCGTTTAATTTAACTCTTTTGTTCACTTAAAGTAAATAAGAACGAATAAAATATTTGGTATTTAGTGTCTGTGGATAGGAACTATTTAAAATCAAAATGCCTGGGAAATAAATAACAAAGCCCCGAAGACCTCATATCTCCGGGGCTATTTTTTTAGATCAAGCCGAAAAACGAAGGGGAATTAACCCTGAACCTGAGCTTTAATTAAATTCAAAGCAGCACCCGCCTTAAACCACTCGATTTGTTGCTGATTGTAAGTATGGTTAACGACGACTTCATCCTTTGTTCCGTCGGAATGGTAGAATGCCAGTGTTAGCGGCACTCCAGGAGCAAACGTGGTAAGACCGATTATATTGATAACATCATCTTCCTGGATTTTTTCGTAGTCCGTTTTATCATTGAAAGTGAGGGCGAGCATTCCCTGCTTTTTCAGGTTGGTTTCATGTATCCTTGCAAAGCTTTTTACAAGCACTGCTCTAACACCCAGGTGACGCGGTTCCATTGCTGCATGCTCGCGGCTTGATCCTTCTCCGTAATTTTCGTCACCAACCACGATTGTTCCTACGTGTGATGATTTATAATCGCGTTGAACTGCAGGCACTGCGCCGTATTCGCCAGAAATCTGGTTTTTAACCGAATTGGTTTTATCGTTAAAAAAGTTGATCGCTCCGATTAGAAGGTTGTTGGAAATATTATCGAGGTGACCACGGTATTTCAGCCATGGACCAGCCATCGAGATGTGGTCGGTGGTACATTTCCCTTTTACCTTGATCAGCAATCTGAGACCTTTAAGATCAACGCCTTCCCATGCCGGAAACGATTCGAGTAACTGCAGACGATCACTTTCGACGGCTACTCTTATCATTACGTGAGATCCATCTTCTGATGGCGCCTGGTAACCAGCATCTTCTACAGCGTATCCGCGTATCGGCTGCTCAAAGCCCGTTGGCTCATCCAGCATTACCTTCTCACCTTTGTCATTTAACAGGTAATCTGTTAGCGGGTTAAAGGAAAGGTCTCCTGCAATTGCCATTGCTGTTACAAGCTCAGGTGAACCTACAAAAGCGTATGTGTTAGGGTTTCCATCCGCACGTTTCGCAAAATTCCTGTTAAATGAATGAACGATGGTGTTTTTTTCTTCCTTTTCCGCTCCTACCCTGTTCCACATTCCAATACAAGGTCCGCAGGCATTTGCAAATACCTTCGCCCCAACTTTATCGAATACATCGAGAAAACCATCACGCTCTACCGTAAAACGAACCTGTTCGGAACCCGGAGTAATGGTAAATTCGGATTTAAGAGTAAGACCTTTATCAATTGCCTGTTGTGCAAGTGATACAGATCTGCTGATGTCTTCGTAGGAAGAATTTGTGCACGAGCCGATCAATCCAACTTCGATCTTCATTGGCCAGCCATTCGCAGCAGCCACTTCTTTCATTTTGGAAATAGGTGTAGCGAGATCCGGAGTAAAAGGACCATTAAGATGAGGCTCCAACTCAGAAAGGTTGATCTCAATTACCTGATCGAAATATTTTTCAGGGTCCGCATAAACTTCAGGATCTCCGTTAAGATGTTGCCTGATGTTATTAGCCAGATCCGCAATCTCGCCACGTTTGGTTGCGCGGAGATACCGTTCCATAGAATCATCATATCCGAAAGTTGAGGTGGTTGCACCAACCTCCGCACCCATATTACAAATAGTTCCTTTCCCTGTGCAGCTCATACTTATTGCACCTTCACCGAAATATTCAACGATAGCACCGGTTCCTCCTTTAACGGTA
>Ga0105049_10006660_pt1 | contig 13443 bp, 12 predicted proteins | sample MAT06_FD_78087 | JGI IMG/M metagenome (GOLD analysis project Ga0105049, IMG submission 78087) | Freshwater microbial communities from Lake Fryxell liftoff mats and glacier meltwater in Antarctica - MAT-06 | ecosystem: Environmental > Aquatic > Freshwater > Ice > Liftoff microbial mat | place...
GACATTCTGACCGTCAACGGCGATGCTTTCGATTTCAGCCCTCTGCCCGAAGGCGGGGTCTTGCCAGCCGCTGCGACCGGCTGCGACTGGATCGTCGGCGATGTCACGCGGACGGGCGGGGTCATCCATCTGACGCTGATCCTGCCGCACGGGGCGAATGCGCCCGAGGCAACCCGGTACCCCGCACCGCTGACGCTGACCGGCGACGGGCCGGTGGAGTTGCCGCCGTATGACACGCCGATTGATTGGGTGACGGAATGATCTTTATGAAGCGTCAGGATCGCCCGGCCAAGGGTATTCCTGACCGGTATTCCTGACAGGGCGGCGGGAAAATTTCCGTCCGGAAGCCGGTGCACTTTTGTCCGGAAGCTACAACCTCGCAACAAACACCTGGACCGCTTGACCGCTAGCTGTCGTTTGCGAAAAGGAGCGTGCGATGGCGACCTGGCGCAATCACCAAGCTGCCGGCAAGTTGGGAAATCTGGTAGCGGGAGAGGGATTTGAACCCCCGACCTAAGGATTATGATTCCCTCGCTCTAACCAACTGAGCTATCCCGCCACGCGTGGCGCGATCTAAGTCAGCCCATGCCCCGGGTCAAGCGCGGAAAAAACCCGTGTCGGACCGGAGTGCCACCCTTTCGCTTGGCCCGCATCTGGGCCATCTATCGACCATCGGCTGCCGCCTGCACGGCAGCCCGCAACCCCGGATTGCCATTGCCATGCTGCTAGACCGGATCGCCGCCCAGATCGGGGCCGCCCACGTCCTGACCGGGCCTGATGCCGCCCCCTGGGCGCGCGACTGGATGGGCAAGTATGTCGGCGCGCCGCTGGCCGTGCTGCGCCCCGCCAGCACGGCCGAAGTGTCGGGCATCCTGGCGCTGGCCCATGCCGAAGGCGCCCCGATTGTGCCGGTCGGCGGCAATACCGGGCTGACCGGCGGGGCCATCGCGCCCGGCGGCCTGATCCTGTCGCTGGCCCGGATGAACCGCATCCGCGACATCCGCCCTGCCGCGCGGATCGCGATTGCCGAGGCCGGGGTGATCCTGACCCAGCTGCACGCAGCCGCCGCCCGGCATGACATGATCTTTCCGCTGACATTTGGCGCACGCGGGTCGGCGATGATCGGCGGCGTGCTGTCCACCAATGCGGGCGGGTCCAATGTGCTGCGCTACGGCAATACCCGCGATCTGTGCCTGGGGGTCGAGGTGGTGCTGGCCGATGGCCGCGTCATGGATCTGATGAGCGAACTGCACAAGGACAACACCGGCTACAATCTGCGCAACCTGATCATCGGGGCCGAGGGAACGCTGGGCATCATCACCGCCGCCGTGCTGAAACTGCGCCCCCGGCCGCGCGCCTATGTCACCGCGATGGTGGCCCTGCCCAGCCTGCCCGCCGCGCTGGACCTGCTGAACGGGATTCAGGCGGCCACCGGCGGCGCGGTCGAGGCGTTCGAATACATGCCGCGCGTCTTTATCGACCAGCATCTGCGCGTGTTCCCGCAGGCACGCCCGCCCTTTGCCGACCGCCATGACGTGAACATCCTGATCGAGATCGGCGCTACCGCTCCCCGCGACGCCGACCCCCTGCCCGATGGCACGGTTCCCATGGCCGCCGTGCTGCAGGATTATCTGGCCGGGATGCTGGCGGGGGGTCAGGTGCTGGATGCCGTCATCGCGCAGAACGACCGCGAGCGGGCCGAGATGTGGGCCCGGCGCGAATCGGCCGCCGAACTGATGCGCCATTTCCCCGGCCCCGAAGTCGATAACGACATCTGCCTGCCGCTGGACCGGGTCGATGCGTTCCTGTCGCGCGCCTTGGCCCAGGTCCGCCGCGTCGATGCCGGTGCGACCGATTTCTGCGTCAGCCATCTGGGCGACGGCAATGTGCATTACACCGTCCACCCGACCAGCGCCGACCCCGCCCTGACCGAGGCGATCCGCGAGGCCGTGGAGGATCTGGTGGCCGACCTTGGCGGCAGCTTTTCAGCCGAACATGGCATCGGGCAGGCCAAGCTGGGCACCATGCGGCGGCGCAAGGATCCGGTGGCGCTGGACGCGATGCGGGCCGTCAAGCGGGCGCTGGATCCCAAGGGGATCCTCAACCCCGGAAAGGTCGTTCCGGACTGATCGTGCTCAGACGTCAGATGACCCTCGTCGCGCAGGACCCGGTCCTGCGCATGGCCGCGATCGGGGCGATGCTGTTTGGCAGCTTTGTCTGTTCGATCGGGGTGTATCAGTCGCTGATCGCGATCAACGTGATCGGGCTGAGCGAGGCGGAATATGCCGCCATCATCGTGGCGGCGATGGTGTCGGGGGTGCTGACGGCGGTGGGCGTCGGCATCATAACCGACCAGCGGCCCAGTCGCCGCACCATGGCCATCGTCGCGGTCAGTGGCAGTCTGGCGGCGTCGCTGCTGGTCTGGCTGTTCCCGGGCAAATGGGGCTTTGTGGTTGCCCATGCCGTGCTGTTGCCGCTGGGCGGCACGCTGTTCGGCCAGATCTTTGCCGTCACGCGTCTGGCCAGCCAGACCCTGCCAATGGCAGACCGTCCCGGGGTGATGGCGCTGGTGCGCGCCCTGTTCGCACTGCCCTTTGTGGTGCTGCTGCCGCTGTGGGGGTTGGCGGCCGATCGGGGTATGTCGCTTTTGACCATCTATCCCGGCATCGCGGTGATTGCGGCGATCCATCTGGCGGTGATCCTGCGCAGTTGGCCGCACGATGCGGTTGCCCCCTGGGTCGAGGTGAAATCCGGCCTGCATTTCCGCGCCGCCCTGGCCGAGATCCTGACCCCGCCGGTGCTGGCCCGGGTGCAACTGATCGGTGTCCTGCAATGTGGCGGTGCGCTGGCCGGGGTGCTGGTCGGCCTGTGTTTCGCTGCTGCCGGACGGTCGACCGGCGATGTCGGGCTGTTCTTTGCGCTGTTCGTGGCGCTCGAGGTGATCGGCACGCTGATGCTGGGCATGCTGACGGCGCGGCTGCCCCGCCAGCGGATCATCCTGCTGGGCGTGCTGATCTATGCGGGCTTTCTGGTCGGCATGCCGGTGCTGGCGGCCAGCCCCTGGGTCTGGCTGACGGCGGCGGGCGCAGGTTTTGGCGGGGCGCTGATCTATACGCCGGTCATCGCCTATCTGCAGGACCTGCTGGGCACCCGCGCCGGTGCGGGCGCGTCGCTGCTGGCGCTGGGGCGGATCGGCCAGGATGGCGCGACGGCGGTGGCGTTCTGGATCGGCACCCTGCTGGCGGGCTATGGGCTGGTTGGCCTGATCGGGGCGGTGCTGACCGGTGCCGCCGTCTGGGCCATCATCGTGATGGACAGGCGGGGCGTGTAGGGTCGGATCGGCAGGCGCGAAACCGCCGGCACCCCTGCCTGACCCGCGACGGCCACAGTGCCGCATCGCAAGCCTGAACGCCGGCACATTCGGGAACCGCCCGGCCTTGCCCGGCACCTGTCCGCCCCCGCGACCGCGCTTTCCAACCTGTCGGTCCACCGCTAGAATGGGTATCGTGTGCTCCAGGGTCTTGCGCCGCAGTCGTGCCACCAAGGCACCGGCCCGCCGCCGCGTCCTGGTAGCAGTCCCCAAGATGCGAGGCCCGCTGATGATCCCCCAACTATCCCCCGAACTGACCCGTATACCGGCCCGAAACTCAGCCCGAGCGTTGGCTTTGGCGGCCGCCCTTGCCGCCGCAGCCGGTCAGGCTCAGGCGCTCAGTTGCATGCAGCCCGACCCCGTCCGGACCTTTCAGGACGCACATGCGGCACCCGAGCCCTGGGTCGTGCTGCTGGGTCGGCTGGTTTATGGCACGCCGCCGCCGATCCCCGATCCGATGAACCTCAAGCCCGGACAGCAGCCCCGGGTCGCGGCCTTTCCCGCGACGTTCAGCGGCATGGGCCTGAGCGCGAGCGGCTTTGACCGGCCGTATTCCGGTACGATCATGATGCAGCCGGTCTGCTACGGCCCGTGGTGCGGTGGTTATCCGGGCCAGGCCGACGTGTTGATCTTTGCCCGGGTGCAGGCCGATGGCAGCTATCTGCTGGAAATCGACCCCTGCGGGCAAAGCGTGTTCGGCCCGCCCTCGACCGCTGTCGTTGCCGCCCTGACCGCCTGCATGGCCGGACGCGACTGCGTGGCGCAACGCAACTAGGTCCACGCGCCGTCACGCCACCAGCGCCGCGGCGCGGCGCAGATCGACGCTGACCAGTTGGCTGACGCCCTGTTCGGCCATGGTCACGCCGAACAGCCGGTCCATCCGGCTCATTGTCACGGCGTGATGGGTTATGACCAGAAACCGGGTGTCGGTGCGGCGGGACATCTCGTCCAGCAGGTCGCAGAACCGCGTCACATTGGCATCGTCCAGCGGCGCGTCGACCTCGTCCAGCACACAGATCGGCGCGGGGTTGGCCAGAAACACGCCAAAGATCAGCGCCAGCGCGGTCAGCGTCTGTTCGCCACCCGACAGCAGCGACAGCGTGGACAGCTTCTTGCCCGGCGGCTGGCACAGGATTTCCAGCCCCGCCTCCAACGGGTCGTCATTTTCGACCAGCACCAGCTTTGCCTCGCCACCGCCGAACAGATGGGTGAACAGCAGGGCGAAATTGGCGTTCACCTGTTCAAAGGCGTTCAGCAACCGCTCGCGCCCTTCGCGGTTCAGGCTGGCAATGCCGCCGCGCAGGGCGCGGATCGCACCGTCCAGGTCGGCCTTTTCGGTGGTCAGCATGCGGTGTTCCGCCTCGACCTCGCGCGCGTCCTCCTCGGCGCGCAGGTTCACCGCGCCCAGCGCCTCGCGCTGGCGCCGCAGGGCGGCGATGTCGGTGTCGATCCGGGCCAGGGGCGGCAATTGGGCTGTGTCGCCCAGCCGGGCGGCCAGCGTCGGGGGCGTCAGGTCCAGTTCGTCCGCGATGCGGGTGGCGGCCTCGTCCAACGCGGCGCGGGCGGTGTCGGCCAGCGCCTCGGCCCGGGCGCGTGCTTCGCGTGTGTCGGAGGCGGCGCGTTCGGCATCGCGTTCGGCCACTGTTGCCGCGCGCTGCGCGGCGTCGGCGGCGGCCAGCGCGTCGTCGGCGGCAGTCAGGCGCTCCTGCGCCTGCGCCGCCGCCTGATCCAGGCCACGCGCGCGGGTGGCCAGCGCGGCCGGTCTGGCCCGGGCCCGGACCAGGTCGGCCTGCCCGCTGTCCAGACGGGCGGCAAGTTCGGCGGCGCGGGCGGCGGCGGTGGCGGCCCGCGCCACCCAACCCGCGCTGTCGCGCGCAATATCGGCCAGCCGCCGCGCCCGGGTTTCGCCCTCGCGGCGCAGGTCCGCCTCGGCCCCGCGCGCCGCGATCAGCGCCGCGCGCGCCGCTTCGGCACCCGACCGGGCCAGATCGGCCCCGGCCCGGGTGCGGGCCAGGTCGGGCAGGTCGGCCCGGGCCGCCTGCGCTGCCGCCAGCGCCGCGCGCGCCGCGTCGGCATCGGCCAGGTGCCGCGCCGCCGCCATATCGGCCGCCTCGCGCCGCCCTTCGGCCAGGCTCTGGTCCGCCTCGGCCCGCGCGGCATGGCGATGCGCCTCGGCCAGCAGGCGGTCGGCGTCGCGCCGGGCGGTGCGGGCGGTGGCATCGGCGGCAGTCAGATCGACCAGACGCCGCGACAGATGTTCATGTGCCTGCGCGGTGCCCATCGCACGCGCCGCCGCGTCCTCCAGATCGCGTCTGATCTCCACCAGCCGGTTCAGTTGCCGCAGGCGCAGCGCTGCCGCCTTGGGCGCATCGGCGGCCAAGGCGCTGAACCCGTCCCAGCGCCACAGATCGCCCGCCTGGCTGACCAGCCTTTGACCCGGGCGCAAGGCCCCCTGCAGGCCCGGACCCAGCGCTGCGTCGACCAGCCCGACCTGCTGCAACCGCCGCGCCAGTGCATCGGGTGCGGCCACCTGCGCGGCCAGCGGCGCCGCCCCGGCCGGCAAGGACGGCGGATCGGCATAGGGCGGCAGCGCTGCCCAGCCCGATCCGCCCGGCCGGTCGGCCACAGGCGCGCGCAGGTCGTCGGCCAGGGCTGCGCCCAGCGCCGCCTCGAATCCCGGCGCGACCTGCACCAGATCCAGCATCTGCGCCCCTGCGCCGGTTTCGCGCGCCACCAGCCGGGTCAGGGCCTGCACCTCGGCCCGCAGCGCGCTGGCCTCGCCCTCTGCGCCCGAGCGCAGGGCGCGCGCGTCGCCTTCGCGTGCCTGCGTTTCGGCCCGGGCGGCGTCAGCCTCGGCCAGCACGGCCTCGGCGCGGGTGGCGGTGCGGGTCGCCTGGCCCAGCGCGGCGGCAGCGGTGCCCTGGTCGGTGACGGCGGTGGCGGCGGCCCTGGCGGCATCCGCGGCTGCGGCGGTTGCGCGGGCGGCCTCGGTCACGGCCCGGGTCAGGCTGCGCCCGTGATCCTCGGCCAGCCGGTCGGCGGCCTGGTGCCGCGCGGCCAGGCGCGCCGCTTCTTCGGTCGCCATGCCCAGCGCGGTGTCGCGGTCGGCCGCCGCATTGGCCGCGCCGGCGGCCGTCGCGGCGGCCTGGGCCAGGCGCGCGGCCTGCCCGACATCGGCGGCGGTCAGGCGCGCGGCCTCGGCGGCCAGTTCGGCGATGGTCGCGTCGGCGTCGCCGGTCAGCGCCGCCTCGCGCGCGATGTCGCGCTGCAACTGCGCCATCTGGTTGCCGATGGCCGCCAGCGCCGCCTCGGCCCGCTGCGCCTCGCCCGCCAGTGCGGCCCGCTCGGCCTCGGTGCGCTGCCGCACCGCGCCCGCAATCGCCGCCTCGTCGCGCAGTGGCGGCAACGCGGCCTCGGCCGCAACGCGGGCTGCCGCCGCCGCCTGCGCCGCGCCTTCGGCCCGCGCGGCCGCCAGCAGCCGGTCGCGCAACGCGCTTGCCGCCTGCGCCGCTGCCTGATCGGCCTCGGCCCAGCGCCGCCACAGCGCCTGACCCTCGGCCAGACGCAGAGCCAGGCCGATCTCGCGGTACCGCGCCGCTGCCCGCACCTGCCGGGCCAGCGCCTGCAACTGCTGCGCCAGCGCCGCGATGATGTCGTCCAGCCGCGCCAGGTTCGCCTCGGCTGCGCGCAGCTTCAACTCGGCCTCGTGCCGCCGCGCATAAAGCCCGGCGATCCCCGCCGCCTCCTCCAGCACGCGCCGCCGGGCCACCGGGCGCGCGTTGATCAGTTCGGCAATCTGGCCTTGCCGCACCAGCGCCGGCGAATGCGCCCCGGTCGAGGCATCGGCGAACAGGATCTGCACATCCCGCGCCCTGACCTCGCGCCCCTGCACCCGGAAGGCCGACCCCGCCTCGCGCGTGATGCGCCGCACCACGTCCAGTTGATCGGCATCGTTGAACCCGGCCGGCGCGCGGCGGTCGGTATTGTCGATCACCAGACCGACCTCGGCGAAATGGCGGGCGGGCCGGGTTGCGGCCCCGGCAAAGATCACATCCTCCATCCCCTCGCCCCGCATCGCGGTGGGCCGGTTCTCGCCCATCACCCAGCGCAGCGCCTCGAGCAGGTTGGACTTGCCACAGCCGTTCGGCCCCACCACACCGGTCAGCCCTTCGGCGATGACCATGTCGGTGGGGTCCACAAAGCTTTTGAAGCCGTTCAGACGAAGGCGGGTGATGCGCATGGGGCCAAAGGGTTGGGTCGTGCGAAGGTGGGACGAAGCGGAGGAAGTGTCAACCAAGCTTGCTAGATGCGGTGGCTCTTGGGGTAGGTCTCGGCTGCAGGTAGTAATCGGTCGGCCAATTTCGTGTTCCATGCTTGGCAGAAAGCAAGTGGTTGATCTTGCAGGTCGTCGTTGAACCATGTCCATATCAAGATTGGCCAACTTTGGCCATCTTGAGCGTTCCGAAGAAAATCGGATATCTTCAGACTTGCCGCCTTCATTGCGGGCGAATAGTTGCCCGAGTCACCCAGCATGCAAACGAACGTGGTCATTTCGACGTTGAACAACTGGTACGCTGCCCGGGCGTTGCACCCTTTCACTTCGACGCAGACGACAACCGAGGCAAGGAAGCTGACAATCGCGTCAAGATTCAGTGCCTCGATCTGAGCTTCGCGAATTTCCTCTACAAGCTCATCGGGCAGACGCTGGCCGACCGGCAGAAGAAACTGCCTGGCGACGGAGGAGGCTGATCTCGCATTACTGCAATTTGCACCTTTGAGATGGTCGGCCAGAGCCGATGCGGCGCGGACCTGGAACTGGCAGATCGTTCGCTCCGTGATCGCCTCATTGATATCTTCCAGCTGGTCGCCTTCCTTGATCGTGATCGAGCCATTCCTGATCTCGGACCAGTATTGCGCGTTCAGGGCAAATGTGGCGCTGATCCGGTTGATCGCGACCTGGCTTTGGAATTGATACAATGCAACGGCTGCGGAAATGCAGCCGGCGGCAAGCGCCACCAGCGGCGCAAACCGCGTCATCACCGCAACCGTTGGCAACTTGGCTGCCAGACGGGTCAGGAACCGCAGCATTTCATCGCCCCCTGTTGGCTGACGGGCCCCAAACGCGGGGTTCGGATGCCCCTGAAAGTCCGTCTGCGTCGAAACCCGCCGACGCTAGCCGATCTTCACGGGGTCGCTGCCCTCCCCCGCTCTCTGAATCCGGTCTGCATCGGCAGGCGGCGTCAGATAGCCGGCGGCGAAGGTCAGGATCGTGGTGATGGCACCTTGCAGTTCAGCGCTGATGACCAGGTCGGGCCAGATCGCCTTGATCACGGCAATGACAACCGTGGTCAAAGCGGCGGCGATTGTGCTGCCGATCACCTTGGCGGTGGGGCGGGACGAGATCATGCGGTTCATGGCGGTCAACTCCTTGGGGTTGGGTCTGGGAAACGGGTTCAGGGCGGCAGGCCGAAGATTCACCGGCCAGCCGACGAATGGCGCGATCGTGGCCGGGTCAGGTCCGGGCATCGCGGCCCGGATGCGGTCCTGCCGCCGCACCGCACCTTTGCTCCGGCCGAATGGTCAGCGATGCAGTATCGCGCCAGTCGCGACCGATCCGAACGTGGCAGGCCCCTTTGGCAGGCAGGTGACGGCTGGCATGTCGATTTCGATATGGTCGCCGGGCCGGACCAACGCCGGGATCCAGCCATGGCCTGCGCCCGCATCGGTGCGGAAAACACCGGCCTGCGCGTTTGCCAGGGACCGGGCGTTCCGGTCCTGGCGGTCTGTCCGTCGACACCATCAGCGTGACGGGCCCGACTGAATGCGCGCCGCAATGCGTGACAGATGCAAGTGCCGCCGCCGCAATGGCCATAGGGGATGCGAGGCTTGGACAGCCCTGTGACGCGGGGTTTGTCCCGCCGCGCGGTCGCGCGGCGCGCTTTGGTCCCCGGCCTTGCGGGCCGATCCGCACTGCCGTCGCCTTGCGCCGACCAGATGCGCCTTTCGCTTTCAGCCGCACTGTCCGCCCGTCGTTCGTTGACGGCCAACGCGTCGGCCGCGCGGGGCCGGCGGTGGCGCAACTGCCGCTTGCCCCCCCATCGCGGGGTGTCGCGGGCAAGGCGCATCTCCCGCATCCCCGCCCCCCGTCAAACCAGACCCAGCGCGGCCTGGGTCAGCCGCCCGGCGACGCCATCGGCGCGCAAACCGTTGCGGCGCTGAAACTCGATCACTGCGGCGCGGGTCATCGGGCCGAACAGGCCATCCGTGTCGATCACCACCGGGGTCAGCACCCGGTTCAGCGCGATCTGCAGCGCCGCAACCTGCGGGCCGCGGTCGCCGATGGTCATACCCTGTCCCAACGGGGCGTTGCCCGTCGGAGCGCCCAGCGCCCCATCGCGGGACCATTTGCGGACCAACTGGTCCGACGCCTCGAAATGCATCGAATCCTCGCGCGGAAAGGCAGCACCCCAATAGAAGCCATGGGCATTGAAGATCGGCCAAAGGTCCAGCAGGCCGCGCTGGACCATGTCGTCGCCGGGCGGATCGACCGGCTGGCCGTCGATGGTCAGGTCGATGGCGATGCCCCAGGAATGGCTGGACGGGGTGATGGTCGACCCGCGCACAAAGCGGCAGCACTGCATGCCGGCCGTGCCAAGCCGCCCATGCAGATCGGGATGGGCAGCCTTCACATCAACCAGGATGGCTTTCAGTGCGCTGACAGCCGGGCGGATGCCGGTGCAGCGGAACGGGCCGACATCGGCAGTCTCCAGCAACGCCTGAAAGACCGGGTTGGTCGGCGGCTGGCAATCGGTGCCATAGTTGCCGCGCGGGCGACCGATCAGTTGGTCATTGATCGACGGACGCGCCGAAAGCAGCGCGCCGTTGACCCTGCGCCGGTCCATGTCGGGGATCGAGGCGAACGGGATCACTTGGGAATGGATGGACATCGGTTTCTCCTGCCTTGGGGTGATTCGGATCGGTTCTGGCCCGTCTTAGCGCCCCCTTGCGTGAAATCAGCGTGAGAGACGCCGTCCCGGTGGTAGCAGCAACCAAACCACCACCCGGGGCCAAACGCGGTCTTGACGCCCCCGGGGCCAGGCCTCACACATGGAGCCGCATGGTTCCCCACCCGACGGACGCCCAAGCGTTTTCGGGGATGAAAAGGGAATGCGGCGCGGGCCGATCGTTCAAGCGAGGCCCAAGACCGCAGCCGCCCCCGCGACTGTCAGCGGCGAGCGTGTCGTCATCAGGCCACTGGTCCGCCCCGGTTTGGGGGCAACCGGGAAGGCGACGCCACGCCCCGACCCGCCTAGCCAGGAGACCTGCCATGCGCGACCAAACCAAGCCCGTCGGTGGGACGGGACAGGAGTGAACCAGATGACGACCAAGACCCTTGCCGCCGCAGGCGACATCACCGATCTGCTGGCGATCGCGATGACGATTGCCCTGGGGATCGGGCTGATCTTTGCAGCCGGATTTTCCAACGCTGCCGTGATGCACGACACCGGGCACGACACGCGCCACGCTGTCGCGTTTCCCTGCCACTGAACCAGACACCACAGCCCCAGAATGTTGAAACGGCTGATCGTCGGCGCCCTGTTCGCCGGCCTGTCTGCAGGTGCGCTTGCCGCCCTTTTGCAGCTGAGTTTCGTCGTCCCGCTGATCCATGAAGGCGAGTTGTACGAGACCGGGGTGCTGACCCATTTCGCCGCCCCGTCGGGCGGCCATGACCACGATCACGGGGCCGGTACGGCCCCGGAACCCGCCCCCGATACCGCAACCGGAACGACCCCCGGAACGACCCCCGGAACCGCAATGGCCGATCACGATCACCCCGAAGGCACCCCGCCGCATGACCACGGCGTTGCCCCGGCATTCGATCTTGGCCGCCCTCTGGGCACGGTCGGATTTTTCAGCATCACCTATACCGGCTTTGCCTTGCTGCTGGTGGCGGGTTTTGCCCTGTCCGCCCGCGTCGGGCACCAGGTAACGGCGCGCGGCGGAATTGTCTGGGGGCTGGCAGGGTTTCTGGCGGTGCAACTGGCCCCTGCCTTTGGCCTGCCGCCAGAATTGCCCGGCGCGGCTGCGGCGGCGCTTGAGGCGCGGCAGGTGTGGTGGGCGGCCTGCGTCGCTGCTACCGGCGCGGGAATTGCGCTGATCGCCTTTGGCCGGGGTGCGGTCGCAATCGGGCTGGCCATCGTGCTGATCGCCCTGCCGCATCTGATCGGCGCACCGACGGCGGCCCATGCCGGGGTGGTGCCGCCAGAGTTGGCCGCGCATTTCGCAGCCCGGTCACTGGCGGCCGGGGCGTTGTGCTGGGCGGTTCTGGGCGGCATCGCGGGGGCGATATGGGCAGGGTGAGGCTAGCCGGGTATCCGCCCGATCAGGCAATGGCGCAACTGGCCGCAGGCGCGGGCATCGGCAACGATGCCGTCCGTGGCCAAGGCGTACAGCCCGGCAAAGGCCGCGACCTCATCACCCTGGGTCAGCGGATTGACCCCGGCGAACAGATGGGCCGCCTTGCCCGGCGCACGAAACGCCACCGTCATCGGCCGGGCACAGACATTCATGCAATCGGTGGTTTCAACCGCCAGCCCGCGCCGCCGCAACCGCTCCAGCAACCCCGCCGCGCCATCCGCATCGCAGCCCGCACACAGGATGATCCGGTCGCCCACGCGCTTTCCTTTTCCGGCCGAACCGGCCACACAACCCGCTGATACCGGAGGTTCCCATGCAAGCCAAGATTCCCGCCACCATCGTCACCGGCTTTCTGGGGGCAGGCAAGACGACGCTGATCCGCCACATGCTGATGCATGCGCAGGGTCGGCGCATCGCGCTGATCATCAACGAATTCGGCGATCTGGGCGTGGATGGAGAGATATTGCGCGGCTGCGGGATCGAAACCTGCCGCGAGGAGGATATCGTCGAGCTGTCCAACGGCTGCATCTGCTGCACCGTGGCCGAGGATTTCATCCCCACACTGGAAATGCTGCTGGCCCGCCCGGACCGCCCTGACCATATCGTGATCGAAACCAGCGGCCTGGCCTTGCCGCAGCCGCTGGTACGCGCGTTCAACTGGCCGCAGATTTCCACCCGCGTCACCGTGGATGGCGTGGTGACGGTGGTGGATGGCAAGGCGGTGGCCGAAGGACGCTTTGCCCATGACGAGCGCGCGGTGGATGCCCAGCGCGCCGCCGACGACAATCTGGACCACGACACCCCGCTGTCGGAACTGTTCGACGACCAGATCGCCTGCGCCGACATGATCGTGATCAACAAGACCGACCTGATGACGGCGGATGAAGCGACGGCAATCACCGCAAGGCTGAAGGCCGCATGCCGCAATGGCGTGCAGATCATCCGCGCCGCGATGGGCGTGCTGCCGGTGGATGTGCTGCTGGGCCAGGGCATCGGAGCCGAAGCCGACATGCATGTGCGGGCCGAGGTGCATCATCATCACCACGATGACGATGACGATGACCACGATCATGATGGCGACGACCAGCACCACCACCATGATCACGGCCATGACGAGTTCGAGACGTTCATCGTCACCCGTGCCGAAATCGCCGACCCTGCCGCCTTTGCCACCCGGATTGCGGCGGTGATGCAGGCCCATGACATCCTGCGGCTGAAAGGGTTTGCCGCCGTGGCGGGCAAGCCGATGCGCCTGACGATTCAGGCTGTCGGCCCGCGCGTCGACACCTATTTCGACCGCCCCCATACCGGCCCGCGCGAAACGCGGCTGGTGGTGATCGGCCAGGCCGGTCTGGACCGTGCGGCGATCAGCGCGGCCCTGTCGGCATGATCGCCGTCGCACCCGGCGACCCCCGCTCGGCCGCAGGCACGGCGCTGCTGACGGCCAGCCACGCCTATCTGCAATCGCTTTACCCGGCCGAGGACAATTACTTTCTGTCGATCGACGACCTTTGCGCCCCCCACATCACCTTTCTGATCGCCCTTGACGCAGCACAGGCCGTTGGCTGCGCGGCGCTGGCCGATTTCGGCAGCTATGGCGAGGTGAAGTCGATGTTCACCGATCCCGCAGCGCGCGGCGGCGGCATCGGCGCGGC
>Ga0105049_10006668_pt1 | contig 13435 bp, 11 predicted proteins | sample MAT06_FD_78087 | JGI IMG/M metagenome (GOLD analysis project Ga0105049, IMG submission 78087) | Freshwater microbial communities from Lake Fryxell liftoff mats and glacier meltwater in Antarctica - MAT-06 | ecosystem: Environmental > Aquatic > Freshwater > Ice > Liftoff microbial mat | place...
GACTGCGCGGCTGGAGATACTCCGCGAGCGGCCGCTGGCCCGGACGTTTTTCGGCGAGGAGTTCGATCACCATGGGCGCATGCTGCCACTCGCTTTGGCGGCCCGCAAGATGGCGCTCACCGCGGCACGGTCACCTGCTCGAGCAGCTTGCCAATCACCTCCGTGACCGTCACCCCTTCGATCTCGTACTCGGGGCGGAGCACGAGGCGGTGGCCGAGGACGGGCTCGGCCAGGCCCTTCACGTCGTCGGGCGTCACGAAATCGCGGCCTTCCAGCGCGGCCTGCGCGCGGCTGGCGAGGAGGAGCGATTGCGTGGCGCGCGGGCCCGCGCCGATGAGGACGCTGTCGTTTTCGCGCGTCGCGCGCACCACATCGACGACGTAGGCGACCAGCTCCGCGCGCACGGTGATGGCCCCGAGCTGCTGGCGGAAACTCGCGAGGTCCGTGCCCGTGAGCACGCTCTGCACGGCACCGGCGGCCAGCTCGGCCTCAGGCGCATGCGTGCCGAGCATGCGCTGCGCGAGTTCGAGTTCGCCCGCGCGGTCCGGCGCGTGCATCGAGATCTTGAGCATGAAGCGATCTTTCTGCGCCTCGGGCAGCGGATAGGTGCCCTCGTATTCCACCGGGTTCTGGGTGGCAAAGACGGTGAAGCTCGCCGGCAGCTCGTGGGTCTCGCGGTCGATCGTCACCTTCCGCTCCTGCATCGCCTGGAGCAGCGCGGACTGCGTCTTGGCCGGGGCGCGATTGATTTCATCGGCGAGCAGGAAGGTGGTGAAGATCGGGCCCTTAATGAGCGTGAACTCGTTGTTTTTCATGTTGAAGACGTTCGTGCCGGTGATGTCGGCCGGCATCAGATCCGGCGTGAACTGGATGCGGTTGAACTCGGCCCCGAGCACCTGGGCGAGGGTGCGCACGAGCAGCGTCTTGGCCACGCCCGGCACGCCTTCCACGAGCGCGTGGTGGCCGGTGAAAATCGCGATCAAGGCGCGGTCGATCACGCCCTCCTGACCGATGATCACTTTGCGGATCTCGGCGCGGGCGCGGGTGAGGGTTTCCTGGATGGATGCGGGGTCGGTGGTCATGCGGAGTTCGGTGGAGAGAGCGGTTTTCCGGGGGGACGGGCGAGCGCGCGGGCGAGGAGGCGGTAGGCCGCGACCGGCTGGCGCTCCCGGGCGGGCCGCGCCATTTCGGTCGCCCACGTCTCCTCCAGGCGGGCACGGTCGCGCGCGCTGTGGCGCGACGTTTTCCGCCACTCCTCGACGCAGGCGGCGAGCACCGCATCCGGCGGGAGACTGCGGCGGAGCAGATGCACGAAGCCTTCGGCGGCTTCCTTGCCGGTCACGACCCCATCGCGCAGCGCGCTCTCTTCGCGCGGCGGGAGGAAACGCGCGGTGCATTTCCAGATGAAGAGCGCGCTGAGCACGGCGAGCGCGAGCACCGCGGCGTGCAGCCGATACTTCCGCGCCAGCGCCGCGATCCCGGGCTGCTCGCGGACGCCGTGGTGCTCCTCGTCGAAGACGATCGTGGGTGGCCCGCCAAAGAGGTGGCCGAGCAGGCGCGTGGATCTTTCGGCCCGGAGCGCTTCATTGCTCAGGAGATAAGCGTCGCCCAGGAAGACGAGGCGGCCCCGGCCCAGCGGACGCTCGATCGCCACGGCCTGGCCGGCGCTCGTGTAGAGCGTCTGCCACTCCGGCGAGAGCGCGGTGAAGGCGAGCGCGCTGTGCCACGAGACCTCCGGCTCCAGGGGCTGGCCGGCCGCCGCTTGAGCGGTGCGCTGGTAGGCCCGGGTCGGCGGCGGCGGCAGCCAGCTCATGGTGCAGCCCCACTCCCTGGCCACGGCGGCGAATTTCTCCAGATCCTCGTCCTCCGGCCGTTTCTTTTTGCCGTCCTTCTTCGCGTCCTTCTTTCCTTTCTTCTCCTCTTGCCGCGCCTGCTCTTTGCGCGCCCGCTGGAGGTCTTCGTTTCGCTTGGCCTCGTAGGCCTGGGGCGGACGATCGATCGGGGCAAAGGCGAAGATCGCGTGCGCACCGCCGCGCACGATCTCCTCGAAACGCTCCCGCTCCCGCGGCTCCCAGAAGGACGCCCAGTCCACGCCGGCATACACGAGGGTGATCGGGGCCTTCGTCTCCAGGCGCGGCAGCGGGCGGAAATTGCGCGTGACCTCGACCCCGGGCAGGACGCCGAGCGCATCGTGGATCGCCTTTGCACCCACGGGATCGGCGCGCAGCGTCGAGTAGGGCGGGTACACGCCGCCTTCGGCGAAACGCAGCGCAAAAAGATGGAGCACGCCGTAGAGGAAGGCGGCGGCGAGCGCGAGCAGCGCCACGAAAGCCGGGCCGGAGCGATTCAGCATGCGCGAATCCTTTCCAGCCCGCGCGTGAAGTCCTCGAGCGAGGCGCGCGTGACTTCATGGTCGCCATACCACGATTGCTCAAAGGCCCGCAGGCTGCGGTCGAAGGTCGCGACCAGCTCCGCGTCGCCGCGCGCCCGGCGGCGCAGCTCGCGGTCGTAGTCGCGATTCGATTTGTGCCGGGCGAGCAGGATCAGCTCGCGCTGGCCGAGGTGCGCGAGCCCGGCGAGATAGGAGGCGCGCAGGGCGAGACGCAGCTCCCCGCGCTCCAGGAGATCGCGCGCCAGGCGCAGCCAGCCGTCCTCGGGGAGCTGATCGGCGGTCACGTCTTCGCGCGTGAGATCGGGCACGGCGGCGATCGCCTGCGCGGCCACCGGCGCCAGGCGCAGCCGGCGACGAGCCCGGAAGATCATCACCCCCAGGAGCAGCAGCGCCACCCCGAGCAGCCCATAGAGCAGGTAGAGCGTCGCGCCGCGCCAGTCCCACGCGCCGCGCGCGAGATCGGGCGTCGAGCGGTCCGGCGAGAGCCAGTCGCTGATCTTGCGCACGGTGCGGCCCACCCAGCGGCCGACGGTCCACGCCTGACGCCCGAGCCACGCCCGGAAATCGCGGCGCGCCTTGCCCAGCCAGGTGAGTTCCTGCTCCTTCTCCGGGGCCTCCCCCCGCGGCAGCCGCCAGGAGAATTCGCGCCGCGCGAGCACGCTGTCGATCGAGCGCCCGAGCTCCTGCGGCTCGACCGCGGTCGGCGTCGCGGGCGTCCCGGCCCGCGCCACCGGGCCGCCGGCCGCGAGGAGCAGCGCGGCGAGCAGGGCCGCGGCCTGGGCGAGTGAGGGGCGCAGCGCTCGGAGTTGCACCTCGAGATCGGCGCCGGTGCGCACCGCGCTGCCATGGAAGCAGCGCACGACCGCGGCGGCCTTGCGAATCGGATCGAGGCAGAGATACGCGCCGGCCAGGACCGCGGTGAAAAACGTCGCGTTCCACATGCCGCCGAGGTGCCGGGTAAAGGCGGACTCGATCCCGAGGAACATCCTGGCGAGCTGCGGCAGCAGGACCAGGGTGAGGGCGACATTCAAGACGACGAAGAGCCCGAAAAGAAACAGCAGGAAGGTGAGCGCATGGGCCTGCCGCGGCCACAAGCGGGCCTGCGCGCCAGCCTCGCGGCAGAGCTCCCGCAGACTCCGGGGCTGCCCATCGCCGAGCACCGTCACATTGTGGAAAAAAGTGGCCGTCCACACGTAGGGCAGCGTGATGAGCAGCGCGGGCGGGCGCACCAGCAGGCCGAGCGGTTGCAGGACGGCCTGATGAGCCACGAGGCGGAAGGCCCGCGCGAAAGTCCAGCGCGCCGGCGTCTCCTCCAGGAGCAGCGCGCGGAGGCGCGCGGCGAAGACGGCCTGCCAGCATTTCATCCAGAGATAGAGCAGCGCCATGCCCAGCGCCGCGACTTCCAGCCGCTCGTAGGCGAGCGCGCTGCGGCTCATGTCGGCCACAAAGTAAAGGACGCCCAGCAGACACGGCACGCTGCCCACGGCATGCAGGAGCAGCGTGGCGACGGGCGCGCGCCGGAGCAGCCGCACCGCGGCCTCGAGGACATCGGTCGCCGGCGGACCGGAGCGCTGGCGGGTCGCGGGACTATTCATCCTGGTCGGACTGCTTCGTGGCATTGAGGAATCCCGCGTCCCAAAGGCTCGCCTCATGAAACTCCGAAGGCAGGGCGAGGAGCAGCCGGCCCACGGCGTAAAAGAGCAGCCACGCACTGGCCAGGCCGACCCCGAGCTGCACCAGCGGCCAGGGGCTGGGCCGCCGGCGGGGGGCGCGCTCGGGGCGCTCACTGACCTTTTTCAGACACGACGCACAGAGGATGCGGTCGTCGTGTTCGGCGATGCATTCGCGGCAGAAAAAGTGACAGCACTGCGGGCAGCGCGCGACCGCCTCGCGCAGCCCGTGGTGCAGGCAGCGCTGGGTGGTGAGAGTGGAAGCCTCGGTGCGGTTCACGCGATCGGTTGGTGGCGGTTCGGAGTCGCTCGGCGCATCATCGGGATTCGGCGGGGAATGTCCAAGGACCAAGGCCCAAGGGCAAAGAACCGCCCCGCCCTACCCCGCCGCTCCGCCCTCACGGCGCCCCCAATGGGGAAGCCCAAAAGCCAGCCCGAGCAACCCCAGCACCGCCGCCAGCCCGGCCGCAATCCCCGCCGCCGTGGCAAAACCCGGCTCGCCGGCAAACTCCAGCCCGGTGACCACCGACTGCCCCTCGTGGCGGATCGCATAGACGATGCTGAAGACGAAGGCTGCGAGAAAGCCGAGGAGGTAGTAGGCCGCCGCGGCGACGACCACCCCGCGCACGCTCCCCGGCACATCGCTGCCCACCTGCCGGACGAGGGCGATGACGCACAAGATGCCCCCGCCGAGCATGACCAGCGTGCCCGCCCCGAGCAGCGCCGGGTGCCCGAGATAGGAAAAAAGGCCCGCCAGGATCGCGCCCACGAGCAGCGCGGCAAAGAGCCCCAGATGCATCGCGCCGCCGAGCCGCTCCGGCTCCGGCACCGTGGCCGGCCCGCGGACCCCGCCGCCCACCGGTTTCGCACCGGGATCCGTCCACCCGGCGTCCAGATACGCCTGATCGTCGAGCGCGCCCTGGGCCTCGTCGATCGTCGGTTGCAAGATCCCGAGCACCCGCCGCGCGACCCGGAGCCGGCCGAGGCTGGGCAGGGCCTCGAGCTGCACCGCGGTGCGCACATGCGTCTCACAGGTCGGCCCGCGCAGAGTATTGATGAAGGCCAGGACGAGCCAGAGGCCCCCGAAGCTGCTCCCGGCGACGATCCAGCCGCCGGGTTCCGCATTCTGGGTCGCCGCCCAGAAGAAAGGCCCGCCACAGACCAGCGCGAGGATCGCCAGGACGATGTTCGCATTCCTCCGCCGCGCCGTCTGACGGACGATGAAGGCCTCAATGTCCCGGTAGTAAAAACGCCGATACGCCTCCGTGGCGATGGTGCGCTCCACGGCGAGCAGATGATCCGGCCCACGGAAAAGGCTGCAACGTCCGGCCGCGAGGGCAAGGAAGCCCCGGCGCACGCCGCGCCCGGGCAGCTTGATGTAGGGAATCGGGGCGTCGGCCATGGGCGATCAGCGGTTGACCAGGGTGACGACGAGCACGACCCAGCCGCCGATCTGCAGGAGCGCGAGGAGGATCGCGACCACGGAGCGCCACCGCGTGCGCGGCACGAGGCTCGAGGGCGCATTCCAGTAGCGCAGGCCCAGATACAGGGCGATCGGCGCGCTCAGGAAAGTGAGCGGCCACATCAGGATCATGGGCAGGGCCGCGAGCGCGAGCGCCGCGCTATCGTAGAGCGTGCGCTCGGTCTCGAGCTGCTGGATGCGGCCCTTCTTGCGGCCCGACTCCAGGCAGCCCGGGCAGACGTGCTCCCCGCCAAACTCCACATCGCAGACCGCGCACAGGAAGCGGCCGCAGCGCGCGCACGGCACCACCGCTTTTTTTGCCGGATGAAAGAAGCACCCGGCATCGCCCTCGACCTGCACCGTCTCGGCCGCGGCACCCCGGCCCGGCGTGCGCAGGGCGGCGGGAAAGACCGCGACCTGCCAACGCGCGCCGCACGCGCAAGTGCCGAGGTGCGGCGCATTGTAGCCGGCGGGCGGGAGCGGAGCCCGGCACCGCGTGCAGGCGACGAGCCGGGCCGTCATCGCCTCAGCGCGCCCGGACGACGCGGGTGTCCGCGATGCGGTCGTGGAGCGCGCGCTTCTGCTCGTCAAAGGCGGCCATGAGGTAGCCGATCATCAGCGTCATCGCGCTCACCAGCTCCGCAAAGTAGCGCCCGGTCGCCCGGCCGAAGCTCAGCGGCGAGCCATCGGGGCGGATGACCTTGAGCTTGCACGCCATCTTGCCCGGCGTGGCCCCAAAGCGACCGATGAAATAGATCGCGTAGGCCGCATTGACGACCAGCGAGATGCCGGTGCTGGCCCAGATGAGCACGTCCTGCTGGAGTCCCGAAAAGGCGAGGCCCAGATTCAAGATCACCGAGACGATCTGCATGATCAGGCCGTCGATGAACTTCGCGCCAAAGCGAATCCAGAAGCCCGCATACTCGTGCTCGCCCGCGGGCAGCGCGCCTTCCTTCAGCCGCTGGAAAAAAAGCGGCTTGCACCCGGCGCACACGAAGCGCCCCTCGTAGCGGATCATCTCGTCCGGAGGGAAAGGCTGCTGGCACTGGCTGCACACCTCGCCACCCGCGACCGGCGCCGGCGCCATGGCCAGGCTCCCCGCGGAGGCCGCCGGCGGAGTCGTGGGCAGCTCCGCCGCCACCTCGCGACTCGGCTGCCAGTTGGCCATCCCGTCACGCCAGACCAGCGTGTCGGGCTGAATCTTTCCGGCCGCGATCAGGGCCTGGAATTCGGGGTCCTCGACCGGTCCCCGGCGTTCGTTGTTGTCGGCGTAGTACCATTTCATGAGAGCGATCGAAGAGGGAGCAGGCGATGGGCCGGGAGCGTGGACGGCGGACGGGTCTTTGGGAAGCCCGGACCGCGCGGCTCACGGCTCCTCATACACCCCCACCGCGCGCAGCCCCCGGGCGCTGAGTTCAAAGACCTCCACGCTCACCGGATACGGCGTCGCCCGATACGCCGCCAGGACCATCGGCCAGTAGTCGCGGTGATTGCCGCCGAGCGCGGGAAAGAGAAACGCCGTCGAGCGATTCGGCACCACGAGCAGGAGCGTCTCGCCCAGCGTCTCGGCAAAACGCTCCCGCAGCCCGGGCGCGAGTACCGCGCTGGCCACGATGGGCTGGGCCGACTCCAGCGCGGCATACTCGATGACGTTGCGCCGATTGCGGACGTAGCGCGGCTTCAGCTCCGCGAGATCGGCCGTCGCCCGGACCAGCGCCCGGGCTTCAAAATCCTTCCACTCGACCTTCAAGGCCGCAAAGGCCGTGACGGAAAACGGGGTGAGCATCCCCTCGCTCCAGGTGCCCGCCGCGTAGAGCGTGCGCTCCGAGCCGGTCACCGGATTGGCCACCGGCGGGCGCATCGCCTTTGGCTCCAGCCAGACGCGCCAGGCGTCGTCCGCACGGGCGGCGCCATGGAGGAAAAGCAAAACGCCCAACACCAAACGCCAAACGCCCGACCCCGAACGGCGCGGTTCGCGGGGCTCCGGCCATTTGGCGTTGGAAGTTGGAAGTTTGAAGTTTGGCGTTTTCTTCCCCCGCCCAATCCCGCTCCTATCCTCGCCTCCATGATCACCTTTCTCGAAGGCACCCTCGTCGAAGCGCTGCCGACCCATGTCGTCGTGGCGGTGCATGGGGTCGGTTATCATGTGGCGATTCCGCTTTCGAGTTACGACAGGCTGCCGCCCGTCGGCCAGCCCATAAAGATCCTCACCCATCTCCAGATCCGCGAAGACGCGCATGTCCTCTTCGGCTTCATGTCGCACGCCGAGCGCGACCTCTTCCGCCTCCTGGTCGCCAATGTCTCCGGCATCGGCCCGAAGACCGCGCTCGACGTGCTCAGCGGCACGACGGTCGCAAACTTCAAAGCCGCCGTGGTCGCCGGCGACCCCGGCCTGCTCGCCAGGACCAAGGGCATCGGTAAAAAAACCGCCGAGCGCATCATCGTCGAGCTGAAGGATAAAGTCGGCGTCGCGGCCGCCTGGGAAGCCGCCAGCGCCGCGCACGCCCCGACCCCCGAAGAGGCGCAGGTGAACGACGCCGTCCTCGCCCTCATCGCCCTCGGCTACAAACAAATCGACGCCCTCAAAGTCGTGAAACAGGCCTGGGACCGCGGCACCCGCGAAGTCGAGGCTCTCATCCGCCAGGGCTTGAAGAGCCTGATCTAACCTGCGGGCCAGGGGCCGGGGGCTCGGGGGAATCCTTTGACACGCGGCCCGGCTCCGCCAAAGACTCGCGCCCTTTTCTCCAATGAGCCTGATCGTCCAGAAATACGGCGGCACTTCCGTCGGCACGCCCGAGCGCATCCTGAATGTCGCCCGCCGCGTGATCGAGACTCAGGACGCCGGGCACAAGGTGGTGGTGGTGGTCTCGGCAATGAGCGGCGTGACCGATGGGCTCATCAAGCTGGCCAATGCGGTGTCGCCCGCGCCGAGTGAGCGCGAGCTGGATGTGCTCCTCGCGACCGGCGAGCAAACGACGATCGCGCTCACCGCCATGGCCATCAATGCGCTGGGACGCAAAGCGGTGAGCCTCACTGGCGCCCAGGCCGGGATCATCACCGACGGGGTGCATACCAAGGCGAAGATCGCGAACATCACCCCGAAGCAGGTCCACGAGCATCTCGACGATGGCACCATCGTCATCGTCGCCGGCTTTCAAGGCGAGACCAGCGACGGACGCATCACCACGCTCGGGCGCGGCGGCAGCGATCTCACGGCGATCGCGATCGCGGCGGCGATCAAGGCCCACGTCTGCCAGATCTTCACCGATGTGGACGGCGTCTATACGTGCGATCCACGCGTCGTGCCCACGGCGACGAAGATCGAGGAGATCAGCTACGATGAGATGCTGGAGATGGCCTCCAGCGGCTCGAAAGTCATGCAGTCGCGCTCGGTCGAGTTTGCCAAGAAATTCGGCGTCGTCTTCGAGGTCCGCAGCAGCTTCAACCACAACCCAGGAACCACAGTCAAAGAGGAGACCAGGAATATGGAAAACGTCGTCGTCCGCGGTGTCAGCATCGAGAAAAACCAGGCCAAACTCACCCTGCGGCAAATCCCGGATCGACCCGGCAATGCGGCCCGGATCTTCACCGCCCTGGCCGGCGCGAATCTGAGCGTGGACATGATCGTGCAGAGCGACGGCATCGGCGACACGAACGACATCTCTTTCACCCTGAGCAAAGACGACCTGCCCAAGGCGTCGAAGGTGCTGGAGTCCGTGGCGCAAGAAATCGGCGCCCAAGGCATCGAGACTCAGGACGGCATTGCCAAGCTGAGCATCGTCGGCATCGGGATGCGTTCGCACAGCGGGGTGGCGGCGAAGATGTTTGCCGCGCTGAGCCATGGCGGGATCAACATCCAGATGATCTCGACCAGCGAGATCAAGACGGCGGTGATCCTCGAGGAAGGCAAGATCGTCGAGGCTGCAAATCTGGTGCATGAGGCCTTTGGCCTGAGCGCCAGAGCCTGACCGTCGCCGCCGCTCACATGGAACTGGGAGCGGCAGGAGAAGTTCACAAATTGACACCTGGATAAGGCTTCCTTATTTTCGCGGCACCTCCGCGATGTACATCGCTACGTTCAAAGTCTTCTGTGATCTGGCCGAAACCGGCAGTTTTTCCAAAGCCGCGGCGCTAAACGCCATCACCCAGAGTGCGGTGAGCCAGCAGATCCGCACCTTGGAGACCCGCTTTAAGGTCATGCTCGTGGAACGCGGGCGGCGGCACTTTGCGCTCACGCCGGAGGGGGCGGTCTTCTTGCAGGCGTCGCGCGAGATTCTGGCGGTCCACGATCATCTCGACGCGCGGCTCCACCAGCTCCGGGATGTGGTGGATGGGCAGATCAAGGTGGCTTCGATCTACAGTATCGGCTTCCACGATCTGCCGCCGCTGCTCCAGAAGTTCCGCGCGCTATTTCCCCAGGTGGAAGTGCAGGTGTGCTACCGCCGCTCAAATCAGGTCTATGCGATGGTGACCGCGGGGGAGGCGGATCTGGGGCTGGTCGCGTATCCGGCAAAACGCAATGGCTTGCAGATCGAGGTCTTCGCCGAGGATGAGATGATCCTGATCGTGCCGCCGAAGCATCGGCTGGCCAGCCGCCGGCGGCTGAATCTGGCGGCGATCTCCGGGGAGGAGTTCGTCGCTTTCGAGCCGGACATGCCGACCCGCAAGGCGATCGACCGGCACTTCCGCGAGCAGGGCGTGACGATCCAGCACAAGATGGAATTCGACAACATCGAGACGGTGAAGCGGGCCGTGGAGATCGACGGCGGGGTCTCGATCGTGCCGCGGACGACGGTGCGGCAGGAGATCGAGAGCGGCGTGCTCGTGGGCCTGGAGATCGACGGCCCGCGGCTGGTCCGCCAGCTCGGGGTGGTGACGAAGCGCAATCGCCCGCGCTCCCCGGCGCATCAGGAATTCATCGCGGTGCTGCGGCGCGGCTGAGCGCAACGCGGCCCGCGGGAATCAGGGAGGCGGCGGGGTGGGCGCGGGGTTGAGCCGCACGGTGCCGGTCTGGAGGCCGGCGCCATTGATGGTGCCACCGAGGAACCCGCCCCAGCCGAGCTTCTGCTTTTGCAGCACGATCCCGCGGAAGGAACGCAGCGTGCGGGGCGGGAACTTCACGTCCACAAAGGAGCCGGTGAACAGGCCGAGCGCCGGGTCGAGGGTGACGGCGAGGCTGAACGGCACGGGGGTGCCGTTCACGGTGAGCCTGTGATCGAGGCCGAGGGTGAAGACCTGATTGATGCTCGCGGCCAGGCCGGCAACGTTGGTGATGTTGCCGCGGGTGAGTTCGAGCGTGCCGGTGGTGGTGGGCGCGGTCAGGAAGGCGGTCTGCGTCGCGGGCCGTGGAGGCGCGACGTAGAGCGCGCCCTGGATCGTCGCGTCGCGGCGGGTGAAGCCGAGCGGGAAGGTGCGATCGCGCGGGTTGGCGGGCTTGACCCAGTCAAAGGTGGCGGTGAAGTCGGTCGTGGGCGCGGCTTTGTTGATCACCAGTTCGCCGAGCGCGAAGCCCTGGCCGGCGTAGAGGCTGGCAAAGAGCGGCGCGCGCAGGCTGGCGGTGAGCGGCGCGCTGCCTGAGGCCACGGTCTGATCCGGCAGGGTGGCGGTCCAGCGGACATTGCCGGTGGCATCGATCGTGACCGTGCCAAAGCCGGTGCCTGCCGGGCGCTGGAAGTTCGCGCCGCCCGTCTCGGCGGGGATGACAAAGGTGTAGTACTCGGCCTTGGTCTGCGCCGGGACGTAGGGCGTCGAGCGGCTGAAGGCGGCGCGTTCCGCACGCAAGTCGCTCGTGAAATCGCTGGCCACGATGCTGCCCGCGAGGCGCCGCACGGGGCCGGTGAGATCGAGGGTGAGGTCGAGGAGCAGCGGCGTGGACTTGGGCCGGGCGATGCTCGTGCGGTAGCGGCCCTGGCCATTGACTTCCCCGCGGAAGCCGAGCCGCAAGCCATTGAGGAAAAGGGTGCCGGTGAGCGCGCCGCGTGGATTCACGGTCGCCTGGATGAGCCCGCAGGAGTTCACCGCGAGCCGGGGTTTGCGGATGGTGTCCTCGATCACGGTTTCGGTGTCGGAGATCCGACCGGTGTAAAGGCCCTGGATGCCGGCGAGAAAGGGATCGGTGACGAAGGCCGCGGTCAGCGTCGCATCGGCATTGGGCATGGTGAAGGTGAGCGTCCGGGCGAGGCCGGTGACCGCGCCACTCCAGCCCGAGAAGACAAAGCCGGCGACCGGCGTCGCGGTGATCGTGTAGGGCTGTCCGGCCTCCACTGTGGCGGGCGCGCGGAAGTTCTGCGCCACCGAGCCCCCGGCCCCGCCCGGTGTCCCATTGGTCGTGGTCTGCACGGTGAGCGTGCGCTTTTGCACGTAGCTCAAGGCGACGGTCGCCGGAGCGGAGAGATTGCCTTCCGCGTCCTGGCTCTGCACGGAGAGGGTGTTTGGCCCGGGGATGAGATCGGCGGTGAGATCGGCCGTCCACGCCGTGGTGCCGGTGGCGGTCTTTCGCGCGCTCTCGTTTACCGAGTAGAAGACGCGGGTCACGGCCTTGTTGTCCCGCGCTGTGCCGCTGGCGACGACGGGTGTGACGGGCGCGGTGACCTCGATGCGCGAGCGGGTGCGCGGACTGAGGATCGTCGCCAGAGGCCGGACGGCATCGGGCACGGGGTCGTCTTCGGTGATGTTGATCGTGGCGCGGGTATTGAAGCCCTCGGCGTAATCCTGCGAGGGGAAGACCTTCACCACGACGCTCTTGAGCGGCGTGTAGCGGGTGTCGTTGAGGGGCTGGAGCGGCACGTTCACCGAGGCCTGATTCCCGGGGATCTCGACGCGGTTGGGCAGCTCGAGGTAATTGCTGCCCGGGCGCGCCGTGCCTTCCACCAGCAGGCGCACGGAGAGCGGGGCGGCGTCGGCGCTGCTCCGGCGGACGACGAAGTTTGCGGCCGAAGTGGAGGTCTCGGCGACAAAGGAGGTCTCCGCCTCGATGTTCACCACGGGGAGATCGTCGTCGATGATGGTCACGAAGGCGAGGTTCTGCGCACCCACGTCGTAGTTGAAGCCCGACCGCACCGTCACCTGCACCGTCTCGGCACCCTCAAAGAGGCTGTCGTTGATGGGCCGGATCCGGATGGTGACACTGCTGCTGAGCGCCGGGATGGTGACCGTCGCCGGCAGCGTGGCCAGATTCGTCGTGCCGACGGTCACGTTGTAGTCGATGCCGTTGGTCGCCGTGCCGGCGATGCCGAGATTCACGGTGAGCGGCGAGGGATCGGCGGTGCCGCGCGCGATCACGATCCCGGCCGTGTCCAGCGGGAACTCCCCGGCCGTGGCATCGATGACGCTGGCCGTGATGGGGCGCAGCTCATCGTCGAAGATGGTCACTTGGGCGAGGGTCGTGCCCCCAAGGGCGACCCCGGAGGGGTTGACCAGAGCGAGGTAGATGGTCTCCGGCGCTTCGGCCTGGGGATCCTGGAGGATCGGGATGGTGATTTCCTTTTCAGACTCGCCCGGGTCAAAGGTGAGCGTCTCGGTGACGGGCGTGAAATCCGCATCCGCCGCGGCCGTGCCCTGGGCGGCGGTGATCACATCCACGGTAAAGGCGCCTTGCGCATCGCCGTAGCGCTGCACCTTCACGGTCGCCGTGCCATCGGCCTCGCCCGCGGAGATTCGCGGCTGCTCAAAGGTGACCCGCTCCGAGGGCGCCCTCGTGCCATACACGCGGACGGTGGAGGTGACGATCTGACCGGCCGAGCCGGACCGCAGATCCCGCACATTCAGCGTCCAGACCCCGGCGCTGTTTTCGCCCCAGGAGTGGGTGGTGGTGAAGGACCAGGCGCCGCCGTTGTCTTCGATGTTCGAGTCGTCGTCGGAGGCGCTGTTTTGCCGGGGCCGGAGTTCGGAGAGCACCGAGGGCGTTCCCTC
>Ga0105049_10006669_pt1 | contig 13430 bp, 9 predicted proteins | sample MAT06_FD_78087 | JGI IMG/M metagenome (GOLD analysis project Ga0105049, IMG submission 78087) | Freshwater microbial communities from Lake Fryxell liftoff mats and glacier meltwater in Antarctica - MAT-06 | ecosystem: Environmental > Aquatic > Freshwater > Ice > Liftoff microbial mat | place...
ACGAGGGTGTCGTCACCGGGCAAGCGTGCGTGGCAATCGGCCGCGCGCCCGAAGATGAAGGTGTCGTGCTCGTCGAACACGAAGGCTTTGCCCTTCATGGTTCCGTCGGCGAACTGGAAGTGAACTTTGCCGGACATGGCTGCCGAGCGTAGGGAATCGGACGAGGAACACGAACGGAAATGTGTCCGGTTCGTGCGGATTGGCGGGTGCGGAAGGACGAGGGTAATCCTCAACGGTGGCTGCATCGATGCCTGCCGCTACGGAATCAGCGCGTGCGAATGCTCGATGCCGGAGTGGCCTCGCCAGCCAAGTTTGGGAGCGCCGCCGTCCCCGTGCGGCATCGTGCTCCGTGCGCGAAGCGCCAATCGCAATAAGTGCGGCTTCGCCGGGTGGGAGGATTGCCGCACGAGGACGGCGGCGCTCCCAGGGGCCGACCTCACGGCCACGGTCCCGAAGTTACGCCACGCTTTTGCCGGTGGCCCTCTGCGGAGCGACGAAGCGCAGCACTTTCTCCACCGCGGCTTCGGCGGTGAGGCCGTGCTTTTTCCGCAGGATGTCCACGGCGCCGTGTTCGATGAATTGATCGGGCCAGCCGACGCGGACGACGGGGGTCTTGATGCCGGCGTCGTTGAGGTGCTCGATGACGGCGCAGCCGAAGCCGTTGTGCAGGACGTGGTCTTCCATGGTGCAGACGACATCGACGCTGCGGGCGAAGAACTCGATGGTGCCGGCGTCGAGAGGCTTGATCCAGCGGGGATTGATGACGGCGGTGCTGATGCCCTGGGCTTCGAGCAGCGACGCGGCCTTTTGCGCGAGTTCGCACATATTTCCAAGGCCGAGGATGGCGACGCGCGCGGGGGCGATGCTGCCGTGGGAGAGGACTTCGGCTTTGCCGATCTCGAGGATCCTGGGCTGCGCTTTCGGTTGCGCGCCGGTGCCGACGCCGCGCGGGTAGCGGATGGCGATCGGGCCGGTGTGGTAGTTCGCCATGGTCCAGAGCATGTCCACGAATTCCTCCTCGTCCTTCGGCTGCATGTGGACGAGGCCGGGGACGTGGCGCAGGTAGCCGATGTCGAAGAGGCCGTGATGCGTGGGGCCATCGTCGCCGCTGAGGCCGCCGCGATCCATGCAGAGCGCGACGTTCAGATTTTGCAGCGCGATGTCGTGGATGATCATGTCATACGCGCGCTGCATGAAGGTGGAGTAGATCGCGAGGAAGGGCTTCAGGCCCTGGCAGGCGAGGCCGGCGGCGAAGAGCGCGGCGTGCTCCTCGGCGATGCCGACGTCGAAGTATTTGTCGGGATGCGCCTTGGCGAAATGCACGAGGCCGGTGCCGGTGGGCATGGCGCCGGTGATGGCGCAGAGCTTGTTATTCGTGTCGGCAAATTTGGCGAGCGTCTTGCCGAGGAGTTCGCTGTAGGTCGGCGTCGCGGTGGAACTCGTCCTGCCGGTCTTCGGCTCGAATTTCCCGAGGCCGTGAAACTTGTCCGGCTGCTCGAGCGCAGGGGCGTAGCCTTTGCCTTTCTGGGTGAGGATGTGCAGGAGCACGGGCTCGTTCTGCGTCTTTAGAAACTCGAAGGTCTTCACGAGCACGTCCACATCGTGGCCATCGATCGGGCCGTAATAGCGGAAGCCGAGTTCCTCAAAGATCACGCTCGGCACGAGCAGGTTTTTCATCCCCGCCTCGACCTTGTGCGCGAGGTTCACCGCAAACTTTCCACCGAGCAGCTCGACGAAATGCTCCGCCTTCTCATGCAGCCGCGCGTACTGCGGATGGGTGGCGATCTTATTAAAATACGTCGCGATGGCGCCGACGTTCTTCGCGATCGACCACTCGTTGTCGTTCAGCACGACGATGAAACGCTTGGTCTGCTCGGCCACGTTATTGAGCGCTTCGTAACTCACGCCGCAGGTGAAGGCGGCGTCGCCGGCGATGGTCACGACGTGTTCATTGGAGCCGCGCTTGTCGCGCCCGACGGCGAAACCGAGCGCCGCGCTGAGCGCCGTGCCCGCGTGTCCCGCACCGTAGCAGTCGTGCTCGCTCTCAGTGCGCAGGAGGAAGCCGTTGAGCCCCTCGTATTGCCGCATCGTCGCGAATCGCTCGCGCCGGCCGGTGAAGAGCTTGTGGACGTAACCCTGGTGCGACACGTCAAAGAGGAACTTGTCCTTCGGCGTCTCGAAGACCCGGTGCAGCGCGATGGTCAGTTCGACCACGCCGAGATTCGGCCCGAGGTGTCCGCCCACGGAACTCGGGTTCTCGTCGGAGAGCACCCGGATGAGTTCTTCGCGCACCTCCTGCGCGAGTTGCGGGAGTTGGGCCTCTTCGAGCACCTTGATATCGGCGGGCGAGTGGATGGTGGGCAGGATGGGGGTGGGCATTTCGCGGAAAGGGCGTGGGCAGTGGTCAGTGAGCAGTCGTCAGTCGTTGAAAGGAAAAAGGCCATTGCCGCCGAGGTCGGCGACCGCACCCAAGTTTGCCGGCTCCTTCAAAAGAGGCTGATCTCATCGCGTTTAGTTTTCGCCTTCGGGGCTTCTTCGGTCGCCACGGCGGCAGGTTCAAACTCTTCCAGCTTCGGCTCCCCATCCGCCGTCCGGCTGATGACCTCGATCTTCTTCTCGACCGCCGCCAGCCGCTCCTCGCACACCTTCACCAGTTTCGTCCCTTCGGCATAGCGCACGATCAATTCCTCCAAAGGCAGGGTATCATCGTCCATCTCCTCCACGATCTTCTCGAGCTGCGTCATGGCAGCTTCAAAGGTGACCTTGGTTTTCTTTTCGGAATCTGGATCAGGCATGGTGGTCGGGAGCCGGGACATTATGAGGGTCCGCAGAAGGTGTCATGAACTTTCCCGCCACGGCGGGACATCGACGCCCGCGCCGCGGAGCCCCATTCCCCGAAATGCCCGAACCCCCGGCGACAATCCCGCTGGGAAACGCGGATTTGAGCGTTACGATCCGGCGACCTTCGTGCATGTAGTCCCAAGCCGCTCATGCTTCCCCGCCCCAAATGATGCCCGTCCCATTGCTCCATCGCCGAACCTTTCTTCGCGGCGCCGCGGCCTCCGCCGCGGCCATGGCCCTCGCGCCACGCCTCCGCGCGGGCCCGCTCCGGATCGTCGAGACTGCGCTCAAGCCCGGTCAGCCATGGCAGAAGTTTCCGACCCGCACCCTTGAGGATTTCCCCGAGCTGGCCGCCGCGCCGCCCGACGGTCCGCTCGATGCCTTCGGCGGGCTGCTCGGGCGGCGCAGCCGTGCGAGTGGTTTTTTTCGCACGGAGAAGATCGGCAATCGCTGGTGGCTCGTGACGCCGGAGGGCGGACTCTTCCTCAAGAAAGGCGTGGTCTCCGTGCGCAAGACGCGGACGAAGGAGGGCGACGCCGCGTTGGCGAAAAAGTTCGGCGATGAAACGAAGTGGGCCGCAGCCACGCAGGCGCTTTTGACGGAGCATGGTTTCAACGGAGTCGGCTCGTGGTCCGAGATCGAACTGCTCGCCGCGCTCCAGCCGCGGCGCTGTGTGACGACAAAGCTGTGGAGCTTCATGTCCACTTTTGGCAAAGCGCGCGGGGTCACCTTCCAGCAGCCCGGCCACACCGGCTACCGCGGCGATGCCATCCCGGTCTTCGATCCCGAGTGGCCGGTCTTCTGCGATGACTACGCGAGGCAGCTCGCGCCGATGAAGGATGACCCATGGCTGCTGGGACATTTCTCGGACAACGAACTGCCGCTCACCCGCCAGGCGCTGAAAAACTTCCTCGCACTCGGTGCGGAGTCGCACGGACACCGCACGGCCCTGGAGTGGCTGCGGCAAAGGCACGGCGCGAGTGCGGGCGCGAGCGACATCACCGGGGACGACGAAAAGGAATTCCTCGCGCTCGTCGTGGAGCGTTACTTTGCGCCCATCGCGGCCGCGATGCGCAGGCACGACCCGCATCACCTCTTCCTCGGCGCGCGTTTCCACAGCGACAAAAACGGGGACACCCTCGCCTTTCCCGAAGTCTTCCGCGCGGCTGGGCCGCACCTCGACGTGGTGAGCGTGAACTACTACCGCGCCTGGACGCCCGCTGCGAATAAGCTCGCGATGTGGGAGCGCGAATCGGGCAAACCGTGCCTCATCACCGAGTGGTATGCCAAGGCGCTCGACAGCGGCATGGCCAATACCGGCGGCGCTGGCTGGCTCGTGCGCACCCAGGCCGAGCGCGGGCTTTTCTACCAGCACTTCGCCCTCGCACTGCTGGAATCGCGCGTCTGCGTCGGGTGGCATTGGTTTAAGTACAGCGACAACGATCCCGGCGACAAAAGCGCCGATCCCTCTAATCGCGACAGTAACAAAGGCCTCGTCACCGCGAGCTACGAACCCTACCTCCCACTGCTCGCCGCGATGAAGCCGCTCAACGGCCGCGCCTACGCGCTCGCGGATGCCTTCGACCGACACGCTCCGCCTTCCACCCGATGAAACTCTTCGCCCTTCTCGCCCTGCTCCCCGCGCTCCCACTTTTCGCCGCCGACGATCCCGCCGGGAAAGAGCCACGCCCCAAGACGCCCGCAGCCATTCCCGCGGAGGTGCGCGTGGAGCGGGACGTGGCTTATCTTTCTGCGGATCGGAAACAGAAGGCCGATCTCTATTTTCCCGCGGCGATCCCCGCCGCCGCCAGGCTTCCCGCATTGGTGATCATCCACGGCGGCGGCTTCAATGACGGCGACAAGGCAAAGCATCGCGAAGTGAACATCGCCACCCACGCGGCGCAGTACGGCTATATCGGCATGAGCATCAACTACCGCCTCTGGTTCAAGGGCGCGACGAAACCCACCTGGCCGCAGTCCCTGCTCGACGCCAAGACCGCGGTGCGCTGGCTGCGGGCCAATGCCGAACGTCTGCAGATCGACCCCGCGCGGATCGGTGCGATCGGCTGTTCGGCGGGCGGCAATCTGGTCTCGATGCTCGCCGTCACCCGCCCGGCAGATGGTCTTGAGCCGACGCTGTATCCCGGGCATTCGAGCGCCGTGCAGTGCGCCGTGGATTTCTACGGCGCCGTCGATCTTCTCACCTACCACGATATGAAGATGTTCCTGAAGACCCGCGCGGAGGCACCGGAGCTGTATCGCAAAGCCTCGCCGACCACCTATGCCCACCCGGATGCCGCGCCGCTGCTCATCGTCCACGGCACCGCGGATGAGACAGTGAAGCTGGACCAGAGCGAAACCTTCGTCGCCGCGCTGCGGAAAGCGGGCGCGCCGCACGAGTTCGTCATCCTCCAGGGCGGGACCCACACCTTCGATCTCCAGCCACCCCAGCGCGATCTGCGTCCGGTCGTGTTCGGATTCTTCGACGCGCATCTGAAGCCGTCCGCGAAGTAAAGCCGCGGCCCATGATCCTGCGCGGCCTCGCCCTGACGACGCTCGCGCTGGCGGCGGTCCCTGCTCAAGAGCCGGTCGTCACGCCGATCGCCAGGCTCCTCGCGGTGCCGCGGACGGAGGCGGCGAAGCGGCCTCCGGTGCGGATTCGCGGGCTCGTCTCGCTGGTCGGGGAAGGGCTCGCTTCGCCGGAAAGAAAGGAGCCGGTCCTGGCTTCCTTTTGCGTCGAGGAAGACGGCGCGGGCATCTGGGTGCTGATGGCGCAGTCGCTGCGGGAAGGCGTGTGGCAGGGCGATCGCGAGACGCTGCTCGCGCTCCGGGAAGGCTCGGAGGTCGAGCTCGACGGGGTGCTCGACGAAGGTGGGTTTGCTCCCGCGATCGTGCCCCGCCGAGTGCGTCTGCTCGGGAAGAAGGTGCTGCCGCCGGCGCAGGAAATCCCACTCGCGCAACTGATGAACGGTGCCGCGGATCTGCGGCGCGTGCAGGTCGCGGGCGTGGTGCAGAGCATCGCGGAGGAAGGGGACGCACGCTGGCTGCTGAAGGTGGAGACCGGGCTCGGCCACTTCCTGGCGCGGCTGCCGAAGACGGAGGCCTTCGCGCCGACGCGACTGCTCGACGCCGAGGTGCGCATGACGGGCGTCGCCGCGGTGTCGCGCAACTGGCGCTCGGAATTCATCTGCCCGCGGCTCGTGATCAGCCACGAGGAGCACGTGGAGATTCTGAAAGCCGCGCCGGCCGACCCCTTCGCCGCGGAGACGGTGCCGCTCGATGCGCTCGATTCCTTTTCCCCCACGGGCCGCCCGCGGCATCGCCGGCGGATCGAAGGCACCGTGACTTACCACGAGCCGGGCGCGTTTCTTTTCCTCCAGGAGGGAACGTGCGCGGTGCGCGTGGAGCCGGGTGGCGATGAGACGCTCGCCGTGGGCGATCGCGTGGCCGCGACCGGCTTCATCGATACCAGCCGGCGGGTCGCCGGACTCAGCGGCGCGCTGCTGCGCGAGATCGGTCGCGGCGCTCCGCCGTCGCCGGTGCCGATCCGCATGACGGAGATCGAGGCGGATTTCGTGCGCATGAAGAGGGCGCAACCGACGCGATTGTCGGGCTGCGACGGTCTGCTGGTGAGCGTCACCGGCCGTCTGCTCAGCGTGCAGGGGCCATCGGCCGATGGGGTGATGCGGCTGGAACTGGACTGCGGAGATTCCATCACCACGGCTTCGCTGCGCGGTCGTGCGGAGGGCTTGCTCCCGGGCGCGGAATTGCGCGCCACCGGCGTGGCGGTCGTGCAGTATGCGCCTGCCGGACAGACCGCAAATTTCGCCCGCCCGACGCGGCTCGATCTGCTGATGCGCGACGCGAGCGACATCGCCGTGCTGCATGCGCCGTCGTGGTGGACGCCGCAGCGCACCTTCACCGCGCTGCTCGGCGTGCTCCTCGCCGCGCTGGCGGCGCTCGCCTGGGCCATGGCTCTGCGCCGCACGGTGGCCAGGCAAACGCTGCAACTCGCTCAGGAAATGCGCGGGCGCCGCGATGCCGCGGTCGAGTTTCAGGCCGCGCTGCGCGAGCGCACCCGCCTCGCAGCGAATCTCCACGACACCACGCTGCAGACGATGACCGGTCTCGCGTATCAGATCGAGGCGTGTGAAGCGGAAGCCCTGCCGCTCAGCGACCGGCCCGACAATCACCTCGAGACTGCGCGGCGCATGGTGCAGCGCGGGCAGGAGGATCTGCGCAATGCGGTGTGGGCGCTGCGCGCGCTGCCGCTGGAAGGGCGCACCATCACCGAGGCACTGCGCACCGTCGCGCGGCAGGTCAGCGCCGGGCACGACGTGGAGATCTCCGTCGAGAGCACCGGCGAAGTGCCGGCGCTCGCGGATTTCATCGCCGGCAATCTTTTGCTCATCGCGCAGGAAGCCATGCACAACGCTCTGAAACACGCGCGCCCCGCGCACATCGAAGTGCGCCTCTCGACGGGCCCTGCTGGCCAGCGGATCACGCTCACCGTGCGCGACGATGGCCGCGGCTTCGTCCCCGGTTCACAGCCAGGCACTGCGGGTGGGCACTTCGGCATTCAGGGAATGCGCGAACGCGTCGAGCGACTCGGCGGCACCCTGCAAGTCGAGAGCCAGCCACAGACCGGCACCTGCATCCGCGCGGAGGTGCCGCTCCACGCCTTCGACCGCGAACTCTCCTGACCACCCATGCCCCCGCCCATTTCCCTGCTCCTCGTCGATGACCACGCGGTGATGCGCGCTGGCCTCGCAAATATGCTCAACGTCAACCGCGCCTTTCGCGTCGTCGCCGGCGCAGACGATGGCACCGCGGCGCTGCGACTTTTCCGCGAGCACCGGCCCGATATCACGCTGCTCGATGTCGCCATGCCCGGCCTTTCCGGCATTGAGACGCTGCGCCAGATCCGCGCCGAATTTCCCACCGCGCGCGTGCTCATGCTCAGCTCTTCGGATGCCGAGGAAGACATCGTCCAGGCGCTCGCTGCCGGCGCCTGCGGCTATGTGACCAAAACGTCGCGTCCGGCGGAACTGACCGACGCCATCCTCGCCGCTCACGCGGGGCAGCGGGTCATCAGCCCCGCACTGGAATGCCGGCTCGCCGAGTACGCCGCGGGCCACCCGCTCACTCCGCGCGAGCTGGAAGTGCTGCACCTCCTGCGCAAGGGCCTGTCCAATCCGGACATCGCGCAACTCCTCGGCATCGGCACCCGCACCGCCAAGGCCCACGTCGCCGCGATCCTCGAGAAGCTGGAAGCGGCGGACCGCACCGAGGCGGTGACGCGCGCCTTCGAGCGCGGCCTGCTCAAGCTCTAGGCGAGGCATTGGCCGGATGGCCAATATCGCCTCGGAAGCGAAGCGGTGAGTATGTTCATGCCCGTCCCCCTCTCTGCGATGATCCTCACCGCGACCCCAGTCCCCCCAGCCTCCTCATGAAACCCATCCTCACCCTCCTCCTCTCCTCGACCCTGCTGGCTCAGTCGGCCTTCGCCGCAAAGCCCAATGTGCTCTTCATCGCCGTCGATGACCTCCGGCCGGAACTCGGCTGCTACGGCAATCAGATCGTGAAGACGCCGAACATCGACCGGCTCGCCGCCCGCGGGACCATTTTCAACCATGCCTATGTCTCGCAGGCAGTGTGCAGCCCTTCACGCACCGCGATCCTGACGGGGCTGCGGCCCGATGTGACGAAGGTCTGGGACCTGGAGACGCACTTCCGCGTCGCGCAGCCGGACTGCATCACCCTGCCGCAGCACTTCAAGGCGAACGGCTACCACTGCGCCGCGCTGAGTAAAGTTTACCACGCTGGCCTTGAGGATGGTCGCTCGTGGAATGAGCCACACTGGTATCCCAAGGGTAGGTCGGTGGACACCGATCCGGTGGACTACACCAAACAGATCGTCACCCGGCACGACGTGAACACGGAGGAATATGCCGCGCCATCCGACGACGGCCCCGCGCGCAAGAGCGGCAAAAGCGCGAAGAAAGGCCCGGCCTTTGAAGTGAGCCCGAAACCGGACGATCAACTGCCCGACGGTGCCACGGCGGATGAAGCGGTGAGGCGCCTGCATGCGCTCAAGTCGAAGTCCGAGCCATTCTTCCTCGCGGTCGGTTTCCTGAAGCCGCATCTGCCGTTTGTCGCACCCAAAAAGTATTGGGATCTCTACGATCCGAACACGATCCCGTTACCGGCGATCGATCACCTGCCCACCGGCAGCCCGGAGTTCGCCGGACACAACAACAGCGAACTGCACAACTACCAGGGCGTGCCCAAGGAGAATCCCATCCCGGCGGATTTCGCGAAGACGCTCCGGCACGGCTACTACGCAGCCATCAGCTACACCGATGCGCAGATCGGCAAGGTGCTCGACGCGCTCGATAAGGAAGGCCTCGCGGACAATACGATCGTCGTGCTCTGGGGCGACCACGGCTGGCAACTCGGCGATCATGGCCTCTGGCACAAGCACACGAACTTCGAAATCGCCGCGCGCGCACCCTTGCTCATCAGCGTGCCGAAATCGAAGACCGCAGGCCAGAAGTGCGACGCGCCTGTCGAGTTCGTGGATGTCTATCCCACCCTCGCCGACCTCTGCGGCCTGCCTGCTGTCGGTTCACTTACCGGCTTGAGCTTGAAGCCCTTCATCGAGAATCCATCCGCCCCGATGCAAAAGGTCGCCATCAGCCAATACCCTCGCAGCTCACCCGAAGGTCCCGTGATGGGCTACAGCATCCGCAGCGAGCGCTACCGCGCCACCTTCTGGCGGGAGCGCAACGGCGCCAAGATCGTCGCCACCGAACTCTACGACGAGCGGAACGACCCAAATGAAACCGTGAGCATCGCAGACAAGCCCGGGAGCAAAGCCATCATCGAAGCGCTCTCCAAGAACCTGCCGCCCGTGGGTTCCTCCGCCATCGAAGGCAAAAGGCAGGGCAAGAAGGCCAAAGAGACGCCGACCAAACCCGGGGCGGGCACTTCCAGCGAGGAGCGCGGCCCGAAGTTCGACAAGCTCGACGTGAAGAAGGAAGGCAGGATCACCCGCGAGTATTACACCACCCATCAATCCGACGCGAAGGCCGCGAACGAACGCTTCGATAACTTCGACGCCAACAAAGACGGCATCCTCTCGCGCGAAGAGTTCGTCACCCAAGGCAGCAAGCATTCGAACGCGAAATAAGTCATGAAACACTCACGCCAGCTAAAGGTCTCCGCCGCTGAATACAACGAGTTTCAAGCCTTCAAGCAAAAGCACGCGGACTGGCAGGCTTTACTCAAAGCCAAGTGAAGCACCCTGGAAACTTCCTCGAAACAAAAGTCCAAGTCCGCCTCGTGAATGCCCACCAACCCCTTTCGCCATGAAACGCACCTCCATTCTCCTCATCGCCTCCTTGCTCTTAGGTCCGCTTGCGTCTTTTCCTGCGGCTGCCGCGCCTGCGAAACCGAACATCATCTTCATCCTCGCCGACGATCTCGGGTTTGCCGAGATCGGGGCGAATGGCGCGGATCGTTACAAGACCCCGCACATCGACTCGCTCGCCAAAACCGGCATTCGCTTCAACCACTTTTACACCGCGCCGCTCTGCGGTCCTTCGCGGGCGCTCATTCTCACCGGTCGTTATGGCTTCCGGTCGGGGGCCGTCACGCAGGACGCCTGCGGTTCCATCATCCGCACGGGCGACAAGGCCGAGGTCATGGTTCCCACGGTCTTGAAGAAGGCGGGTTACACCAGCGCGATGATCGGCAAGTGGGGCCAGATCTTACCCTCGGGCGATGCGACGGAATGGGGTTTCGATCACGTGCTGAGCTTTAGAGGGAGCGGCATCTTTTGGAACAAAACGGCCGCCGCGAGCCTGGTCAAAAAGTATGAACTCGCAGGCGACAAAGGCGCTCAGGACGGGGTTCGGGCCAACCCGGGCTCCTACAATATCGACGAGCAGAAGCTGACGATGGCCGACGCGGAATACATGCCCGATCTAATGCAGAGCAACGCCGTCGCCTTCATCAACGCCAACAAGGGGAAACCATTCTTTCTCTACTACTCGCCGTCCTTCGTCCATTCGCAAATCCTGCCCACGCCCGACAGCGCGCCGCCTTCCTCCGGCCTCGATGCCGCCGCGCGTCGCGCGCTGGCCTACACGGACAACATCACTTACATGGACAAGCAAATCGGCCAACTCCTCGCCGAATTGGATCGCCTTAAAATTCGCGAGAACACCGTCATCTTCTTCATGGGCGACAACGGCACCGCCAAGGCTGCTGCCGATTCCGCCACCATCGGCGGACGCCGTTTGATCGGACAAAAAGGTGGTATGGAAGAAGGCGGCGGGCTGGTGCCATTCATCATTAGTTGGAAAGGCGTTACTTCGGCCGGCAGGCTGAGTGAAAACCTATCCGACGCTTCGGACCTTCTCCCCACCTTCGCCGAGATCGCCGGTGCGCCCCTTCCGGCCAATCGGATCATCGACGGCAAAAGCCTGCTCCCCCAAATCAAAGGCGCCACCACATCGCCCCGCACTTGGGCCTTCACGCAGCTCGGGGCGCACTGGCATGTGCGTGAAGCGGGCTGGAAGCTCAACGAAGCCGGCCAACTTTTCGACATGAAGAACGCGCCCTTTGAAGAAATCCCGGTGGCCGCCGATTCCACAGACGCCGCCGCCGCGGCTGCCCGCAAACGTCTCAGCGATGCCCTCGTCGGGCTCAACCCTGCGGCCGGATTCAAAGGGGAGGGTAGCGGTCGCGGCGACAAGACAAACAAAACGAAGAAGCAAGAGAAGGTGAAAGCCGCCCCTGCGGATGAAGCCAAACCCGCGCCGACGCCGGGCACCAACACCCCTGCCGATGAGGGCCAATCCGAACGGGCCACCAAGTTCGATCGCCTCGACAAGGAGAAGCACGGCAAGCTCACGCTCGAAGAATACAAGTCCCGCCAATCCGATCCCGAAGCCGCCGCAAAACGCTTCGAGAAGTTCGATGAGAACACGGACGGCTTCGTCACGCGCGAGGAGTATATCAAAAACGGCGCGACCAAGCCGAAGTAAGCAGTGCCACCACTGCATCCGCCATTGAAACCATCTCACATGAAATTCTCCGCATCCATTCTCGCCCTTTTCGCCACTGCATTTGTCATCATCACCCCGCTCGACGCGGCGGAAACCAAGCAGCGTCTCTCGACCGGATGGGAGTATTACCAAGGCTCGCTGGGCAGCACTTGGGAAGTGTGGCGCGGGGATGCGGCGAGCGACAATGTCGCGTGGTCGCCGGTCACGCTGCCGCATTGCTTCAATGCCCGCGATGCGGTGGACCCCGATAACCGATACTATCAGGGGCCGGGCTGGTATCGCACGCGGCTGAAGGTCGCGAATCCCTTTCCGAATGGGCGCACGCTGCTGCACTTCGACGGCGCGGGGCAGCGGTCGCAGGTGTTCATCTACACGGAGAAAGTCGGCGAGCATCTCGGCGGCTACGATGAGTGGACGGTGGACATCACCGATGCGGCGGCGAAGGCGATGAAGAACGAGGCGTTCAAGGGCGAGGTGCCGGTCGCGGTGATGTGCGACAACTCGCGCGATGCGGAGAGCATTCCAAGCGACCTCAGCGACTTCAATCGCTACGGCGGGCTGTATCGGCATGTGAGCTTGGTTTATGTCCCGGCGGTCTCGCTGGAGCGCGTGCATGTGGAGCCGGTGCTCGTGGGGGAAAAGGCCACGGTGAAAGTGCGTGGCCGACTGGCGAATCCGGCGGCGCTGAAGGACGAGTTGGAACTCGCACTCGAAGTGCGCGACGCGCAGGACAAGGTCGTCCACACCGCGACGCAGAAACTCGCGCCGTGGTCGGGCGAGAAGGAAATCAACGCGTTCGAGATCGCAAAGCCCGCGCTGTGGTCGCCGAAGACGCCGTCGCTTTTCCGATGCAACGTCACGATCAAATCGAAACACGGCGAGCAGATGGTGTCGGAGCGATTCGGTGTGCGCTCGGTCGAGTGGGTCGAGCACGGGCCGTTCAAACTGAATGGCGAGCGACTGCTGTTGCGCGGCACGCATTACCACGAGGACCACGCGGGCGTCGCGGCGGCGGTGCCGGATGAGGTCGTGCGCAAGACGCTCACGATGATCAAGGAGATGGGCGCGAACTTCGTGCGGCTCGGTCACTACCAGCAGGCGCCGCTGGTGCTCGACCTTTGCGACGAACTCGGGCTGCTCGTGTGGGAGGAAGTGCCGTGGTGCCGCGGCGGGTTGGGTGGCGAGCGCTACCAGCACCAGACTCGCGACATGCTCCGCGCACTCATCGATCAGCATTACAATCACCCGTCGGTGATCATGTGGGGGCTCGGCAATGAGAACGACTGGCCGGGCGACTTCGAGGTCTTCGACAAGGACAAGATCCGCGCTTTCATGACGGAGCTGAACGACACCGCGCACAAGCTCGATCCCTCGCGCAAGACGGCCATCCGCCGCTGCGATTTCTGCAAGGACATCGTCGATGTCTATGCGCCGAGCATCTGGGCGGGTTGGTATTCCGGGCGTTACACCGAGTATCGCGCGTCGTCGGAGAAGGCGCTGAAGGACACGAAACAT
>Ga0105049_10006670_pt1 | contig 13429 bp, 10 predicted proteins | sample MAT06_FD_78087 | JGI IMG/M metagenome (GOLD analysis project Ga0105049, IMG submission 78087) | Freshwater microbial communities from Lake Fryxell liftoff mats and glacier meltwater in Antarctica - MAT-06 | ecosystem: Environmental > Aquatic > Freshwater > Ice > Liftoff microbial mat | place...
ATCGTACATGAAGTAGCACCGCTCCGCCAGTGCCACGGTGGCACGCCTGAGAGCATCGCGCTCGCAGAATCTTCACCCAAGGACGCCCGCTGTGCGCAAACTTCGCGTCCGTCGTCACTTTTTTCTTGAACCAAACCAAACACACGCCAAACTAGGCTCATGATTACCACCGCAACCCCCGATTCCGCCATTGACCCAGCGCAGCAGCCCAGCAGCCGCACCGATCCAGACGACCTCAAGGTCACCAACGCTGGCCAGCAACTCCTCGCCATCCGGCTCGCCAGCCGCGGCCACAATCGGCAACGCATCGCGCAGGCCAAACCTCAACGCCACGAAGGCACGCCAGCGGAGTGGCGTGGTGCCCGGGGCGGGCAAGGCAAGACATCGGCCGGGAGGCCGGTGCTACTTGCAGGGGTGCTACTTGGTGAGCCGCCACTTGCAGAAGTGCTACTTGCAGAGCCGCCGCTCTCAGCGCACGAAGTGGTTTGCTGGGAACTCGAAGGGTGGGCGGGCCAGGGCGGGGACGCCCGCGCCGCCGCCGACGATGGTCTCGGCATCCAGCGCAAACTGGGTGTCGGCCTGCACCGTGCCCGCGCGAAGCGAGCGGACGAGATCAGGCAGCGTGAGCCGCGCATTGGCGTTCAGGGTGGTGCCAGCGAGCTGGAGGAGCTGGCTGGCGGCACCGATGGCCTGCGCATATCCCTCGCGGACGGCGGGGATCTTGTCGCCGCCCTGCGACGTGGTGGGGAGCTTGCTGGCTTGGACGACCTTGCGGGCGTGGGCGATGACGGCGCCAGCGAGCTCCGCGGCTTGCTTGGCCGCTGTGGGAGCGGCGGCGCCGCCCGGCTTGCCGAGCGCATCGCGCACGCCAGAGCAGGCGCGAAGAAGCGCGTTCGCATAGGCCTCGCCACGGACGTTGGCGCCAGCCGCGCGCGTGTTGGCGATGAGGCCGACGCTGACCTGCGTGATGCCGATGTTGCGGTGGCGGTCGATGCCGATGGCGGCAAGGCCCGCGGCGACGAGGCCGTCGATCACGATCGCGTCTTCCTCGCGAGCGAGCTGGTTGCCGATGGCGGTGATGGCATCATCGGCCTGATCGGAACGGACGGCGGGCGTGCCGCCCTGCATCGCGAGAAACGCGCGGCGAAGGCCATACGCGGCCTGATAGCGGATCTCTTCCTTCTCGTTCGAGAGGGCGGCAGTGAGGCGCGACAGCGCGGTGGGCGTCGCGAGCTCGCCGCTGATCACGAGCGCGTTGATGACGAGGAGGTCTTCCTTCGCGACCATCATCTGCGTCAGCGTGGGGTCGAGCGCGGCGGCCATGCCGATGCGGAAGGGCGCAGAGGCGGCGGGATTGGCAAGGGGCGTCACGAGCGCGAGGCGCGCAGCCTTGAGCTTCTCGCGATCGGCCGAGCGCAGGAGCGCGGGGGCGTGCTCATCGATGAACGCGCGGACCTGGGCCAATTCCTCGGCACTCAGGTCCGGATCGGTCACAAGTTCGGGGGGGAGCGCGATGACCTGTGCGCTCGCGGCGGAGAGTGGTCCGACTGCGACCATGCCCGCCGCGCCGAGCACGCTGGCGAAGGTGGCCATGGCAGAGACAACGCCACCGACAGAGTTCAGGATTGCCTTCGACGATCGATCGTTCACGCCAATGATCCTCTCAGGTACCAAACGGGGCCGGGCACGGGCGGACAGACCGCGCGGGCCGGAATCGCGGGGAAGGTCAAGGTATCGGTCGGTGGTCCACGGGTCAACTTGGGCCGGAAGCCGCAGAGAGGTTAGGCGGAGGGGAAGGCACTTGTGGATCGGGTTGAGGACGGGTGCGGAGTAGCGGCAGCTCGGCTCGTCGTAGACCTTCATTGGTTTAGTCGTAGACCTCCATGAGAACGCGGCGAGTCGGAGAGATCTGCTTGTGGATCATCCGTCGATTCCAGGCTTGCGGTTGCGTGCGGACTTCGGGATCTACCTTGACGTACTGGTCCGCGGCGTCTTGAGGGAGGGTTGCGACTAGTGCTTGGAGGACGCCAAGTTCCATGCCCGCGATGCCGCAGACGTAAACAAGGGCCCGCTCGCTGCGAAGGATGGGCGCGAGCAGGTCGGCATGGGTTCGAAGGCGCTCGTGCACGTACATGGGTCCGCCGCCGGGCGCGCTCGCCTCGCGGCTGATGGCGGTGAGGTACGTGAAGTTTAGGTGTTCATGTGCGAGACGCTCGAAATCCTGGTGATAGAGGAGATCGGTGGCATAGGGCGAGCCCATCATGAGCACGATGTTGGACCGAACGTTGCGCGCGAGCAGCTCCATGATCATGCCGCGAAAGGGGGCGATGCCGGTGCCGGTGGCGATGAAGATGTAGTCGTGGAGCGCAGGCTCGGCGGGGAGAAGGAATCGCTTGCCGTTCGGGCCGCTGACGCGAACCTCGGCGCCGACCCGCAGGTCGCAGAGGTAGTTGCTGGCGACGCCGAAGAAGAGGGCGCGGGTCTCATGATGCTCATCGATGGTGCGCTTGACGGTGGTGGCCAGGACCTTGCCGTGGCCATCTTCGCCTTGGGTCGGACTAGCGATTGAGTAGAGGCGGACTTTGTGAGGCTTGCCATTGGCGTCCAACCCCGGCGCGAGCACACCGAAGGACTGGCCCGCAAGAAACTTTCCTTCGAGGGGTGTGCCGGAGACATCGATGGCGACATGCCGAACGAACGCGGCGGATTTGGCAGAGGCTGTGCAGCGCGCGGTCGAGACAACGCGGCCGAGCACGGGCGAAAGTGGCGTCACGAGATGCATCAGCGTTTCGGGCATGATGGGCAAACCGGGAACCCCGTCGCTTGGGTTGGCACGAGAAGGTTGGGCGGGGGTCGGGTGAGTCATGGCGACATTGTTGGAGGGCGAGGATCAGAGCGGCGTGCGGTTGGAAGTCCCGTGGCATGCTGTGGTGAGCGACGACGTGTCAGGGCATGTCAGGGCGTGCCAGGGCGTGTCAGGGCACACGGAAGACGCTATTGACATACAAAAGTTTTCGAATCCGCAACCTTGCTCAGGCTTGGCCGTAGGAATCGACGAGTCCCAGGGGTCGGGTGTCTGTTTGTTGTGCTCGTGGAAGAGTCTCCGGCCGCACCGCGTCACATGTTGGCGCGGTGCGGCCTCGCGCCGCGAGCGTTGATCTGTCGCTTGCGGGTGAGATGCCGCACGCTTTGCACCAGTTGTCATCCCGCCGATCACGGCGCCGGACGAGGTGCGGCGGGCCTGGGTGCCGCGGGCCTGGGTCCGCCGCCTCCGAAAAGAGCGCCGTCGAGCGAGAGCCTTCCTGCGCCGAGCGTCGTGAGCGCGAGGGCGATGCTGAGGAGCGCGACTTGCCACATCAGCGTGACGTAGCCGCCGGGGGAAAGAGCGACGGCGTACGTCTCGCGAACTGGGAGGAAGCCGAGCAAGGTGTTGCCGCTCTGGATCGCGGGGCCGATCTCGGTGAGCCAGATCGCGGCGGCCATGACGCCCGCGAGCGTGAACGCGCTCAAGCGAGTGAAGAAGCCCAAGATACACAGGGTGCCCGCGACAAGCTCGGTAATCGCCGCGGCCCAGGCGAAATAGACGGGGAGGCGGCCGGTTGCGAGCTGCGCGGGCCAGAGAGCCATGGGCGTGGTGCCATCGGCGTTCGGAGCTGGGTTCGCGGCACCTCGGACGAGCAGCGCGAGGCCGTAGAGGCGCTCGACCTTCATGGGTTCGGTCGAGGCTGCTTGCGGCGCGAGCCACGAGATGAGGCGAACAACGCCGGGCTCGTTCTCGGGCGCCATTTCTGTGGGTGCGCTGACGGGGCTAGTGGTTGGGCGCGGCGAAGCCGGGAGTGGTTCGGCGGGGACAGGACGCGAGGGATCAGCCACATCGCCGCCGCTTGCGTCCTCTGATGGAGGGGTGCTGGATGCGGCGTTCTGGCCGGCGATGCCCATCTCGCGCAGCGCCGCAGCTCGCTCGCCGCTGACTTCGATGTGCGTGAAGACCTTGCCCATACCAGCCCACAAGAAGGTGGCACCCAGCGCGAGTCGGAGCATGAGTGATGCGAAGGTTGGACGGCTGTACATTCGGGTCGGCTCCGGTCGGGGGAGGGGGGAGGGGGGAGGGGGAGAGAAGAGGAACGAACGGGGCGGAGGTCTCCGGGATCGTACCTCCCCGCCACTTTGGGAGATCGGTCCGATGGGTTTCGCGCCTTCTACGATCTGCACGATCGATGGCTTGGAAAATTAGGCGGGCGTGGCGAAATGGCAGACGCGCGGGTCTTAGAAGCCCGTGGCCGAAAGGCTGTGCAGGTTCAAGTCCTGTCGCCCGCACTTGTGTGTAGTTTGGATCGAGCTACAGGATCTGGGCGCAGGCGACGGTGACGTCGTCGGTGAAGGTCTGGGTTTCGTCGGCACCTGTGAAGCTGCGGAGCGCGGCGATGACGTCCGCGACGGCCTCCTCGGCGCTGCTGGTGCGTGCCATGGATTCGATCGTGCGTGCGACGCCGAAGGGCTCACCCTTTGGCGAGCGCTGCTCAACCAGGCCATCGCTGAAGAGAAGGATTCTGGCGCCGGGCGAGACGGGGGCTGGCTCCGCGGCGTAAACGAAGCTCGCATCCACGCCGAGCGGCGGACCGCCCATGCCCTGGACGACGGCTGGAACCTCGCCGCGCTGGTGCAGGATCGCGTATCCGTGACCGGCATCGGTGAAGCGGAGCGTCCCGGCCTGCGGATCGATGACGCCGATCCAGGCGGAGAGAAAGAGGGAGCCTTGCTCGACGGCGAGCGCGAGACGCTCGCCGTACTGCGCGACGATGCGGCTGGCCTCGCACGAGACCGAGCCCGGATCGGCGCAGGCGCGCAGGCTGCGCGAGAGGTGTGCCTGCACGTTGGCCATGACAAGGCCAGCGGCGATTCCCTTGCCCACAACATCGCCCAGCAGAAGGCAGGCCACTTCGCGCCCCTCGGGCGTGACGGCCTCGAAGCAGTCGAAGAGATCACCGGCGACAAAGCGGCCGGGGATGGAGCGCATGGCGTAGCGCACTTTGACGCCGCCGACGGCGAGCTCGCCCGAGGGCGGGGCCATGATGATGCGCTGGACTTCGTGCGCGTTGTTGAGCTCGGCGTTCTGGCGTTGGCGGTCGGACTCGAGGCGCTGTCGATGAAGTCCTGACAACGCGAGGGCTAGCAACTGGGCCATGGCCTGCACGAACGCGCTCGCGGCGTTCTCATCAGAGGGTGATGGTGCTGGCTCGCCGCGGCGCGAGTCAAGGTAGATCGCGGCGTCGGCCTCGCCGTCGAGCATCACGGGCGCACAGAGCGCGCGCATCACGCCCAGCGAGCTCATGCTGCCAGACTCGCCGTTGACATCGCTGCTGAGTGAGGCCGTCTCGCCGAGCATCGCGGCATCAAGGAGCGAGCGACTGAAGGCCTGATCGGCGACGAGCTTCGGAAGGCAGGCGGATGCGAGAACCTCGACGGCCTCGCCCGAGCCCATCGGACGCACGACCGCGGCACGCGGATAGCCCGAGCCCGCGAGGAGTGACTCTGCGACTGCGAGCGCGGCCTCGGCCTCGTTTGCGGCCTGCGGCAGGCGCGAGGCACAGCGCATCAGCACGCCAAGGCGCGCGGAGGCATCGGTGCCGGGATTGGGCATGCCGACGCGCCGCACCGCGCCGCCCATCGAAGGACGATCATCGGCCGTGACGGCAAAGCGCGTCTCGTGCCCAACGCGGCGGGGGCCGACGTGGAAGGTCCAGGGGCCGATGCGCACACGATCACCATCGCGCAGCGGCGTGGGCTCACCATCTCGCAGGCGGTTGCCATTCACGAACGAGCCGTGCTTGCTCTTGAGATCAGAGAGAAGCCACCCGCCACTGACGGGGCGGAGCTCGGCGTGCAATCGCGAGACGGTGCCATCGGGATCGGCAAGGACAATGCGGCACGCGGCGGATCGCCCAAGCGTGGCAGGCCCCTCGGCCACCTCAAGACGAACCGGCCCCATCGCTGGCCCGGCGAGGGGTTCGAGGTGGAGAGATTCCGCGGAGGCGAGGGCCATGGAGCGGCATGGTACTACAGCGCGGGGAGGGGCGGTTTGGATTGGGTGGTGTGCCGGTCTCCGTCAAACCACCCGGTGGTGGCGCAAATAAAAGCCGCCCACTCTCGCGGGCGGCTTCGAGGTGTACGTCGAAGCTTCGTGTCGCCGCAGGCTCACATCGTCGGCGGGTTGCCCCAACCGCCGCCCTGCTCGGTCTGCGTGACGAGATTGACGAGGAGCGCGAGGTCCGCAGCGTCGGCGATGCTGTCGTTGTTGAGGTCGGTGGGTGTTGCGCCCCAAGCTGCGATGTCGTCGGTGGTCCAGCCGCAAGTGACCAAGCACGAACTCGCAGTGTTTCGTGTGAATTCGTGAAAATTGCGGGCGATGAATCGGTAAGTTGTAACTCCTGCTCTTGCTTCAATTGATAAGTTGCAAGCACACAGACTATCGAAGTCCGAAGCGAACTTCGATGGCACGGATAGTCGCCACTTCGATGCCACCCAACTAACACTCGATTTGTCATGCTATCGCCTCCTCTGTTGGGAAGAGCATACCAGACCGATAAACAGAATGTAAACGGAGGCTGGCGAAGGAATGGTGGCGATTCGGAGTCCGAAGCGTTCTTCGGAGCCGTCGCCGCAAGCCGATGGTGGTTTGCGGGGTGAAGAAGACCATCGGCTTGCGCGAACGGCTCTGAAGCGCGAAGAAAAGAAAACCGCCCGCTTTCGCGGGCGGTTCTTTGGGTTCTTGTTGGGTTCATGCATTCCACGATCATCCCAGAGCGGATGGTCGTCGCACTTGTTTAGAGGCCGCAGGTGCCGCTGACGACGAAGGCGGCGAGGAGCTGGGCGTCGGTGAGGTCGGCGTTCTCGTCGCCGTTGAGGTCACCGTCGAGCCAGTTGGCCTCTGGCGTCAGGAGGCCGACGAAGACCTGGGCCATCTGCTGCGCGTCGGTCAGGTCGATGTTCTCGTCCTGATTGAAGTCGTAGTCGCAGGTCGGGCCGCTGCCGCCGAGGGTGGCGGGGTTGGTGAAGTCGATCCACATGAAGTAGAAGTTGGAGTCACGCAGGGGATAGCTCTCGCCCCAGGTGTTGTTGCCCGCGTCCAGCACGCGCGACTGGATCACGAAGCCGCCCGCCGCGGCGTTGTACTCGAAGGAGTAGAAGGTGTTGTCGGGGATGGTGGCGTCGGTGGGGACGCTGCCAGCGCCATGGACGATTAGGCCGCCGCTGGTAATGTCCTCGCCGGGGATGGTGAGGAGGTACTGCCCCTCGGACTGACGGAGAAGCGTGAACTGGCCCTCGGAGCGGATCAGCGAGCCGTCGCCAGCGACATGGGCGCCGATCAGGTTGTTGGCGTTCCAGGGAACGAAGACGAAGGTGAATCGCGAGTTGCTGTCGTTGGAGGCGAAGGCGCTGGGGCTGGTGCCGGAGGCGTCGGCGATCTCGTCGCGACGCTGAAGAATGTCCCAGCCGGTCTGGGTCGGGAGCACGCCGGTGATGAAGGACTCGTTGGTGGCGTTGCAGTTCTGGGCGAAGAGCATGCCGTCGGCGGGCGTCACGCCGGGGAGGGTGACGGCGTAGCGGGCGTCGAAGAAATCAAGCTGGGTGACGACGCTGGCAGAGAGATTCTGCTGCGCGGCGTCGAAGCCGTTGCGCTGACGCCAGCCGCCGGCGAAGGCGTTGGCGGAGGGGTCGTAGTAGCCACCGATCCAGCCAGCCTCGTAGGGGAAGTAGGCCGTGGAGACGTCGATGACGGCCTCGTCGCTCTCGCCGGGGCGGTTGCCAACGACGTACGTGGAGACGTAGAGCCCCGTGCCGCCAAAGTTGCCGGTGATGGCGCTGTAGGAGCGGCCGGTGGAGTCGCTGCCGTCGTCGGTGACGTGGGCGTGACCGTAGAAGGTTCCCATCGCGGTGGCGCGGTTGTTGCGGTCAAAGTTCACGTTGTCGCGACCGTTGGCGGCGACCGTCGCGATCATGACGCCCCGGGCCGGGTGCGTGGCCCAAGCGAAGGCGGGAAGGGCGTACTGCTGCGCGTCGCGAAGCCGCAGGCGGCCCCAGTTCTCATTCTCCGGCCAAGAGAAGCGAAACGAGTCGTTGAGGGCGGTGGGGAAGGGGTTGGTGGTCAGGTTGGGATCGGGGATACCGCTGTCGCTTTCGCGAAAGGCGTCCCAGCCGCTCCATGTGGGGAAGCTGCGGACGTCGGAGGGCTGAGCCACGCCGATGACGAAGTCGATATCGCCCTCGTTGGTGTTGCCAGCGGACCAGGCGTAGGGGCCAGAGAAGAGGGCGCGGTGGGCCAGGCCGTTGGAGCCGAAGCGACCGTTGATCGTGTTGGCGGGAAGGCCAACGAGGAAGTTGGCGCCCGAGAGGCCCGCAGGCCAGGCGCCGGGGCCTTGGATCGCGGCGCCGAAGATGTCCGTGCCCGCCGGGATGTTCGGCGTGGGCTGGGGGGGAACAGGCTGGGCGACGGCGGCGCCAGCGCAGGCCACAAGGGCCAGGATCGAGACGAGACGGCTGCTGATTTCCACTGCGATTCTCCTCTTAAACTCACGCTTCACGGGAAGCTTTCCACCACACAAATCGCGCGGGCCGTGTACGCACGGACCGCGATCTCTTCGAGACTCAACTGCCGTCGACTACACGGCAAACGGGCCACGACCGGGCGACGACCGAGCGGCCGCGAGACGAGGCAGGCTTCATGATGCGCTAACGCCCGGGGCTGTTGATCCACCCATTGGGACGCAACAAGCGGCCGTCGAACTGGTACCAGCCGCGGTCCTGCTGCTTGAGCTGGACATACAGGTGGTTGGCGATGAAGTCTCCGTCGAGAAGGCGTTCGTTGGGCCCTGATGGCGTCTTCCAGAGCGACGCGGCTCCGTCGAGCATCGCGACGTGCCCGCCCTTGGCGTGGCGCGTCGTGATCTGGTCCTCGTTGCCCCAGAGTCCGTCCTGGATCGAGTCGTTGAACCAGACGGTGCTCTCCTCGACGAAGAGCGGCAGGCCCGGAAGCGGCGTGAGCTGCGTTCGAGCGTCCTCGCTCCGGATGACGCTGATGGCCGTCTGCGTCGGCTGGATGTAGCCGATGCGGGTCTCGATGCCGAGCTTGGCGCCCGCTAACTTGGCAGGCATTGTGTAGTCAAAGTCAAGGTCGGTGAGCGTGTTGAAGATGTTGTTGCCGTCGCCGGTGCCCGACGCACGGCGCTTGTTCGCGGGGCACTCGCCGATCACGTCGGCGTTGGAGACATACTGGTACAGCAGCCCGGGGGAGACGCGCGTAGGGTCTGTCTCGTTCGCGTCGGGCAGGCGGGCCCACTGGCCGGGAGGCCAGGTCGTCTCCTTGTAGTCCTGCCCGTACTGGATGCCAGCCATGCCGAGCTGCTTGATGTTGGAGAGGCACTTGACCGTGCGTCCAGCCTCGCGTGCCTTGCCCAGGGCGGGGAGGAGCAAGCCGATGAGCACGGCGATGATGGCGATCACCACCAGCAGCTCGATGAGCGTGAAGCCACCCCGACCACCCGCCGCGAGAGATCTATTCATGGAGTAAGTGTATCCGGGCTCGCCGCTGGCGTGAGTAGCTTCCGCAACACTCACGATTCCTTCACCATTTAGACACGCGGACCGAGCGCGGGGCGGGGGCTCCTGACACGAACGCAACACACGCCTCGTTATTTGCCCGTGGCGAGCAGCGCCATCGCGACGTTGCTCGCGTTGAACAAGATGTGCATGACCAGCGGCGTTGAAATATCACGTGTTCGCTCGAAGGCGGCGCCCATGCAGATGCTCAGCACCGTCACCACCGCAACCGCGTACCAGGGCATGCCTGCTCCGCCCGCGACGTGCATCAGGCCGAAGAAGATAGACGCCGCCAGCACGCTGAGCCATGCGCGGCCGGTGGCCCGCAGGATTCCCGACTGCACGAAGCCGCGGTACATGAGCTCTTCGAGGATCGGCGCGCCGATGACGGCGCAGCCGATGAGCACCATGGTCCAAGGGTCCAGCGTGCCCGCGACAACGCGCTCGAGCGTGGCGTGGGCCAGCCTTGGCACGGGCTGGCCCGTCCAGAGTTCATGCGCCGCGACCAGGATCATTCCGGTTGCGGTGACCACCGGCCATGCCAGCACCGCGCCCAGAACACCGAGCATCGCGCCGCGCCACGTCGGACGGAATCCCGCGAAGGGTGCGCTGCCGTGGATCAGCCAGGCAATCACGGTGGCGACGATGATGCCCGTTGAGTAGCTCGCGACGCCGATGATCGCGAGCTCGCGCGTTGCGGTCGGTGCTGTCGTGATGCCAAGGCCCAGGGCGGCGAAGCTCTGGCCGAGCGTGGTGCCGACAAGCGTGATGACCGCGGCGACGACCCAGATCCACCACGGGTACGGCGAGACATCGCGGATCCCGTGGCGCGAGAGGGAGCGAGGGCGGATGACGTCGGCCATCCACATGATGCCCAGAACGAGGGCGACGGCGGCGAGATTGATCCAGAGCCAGGGGTTGGTCAGGAGCGTGGTAGCCGCGGCGGTTGCGGTGCTGGTTGCGGTCTGGGTTGGTGTGGAGCGAGGATCATCCGCCGCAGACGCGATTGTGCTCGCTCCCGCCACCAGCGCGGCAACAATCATCCCTGTGCACCAACCCAGCGACGAGCGTTTTCCCGACCAGCCTGCGTTGACACCCAGCGCCATGCCCGCCACCCTCTCGCGCATCATTGATCGCAAGCTCGTTGAGATCGAGGCGGCCAAGTCGCAGACGCCCCAGCACCGTCTCGAGGAGATCGTGCGAATGGGCGAGGCTCCGCGCAACTTCTTTACGGCGGTGACGAGGCCGTATCCGCCGCGCCGGACGGCGGTAATCGCGGAGGTCAAGCGCATGAGCCCCTCGGCGGGCCTGATCCGGCCCGAGTACGCGGGTGATGGTTTTGCTCCTGAGCTCATCGCGGAACAGTACTACCGGGGCGGGGCCGCGGCGATCTCGTGCCTGACCGATCGCGACTTCTTCGGCGGGGACCTGTCCTTCATCCGGCGGATCAAGGAGCGCGTGCCGCTGCCGGTGCTGCGCAAGGACTTCATCGTTGATCCGTACCAGGTGTGGGAGGCCGCGGCGGCGGGTGCGGACGCGGTGCTCCTCATCGCCGAGTGCCTGCGCGATGCCACGCTCATCGACCTGCTCATCCTCGCGCAGCAGCTGAGGCTCACCACGCTGCTTGAGGTGCACGATGTCGAGAACCTGCTGCGCGTGAGGCCCTACGTCGGATTCCCGCACGCGGGGTACGCGCTCCTGGGCATCAACAACCGCGACCTGACCACCATGACCGTCGACCTTGGCAACACGCTGCGCCTGGCCGACATGGCCGAGGATCGCACGATCCTTGTGAGCGAGTCGGGGATCTCTACCCCCGCGGATATCAAGCGGCTGCGCCAGATCGGAGTCAAGATCGTGCTGGTTGGCGAGAGCCTGATGCGCGATCCCGAGCCCGGGCAGGCGCTGCGCCGGCTTTTGTCGATCTCGAGCGCGGCCAGTGCGCAGCGTCCCAACAATGGAGCATGACGCACACCAGTTCCGACGGGCCGTTTCATGTGCCGGGTCTCCCTCTCACGCTCGCCTTCGTGGTGGCGCTCGCCGCAGGATCGGTGATGGCGCCGGTCTGCCTAGCGCAGGAGAGTCGCGAGAAAGCAGGCGCGGAACCAGCACAGTCCCAGCCCCCTTCCCCCTCCTCCCCCTCCTCCCCCCGCGCGGCCACTTCCAGCGCCGATGAGCAGGCGAGCAAGGCGCTCTTCAATCGCGCTATCGCGACGATCCGTGAGGCCCAGTCAATCTCGTACATGATGCGGACCTACGCCGAGGGTGACTCGCTCGCGCAGACGCTGCCAAACCTCCAGAGCGAGGTGCAGATGGCTCGGTCGCCGGGCTCGGGCGTGATTCCGGGCTGGCGCGTTCGGAGCAATGGCTCGGGCATGGAGCCGGGGAGCATGGAGCGCTTGCAGTTTGATGTCGCGTGGCTCGGGAGCACGGTTGAGTTCGTTGACCACTCGAAGCAGACGGCCTTCGAGAAGACGACGCGCGAGGCTCGACGCGATCGGCCGTTCAACATCGCCAGCGGCGCGAAGTTCGACGACTTTACAACGACCAAGCCCTTCCAGCGCGAGCTGGCATCCAAAAAGCACACGCTCGAGGGGCGCGAGGACGTGTTTGGAACCCAGTGCGACATCGTGCTCGTGGAGCTGCCGGGCGGGATGAAGGCTCGATGGGCGTTTGGTGTTGAGGATGGGCTGCCGCGCCGTGTGGAGCGGATCATCACGGGCATCATGGAAGGGCGCGCGGTGACGGAGCTCCACGAGGTTCGGACCGAGGGCGCGGACGCGCGACTGACGCCGGAGCTGGTCCGCATCACGGTGCCCGAGGGCTTCAAGCAAGAGCGTGCCGCCGCGAAGCCGCCCGCACCGAACGTTCCATCCAATCTGGTGTTGCCGGATGGTGGTCTGGGTGTTGCGATGCCGCAGCCACCTGAGATGAGGACCTCGCCAAGCGACGTGCCGAGTGATCAGCGCAGCGATGAGGGAAGCGCGAGCGAGGCGACCATCTCGAGCGGCAGCACCTCGCTCGCGCGCGTGGCCCGCACCGCGCCGACTACGCCCGCGATGGCGCCGGCCTTCACGCTCCCCGCCGCGAGCGGGCCGGACATCTCTCTGGAATCCCTGCGCGGCGGGTACGTCGTGCTCGAATTCTCGGGGAGCTGGTGCCTGCCCTGCCGCGACTCGCGGCCTGAACTGGAGCAGTTGTCAAAGGACCTCGATGGCACCGCCAAGGTTTTCACGCTCGCGGTCCGTGAGAAGTCTCGCGAGTCCGCGGCGGAGGAGTACCGCAAGTCGCCCTACCACTTCGGCCTGCTCTTCGATGCGGACAAGGTCGCCTCCGACTACGCCATCAGCCGATTCCCGGCGTTTATCGTGGTCGCGCCCGATGGCGCGGTGGTCAAGGTGGATCAGAACTTCGTCAAGGGAGAGACCGTGCCGGGCCTTGCGAGATTCATCCGCGACCAGGTCGCGGGGATCGTCAGGCTCCCGGCGCCCAAGGCAGAGAAGGCGGTCCCCGCCCCGGTGATTCCGCAGGCCGCGGACTTGAACGCACAGCCGAAAGATGTGCGTGGACAGGATGAGTGATGGGTTAGGAGCGAGGCCGAATTGATGCACCTCCCGGGAGGCAAGCGACTCCGAGAGAGAGACTTAGGGTTTTTATCCGAAGGTTGCTAGTTTTTTCGGATTTGACGAAGATTTCGCTTGCGTCCATTAGACGGCCGTGTAAAGTGCTGGAGTCTGCGGGTGGAGATTGAGAGACAAAACTCTCACACGCAGGATGAGCAATTGGTTCCCCGGGATGGCGGCTGGCCTCAGCGCACCCCGGCAGTTCCGCC
>Ga0105049_10006674_pt1 | contig 13425 bp, 10 predicted proteins | sample MAT06_FD_78087 | JGI IMG/M metagenome (GOLD analysis project Ga0105049, IMG submission 78087) | Freshwater microbial communities from Lake Fryxell liftoff mats and glacier meltwater in Antarctica - MAT-06 | ecosystem: Environmental > Aquatic > Freshwater > Ice > Liftoff microbial mat | place...
GAACTCATCGAGCGTCGCGCGATCATCGGCCAGAAAGAGGTACCCGACTTCGCGATATCCGGCGTCGCCGCCGGTGTCGTCCGCAAAACGGCGGAGCTTTTCGCGCGAGAGGAGCGACAGCTGCACATTGATCCCGGTGGCGAACTGCCCGCGGAACCCTCCAGTCGCTCGCCCCGTGCTGCCGTCGCCGAGCCCCGGCGCGGCATCAACCACGAGGACGTCGCGTTCGCCGCGTTCCTGCAGGTGCCACGCGATCGAGGCACCGATCACGCCACCGCCGATGATGAGAGTTGAAACAGAGCGAGTCATGGGCCAAGTCTATATCATTCGCAAAACGCCGCTGTACTCCCCGTATCCGCGTCCTCTCTCCTGTGCCCACGTCATGAACGACGCCCTGATTGCCGCCGCCAAGGCCGCCTTTCCGACGGACCTGCCAGGCATCACCCTCGGCGCTGTGACGCATCGCGGCGCCATCGATCCGCAGCCGCTCATTCGACTCCCGCTTTCGATGATGACGCGCCACGGACTGGTGGCGGGGGCCACCGGAACCGGCAAGACGAAGACGCTGCAGCTCATGGCCGAACAGCTGTCCGCGCATGGGGTGCCGGTGTTTCTGGCCGACGTCAAGGGCGACGTGAGCGGTATTGCAGTGCCGGGAGACGCCCATCCGAAGGTCGCCGAACGCGCCGCCGCGACGGGGTACGACTGGCAGGCATCGGCGTTTCCGGTGGAACTGCTGTCGCTCACCGGCAAGACCGGTGGGCAGCTTCGTGCGACCGTCTCGGACTTCGGCCCGCTGCTGATGTCGAAGGTATTGGGCCTCAACGACACGCAATCGAGTGTGCTCTCGCTGGTCTTCAAGTACTGCGACGACAAAGGGCTCCTGCTCCTCGACCTCAGCGATCTGCGCGAAGTGTTGCAGTACCTCTCGGATGACGGCGCCGCAGAACTCAAGGAGTACGGTGGGATGTCGAAAGCCACCGTCGGGGTGTTGTTACGCAACATCATCGGACTCGAAGCGCAGGGGGCCGACAAGTTCTTCGGCGAACCGGCGTTCGATCTCAACGACCTGCTCTCGGTGGAACGCGACGGACGCGGGCTGATCTCCGTCCTGGCCTTGTCCGATGTGCAGGATAAGCCTGCGCTCTTCTCCACGTTCATGCTGTGGATGCTGGCGGAGTTGTATGCAATGCTACCAGAGGCGGGCGATCTGCCCAAGCCGAAACTCGTGTTCTTCTTCGACGAAGCGCATCTTCTCTTCAATGACGCGAGCAAGTCGATGCGCGATGAGATCGAAAAGGTGATTCGCCTGGTGCGATCGAAGGGCGTGGGTGTGTTCTTCATCACACAGCATCCGCGCGACATTCCAGATACGGTGCTTGGGCAGCTCGGCAACCGGGTCCAGCATGCGTTGCGCGCCTTTACCCCCGACGACGAAAAGCAGCTCCGTACCACCGCCAACACCATCCCCAGGACGGAGTTTTACGACATCGAGGCGGTGCTCACATCCCTCGGCACCGGCGAAGCACTGGTCAGCACGCTGACAGCGAAGGGCACGCCGACGCTGCCGTTTGCGTGCCACATGGTCCCGCCGGCGTCGCGAATGGGCCCGCTCACCGACGCCGAGATCTCACCGCGCCTGAGCACTCCGCAGGCGCGAAAGTACGCCACCGCCATCGATCGGGAATCGGCGCGCGAAGTGCTCGAAGAACGACACGCTGCGGCAGCGCAGGCTGCGGCGGAGAATGTACCGGTGACGAAAGCCGCTGCGGCCAGAAGCGCTCGTGAGGACGAAGGTGCGCTCGGAGCGTTCCTGCGCTCACCAGTGGCGCGCACGATCGCCGTGACGGTCGCGGGGACTCTCACCCGCACGCTGCTCGGCGCGCTCATGGGCAAACGCCGGCGTTAGCCCGGACGCAGCCTCACGCAGTTCACGCTGACATGTAATGGAGTGCATCGCCGTCGATTGGTCGGGAGCCCTCAGCGGCGCCGCGGCGCGAATCTGGATCGCGCGTGCGTCGGCTGGTGCTCTCACAAGCGTCATCGCGCCCGGCAGCCGGCAGGCCGTGCGCGATTTCCTGCTGGCACGTCGCCGAGATGACGCACCAGCACTGGTCGGATTGGACTTCGCGTTCGGCCTTCCGCTCTGGTACGTCGAGGCGAACGGGTGGCCAAGCATCGATGCGGTGTGGCGTGCCGCCCGCGACGACGGAGAGTCGTGGCTGCGTGACTGTCCCCCGCCGTTCTGGGGGAAGCCTGGCGTTAGAAGACCACACGACGCTGCGGACGGGCTGCGCAATACGGACATGCTGAGCTCACCGATCGCTCCCAAGTCGGTGTTCCAGATTGGTGGGGCGGGTTCGGTGGGAACGGGCTCCGTTCGAGGGATGCCGATGTTGCACGAGCTCCGCCAGGCGGGGTGGGCGATCTGGCCGTTCGACGCCCAATCGTCGCACACAATCGCGGAGATTTATCCTCGTGTCTTTACCGGTCCCGTCGTCAAGAAGCAGCAGGCGGCACGCGCCGCATGGTTGGCGCGGCACGGCGACGAGGGCATCAGCGCACGCGACATGCAGACGATGATTGGATCGGAAGACGCCTTCGATGCCGGTGCCTCGGCCCTCGTCCTGATGCGGCACTTCGCCGCAGCGCCATTACCGGTGGTCACCGATCCCGTGCGATTGCGGGAAGGGCAGATACTCCTGCCGCCGCCCGCCATCGCGCAATGCAACGCATAGTGCAATCAGCGTCCCTTGCGCACAGTGACCGTCACCGGGGCGGAGACAAGCGCCGGACCAATGACTTTGTGCTGGTAGTCGCCGAGTACCGCGCGCAGCACGTGACGGCCCGGCGCCATCGGAACACTCACCTCGATCTGCCCCTTGCCGTAATGGATGTGCAGGCTGTCGGCGGGAATCACGGTGCCAGGTTCACCGGCCTTGCTGTCGATGAGCAGGTGAAAGTGCCCGGTGCGCTCCATGTTCGTTCCGGCAGGAGCCACGCCGTAGTTGACGAGGCGAAATCGGACCGTGACCGGACTCGTGACTCGACTGCCGTTCGCCGGCAGCAGGATGCCGATGACGGGGACTGGCGCTGCGGCAGCGGGAGTCGGCGCGGCAGCCGATCCCTGCGCCGGGAGGGTGGTCGCAGAAACTGCGCAGGCTAGCGCAGCGGCGCCGAGCGCGATCGATCGCATGGCGAACTCGTGGGCGAGAGTGGGTGATGCAGCGGCTACCGGCTATCGATGCAATATGGTGCAGACGACGACCTGCGTCAGGCGCTTCCGTGATGGTTCGAGTGTTGCAGCCCAGGCCACCCTTCAGGCCACACTTCATGCCACACTTCAGGCCACACTTCACGCCACACTTGAACCTCAGAGATCAGGTGTTGGGCGAAGTCGTCACGCCGCCGCGCCGCATGTTCGCCAAGAGACCGGTCATGTCGGAAGAGTGGCGACAGGGTGTCCACTCGGCTGGCGAGAGGCCGCCGCCGGCTTCCCTTCAAGTCGGATGAGCCTGCCTTAAGAGTTGTGGTGTTGAGACGCATTAGTATCAGCCCTGAAGTGTGGGCGTTCCGCGTGGTTCCCCCCGCGCGGTCGTTCGAGGCAGACCCCGTCCCTGTGCCATGCAACCTTCGTTGTTTGCTCTGTTCTCCGCTGTCGCGACGGAAGCGGCTATGGCGTTGCTCCTGTCGGGCGCGCTAGCCGTTCTGGTGCGGTACTATCCTCGGAATTTCCTTCGTTTGTGGGCCGGCGCGTGGTTCGCCGAGGCGCTGCACATCAGCTTCGGCGTAATTGCGTTGGCGGCACGGGGCACCCTGACAGCTCCAATCGGCGTCGGCCCGGGCGTCGCATCGTGGCTCTCACAATCGGCAGGTTACGCGCACGCCGTGCTCCTTGTCATTGGTGCATGGTCGCTGTTTCGAGGGCAGACCGTGCCGACCCGAACGTGGGTCACTGCGCTGGCGGCTGTAGTGCTGATCGGGTTGTTGCCCGCGTTCGTAGTCCCTCGCGACCCGTCCTCCGCGTCGGCCGCAATTCGGGTGCTCGTTCGCGTTGGACTCATGTCGATCGTGACGGCAGGCGCTGCGTTCCTCGCCGCCTCATTCGTCCACCGGTGGCGTCCGAGCGGTCCGGTGCTTGGCGCGCGCTGGATGAGCGTGATCTTCCTGGCGATCGGAACGCAGCGTTTGGTGGTCACACTCTTCGCTGTCTCCACTGCTGCGCGCAACTTTTCCGGTGCGCCAGTGCTTTTTCAGGTGCTGCCGTTGCTGGGGATTCTGCTGATGGCGGCGCTTGGGATTGGAACGGCGATCGCGTTGGTGGAGGATGAACAGGGGAGCACGCGGCGCGCCGCTGAACGGGAGTTGGAAGCGGAACGACGTGCCCGTGCGTCCAGCGCCAGCCTCGTTTCAGCGCTGGCGGCCGTCCCCGATCTGATGGCCGTCGTCGACACCGAAGCTCGTCTGGTGGCGTGGAACCCGGCCTTCGAGTCGTTTGTGCGAGGGCAGGGCGGAGATGCGCCGAGCGTTGGCGCGCCGGTGATCGAGGCGTTGCCCGGCGGCGAGACGACGAATCTGTCGTCGCAGATCCGCACACTGTTGGAGGGTGGCGAGGAGGCGTTCGATACCACCATCGAGCGCGCCGGAACGGCGCCCGAATACTTCGATGTCAGCGCACGGGTGATGCGTGATGGTGCTGAGATTGCCGGCGGTGTGATCGTGGCGCGCAATGTGACCGAGCGCCGCAAGCTCGAACAGCAGGTGCAACAGGCGCAGCGTCTGGATACGGTCGGTCGGCTGGCGGGCGGCATCGCGCACGACTTCAACAATCTCCTGACCGCCATTCTGAGCAGCGCGTCGATGGCCCGTGAGGTGCTCCCGCCGGACCACGAAGTGCAAGCCGATCTCGCCGATGTGCAGCTTGCCGGCGAGCGCGCCACGCAGCTCACCAAGCAGTTGCTGGCGTTCGCGCGGCGCCAGCCCGTCTCCCAGCAGCCGATGGAGCTGAACGAGCGCGTGGCCAACATGGAGCGCATGCTCTCACGCCTCGTCGGGAGCGAGGTGGCCCTGCGGATCGCGCTCGGCGATGGACTGTGGCATCTGCGCGCCGACGGTCCGCAGCTGGAGCAGGTTCTCGTGAACCTGGCCGTGAACGCTCGCGATGCAATGCCAGCTGGCGGACGCCTCACGATTCGAACATCGAACCGTACGTTGGCCGACGCCGCGATCGTCTCACCGCGGCCGATGCCGGCTGGTGACTACGTCGAAATCGTCGTGACCGACACCGGCACCGGGATGGACGCTGAAACGCTCGCGCACGTCTTCGAACCGTTCTACACCACCAAACCCGTGGGCCAGGGAACGGGATTGGGCCTTGCGATGTGTTACGGCATCATCAGGCAGCATCATGGGGTGATCTGGATCGAGTCCACGCCTGGTACCGGGACGGCAGTCTACATCCTGTTGCCGAGATACGAGGGGGTCGTGCCGCAGGTCGGCGGACGGACGCGGAGTGAGACGCCAGCGCCGATCACCACCGGGAGTGAAACCATTCTGCTGGTGGAAGACGAGCCGCAGGTCCGCGCCGTTGCAGCGCGTGCGCTGCGCTCGGCGGGGTATCGGGTGCTCGAAGCGACCAACGGCCGTGACGGAGTGCAGGTCGCCCGTCGCGAGCGCGATACGGTGGACCTGATCGTCTCTGATGTCGTAATGCCGGAAATGGGGGGCAAGGAGATGGTGGAACTCGCCCGGCAGTTCCTCCCATCGGCAGCGGTCCTCTTCGTTTCCGGCTTCACCGCAGGCAACTTTCCACTCGCCAGCGACGATCCGTCCGCGAACATCTTCCTGCAAAAGCCCTTTACACCGCAGGAGCTCCTGGCCATGGTGCGTCAGGTACTCGACCGGCACGCCGCCGTGCGTGAGGCGCGCGCGGTAATTGCCACGCCCTGAGAAATCGTTCGCCGGGCGTGATCAAAACTCTTTTTCCGGCGGATCTGTGCGTGTGCCTCTCTCGCGGTGTTGCATCGCACTGATCGCAGTCGCATCGACCCTCGCGGCGCAGCCGCCAGCCAATCCCTGGGCGTCGGTTGGCACAGAGCGAACGGCGGCACTCGGGAAGTTTGCATTCGCGGCCGGTGGCGCGCTGGACACACTCCGACTGCACTTCACCACACTCGGCGCACCGCGGCGCGACGCCGCCGGTCACGTGCGCAACGCAGTCCTCGTCCTGCACGGCACGGGCGGCACCGGGCGCGGTTTCCTGAACCCGACGTATGCCGGCGGCCTCTTTGGCCCCGGACAACCGCTGGATTCCGCGAACCACTTCATCGTGTTGCCTGACGGTATCGGCCACGGCGGCTCGTCGAAGCCGAGCGACGGTCTGCGCGCCGGGTTTCCGCACTACGGGTATCGCGACATGGTCACGGCACAACATCGGCTGCTGACCGAGGTGCTTGGGGTGACACGGCTGCGCGTCATCGTCGGCACGTCGATGGGGTGTATGCACGCGTTCACGTGGGGATGGATGTACCCCGGTTTCGCCGACGCGCTCGCACCGATGGCCTGTGTGCCAACGCAGATCGCAGGTCGGAATCGGATGCTCCGCACCCTGGCCATGGATGCGATTCGCGCCGACCCTGAGTGGCACGGTGGCGAATACACGGCGCCGCCACAGGCGGGCCTCCGCAGCGCGCTGCAGATTCTCTACATCATGGGTACCGCGCCGCTGCTGCAACAGCGCCAGGCCCCGACGCGGGACGCCGCGGACAGCGTCATTCGCGCCTATGTCGACGCGCGGCTGGCCAACACTGACGCCAACGACTTTCTCTATCAGTTCGATGCCAGCAGCGACTACGATCCATCGTCGCACCTGCGCGACATCGCGGTGCCCGTCCTGCACATCAACTCCGCCGACGACGAAGTGAATCCGCCTGAGCTTGGACTCGCGGAGCGTTTGGACGCGCAGATCCCGCACGTGCGGTTCGTGCTCCTTCCCATCACCCCGCAGACACGTGGGCATGGTACGCACTCCCTTCCCGCTATCTGGGGCGAAATGCTCCGCGACTTTCTCGGCACGCTCGCCGTCCCGTGACGGCAGCGGCGACAGTGCGGTGCTGCGTGGTAGTGCAGCCCGGCTCGCGTTACCCTCTGGTTCGATCACTCACGTGAGGAACGATTCGTGAAGCTCCTGCTTCGGTTGCTCATCACCGCCGTCTCCCTCTGGGTGGCGACGAAGTTCGTGTCCGGCATCTCCTTTGCCGGCGAGAACTACGGTGCACTGATCGGCGTCGCCCTCGTTTTCGGGACGGTGAATCTGATCGTCAAGCCGGTGCTGAGTCTGTTCTCGCTCCCGGTTGTGCTGCTCACGCTCGGCCTGTTTCTGTTCGTCATCAATGGCCTGATGCTGATGCTCACGTCGTATCTGTCATCCCGTCTCGGGTTCGGGTTTCATGTCGATGGCATTCTGCCGGCGATCATCGGTTCGCTGGTGGTCAGCATCACAAGCAGCCTGCTGCACTTCGTGCTGGGGACCAATCGTGAGACCAATCGTGAGCGTGAGTGATTGCGGGTGATCGGAGTCGTACCCTGTCGTGTGTCGCTGCGATGATCCGCGGGATGGATCCGTGATCGATGTGTGTGGCGTATCGGTGGCGTATCCAGATGGCGTTCGCGCCCTGAGCGATGTGTCGTTCCGTGTGGCACGGGGTGAGGTGCTTGGGCTGCTCGGCCCCAACGGCGCCGGAAAGTCGACACTCCTGCGCGTGATTGCCACGCTTCAGCGGCCGGATGCGGGGACGGTCAGAATTGGCGGTGACGATGTGACGGTGGCACCGGAGCTGGTGCGTGGCCGTCTCGGCTATCTGCCGCAGGATTTCGGTTTCCCGGCAGCGCTCACACCAGCCGAGCTGCTTGCCCACTTCGCCGTGCTGCGTGGTATCGCGCCGGCGTCAGCGCGCCATGACGCAGTCGCGAACATGCTGCAGCGCGTGAATCTCGAGCGTGAGCGTGATCGCCCGGTGCGTTCACTTTCGGGGGGAATGAAGCAGCGGCTTGGTCTGGCTGCGGCGCTTCTCGGTGCACCGGACGTGCTGGTGGTTGACGAACCCACGGCGGCTCTCGATCCATCTGAACGCCACCGGATTCACGACCTGCTGCTGGAACTTGCCGATGAGCGTGCGATTCTATTCTCCACCCATCTCGTCGCTGATGTGGACGCGCTCTGCCACTCGGCGATCGTTCTGCATCGCGGCCGCGTGGTGCGCTCCGGTGCGCCGCAGGCATTGACCGCGACGCTGCGCGGTCGTCTCTTCCGTGCGCGCCTGATGCGGACTGACGCTCCTGCGGTACGTGACGACTGCCGTGTGATTCGGGAGTTTCTCGTACACGGTGCGGTCGAGATGCGCGTGATTGCCGACGTTGCGCCGGATGCGCGCTTCTCTCAGGCCGAGCCAACGCTGGACGACGTCTTCGCCGAGGCGACGGCTCCGTGAGCCAGCGGTGGCAGCGTATCGCGAGCGTGGCGCGGCTCGAGTGGCAGACGCAGCGTCGCGAGCCGCTGTCGATGTTGTACGCCCTGACGCTCGGCGCGCTGGCGATGGCATTCGCCGCCGCTGGTCCGGTAGAGTTGGTGCGCAGTCGTGGCGAGATTCCGCGCGATGCCGCGTGGTCGCTCACCCTCGCGGGGACGGCGTTGGCGGCATTCGGCCAGGTGATCACGACGATGGTCGCGGCGACGGTCGTGCTCCGCGATCGCGCCGACCGCGTGTACGAACTTCTCGTCGCCACGCCGCTCACGCAGCGCGAGTATCTGACCGGCAAGCTGATCGCGGCGCTGTCGGTGCTGATCGTGGTATACGCCGCGATCCCGCTCGGACTGGTCATTGGCGCAGCGCTCGGCGGCGGCAGCGTGGTGGCAGCGATTGGCGCCACGGTACCGGCGTATTTCCTGATCATCGTGCCTACGATGCTCGCGGTGGGTGCCGTGCAGTTTGCGGTTGGTGTGCTGAGTGGCCGACTGTGGGTCATCGTAGCGCAGGGCCTTCTGCTCATCTGGCTCTGGACGGCATGTATTGACGTGAGCGGTGGTGGAAGTCCGGTCGCGTTGGCCGCCTGGCTCGATCCGTTTGCAAGCGCGCCAGTCCTGCAGGCGACGCGCGCCTGGACTGACGCGCAGCGCGCGACGCTGCCGCTTCCGATGACGCGTGCGCTGATCGGCGGTCGCGTTGGCTGGCTGCTGGTGGGCGCAACGGTTGCCGCGTACGCGATCTGTCGCGGTCCTGCTGTGCGTCGAACTTCCGGACGCCAGACCGACGAAGCAGCGGTGAGCGTCAATCCGACTAGTGTACGAAGCCCACTGGCGCGTGGCGCACCGGTGTCAGTCGCGCACGGCCTGCTGGAGACGGCGCTCTACGTCACCCGCTGGATGATGCGCGACACTGGCTGGCGAGTGTTGGCGCTTCTGGGTGCAGTGAATGTGACGATTTACGCCGTGATCGACGCTCCGCAGGGTGCGGATCGTACCGCGCTCGCTGATGCGGCGTTGCTCGCGGTGCTCACGCACGCGAGACTTTTCCTCATTCTGGTGGCGACGATTTACGCCGGGGAGGTGGTCTGGCGTGAACGTGACGAGCGATCGGCGGCCTTCTTCGACACGCTTCCGCTGGCAGAGTGGGCGCAGTTCTGGGGGCGTGCTCTTGGGGTGATGCTGACCCAGGTGGTGCTGGTCGCTGCGCTCTCGAGTGCAGCGGCCCTCGGGGTCTTGCTTGCGACCGGGGGCTCTCTGGAGACGATGCGTTTTACCTTGACCGTCGCTCGGCAGGTACTGGCCCCGTTCGTGGTCTGGATGTTCCTCGCACTGGCGGTGCAGGTGTGGGTTCAGCAGAAGCTGGTGGCGCACCTGGTGACCATCGCGGTTTGGGTCTGCGGGGTGGTGTTCCTGGGGGCGGCGGCGGCCGATATTCAAACCGCATGGAGCCAGGACGCGCTGCTCCTCGCCGGGGGGGTGGCTGGTGTGGTGGCGGCCGTCGGCTGGCGCCGCGGCAGGACAGGATCGTGGCGTGGGTAGTGGAGATCGGGCTGGGGGTCTCGCAGGCTGGGTGCCGGAACTGCGGTTTGGCTGTGAGGGTGGCGCTGAAGAGAATTAGGTATGGAAGCGTGCCGATCTCGACTATTGCTCAACTTGATTTCGCTTTTTGTCACTGGCCAAAGGCTTGTTGGGTAAGCGATATTGGTGCGCGACGCGAGGAGCGTTTCCGAGTAAGTGCCTGTACGGCACTGATTTGGGCCCGTCCCTTGCAGTATTACGTAGTCACGGACCGGTAGCGCAATCGGCGCTATCGTGCGATCATTGCAGGATCGTGAATTACCCTTGCACTCAACACCCCCTCGGAGGTGGCATGACGCTATCTGTTCGCGTGCGCTCGGCGTGCTCGCTGTTTGCGCTTGCGGTCAGCGCAGCGCCGCTGTTTGCGCAGACGCCAAAGGCTGGTACGGTCGAAGTCAATGCTGGTGTCCGCGTCTCGGACGTCGGCATCAAGAACTATTCGTCCGTGACTTCGCCGACTGGTCTGCTCGGCCTGTACTTGCACCGAAACTTCGCCGTCGAGGCTGAGATCTCGTCAGCGAACGGTCGTGTAACAAACGTCCCGGTCGGGACGCGTACGACTTCCTCGTACACGCCGATTCATCTCCGCGGTGTTTTCTCGATTCCGGTTCAGGAGCAGGTCGAGCTCCTCCTCGGCGTTGGCGCAGTCCGCAATGAGCAGCGTTGGGGAGAGCCCAATCTGGCTCCCGTTGGCTCGAACCAGCTTCAGACTGTGAAGAAGTTCAACGAGTACAGCTGGGCCACGATGATCGGTGCCCGTCTCGGGCTGACCGATCATGTTGCGTTCCGCGCTGCGGTCACGGTTGACGGTTCGCAGTTCGACGCCGGCACAAATCGCCTCTTCGATGGCAAGCGCAGCACCAACATCGGCGGCAATTTCGGTGTCAGCTATCTGTTCAACACCAAGGCCAAGGATGCCGACGGCGACCTTGTTGCGGACAAGATGGACAAGTGCCCGAACACGCCTGCTGGTGTGAAGGTCGATGCGACAGGTTGCCCGCTGGACAGCGACCGCGATGGCGTTGCCGATTACATGGACAAGTGCGCGAACACCCCCGCTGGCGTGACGGTGGACAGCACCGGTTGCCCGGTCGATAGCGACAAGGATGGCGTCGCCGACTTCCAGGACAAGTGTCCGAACACTCCTGCTGGCGTGAAGGTCGATGCAACCGGTTGCCCGGTTGATAGCGACATGGACGGTGTGGCTGACTTCCGCGACAAGTGCGCGAATACCCCGCGTGGTGACAAGGTCAATGCGGATGGCTGCTCGCTCCCGAAGGACGACGATGGCGACGGCGTCATGAATGACGCTGACAAGTGCCCAGGCACGCCGGCCGGTACCAGGGTCGATATGACTGGTTGCCCGCTGCCGCCGCCCGCTGCAGTGCGCGATCGAATGGTCCTCGAAGGTGTGAACTTCAACACCAACTCCGCTGCCCTCGGCGCCACTGCTCGCAAGTTGCTCCTCGCGCTGGCTCAGCAGCTGAAGGACAATCCGGATGTTCGTGTGGAGATCGGTGGCCATACCGACAGCACCGGCTCGTTGAGGTTGAACACCCGCTTGTCGGCCCGTCGTGCGGCATCGGTGAGAACGTTCCTGATCACGCGTGGCCGTATCGCTGCCTCGCGCTTGACGTCGAAGGGCTACGGCCCGTCGGAGCCACGCGCAGACAACGGAACGAAGGACGGTCGCCTGAAGAACCGTCGCGTCGAGACGAAGCCGATCCAGTAATTGGCCCGGTTGGTTGAAATGAAGAGGGCGCTTCCGCAAGGGAGCGCCCTCTTCATTTCCCCGTCTCTATTCCTTCCCGCGCCGTTTGGCGGCGAGTCGCCGTCGCGCGGAGTCGGCGATCGCGAGCACGGCTGGGTGTCGGAGCTTCCGCTCGGCGCTCAGTGCATAGAAGCGCTCCCGCACGCCGCGGAGACGCCCCACGACCTGTACATCAAAGGTGCGTTGCACTTCGGCCTCAACCACGCTCGGAGCGCAGAAGGCGCCAACGCCGTCGTGCCCGAGAAGTTGCAGCATCGCCATGTCATCGACCTCGGCGATGATGTCTGGGGTGATCCCGCTATCGGCGCACCACTGCGTGACGTGGCGTCGCAGCAACGACCCTTCGCCGGGGAGCAGCATGGGTGCACCGTCGAGCGAACGTGGAAACTCCGGCGTCAGCTTCTCTGCAAGTGCCGAGGCTGCAAATACGGTAATGCCGCTATCACCAAGCAGGTGTGAGTAGGCGCGAACACGGGTGCCGCTCGGCATCGGCGCATCCGCGATCACCAGGTCGAGTGCGTCGGACGCCAGATCGTGGATCAGGCGATCAGTCTTGTCGCTCCGGATAGTCACACGCCAGAGCGGGCCGAGTGAGAAGACCGGCTCGATGAGGCGCCACGCGGTAAGCTTCGGCAGTGAATCGGCAACGCCGATGCTGAAGCGCAGCGGCCGTCCCTCAGTCCGCGTGCGGGTGGCGGTCAGCAGTTCGTGCCCAAGGGTGAAGATCTCGTCCGCATATCTGAGCACGACGTGTCCCTGCTCGGTCAGTGTCCGATTGCGGCCTCGGCGCACGAAAAGCGGCGTACCAAGAGCCGCCTCGAGGGCCTGCAGCTGTTCGGTGATGGTCGGCTGCGAGACACCAAGGAGAGAGACGGCCGCAGCGATGCTCCCTTCGTGTGCTACCGTCCAGAAGTAGCGGAGGTGCTGGTAATTGAGGGCGTTGAGGTCCGGAGACAGTATGGGTCGCGTCATGAGTGAAACATCGGTTATCCCGATGTATTTGCCAATAGCATCGGCCAGCGAGATCTTCGGAGTCGTGAACCGTCCCCTCTTCGCCGGAGCCGCCATGTGCACTGACCCGATCACCACGCCCGCTGCCATCACCCGTCGCCGCTTTCTCGCCAGCAGCACCGCCACCGTCGCCGGTGTCGCGGCGCTGTCCGGCCTACCCCACGCGTTATACGGCGCGGAGCTGAACGCTGCGGAGCTGAACGCTGCGGATCGCGCCGCGATCTTCGCGCCCGCACCCACCACGCCGGCCGAGGCGCTCGCTGCCCTGGTCGAAGGCAATCGCCGTTTCGTCGACAACAAGACGATCGCTCCCCACCGCGACTTCGCCCGCTTGCGCGAGATCGCACCGAAACAGGCACCGTTCGCCGCCTTTCTCGGTTGTGCCGATTCACGCGTACCGATCGAGATTGTGTTCGACCAGGGATTCGGTGACGTGTTCGTCTCGCGCATCGCCGGGAACATCGCGGTGGCCGAACAGATCGCGTCGCTCGAGTTTGGAACGGCTGTCCTTGGTGCCAAGGTGCTCTACGTGCTCGGACAC
>Ga0105049_10006677_pt1 | contig 13417 bp, 9 predicted proteins | sample MAT06_FD_78087 | JGI IMG/M metagenome (GOLD analysis project Ga0105049, IMG submission 78087) | Freshwater microbial communities from Lake Fryxell liftoff mats and glacier meltwater in Antarctica - MAT-06 | ecosystem: Environmental > Aquatic > Freshwater > Ice > Liftoff microbial mat | place...
AATTTCATTGGGACTAATTACAGCCCCCAGCCTACCTTCGCCCAATAGATATGCTGCCATGGCCACCAAACAAATTCAGATCGTCAAATACAAGGGTGCTTCTCACTGGGAAGCGTCTGACTTACTCGCCGTGGAAGAACCCCTGGAAATACGGCTGGAATACGGCCCCTTAGTGAAGCGCAAAAGTCAAAATATTTCCATCACCATGCGCACCCCTGGTGCAGATGAAGACCTGGCCATCGGTTTTTTGTTTACTGAAGGCATTGTACGACAGGCTGCTGACCTTTTTTCTGTTCGAGTTTGGGGAGAAAATATGGTGATGGTTTCCTTGCAGCCGGATTTTGATTTTGACTTCAAAAAATTGGAACGGCATTTTTACACCAGTTCCAGCTGCGGGGTATGCGGGAAGGCTTCTTTAGATGCCCTTAAAACGGTTGCCACCCATTCCCTCTCCTGTCAAAAAAATGACTGGGACATCAGTCCCGAGCTTATTTATGCATTGCCAGATACCCTTCGAAAAGCACAGGAAACCTTTGATTCTACAGGAGGATTACACGCCTGCGCTATTTTTGACCAGCAGGGAAATATGCTAGGTTTGCGCGAAGATGTAGGCCGACACAATGCTTTGGATAAGCTTATTGGGCATTATTTGCAACAGAACCTGATTCCGCTTGATGATCATATTTTGGTGCTGAGTGGTCGTGCAAGTTTCGAGTTGGTGCAAAAAGCTGCCATGGCAGGTATTCGATTTATTTGTGCCGTTGGAGCACCCTCTAGTTTAGCCGTAGAAACTGCCGCATCCTTTGGCATCACCCTCCTTGGTTTTTTACGGGAGGGGCGATTTAATAAATACACTTAGTCTACAACGCATGAAAATCCGCATCAAAGGAAATTCCCTCCGCTATCGCCTCTCCCAATCAGAGGTACAGTCCCTCGCCGAAGGTGGAAATCTTGCAGAAAGCACCAGTTTTGGCCCAGAGGATGGCCAAACGTTTGTCTACGCGCTAGAACCCAAGGAGGGTATTGAGCACTTGCAGGCAAGTTTTGCCAATGGAAAAATCACCTTGTACTTACCAGCAGAGGCTGCCAAAATCTGGCATTCGGAGGCACGCATTGGATTTGAAAGCGAGCAGGAAGTTGGCCCGGGGGTTTTCCTGAAAATATTGCTGGAAAAAGATTTCGCTTGCTTGGACGATACCCATGAAGATCAGGCAGATAAATATCCGAATCCTAATGCGGCGTGTCAGCCCGTCTGACGCGATATTTATTTCAACTAAAAAGCTGCCTCCCGATGATACTTTATTGTCCGGGTGATTTGAAGACAAATATGCGAACTGTGCTGCAACGGAATCTCCGCCCTCAATATGATCCAATTGATCGGTCGGCAACACAATACAAGGGAAATCGCTCACATGCTTTTCATTGCTGAAAAAACGGTGGAAAATCATCGCGCTAACATCATGAAAAAACTGGCTTTACCGGCAGAGAAAAATGCGCTGTTGGTTTGGGCGGTGAAGAATTTGCCCAGTAGATTAGGTTCACGGATTGGACGACTGGTAGCATCCCGAACGTTCGGGATGCTACCAGTCGCGCTACCCCAAAAAAAGCCGCCCCGATTGTTCAGGGCGGCTTTTTGAAAATCTACGATGTCTGGTAAATGGGCCGCCAATCACTCCTGCACCACCAACCGCTTCTGCACCCTCAAATCCCCAGATTGAAAATCAAGCAAATACATTCCAGGCGCAAAACCCCCAAGGCGCAGCGGGAGCGTATTATCGCCTTCCATACCCAGGACTTCCTGGCTTAAAACCATCCGGCCTTGCAGATCGAATATCCGAAGCATTACTGCCTGCACTGTGGACAATTCAAACGCGATGAATACATCGCCAGAGGTCGGGTTCGGGTACACATTAAACGTAAATCCATCCAATGCTAACCCTCGACTTGGGTCAGCAATACCCGGAGGCTGTTGAAGACCACTGAAGGGCTCTACCGTAACCACCGAAACACAGGTGGATGGATTGCCACTAAAGTCTTTCACGGTAATCGTCAGGTTGTTGTCGCCGAGATTAGCGGTGGTGTACACCTTAGCCACAGGGCTATAGGAGTATACCGAGCAGTTGTCGTAGCTATCATCTGCAAGGTCGGAGCCGTAAACAACAGCCTTGCCCGTAGCACTGAGTTTTACCGTTACGTCCTTACAAACAGCAGTTGGTGCAATGGCATCCTTGACCGTCACATAAGCAAGGCAGGAGGAGGCGTTTCCATTCACGTCCGTCAGGCTTAATAGCACTGGATTGAGCCCAGTGATCTCCCCGCAATTGTAAAGGGTCTTGTTAATACTGATCGTATTGATGCCACAAGCGTCACTGCTGCCATTGTTTACTTGTGCTACGGTGAGCGAAGCCTGTCCTATTTCATTGAGGAAAATCGTCGGGTTTTTGCAGCGGGCCGTTGGAGCTGTTACGTCTTTCACGGTTAGCTTGGCCATACAAGTAGCGGTATTTCCACCTGCATCGGTAGCTTGAAGGGTCACCATATTCAGGCCAATATTTGAACAGGTAAACGTCTTGGGCGTGAGCGACAATGTAAAGCTGCAATTGTCTGAACTGCCGTTATTTACTGCCGAGGCTGCAACGGTTACTGTACCTGTGATGCCCAAATTGGCTGTAATATTTTTACAAAGGGCAACTGGAAGCGTAACATCTTTTACCGTAACTGTAGCAGTACAAGTAGAGGTGTTGCCGTTGCCATCGTTAGCCGTAAGCGTTACCAGATTTGGCCCGATATTGCTGCAAGTGAAGGTACTGGCAGCCACCGATTGCAGGCTCACCACGCCGCAGTTGTCGGAGCCAGATTGGTACACGTCTGAGGGGACAATGCTCACATTCCCTGCCGTGCTCAGATTGGCGGTGTAGGGTTTGCAGACAATAGTCGGCGGCGTCACGTCATTGACCGTTACCGTAAAGGAACAGGTTTTAGTATTGGTATTCACATCTGTTGCGCGCCAGACATTGGTCGTCGTTCCAACCGTGAAAGTCCCCCCAGAAGCCAGGCCACTTTGCAAGGTCACAGATTGAATTCCACAGTTGTCAGCCGCCGTCGGGGTAGCGTAAGTTACTACCGCACTACAGGCGCTTGCCGGGCTGTTGTTCACGTTGATGTTGGCCGGACAGGTGATCGTTGGCAGGGTCACATCTGTTACGGTTACCGTAAAGGAGCAGGTCGTGGTGTTGGTATTCACATCTGTAGCGCGCCATACATTCGTCGTCGTTCCAACTGTGAAGGTGGCCCCAGAAGCCTGGCCGCTTTGTAAGGTCACGGACAGGATTCCACAGTTGTCAGCCGCCGTTGGGGTAGCATAAGTCACCACAGTACTACAGGCACTTGACGGGCTATTATTGACATTGATATTGGCCGGACAGGTGATGGACGGCAGGGTTACGTCTGTGACTGTTATTGTAAAGGAGCAGGTACTGGTATTGGTATTTACATCTGTTGCCCGCCAAACATTGATCGTTGTTCCAACCGGATAGCTCGCACCTGAAACCAGGCCGCTTTGTTGGATGACGGACTGAACACCGCAGTTATCCGTTGCCGTTGGCGTAGTGTAGGTCATTACAGCGCTACAGACGCTAGCCGGACTGTTGTTGACGTTGATGTTGACCGGACAAGTGATCGTTGGGTTGATGATGTCGATATAATCCAGGGTATAGGAGCTGGTTGCACTGCAAATATTGGCATCGGTGACCGTAACGGTGTAGGTGTTTTCTATTACGTTCAGCAGATCTTGAGGGTCGATATCCGGGTTGTTTGGCCCGTTATTGCTCCAATCGTAAGTGTAGCCTGCTACCCCACCAGACACGCTGAGATCAATAGCGCCATTGGCAACAAAGCAGTTGGTTGGCTGCGTTAAAAGGGCGCTCAAGGAAAGAGCCGTGGGTTGGGTTATTCCTACAGCGGTTGTTTTGGTACAGGCGTTTGCGTCGGTAACAGTTACCGTGTAGGTGTTTGCTGCCAAACCGGAAACATCCTGGGTCGTGGCGCCGCCGGTCCAGGCATAGGTGTATGGTGCAACGCCGCCTGATACCGTCAGGTCAATCGAGCCGGTAGCGCTGCCATTGCACAGCACGTTGACTTGAGTAGTACTCAGGACAAGGGCAGTCGGCTCGGTAATGGTAGCAGAAAGAGATTTAGTGCAATTGTTGGCATCCGTAAGGGTCACGGTGTAGGTGCCAATCACGAGGCCAGAGCGATCCTGCGTCGTGACGCCGCCCGTCCAGAAATAGGTGTAAGGCGAAGAACCGCCCGATACCGTAAGGTCAATCGAGCCTGTGGCGCTGCCATTGCAAAGTACATTGATATGTGTCTCGGTTAATACAAGCGGTGAGGTCTCTGTAATGGAAACGGAAAGTGTTTTCGTACAGGCATTTGCGTCTGTAACGGTCACGGTGTAGGTGCCGAAACCCAGGCCTGAGCGGTCTTGAGTGGTGGAGCCACCCATCCAAAAATAAGTATATGGAGAAACGCCGCCCGATACCGTCAGGTCAATAGAACCCGTCAAAGCGCCGTTGCAAAGCACGTTCACATGGGTCTCTGTTAACACGATGGTTCCGGGTTCGGTAATAGCAGTCGAAAGGGTTTTGGTGCAAGCATTTGCATCCGTCACGGTCACCGTGTAAATGCCCGCAGTAAGGCCCATGCGATCTTGGGTTGTTGCACCGCCCGTCCAGGAATACGTGTAAGCACCCGTACCGCCCGAAACGGTCAGGTCAATCGAGCCTGTGGAGCTCCCATTACATAATACATTCACCTGTGTGGTGCTCAGGACAATTACAGTCGGCTGCGTGATGGCTACAGAAAGGGATTTGGTGCAAGCGTTTGCGTCCGTCACGGTCACCGTGTAAGTGCCAGCGGCGAGGCCCAAACGGTCTTGCGTGGTCGTACCGCCTGTCCAGGAATAGGTGTAGGGCGAAACGCCTCCGCTCACCGTCAGGTCTATTGAGCCGGTCGAGCTGCCGTTGCACAATACATTGACGTGGGTCTCTGTCAAAACGACCGCCGTAGTTTCTGTAATACTTGCCGAAAGGGTTTTTATGCAGCCGTTTCCATCGGTTACCGTCACCGTATAGGTACCTGTAGCCAAGCCTGAGCGATCCTGTGTGGTGGCACCGCCGGTCCAGGAATACGTGTAAGCTCCCGTGCCGCCGGAGACCGTCAAGTCAATCGAACCGGTAGCAGCACCATTGCAAAGCACATCGGCATGTGTTTCTGTCAAGACAAGGGTGGAGGCCTCTGTGATCGTGGTAGAAAGGCTTTTCGTGCACGCATTGGCATCAGTCACGGTCACCGTGTAGGTACCTGCGGTGAGGCCCGAACGATCCTGTGTTGTTGTACCGCCCGTCCAGGAATACGTGTAAGCCCCCGTGCCGCCGGAGACCGTCAAGTCAATAGAACCTGTCGAAGCGCCGTTGCAAAGCACGTTCACATGGGTTTCCGTCAACAGGATCGTTGCTGGCTCCGAAATTGAAATAGAAAGCGACTTGGTGCAGGCGTTAGCGTCCGTCACGGTCACCGTAAAGGTTCCCGTAGCGAGGCCCGAACGATCTTGCGTGGTGGCGCCGCCGGTCCAGGCATAAGTGTAAGCCCCCGTGCCACCCGAAACCGTCAGGTCAATAGAACCCGTCGAACCACCGTTGCAAAACACATTGACATGCGTTTCTGTCAAGGTGATAACCGTAGGCTGCCCGATGGTAATTGAAAGCGTTTTTGTACAAGTATTTGCGTCGGTAACCGTCACGGTATACGTGCCAGAAACAAGGCTTGAGCGATCCTGTGTGGTTGCGCCACCAGTCCAGGAATACGTGTAAGCACCCGTGCCGCCCGAGACTGTCAGGTCAATCGAGCCCGTCGAAGCACCGTTGCAAAGCAAGTCCACGTGGGTTTCCGTCAACACAATGCCCGTAGCAGGTTCAGTCAGGGTTACAGAAAGGGATTGGGTACAGGCATTTGCATCCGTCACCGTCACGGTGTAGGCGCCTGCGGTGAGGCCCGAGCGATCCTGTGTGGTCGCGCCGCCTGTCCAGGAATACGTGTAAGCCCCCGTGCCGCCCGAGACCGTCAAATCAATAGAACCCGTTGAAGCGCCGTTGCAAAGCACGTTCACATGGGTTTGTGTCAGCAGGATCGTTGCTGGCTCCGAAATTGAAATAGAAAGGGACTTGGTGCAGGCGTTTGCGTCCGTCACGGTCACCGTAAAGGTTCCCGTAGCGAGGCCCGAACGATCCTGCGTGGTGGCGCCGCCGGTCCAGGCATAGGTGTAAGCCCCCGTGCCACCCGAAACTGTCAGGTCAATAGAACCCGTCGAACCGCCGTTGCAAAGCACATTGACATGCGTTTCTGTCAAGGTGATAACCGTTGGCTGCCCGATGGCAATTGAAAGCGTTTTTGTACAAGCATTTGCGTCGGTAACCGTCACGGTATACGTGCCAAAAGCCAGACTTGAGCGATCCTGTGTGGTTGCGCCACCAGTCCAGGAATACGTGTAAGCACCCGTGCCGCCCGAAACTGTCAGATCAATCGAGCCCGTCGAAGCACCGTTGCAAAGCAAGTCCACGTGGGTTTCCGTCAACACAATGGCTGAAGGTTGAGTAATGGAGATCACCAATGTCTTTGTGCAGGTGTTTGCATCTGTGACCGTCACCGTATAGGTGCCAAAAGCCAGGCCTGAGCGATCTTGAGTCGTCGCGCCGCCTGTCCATGCATAAGTGTAAGCACCTGTACCGCCGGAGACAGTCAAATCAATAGAACCCGTTGAGGCACCATTACACAACAGATTCACGTGTGTCTCCGTCAGCGAAAGCACCGTGGGTTGCGAAATCATAACGGAAGCCGTTCCTGTTGCCATGTTAGCATCAGATACGGTAACCGTATAGGTTCCAGGAGCAAGGTTCGTGCGGTTCTGTGTGGTCACACTACCATCTGACCAGGCGTAAGTAAAAGGGGCTGTTCCATTCGTTACCGTGGTCGTGATAGTGCCGTTGGCCTGACCGTTACAAGTTACATTTGTTGCGGTAAGGCTTGGCTCAGGTGCTGGGCAGAAAGGATTGCTACCGGGTACGCTCACATTGTCAATGGTCATACTTTCTGCATTTGCATTGAAATTTCCGCATATCTGAATTTGAATCGTGCTACCCGAAAGCCCGGTTTTTGTTACGGTTAATGAGCCGTTTTGATCTAACCCAGCCGCGTATTGAATCGTGCCTGCTCCACCGCCCGCTACATTGGGTACCGTTACGTAGCCGCCTCCGTCAATGCTATATTTAACATTGATGTATTCATCTGCCTGAACGTCAAAGCCTGTCCAGGAAAGATCAACCGAAAACATCGTGCCGCTGGTAAAATCAACCAGTGGGCTTTCCCAGCAGATTTCCTGGTCAAAATCTTCCCCAACCAAAACCCCGCCACTGGTACGGAAAAAGTCGGCGTTGTCCCGGCCAAAAGCAGCGGGTGGTTGTGGTGACCAGCCACTCATCGTCCAGGCCACCGCAGAAAAGTCATCTACAAAATTGGCCAAATACCCTTTGTTCGGCGTATTAAATTGTTCAAGATACGCCCCGGAAGCCTGCACATTTATGGTTGCACTCTTGGTTGCGGTACAGCCGCTGGCATCAGTTACGGTGACCGTATAGGTTCCTGTACCTATTCCGGTTCGATCCTGGGTGGTCGCGCCTCCTGTCCAGGAATAAGTATAGCCAGGTACTCCGCCACTTACAATGAGGTCAATTTCTCCGTCTGCATTGGACGGGCAACTTGCATCCAGTACCGTTGTGGTAAGCGATAAGGCAGGCGCAGCAGTTATAGTAGTACTAATCGTAGCGGTACAAGAGGCTCCATCGGTCACGGTCACGGTATAAGTCCCTGTAGGCCTGGTGCTTAGATCCTGAGTGGTTTGGCCGCTCGACCAGGCGTAGGTATAGGGGGGAGTGCCTGCACTCACTGTCAGGTCGATAGCCCCGCTGTTAGGATTGGAGCAGCCCACTTGTGTAATTGTGGTGCTCAGCACAGGCGCGGCGCAACCCACCGTTACGCCTATCTGCGGGACACTTACGTTGTCAATGGTCACAATTTCAGCATTGGCATTGGTGAACACGCAGACCCTGATCTGCAGGGTGCTACCCCCTGCGATGCCCATTTGGTTGATGTGCACATTGTCGCTAAAGGGCGCGCCTGGCGCGCCAAATGGGTAGGCTACTGTGGCACAAGCATTACCTCCCTTTACATTGGGTATCAATGTGAAAGCGCCTCCGTTCACGCTGTAAAGCACTTTGATATAGTCTCCTAAACATCCCCCTGCGAGTACGTCCACATCAAAGCCGACCCAGGTAAGGTCCATCTCTATGCTCACGGGGTTAGCAGCGGTGGTATTGATGATTGGGCTTTCCCAGCAGATTTCCTCGTCCAGATCTACGGATTCCAAAACTCCTCCAGCAGTTGTGTTAAAATAATCATTAGGATCCCGAAGATCGGTTACTGGATCAGGAGGATTAATTCGGCAACTACCTGTTGGATTCCAAGAAGTTAAGGACCAATTCACAGCATTAAGGTCGTCAACACAATTGGTTTTGTAGCCTTTGCCAGCCACAGAAAATGTTTCAGAATATTGAGCTTGTGCCACAAAAGCAAGGCACAAAAGCGGCATAAATAGAAGATTGCGCATCATTCAATGTAAGTAATGTGATTAATGTTGCAAAATTGGCCTCCCCTGGCCTCCGCCTGCAAGGGTGTAAATGCGTGTTTTGCAAAACCCGTATTTATACCTATACGGCTACAATAGTTTTCACCAATTAAACTTGAACAAGTCATGGCGAAGGGCGTAGATAACCAAGCCAGCGGTATTGCGCGCACCGGTTTTTTCGAGGAGATTGTTGCGGTGGCCATCTACGGTGCGAACACTCAGAAATAATTTTTCGGCAATTTCCTGGGTAGTGTGTTCCTGGCAGATAAGTTCAAGAATTTCCTTTTCGCGTCCGGTAATTGGGCTATTCGGGTTATAAGATTTTTCATACCTGTGCCCCATGCCTGAATGAATAGCTCGAAGCATGGATTCATTGAAATAGAACCCTTTTTCGTACACGGATTCCACTGCGTGTACCACTTCAGTTAGTTCAGAGTTTTTAACCAGATAACCATTTACGCCTTCTCCCACCATGTGCACAATATGTCGCTCTTCGCTATGCACGGAGAGGATAATAATTTTCATCGTTGGGAAAAGCTTTTTGAGCTGACGGGTTGTATCCAGCCCATTCATCTCAGGCATCGTAAGGTCTAGCAGTACGACCTCCGGAGTAGGTGCTATCAGGTATAATTTTTCGAGGAGCTCTTTGCCATTGGCGGCTTCTACATTGACCTTAATGCGGTCAAAACCGTTCAGCAGCGACACAAGACACTCTCGAAAAAGTGTTTGGTCTTCTGCAATGGCCACATGAATAGTGTCTTCGCGCATAGGAGATTAACCAAGGTAGGGTACTTTGACAATTGTTTTCAAACCATTGCCTGGCTGGGTATGCCATTCTACTATTGCGTTCAGATAATTAGCGCGTGCTTCAATATTTTTCAGACCCAGGCCTCTTAGCGATTGCAAAATGGCTGGGTCAAAACCTTTACCGTTGTCTGAATACTCAAAGTAGATCTCCCCTTCCAAGCGGCTCAAATGTAAACGGATTCTGGTAGCTCCTGCGTGTCGCATGGAATTATTTAACAATTCTTGTGCGATACGATAAAGGCCAAGTTCAGCTTGGCCGTTCAAACGAGGGAAAGTAGCATCGAAATCAAAATCAATGCCTAATAGTGGACTAGAATTTTTCTGACAAAGGCTCAAGAGCGCATCCGCAAGGCCAAACATTTCGAGGCCAGGCGGGGTCATGGAATGAGAAATTCGCCGTACGGAATCAATGCCCGAGTCGATAATTTCCCGGCTTTCTGCCACAAGCTGCTTGAGGTTAGCTCCTTTGTCTAATTGGTTGACTTTCAATTTCAAAGTAGAGAAAATTCCCCCTAATTCATCATGTAAATCCGTGGCAATTCGATGTCGTTCCGACTCGATTTGTTCAATGTTGCTATGGAGCAATTCTTCGCGATGCGCAATTTCTAATTCCCTGACATGGAGTTCTTGGCCCAGCATTTTTTTTTGGTAAAAAAAGAAAAAAATCACCACCGCCCCTGCCAATAACGCCAGGGTGAGCATGCCAACAAAAAGAAAAAGAAAAACATCTACCTGGCCTTCCATAAACCGATACTGATGAAAAAATAGACCAAAATACTAAAGAATGCATGGAAAGCCCAAATGTATAAATTAAGCGCGCGGTTGATCCCTAAAATATAATTGCTAAATGCAAAAAGCAGCACATTGCCCGAAAAGTACAGTAGAAACCCGGTGTTCACCCAGAACACTGGGTCTTTCTGTAGCTGCTTGATTTTCATTTCCGTTAGTGTTTTGTAGCACCAAACCAAACAAAATAGGATGACCAAAATACCTTCCAGGCTTCGAGCATAGGTATTAAAAGTCTTGGGATCTTGTAAAAACCAGGAATTAAGCCCCGACAAGAGCGCAAATCCTACTCCAATCCAAACAAACACTGCTCTTTTTAGAAACCCTTGAAGCACGGTACTATAAAACCAAACAATGCAAGTAAATTCAAGTGGCGTGTATAAATGCAAGAGCCAGAGGTTGTTTTGCTTTTGCCCGTTTAGGTAAGATGAAGTTATCTGTATAAAGCCGCTTAAAAAGACATAAGCGGCTATGGCCCGCATGGCGATGCTTAATTGGCGGTACCTAAAAAGGGCTAGCACCACCGGGAATGCGATGAAAAATGAAGCTATAGCTATAATTAATCTGGGCCAGGGCATTGTATTTAGTATCGTTATAGCCCAGTAAGCAATGGACTATATGGGGCGCAGGTAGGCGGGCAAGGATCGCAGAAATCATAGGTGCCACTTATTACCTGATTATCTACAGTAGGGTTTATGATGTCTTGTCCGGCAGCATTTACAGCCACAAGCGCGAGTTTTTCCACCCCGTTATCCAGGCCAAAATAAAGGCGAATGGACGTTGCGCCCACTTCCTTCAACATATCATTGACCTCAGACAAGTTGATTTTGAAGGCTTTGATGGAGTTAGTATTTGCATCGCGCCAAGCAGTAGTCCAATTAACAGCTTTTTGAAGTGGAATGAGATAAGGACTTTGAGCCATAGATTGAGGATTTGAAGTTTAAGAAAATTGTTGTTCGCTTCAAATGTAGGGACATGAAAGGGGCGCATATAAAAGGTTCGTATGATTTTTTTTAAAAACAGGTATTTCTACGGGTATTGGTAAGCAGGAATACGGGTTTGGAAAAACGCGCATTTATACGCTTGTACACGGAGTGTGTATGCAACCACCTTTGCACCATAAAAAATAATTATGGTAGGAAGAATTCGAAGGGTAGCTCGATGTAATATCGATCCCCTTCATTTTTCTTCAAATCGGAATTTATAGCGTTTGTACTTAGCGCATAACACCTAAAAAACAAGCTATTCACGAACTTTTCACCATTTTAAACAATCCTTGATATTATGGAGGGTACAATGGCTACCATTATGATTTTCGCAGGAATCTTTGCTCCGTCAAGTTGGATGCTCTGTGCAGGGCAACTCCTCCCAATCTGTCAGTAAGATGCGCTCTTTTCCCTCATCGGCACCACCTATGGCGGCGATGGGCGAAACAATTTTGCCTTACCTGACCTGCGTTCGCGCATCCCCGTACGCACAGGAAGTGGTGGAGCGAGTATGACGCTTAACCCACAAGGCGGATCTCAGCCGCTAGAAATCCTTCAGCCTTATGTAGCGATCAATTATGTGATTTGTGTAGAGGGCATCTACCCTTCACGGAGTTAGAGCATATTGTTTTTCTTTCAAAAACTCTCATTTTTAAAAATTCAAGATCAATATGGACGGTGTATTAGCAACCATCATGATGTTTGCCGGCAACTTCGCTCCCAAAAACTGGGCGTTTTGTGCAGGCTAAACTATACCAATCTCTCAGAATACGGCGCTCTTTTCCCTAATTAGAACTTACTACGGTGGTAACGGGATGAGCAATTTTGTGCTGCCCGATTTGCAGGGGCGAGTAGCGCTATGTGTAGGACAAAGTCCCGGACTATCAAACTATGTATTGGGACAAGCTAGCGGCTACGAAAGCGCTAGTATGCTAGCTTAGCAAATGCCATCACATGGCCACGGGGGCGGTTCAGTTACCATCCAACTGAGCACCACCGCTCCAAATACAGAACAGCCCAACGGCAATATTTTGGCTTCTCCAACAGCGGATCAGTTATGCGAACCTTGGTACCGCGCCTGCGGTGAATTATGGCGGTTTCAGCGCGGAGATAGCCCCAGATGGCGGCAACCAGCCATTTTCAATTCAGCAGCCCTTTCTTGGCATGAACTATGTGATTTGCACTGCCGGAGTTTACCCTACTCGCTCCTAGTTCGTAGGCAAATCTAATTCTTTTAACAAAAAAAATTATCGTTATGGAAAGTACAATGGCAACCATTATGCTGTTTGCATCATATTTTGCCCCAAAAAATTGGGCGTTCTGCAATGGGCAACTTTTGGCAATAAGTCAAAACTCAGCCATTTTTTCCTTGCTTGGCACAACCTAATGGAGGCGACGGACGATCCACTTTCGGGCTTCCAAATTTTCAAGGCCGTACCGGTATTGGTGCGGGAAATGGCGCTGGACTTAGCCCGGTAGTGCTAAGCGAAATGTTCGGATCTCAGAATATTACACTGCTGAACGCCAATTTAGCAAGCCATACACACGTGGCTACAGCAACGTTGGCTGCAACCACAGGTTTGCCGGACCAAGCACCCCTTACCCGAATATGACGATCGAACTGGAAGATATGTCGGGTTTGATAGGGCTGCCCAATACAGAAATCGTGGTGTTGATTTTTCATAAATTGACCCATATTCGAGCAGTAACAGCCCTAAAAAATGTGCGCTCGCTTTGTATACAACAATCAGGTCGATTCGCTGGAAGGGATCGAAGCATTGACTGATTTAAAGGAATTATACTGCAACGTAAATCAAATTCAATCGCTGAAACCCCTGGAAGGGCTCACCAATTTGCATACCCTGTATTGCAACTACAACTTAATCAGCAACTTGGATGGCATTGGCGAACAACACGCCGATACGCTTGAAAACTTTTACTGTAATCCGAATCTGAAAGACTCCGTAGCCATGCGCTTTGAGCGGGAGATCGGTATCCGTTGCAAAAAAGCGTAAATTTGATTGACGAATGCCGATTAAATGATTGTTGATTTTTGATGTTTTCATAATGCCTGGTATTCCAGCCGTACACTTCTTTTTTG
>Ga0105049_10006681_pt1 | contig 13413 bp, 4 predicted proteins | sample MAT06_FD_78087 | JGI IMG/M metagenome (GOLD analysis project Ga0105049, IMG submission 78087) | Freshwater microbial communities from Lake Fryxell liftoff mats and glacier meltwater in Antarctica - MAT-06 | ecosystem: Environmental > Aquatic > Freshwater > Ice > Liftoff microbial mat | place...
AGCGAAACCGGCCAACTCCTGACTATTGGCAACTCCTGTCAGTATCCGAATCCGACGATTACGGCTGATTTAAGCGGTCCATTCTGTCTGTTTTCTGACCCGGTTCCTTTGACTGGGACACCTGGCGATGCAAATATCCTGAGTCAGGGATTCACCGTTAACGGTATTCCCGCGACTACGTTTGATCCATCGCAGGGCGTGGGGCAGTACATAATCGTTTACTCGGTAGACGGTGGTGTACCCAAGGCCTTTGGCCCTAACGATCCTGGCTGTGTCCAGACCATCACGGTATTTGTAAATGTACTAGTGACGCCTACAAGTCTTACTTGCAATGACCTGGTTTACATCTCGCTCGATGATGAAACCTGCGCCTTGAATATTCTGCCGGATATGATCCTGGAAGGCACCTACAATTGCTTTGACGATTATTTCGTAGAGCTGGACAAGACCCTGCCTTTTGGCAACGGCCCTTGGGTTCCAGGTTTTATCAATGCAACGGACATCGGAAAAACCTACCAGGTGCGTATAACACACCTGGTAAGCGGCAACAAATGCTGGGGCAATATCAAAATTGAAGACAAGCTTGCGCCAGCATTGACTTGCGAAAACTTCTCAGTTCCCTGCAACACCCCAGATCTTAGCCCGAATTACCTATTCAATACGCTGGAAATTCTTGCAGCCTTGCCCACCGTGACGGACTGTCAAAATTTCACGCTGACCCACATTGATGTAGAAAATCCGCAAAACTGCTCGTCGGCTTTTACCAATATCATCTTCCGTTTTTGGACGGCTCAAGACGCAAGCGGAAACACCTCAACCTGTCTCCAAACCATAGGCTTAATCCGCCCAATGTTGACCGATGTGTTTCCGCCAACAGACTACGACGGCATTGATGCACCTGGCTTTAACTGCACCGCAGCTTACCCTACGCCTAGTTGGATTGAAAGCCAAGGATTACAAGGATATCCTTACGTTTTCGGCCAACCTATCGGCTGTACAATCAGGTGGGAATTCCACGATTTTAAAATTTTAGTTTGTGACGGCACCTATAAGATTCGCCGGGAATGGACTATTGTCGACGAGTGCCTTGGCGATGGCATTATTTACAATCAGATCATAAAAGTCGAAGATAAGCAAGGCCCAGAGATGGTTTGTCCAGCCAATATGACCGTTTCTGTTGATCCGTTCCAATGCTGTGGCACCATTGACTTACCCGATCTGGTTATTAAAGATGAATGCTCTCGGATAAACAAAATCAGCGGAATGGTAACCACGTTTGACGCCGAAACAAACGCGCAAACCGGGATGTATATCATAGGCGGTACGCTTCAGGATTTCCCTGGAAACAACTGGTGGGATCGCGATACCCTGGCGGCATTCGGGACTACACCTTGTCTGCCAATTGGCAATCAGGTTGTGACCTATGTAGCCCAGGATGATTGCGGCAAGAAGACGACTTGTACGTTCCAACTGGTGATCCGTGATCTTGTTCCTCCCGTGGCTTCTTGCGATCAGACTACTACAGTTGCCGTTGGCTTAGATGACCCATTTGATTGTTACGGCCCTGAAGGCCTGAACGGAATGCCAAGTGCATTAGACGCCTGTAGTTTTGGCGGAGTAACTTGGGTGAAGGCATCCGTTTTCAATGATGGGTCTTACGATAACTGCAACAATGTAAAGTTTACCATTCGTCGAATGGCCCCCTATTCAGACTGTATTGACAAGCTTAATTCCAATCGTGGAACGCTACCTTGCAATGATCCGGCACAGAGCCTTCCTTCCGAACGGGATCGCGCGATCAGTGAGCAAGACTCCATCAAATTCTACTGTTGTGAAGTGGGTACTACCCAGACCATTGTATTAACCGTTTATCAGCTTAATCTAAATGGAAGTGTAGCCGTTGGGCTTGACAATGCTCTAATTAAAAATGAGTGCATGATCCAGGTAGAAGTACAAGAAAAGGTAAAGCCCAATTGTATTCCGCCTGCCCTTGTGAGCGTCGACTGCGAAAACTTCGATCCGAGCTTGTGGACGTACGGTAAAGCTACCGTTTCTGACAACTGTTGCCTCGACACCTCGAAAGTTTACCAAGGCCAATGCGGCCTGTCGCATTCCGTAAACTACGCTTTATTCGACACCGTTTGTAACAAAGGTACCATTACGAGAACCTTCCGTGCATTCGACTGCCACGGTCAAAGTAGCTCCTGCACGCAACGGGTAGTGGTAACCTATTTTCAGGAATATTTCTTGAGAATGCCCAATGATGCTATTGTAACGGTATGTGATGATTCTGCCCGTTATGACGAGCCCAAGTTCTTTATGGAAGACTGCGAACTTTTGGGTGTAAGCATCGAGGATGAAATTTTCACTGTCGTGCCGGATGCTTGCTTTAAAATCGAACGAACCTGGACCATCATCAACTGGTGTACTTTCAATCCAAATGCGGATTGTATTTTTATCCCGAATCCGAATCCAAACCCGAATGCAAGCAATATAGCAAATCTGCCAGGCCCAACAATTTCACGTTGCGGAACACTCCCTCCCTGGAGATCTACGGTCGTAAAAATAAACCCATCAGACCCTGCTCCAGGCACAGACTACTGTACTTTTTGGCAAAAAGAAGCCAATTGCTACAAGTACAAACAGATTATAAAGATCATAGATGGGCAAGCACCTGTATTTGAACATTGCCCCTCAGATACCGCGTATTGCGATGTGACCGCGAACAATCCAGCACTCTGGAATACTATGGACTGGTGGGACAATGTCGCCCAAACCCACGATTTATGCGAAGGTCCAGCGGATCTTGGTATAACAGGCAGGGATGGATGTTCTGGACCAAACATTTCGGCCCACTACCTCCTGTTCCTCGACCTCGACAACGATGGTGTCATGGAAACGGTGATCAACAGCTCGAATCCACCGCCTCCGGGAATCGTTTATTTTGGAAATGCATTGACGCCTAATTTCGGAGGTGGCACTCCTCGCCAATTTGACAACCGCGGACTGCCTAACAACCAAACCTACCAGTTTTCACTGTTGTCTCGATTCAATACAAATGGTACGAAAAAAGTATTCCATGTGCGTTGGAACACGCTACAATTCCCCAATATCTATACCATACCGGAGTTTCCTCATGGTAAGCACAAGATAAAGTGGATTATCGAAGATGGCTGTGGCAACCAATCGGTCTGCGAATACAATTTCACCATCAAAGACTGTAAAGCTCCAACCGTAGTTTGCCTTAATGGTTTGAGTGTCAACATTATGCCTACTGGCATGATACAGTTGTGGGCCTCTGATTTCTTACAGTATGCAGAAGACAACTGCACGCCTGCTGGACAGTTGAAAATCGGCATCCGCAAATGTGGCACTGGTACAGGCTTCCCATTGAACCCTGATGGCACGCCACAAACTTCTGTCACCTTCAACTGTACAGAAGTCGGCACCCAGTGTGTAGAAATCTGGGCCATTGATGCTGCTGGCAATGCAGACTATTGCGAAACCTATCTGATTGTGCAGGACAACTTGGGCAACTGCTCCAATGGGCACATCAATGTGGCAGGTGCGGTCAAAACCGAGATGACAGAAGGGGTGGAAGAAGCGATGGTCAAAATTAGTGGAACGAGCACTTTTGCTCCGCCATATTCCTTCTTCGACCTATCCGATAACTTGGGTGAGTATAAGGTCATGAACAATATTCCATTGGATGCAACCTTCACCATTGCACCGGAGAAAAACGACAACCCGCTCAACGGGGTAACCACTTATGACCTGGTGCTGATCTCGCAGCATATTCTTGCCATGGAATTTTTGGATTCGCCGTATAAAATCATTGCTGCAGATGCAAATAAGTCCGGCTCTGTGACGACTTTCGACATCGTGGAAATTCGGAAATTGATTTTGGGCATCTACACTGAATTGCCAAACAATAACGCTTGGCGCTTCGTAGACAACGCCTTTTCGTTCCCGAATCCAAACAATCCATTCGAGACTGCATTTCCAGAAACAATTTCTGTGGCAGACGCGCTCACAAATCACATGGACGAGGATTTCATGGGCATCAAAATTGGCGACGTGAACAACTCTGCGGTGGCTAATGCCACCATACAGGCAGAGGAGCGCACCATTGGAACGGCCTTGTTTGACCTGGAAGACCGGGATGTGAAAGCAGGTGAAACGCTGGAAGTGAATTTCAAGGCTGACCAGGTATTGCAAGGCTATCAATTTACAGTGGCTTTAAATGGTTTGGAAATGGTAGGGCTTATCGAAAATGATCGAGTGAACTCCGGCAATTTTGGAAAATTTGAAAATGCGGTGACCGTCTCAATCGATGGTGCACAGGAGTTCACACTTCGCCTACGAGCTTCCAAAAATGGTAAATTGAGTGAAATGCTCGGCGTTTCTGGTGCCATCACCCGTGCAGAAGCGTATTTACCCGCCGAATCCTTGGTAAATGTGGGTCAATCTAATGACGCAATGACGCAAAATGACGCAATGCTACTACGCCTAGGCGTAGCGTTGCGATTCAAATCTTCCACTGGAATGAGCGTTCATGGCATAGGTTTCGAGCTTTATCAAAATATGCCGAATCCGTTTATAAATAAGACCAGTATCGGTTTCTTCCTCCCTGCCCGCCAAGACTCGGCAGGCGGGCCGGAAACAATAGAGGCAACTTTATCGGTTTTCGATGAGACCGGACGGGCCGTTTATCAACAGAAAGGCCAATTCAGCAAGGGAGAAAACAACATTGTGTTGGATAGGGCCTTGTTAAATACTAGTGGAATGCTTTACTACAAACTGGAGACTGCCACAGATAATGCGACGAAGAAGATGATACAGGCGAAATAAGCTGCCAATAATCTTGAAAATAAAAACCCCCCGGTTCGCACTGCGATGCCGGGGGGTTTTTATGTATTGCCAAACCTAAATTTATTATTGCTTTTTATTGAAAATCAAGTACTTGACAAAACGGAATGACAATAGCTGACATTTTTGACCAAAAAGATTGGGAGACTTAAAGCGTTGGTTACATTTGCCAGCGTTTTTCACCAACTATAAAATTGCTAAACATGATCAAAAGATTATCCATCCTAGTTATTGCCCTTTTGTGTACCGTTGCACTGTCGGCTCAACACAAGCGTCGTGTACTCCTTGAAGAGTTCACAAATGCTTCTTGCGCTCCTTGTGCAGCTCAAAACCCTGGTTTTCACGCCGTACTTAGTGACAACAGCCAGTACGTTACGCCAATTAAGTACCAGACGAGCTGGCCTGGCTTTGACCCGATGAACGTCCAGACACAGACCGATGTAGCTCCTCGTGTTACCTACTACGGCGTAACTGGTGTGCCGAATGGCCGTCAAAATGGTTCCCTCGAAGTCTTCCCGCTTTCTAACGTGACCGCAGCTTCGATTCAAGCAGCATACAACACGCTCACCCCCGTGACGATTAACCTCACGCACGCTTTGAATGCGACTTTTGACTCTGTCATTGTCAATGTATCTGTGACTTCAGATTCTGCCTTGACCGGAACACTTCGACTTCGTGTTGCGGTAACTGAAGATGAAATCAATTTTGATGCGGCGCCTGGCACAAACGGCGAAAAAGAATTCTACCAGATTATGCGCAAAATGCTACCTAGCGCAGCTGGCGAAAACACAGGCAATTTCGCTGCTGGTGAAACTAAAACCTACACTTACAAATGGAAGCTGGCATACTTCTACGATCTGAATCAAATGACCGTAGCAGCTTTCTTGCAAAATGATGCAACGAAAGAAGTCTTCCAATCCGCTATCACGGAGCCGCTCCCGCCAATTGCTGGCTTAGGTGCTTCAGTAGCTGCTGAAAATGTATTTGCTTGTGCAGCTGGCTATTCTCCGTCATTCACCTTGACCAACACAGGTAATGACACCCTCACTGCTGCACTTTTGCGCTACCGTCAAGGTACAGGCGCATGGACAGATTTGAACTGGAATGGCAGCTTGGCTCCTGGTGCGTCTGAAGAAGTACAACTTTCCAGCATCGTCATCAACACCGCTGGCACGGTCAACGTGGAAGTAGCTGTTATCAGTTCTAATCTGGGTGTCCAGACCAACCTTGCTGGTGGTAGTTCTATTATTAAAGTTACCGCAGCATTAGGTGCTTCCCAGGCACTGCCTTTCGCCAATACTTTCCAAAGTGCTGCCTTCCCGCCTACAGGATGGTCTTCTATTAATGCCGGTACTTATGGCTGGAGACTTGCTACAAACGCAGGTGCAGGGAGTACACGTTCAGCTCGTTGCCAAATGTACTTTGTCCTAAAAGGCACCAATGTATACTTGCACACGCCAAAAATCGACTTGAGCAGCGCTACTACTGCTAGTACGCTTAAGTTCGATCACGCTTATGCGCCATACAGTACATTTGACTTCGATGCTTTGCGTATCGAGATTTCCAGTGATTGTGGTGAAACCTGGTCTGAGCTCTTCTACAAACAAAATCTTGATTTGGCTACAGCTCCTGCTGTTACAGCCGAATTTGTACCAACCGCTGACCAATGGGCCGCTAATGAAATCGATATTACAGACTTCAATGGTGCGTCAGAAGTGATCATTCGTTTCACTGGCGAAAGCGGTTATGGCAACCACCTCTATATTGACAATGTAAACGTAAGCATTACGGTTGGCACGAAAGAATTGACGCTCAACGAGTTCAACCTCGTACCTAACCCAACGCGCGATTACGCTGAAGTTCGCTTCGGTCTTGAAACGGCTCAGAAAATTGAGCTCCGCGTGTACAGCGCAGCGGGCGCACTGGTGCAATCCCAATTGTTGGGCGAACTCGCTACCGGCCAACACCGCATCGTAATGAATGCCAACACACTCACTTCCGGCAGCTACCGCGTGGTGCTACAAGGCAGTGAAGGAGTGGCTCAGACCCAATGGGTGGTTGTAAAATAATTTTTGCTCCTAAACCTCGTAGGTTTTTGAAACCTACGAGGTTTTTGGTTTTTGAAACCTACGAGGTTTTTGGTTTTTGAAACCTACGAGGTTTTTTGATAAACAGCAGTCACGCTACGGTGTGACTGCTGTTTTTTTTTGAGCGGAATTTTGAAAAAAGCAGGAGATAAACTTACCTTTGACACCATGAAGCGTGTTTTGATGATAGCGGTAACCGCGTAAAGCGGTTGCCGCTTTTTTATTTCTTGCAGATGGGAAGGAACGGGTAAATAAAACTTGTTATTAAATTATGCGATTGTACCTCATAGCCGGAGAGGCATCAGGCGACCTCCACGGATCCAATTTGCTAAAGGCCCTTTACGCCCAACAGCCGGGGCTCTCCTGCCGGGTCTGGGGCGGCGAACTAATGCAAAATGCTGGCGCAACGTTGGTAAAACACTACCGCGATCTGGCGTTTATGGGTTTTGTGGAGGTAGCTAAAAACATTCGTACCATCCTTCAAAACATCTCTTTTTGCAAACGCGATATACTCGCATTCCAACCTGATGCATTGGTGCTGATAGACTACCCAGGTTTTAACTTACGCATTGCAAAATGGGCTAAGGCGCAGGGAATCCCCGTAGTGTACTACATTTCTCCTCAGCTATGGGCTTGGCATGCCTCAAGGGCTTATGCTATCAGCCGAGATGTAGATAAATTGCTGGTTATCCTTCCCTTCGAAAAAGCTTTTTTCAGGCAATATGGAATCGACGCTGAGTTTGTAGGCCACCCGCTTTTGGATGAAATAAGCGGGTTGATGCCTGGAAATTCGATTCCAAATACCAATAAACCAGTCTCCAATCAAATCGCACTCCTGCCCGGAAGTCGCAAGCAAGAGGTTAGCCGAATTCTACCAAGAATGCTGGGAGTGGTCGATAAATACCCGACCTATCAATTTGTAATAGCAGGCGCTACGTCTTTGCCGGAGGAATACTATCAACCGTATTTGAAAAAGTACCCGAATGTGCGCCTGGTACGCGGGCAGACGTACGAGGTGTTGCGACAATCAACAGCCGCGCTGGTAAAATCTGGCACTTCAACGCTAGAAACGGCCCTGTTAGATGTGCCGCAGGTGGTATGCTATGCTGGCAACTGGCTTTCATATCGGATCGCCAAACAGTTAATCAAAGTAAAATACATCTCCTTGGTAAACCTGATTATGGATCGGCCAATGGTTCGAGAGCTGATTCAGGATGAATTGAATCAAGAGAATTTGCAGGCTGCGTTAGACGAGATTTTGACGCCTGAAAAAGCAGCCGAAATTCGGGCAGGTTACGCCGAACTTCGTCTGCTCTTGGGCAGCGGCGGCGCTTCGAAAAGGGCGGCTACAGCTATTTTGCAAGTTTCAGGAGACCAGTGACGAGTTCCAAGTTTGCAAGGGGTAAATTGATATTTTCCCCTTGCAAACATGAAACTTGTAACTAAATTTACTTCTGTACTATAAACTTCTTGGTCAACGTACCCTTTGCTGTGGCGATACGAGCGAGATAAGTGCCTGATGCCAACTGTGGTAAGTTATAGTTCAACGTCTCGTTCGTGAGTCCGCTGCGATCTTCAAACGTCACTACGCGACCATTGATGTCGGCAATGGTGATGGTCGCATCGGTTGGCTCCTCGAATTGAATACCGAGTTGAAGGGTTTCGCGAACAGGATTCGGAAATAAGCTCAGCGTGTTTTGAGGGAGTGCTTGCTCATCTGTGGTGCTCAGCAGGCTGATTTTAAGCCGTAACAGGGCATTGACGTCTCCACCAAATCCATTTTCATTCCAATCTGAAATGAATACAAAAGTGGATGGGAAATAGTAGAATATATTGTCATTGAAGGCGTGAAAGGCCAAAGCACTGGCATTATCGTAACCGATAGCGAGGAGGTAGCGGCTACCGGGTTGGAGTATTACGCCATTCAGCCCAGTAGCAAGGTCGGAAATATCAACCTGTTGCAATTGATTGTCCATCAAAGAATCCGGTGCCTCATAGCCAGCAGCTCCAAGCCATTCTGTGCTAGTGCTAAGCAAGGAGGTTCTGTCAAAGTTAGAGAAATCTGCGGCAACATCATCGTTGACTTTAAACAGGTAAATCGCAGCTTCTACGTCGGCATTAGCAATATCGTCAGGATTGGTAGAAAAAGCAAATTCTGCCTGTGTTGCTTTGTAAAGTTCAAAGTTGCCACCATTCATGGTATATAAGTTCGCAATAGCCCAATCCCCTGATGCACTAGGTCGGTAGCCTTGCTCTGGGCCATCTTCTTTGGCAAATTGATTGTTGTTCACCACGAAATTGTCTTCGCGGGCATTATCCCCCGGGCGCTGATCTGATGAATCAGACGTCAATGTGTAGCCAAGTTTATACAAGCCAGTATTGAGTGCTGGGGCATAAAGTATCGGGAAGACAAAGCTGCTGTCTTTCACGCCAGCATTGAGCATAGGGATATTGATGGTTTGCGAATGCAGTGTACTTCCACCATCCTCTGCAACAAAGGCCGTGACCACAACATTGGTCTGCGCATTCAAACCGTTGTTGCTAAGGTTAACTTCAAACCGAAAGGTATCTGACGCGATTTGCGAAACAGGAGTCGCATAACTGGATACCGGGTAGAAAAACGCGCTGATGGATACATCGTTGCGCGGCGTAGGGTTTTGGTTATAGAGCTCAACATCGTCCAGGTTCCACATATACTCGTAGTTGCCAGTCCACTGCCATTGAATCAAAACATTAGCCTGGTTTGCAGCGGTGGCAGAAATATCAATAATGGGGATTTCCGGGTTTTCTGACCAGCGTACGGTGGTAGTAAGCCCTGAAAAAACAGGATAGTCCGTCCAGGTCGTTCCATTGGTACTTACGCGCAAGATTGCATTTGCATCTGCGCCTACTGTGTAAACGCCAATGTGGGTCTGAAAGGTAATATAGACGATGTCTTTACCCGTGCAATTGATAGGTGCAGTGGTCAACTGTGAGATGTGGTTGGAGGGCAGATCTCCGGGTTCATCAGAATCAACCAACATAGAGCCTGTATTAGCAGTAGCGGACTTAAATGGCAATTGGCCATTAAGGGCATCACTAAAGACTGGTGAACAGCCAGGGTCATCGTTGCCTAATGCTGGATTAGGGCACCAAGTCCAGAGCACGTCCTGATTGGAGGCATCTGTGGTAGTCCAGTTTTGAGGAAATCCATTGGTAAAGTTTTCGCTCCAGAAAGGGGTAGGCAGCTGGGCATTCAAAACGCCAATAGCAAGAAAAGAAAGCGTAAAAAGCAAGGTGCGTTGTAGCAATTGTCGCATAAAATCTGATTTAAAATATGAATTTTTGCTGGTTATTTGGTTATTGGGGGATTTGGTTATTTGTTGTGCCAGCACTTGGTATTTATACGTTTTTTGAGCCGGGTATCACGACCAAGCACTGGCACAACAAATAACCAAATCCCCAACTCCCCAAATAAACAACCATTCTATCTGATTATAATTTTACCACTCACACTTCCACGATCACCACGGAGGGTAAACAGGTAAGTGCCTTGAGGAAGTCCATTCCGTTCAATTTTAACCGATTCACCCCGTAAATTGTTAAATGAACGCAAGGTTCTTCCGGTCAAATCTGTTAGGGTAAACGTCATAGCTTCAGCATTTTCATTTTCAAAAAACACCGTAGTACTTTCGAGCATTGGATTGGGTTGCACAAATACTGCAAAAGGGGCAAGATTTGGCTCGCTTACGGCTACAAAGGTAACAGGTAAGCAACTTGGGTCACCAATTGTGGCGTTACTCTTTTGGTATTTGTTGTTTACTACTGCAGTAATTTCCGAGACACATACTGTGTGGTCAGTTAGGGTGGAATAATGCACGCGTAAAAAGACGGCAGGGGTATTGTTCTTTGTGATGCCAGATTCATTGCCAGCCAGGGCAATTATTTTGCCTGTGGTCGGGTTGAACCCTGGTGCTACCTGGTGTTCCGTAGCCAAGTTCTCTACAGCCGTTATGACGAGTCCGCTCACCGAGAATTCGTAGCCCATCACACTATGGTATGGATTAACGATCTCGATATCAAAGGTTTTTGCCACGGTATCAATCGATGCTGGCTGAATGGTTACAAGATCTTGGGCATTAAGGAAACCTGTCGGGAATTGGCAAGGGAAACGTTGAATCCAGTATTGTTGGTCATTACTGTGCAGATTGCATTCCTGGAGTAATGCAGCATCGAAAACGTCGATCTGATTGTCCGCATACAAGTCGTTGCAAGAAGTTGCGGTACTGTTGTCTGTAAGTGCTGCCGTGAGATAGGCTGCTTCATCTGTTGCATTTCGGACGGTATCTTGATTCCAATCGCCGAATAGTGCCGGGCCGTTGCATAGGCCGTTGCAGTCGGGTTGAGCGTTGCCAAACACCTGACCCGCACAATCAATGAATTGCTTACAAGAGTCTGTATTGAACACCACATCTGGGGTAGTACCATCGTATTGGAGGCTAAAACAAGCCTGTGCCCAGTTATTATCGAAGGTTTTTTCTACCCGACCAATTTTGTCAGGACTTTGATCCCAGTTTACCCGTACCACCAAAGTATAGTTGTCTTCAGGGATGTCAGTAATGTCAATCCATTGGCAAGGCAAATCGCTGGTATAAACATCAAAACAGGTAGCGGTAAGCCCCATATTTTCACAGTTGTATTTACGCAAGCTAATATCGGGACAAGATATATCCAGCACGCAAAAGCCTGCTTTCAAGCCGATTGGAATGCGCATACCAGCAGAATTGTACAGGATGTATTCCGCATACCCCAGATAGTGCCAGTGACCATGACAAGGGTCATACACAAACTGAGTGGATGGTTCATTCGGATCAAGCGGTGGTTTACCGACCCAATAATCCGCGCCTCCTATATTGTCTATTTTGGTTGAAAACTTTAAAACATTGCGTGTGCCGAATCCCCGCAGACACCCTTCTTCTACGGTACAAGCATTGGGAGTTTCAAGGTTTGAAAGTTCGAGGGAGTTGATCAGTAAATTTTGATCGACAATCAAATCCGGCTGAAACGGACAAGCCGGATCGCCGGGGTAAAGACAATTCCCGCTACTGAGGGTCGCAAATGGCTCATAATTGCAAGCATTGGGATCCATACAGCCCACTATTGGCCCCAAAAAAGTTAAGGTATAAGGAATTGGCTCCGCGCTGCACCCTATCGTATCATACCGGGTACGGATAAAGTATTCCTGACCGCCAGCAAGGTTAATTATTGCAGAAGCAGCACCATCCGGGCAGCCAGTATCGGTGTAATAAATGGCCCCCAATAGATTCTCCGAAATCAAAATACCCGTACACTGGTTATAAACCCAGATTTTGGTATGGCAGACTGCGCCACAGGTTGTAAATACATACCTCCCAGTATCAACCGGCGTAAAGCTGTACCAAGTCTCCTCAGCCGTGGGGGTGGTTCCTGAACCCGTAGTTAAAATGATGGGACCGTTACAAGAGATACCTGGCGCACAGTTGAACACCACGCTTTCTGTTGCAAAGAAACTTCCAACCTTACTCGTATAAGCCAAATTCCCATTGACATAAAGTCGGTAAACACCATCCGGGAAAAAGCCATCATTTGCGCTGTCCATGATGGTGAATTTCACACATTCACTTGAAGGCACGCAAAAGATAAAGGTATTGGTGCTAGAATCTACTAGCGTACCAGCACCATAGACTATTGCCCCATCTTCACTAGTAAGCATCCAACTTTGATTCCCAAAAAAGGAATCTGAGTTGATTTCGATCCGAATTTCGTCTTGACCTGGAGGACATTGAGCTAAAACTTGAAAGGCTAATGAAGCGAACGAAAGCGCTAGAAAAAGGTACCGTAATCTCATAGGTGGGAAAAATTAATCTTAAAGAATTTGATGCAAAGAACGCATAAAACATGAATCCTGTTCAATATTGCTGCGCGAAAAGAACAATTGGTCGTACATAGGCAATTGATTCCCTCGGCCTCCTATTTGCTGTCTCGGCACAAAGCTAAAATCTGGATTAAAAAATCTGGCGCATAATAGCATTCGAAGTAGCAACGTTTTAGGGGAATAACTGTTTGCCTAAATATAATGCTGGTGTGACATAAGAAACCTGTCGAAATATAAGCATACACCACAGTCTATAACTCATTATTTAAACCTTTGGAACCTAAATTTATGCACCAAAAGCTCCTGACCCTGCTCTTCTCCATATTGTTTACCACAAATTTTATAGTTGCCCAGAATACGGATGGCTGGGTGTTTAAAAATGAAAAAGAAGGGGTTAAAGTCTATTATCGCAAAACCTCTGACGTATATGAATTAAAACTCATCACTTCGCTAAAAGTCAAATTATCTGGTCTCGTTACTTTGCTTTCTGAAGTAGATAATTACCCTAAATGGGGCTATAAAGTGGTTGAATCCCGGGTAATCAAAAAGGTATCTGAATGGGAA
>Ga0105049_10006683_pt1 | contig 13411 bp, 7 predicted proteins | sample MAT06_FD_78087 | JGI IMG/M metagenome (GOLD analysis project Ga0105049, IMG submission 78087) | Freshwater microbial communities from Lake Fryxell liftoff mats and glacier meltwater in Antarctica - MAT-06 | ecosystem: Environmental > Aquatic > Freshwater > Ice > Liftoff microbial mat | place...
CCGGCGATTACACATTCCTGTTCGGCGGCACGGTCATTCAAGCTGATGACCCTGACAGTGATTACACGTACCTGAACACCGCCATTTATGGCGCGCTGTCGGTCGTGATCGACGATGTTGATGCACGTGGAGCGCGTGTGTACCCGCCGTATAACGGCGCGGCGGGCGCGGGCGATGGTGGTGCGTTGATTAGCATCGATGAACAGACATTCGATCTGTTTTTCGTGCCCGGCGCGACGCCTCCAGGTGCGCTGCTCACGCTTGGCGAAACGATCAGTGTCGCCGGACAACTTGCGCCGACCCTGCCAAGCCGTGTGCAGGGAACGATTACGTCGCCGCGCGGAATCGTCACGTCGTTCGACGGGCGCGCAAACGCGATTGGTTATTTTTATGACCCGGCACACGATATTATCACCGGTGAAACGGGCGTGTGGACAATCGATATTTCCGTGATCGGAGATTCGATCACGTCGGTTGGTGCGCCCGAACCACCGTACCCGACAGGCGGCGTGCTGCGTCCGTTTGGGACGCGTTATCATGTGTACGTGCTGCCCGAAAACGCCGAAGCGCTGGAGACAACTATAGAACTGCCCGATGTCCTGATCCCGACAGGTGTCCCCTATAACTTCGCCTTCACAATTCCAGCGGCATGGACGGACACCGCCGCCTACGCGACCCTGACCACACCATCGTATATTCTCGGCGACGACATCGTGCCGATCAATGGACGCACGATCCCATATCAATTTTCGCCCGCGCGCATTCGCGGCAGTTTCCCGAACATCGAAAATGAGCCGCGCGGGCAAGGCAATACCATTGTTGACCCAATGGTGCTGACAATTGTCGCGACGGGCATCGATCCGTCGGGGATCGCGCAAATTCAAGCACGCCAATACACGTTTTTCTATAACCGATTGATGCAGATTACGGTGACGAGCGCCGAATGAAAAAACTCAACCTTATCATCCCACTGTTATTCCTGATCTTGTTCCTGTCATTTGACGCAATCAATCCCGCCGCTGTCGCCCAAACCGATGTGACGCCGACACCGCTGCCGTTATTTGCCCTGCCAGATGCGCGCTTGAACCGATCGTTCACAAGCGGAAGCATGGCATTGTTGAGCGACGGACGCACGCTGGTTGCCACCAATGCGGTCAACGATACGGTGACGATTGCGATTCCGTCTCAAAATACCGTGATCAACGAAATTCGCGTCGGGCGCGATCCGCGCGGAGTCGCGATTACGCTCGATGATGCACGTGCATTGGTCACGAATCGTGCCGACGGTACGTTGTCGGTCATTGATATCCGCGAGACAAGCGTGACCGCGACATACGAATTAGGCGGCATTTTTCCGTATGCGGTCGTCATTGGCGGCAACCAAACGGCGTACATTTCACTGATGGGCAGCGACGAGATTGTCGAGATCGATGTGAACACGGGAGATATCATCGCGCGCATCGCCGTGCCTGCTAACCCGGCGGGACTAGCATTGTGGGGTGATTTTCTTTACGTGACGCATTTTTGGACGGGCGACCTGACGTTGATTTATCTGCCACAGCGCCGGATCGCGCAAACCACGCGCACCGGTTCGGATATGGGCGTCACGCAAGCCGTCGAACTCGATATCACGCGCGGCTTAGCCTATGTGCCAGGAACGCGCACGTTTCATGAAAACCCGTCACTCACGTATGACTCAGCGGTGTTTCCGGTCGTCAACGTCGTCGATCTAAGCGATAACGCCGCGCAGCGAACTGAACGCATCGCTGTTGATACGGCGGATCGTCCGGTCAATTTGCCGTTCGCCACCGCGTTGGATCGGTTTAGTCAACGCCTGTATGTGGTCAACGCGGGCAGTGATGATTTAAGCGTGATCGATTTGACGACGGGCGTGGCGCGGGCACATGTCGATGTCGGTTCGAACCCGCGCGGCGTGCTGCTCAACCGTGATAACACGCTTTTGTACGTACATAACACGCTCGACGCGACGATCACGACGATTTCGACCGAAGATTTAGCGGTGCTTTCTACGCTGCCGATCAGCAATTTGACGGTTTCGGTGGATGTGCTGCTTGGCGCGCAGTTGTTCTTCGGCGCAGACGATGCACGGATGACGCGCGACTCATGGTTGAGCTGTGCCAATTGTCATTTCGATGGCATGACCGACGGACGTGTGTGGCGGGGCTTCCCCGATGGCGCACGCAATACGCCAGTTTTATACGCGCTTGTCGAAACGCCGCCTTATAACTGGTCGGCGACATGGACTGATCTGGCGCAAGTTGAATTGAAAATCCGCGCGCTGCACGGCGGCACAGGCTTAATCGAAGACAGCATTTTGCCGCCGCCCGCCGATACCGTCGGTGATCTCGCGGTGCAAACCGACCTCGCACTGCTCACCGCATATTTGACGACATTGACGCCGCCGAGTCCGTCGATACGAGAGTCCAGTATGCTGATACAGCGCGGTGCAGAAGTTTTCGCAGAACAGGATTGTGCTTCGTGTCATGTCGGTGCGGTCGGGACGAATTTGCAGGCATATGCTGTTGGAACAGGTGCGGCAGACGAGATGTTCGATACGCCATCGCTGCGCTGGCTGCGGTGGAGCGCACCCTACTATCATGATGGGGCGGCAGCGACACTGTATGAGGTGTTCGCACGCGAGGGCACACATCAGTTGATCTATACCGTGTCACGAGAAGACATCGACGCGCTGATCGCATATTTGTTCGGTTTGCCAGAGTAGAACCCCTGTGCAACTTACGATTTAACGCTTGTAAAACATAGGGTGTTTTGCTATATTGAAGGTATTCATGAGCATAATTCGGTGCTGTGTGTGGGTGTGGGTGTGGGTGTGGACGAACGACAAGACAACAATATTCGCGCGGCGATGCAGGATTATCTGGCAGAAGCCTACCGAATCGCGTATTACCAGCCAGATAATCCTTTCATTTCCACATCCGCGTTGGCAGAGGCGAAAGGTGTCTCCGCGCCTGCTGTCACACGCATGGTACAGCGCTTAAAAGAAGCAGGTTATCTAGAACACGAACCGTATCGCGGCATCAGCCTGACGCCGAAAGGCGAGCGCGAAGCGCTCACGAACATCCGCCGGCATCGGCTGGTCGAAGTATTTCTGGTCGACGTGATGAAGTTTGGCTGGCATGAAGTCCACGACGAAGCCGATGCGCTCGGTGAAGTGGTGAGCGACCGGATTGTCGAACGCATGGATCAGATGACCAAACATCCGCGCCGATGCCCGCACGGCGAACCGATCCCGACGGCTGACTGCAAAATGCCGCGTGTACAAGATACCCCACTGAACGAAGTCACGGTCGGCGTCGATTGGACGATCAGCCGTGTCAATACGCACGACCCCGATAAACTGGCGTATTTGGGCGAAATGGGTTTGAAACCTGGCACACGCTTCAAATTGCTGACGCGCGCGCCGTTCAACGGTCCGCTTCAGCTTGAAACCAACGACACGACCCTCATGATCGGTCACGAACTGGCGGGGGTGCTCCGCGTGTGCGCGCCAGAGGCGTTCGACTTGCATTGATCAAGTCGGGCGGCAGTTGTATAATGCGTTTCCCATCATCCCCATACCAACGATCATCGACGGCGCGCCAGTGTCCACGTTCGAAGGCGGCTGAAAGCCCTGACCATTCCTCTACATCATGCAGAATTCGGATCGCGCCCTTTGCCGAAATCCTAGCGGCGGGAAGCTGCATTCTAGCGCTTGCATCGAATTCAGTCGTCATTCTATAGTCATGTGCCTAAAGCAGTTTCCGGCGTGGGTCAATCAAATTTACGGAATTTTACAGACGGGTTAAACTTTTTGAGTTATCATCACGCCCGTACAAGATAAAGAAAGTAAACGTCTCGTGGCGGTTTCGGCACACTCACTCGAACACTTCTATTACGGTCATATCCTTTATGACGGCAAGCCACAAGGCGAGCTGCGCCTGCTGGCGGGGTCGAGCGGCATTCGGCAGGAACACTTCGCAGAGGCAGTATCAGCGCTGCGCGTGCCACCCGCCGGGTCGAACCCGACCATGGCGTTCGCGCTCGCACGCGGCAAGACGACGCCGTATTTACTCGTCCAATCACAGCGCGGCGCGGCAGGCAACGTGATCTGTCATTACATGATGCCAACGCCCAAGACACTGCGCGCGTTGAGCGGCAATTTGCGCGCATTGATGTCGTTGATCGAAACGCCGATGCCAACCTTCGAGCGAACCGACGCGACACTGCCCGTGCTTACGCTGACGCATGTCGAACCGCCCGGTATGGAAGCGCAGCAGGACGCGATGATCGCGCTGTTGACCGCGACCGGCGATCGCTTCGACGTAATCGAAGCCTTGTTGGCGGCACTCATCCAAACGACGCCAATCGCGATCAAAGGTGCGCCGCTCGATCTGGACACGCGTATGGGCTTGATCGAAGGCTTGCTGGCGCTGCTCCCGCCGCCCGCACGCTTGAGCATCACGTTCAGTGCGCACGTCACCCCTGCGACAGTCGCCAACGCACAAATCAAGTATTACACCGACGATGCACCGACTCCGGTCGATGCGCTGTTGTATCAATGGGGTGAACGCAAAGTCGAAGGCGTTAAATCCCAGAATGATTATGCGCGCTATATCCGCAGTCAGCTCCGGCTCGATACCGGACTGGTCGTGCAGCAAACGACTGCGCTGACGCCGATTGCCGGTTATCGTCTCGGTCGCGGAGATGGCTTGGAGGACGCGCTCAAGTATGCGTCGTTCCGGCTGACCATCGATAACGCGGTCGCCAATGGGCAGCCTATCGAAGTCGCGGAAGTCGCGCGCGTGCTGGGTGAAGACCCGACACTGGACGACGACAACCGCATCGCCTATGTCCGTCATTTGCTGGCATTCATCATGGCGACCGATGACGTTGAAGACGCCGATGTATTGGTGGTCGCGCAAGGCAAACAGGTTTTAGAAACCGCCATTCTTGAACAGATGAACGAAATGATGACCGCTGGCAAGTCGCTGCGTGTGTATCGCGCGCTGACGCGCTGGCTCGCGCATCCGGCGGGCTTTCGCGGCATGTACTGGATCGATTTGACACAAAAAGCAGCCATGTCTTACGCGCAATCGCTGGTGCGTCCGCGCGACAGTAAGGCGATGAATTATTTTCTGGCGCAAGTGCGCGAACACGCGAGCTTGTTCGAAGCCAAATATATCGTGCCGCGCTTGCTCGAAATCGCGCTGCCGTTGGCGGCAAGCGACCCGATGCTGGCGCAAACCGCGATTGTACTGGCGGCGACATCGCTGCCCCTTGATGCGTGGCAGCGATTTGTCAGCATCAAGCCGTTGCTGGATAAACTGCCGCGGAGTCTGGGACGTTTGATCGCGTACTTCAACGCTGAAGTCGATGCGCCCGCCGCGCCTGGTTTACTTGCCCAAGCCGCGTTCGAGTTTGGTACCTCGTGGCGGTCGCTGATTTTGATCCGGCTGGCAGAAATTGCGCTGTCGATGGGGCGCACCGATATTTTTGATCCGGCGGCGCTAACCGGCTTAGCGCAAGCCGCCGCCACGTCGTGGGGCGATCAATATGACGGCGTGCTGCGACGTGTGGTCTACACCTTCAACCAGGATGCGACGCTTCAGCGCTTACCGGATGATTCGGCGCGGGCACTCCTGCAAATTTTGCTCAGTCGTCAGGCATATGCCGATCTCGCCAATGAATTAGCGCGGCATGGGCGCGTGCTGTTCCCATCAGGCAAACAGATTGAATTCGCGGCGGCAATCCGCAATTTGTTCACGAATACGCCGATTGTGGCTGGTAATGTCGCGGATTGTCTGGCGGCGCTGGCGGCGGAAGGCGTTAAGCCGCTCCCGCTGTCGATGGCGCATTTCGGCGTGCTGGCGCAGCATCAATGGAATCCGAACTTCCGGCAGGTCGGCGCCGATTTAATCTCGCTGTTGACCAATAATCGCTTGCTCGTCGAAAGTCTTTCGACTGATTTGCTGCTTGACCTGCTCAAATTTCACAGCGATATGCACGATATGCCGAACACCATTCGGGTATCGGCGCTGATGCCGATCAACACTTCACGGCATGACGACGACGGAATCGCGCCGATGATAGCGATGTACCGCTTGCTGGCATGGGAGCCGGGCACAGAAGGTGCGGCGGAAGTACAAAAGGCGTCACTGGAATACTGGCGGCGCTTTGTACGCTGGTCATCGGATGCGACCGCACGCGCCGCGATTAATCAAATGACACGTGTAGATGAAGGCATTTTAGAATCGCTCAAAGCGACCTATTTCTTGCGCCGCATGTTGAGCGGCGAAAATGTCGCGGACTATTCGTATGCGCTGCACACGACCGCTAACTTTTTACAGGATACCGGCATCGCTTACGCCGATCGCGCACGGCTGCCGATGCACAATATGCTGATCGGTGATTTGGACAGCCTGAACGGCGGTATCAGCGATGACGACCGCCGTGCCTTAGCCGAAGGACTGATCGAGATCATCCGCTTCAGCAGCGCACTTGCTGATCAACACCGTGCCGCACATCCGCGCGAAAGCGACGCCGATATTCAACAGCTTTTGGAAGGTCAGGGCGAGGCGTTGAGCGTGCTGGATATGCTGCGTGTGATGAGCGGCTATTTCGGGCGGGGAAGGCGCGTGATCCCCAAACTGGAAAAACTAATCGATCATCACCCGTTGGGCGATAGAACTGCGCCCGCCTTGCTGCGCGAAGTCCAGACGATTAGCCGTATGTTGAAAAACGCGCGCCTGACGTTTCCGGTGAGCGGCAAAATCACGGTGCGTACCATCGAGATCATCGGCGAAATCGAAAGTTTGTGGTCGGATGTCACACTGCACGAACGGCGTGAACTGGTCGCGGATTTGGCGATGGATTTACAGCGCATCCCCGATATGGTGCTGAACATCACCAATCGAGTCGATGCCAAGACACTGCTGGAAGCGAACAGCCTGACGCGCAAACTCGATACCAACAAGCAGCGCCCAGAAAATGCGCTGGAATATTATCGCTTTATCGCCGGTTACTTTCGAGGACGCATCCGCGAGAGCGATTCATAACTGCCCTCGTCCTTCAGAGAGCAGCGAACCATTTTTATCAGAAAAGCGCCGTAAAACCCTTGCCTTCAGACATGGGGAATAAAGGCGTCGGTCTTGTGTTTTTTCTGCTGAAATAGCGTATAATACGGCGAGGTTGATGTGCGAGGTACGAGACATAAAAATCCGACCTCGATCATAATCCCGTAATATCGCAATACCGTAGTTAACGTCAAACATAGCGGGGCATCGCTGTGCTACCGGAGCGACGATAAGACGAAGGTTCGCCTTCGCAGTCGCGCTGAGGGTAGAAGCCCCCGCCTTTGGGCGTGGGGAGTATGTCACAAGCGACATCCTAGAAACCTCACCCCGCACGCTAGCGCGTGCCGCCCGTGTACTGCGGGGTGAGGTCTGCTGTGCCTGTGTCCGCTGCTATGACCCGGATCGACTTGGAGCGTTCTCGCCCTGTAAACGCAACGAGAAGTTTGACGGATTGACCGTATCGTCGTTGGCGGCGGTGACTGCGATGAATACGCTCTCATTCGGGTCAAGCGTAATCGTCAGTGAAGCGGTGTGAGCGGTGCTTTCGGGCGCGATCAAAGGGAGCACGCGCGGCGGCTTGGAAGCGTTACCTGTTTGCACCAGATACACAATCCACATTTGATCGACTTCTGTGCCGACCGATTGCCAGCCATCGAGTGTCCAACCGCCAGCATCGGTCAAATCAATGACCGCGCTTTCATCGACGACGATGACAGGATTATCGAGCGCGATGCCACGATCTTCGTGACCGGGCAAGCCAACCGTCTCGAAACCGACCTGAATCACCTGCCCAACATATGCGCTGAGATCGACAACCGCGTTTTGCCAGATCGGTGATGCTTGAATCACCCGTGCTGGATGTGCGCTTAAGACCACCGACAGCGTGACCTGTTCATCGCCGCGCCCGACGACAAAGTCGAGCGTTTCGCCCACACGCCGCTCTTCCAGCAGCTCGATTAGCGACATGCTCGGCTCAAACGCCGTCCCATCGACTTGGAGCACGACATCTCCGTCCTGCATCCCGGCTTGTGCCGCCGCGCCGCCCTCATTGATATGGATGGCGGTCACGCCATCGACATCGAAGCGCACGCCAATTTGTGGGAACGGGCGCGCGCCTTCGGGATTACTTGCACCTGTATAACCAAGACCATAAGCATTGCCATAGGGGTCTTCGGCACGCATCGAATCGTCTGGTACGATTTGCCAGGTAGTGCCGCCGTCGGTCGAAACCGTGATGTAGCCATAATTCCAATATGGCGCGAGATCGTGCCAGATATCGAATTGCAGCGCCGCCGTTTGTGCATCGCGTAAATCGACCTCGCGGGTCATGGTGCGATGCGCCGCCTGGGTATTTCCCGACCAGAAAAAGGACTTGTCAGCACTTTCATTCGCAATTAAGCGCGGCGTGTTGTCATCACCGTCGAAACTGACGGTAATTGTTTCGCCCTCGACCGATGTGTAAACGAAATAACCTGCACCGAACTGCGCAACCGTTTGATTGTTGAACACGACATTAGAAGAAGACGCTTGAGCCGCTCCGATGGTATATCTGTCGGGGAGTGGCACTTCTCGATGCAGATAACGCCCATCACCGACGGTGCGGCGGTTAATGACATTCGCCAGCATAAAATCTGTGAAGAACGCGCGCCCGGTCAATGGCACACCCGTCAAATCGATAATACCTTCGCGCGCAAACGCATCGTCGAGTGCGCTCATGCCCGCACCGGGCTGCAAAACCAACTCACTGTAAAACGTATCGCCATAGCGCTGGCGCAGATACCCCGAAAACAATGCCGTGAGTCCACTGGCTGCGCTGCGATTTATCACTGTGGCGGGCTGGATCAGCGACGTATTCGGGTTCGCCAAAAATGCCTCGATCTCGCCTTGCAGGATTGGTGACTCTGACGCCGCGCGGATCAAATCGTCGAATGCTGCTGCACGTCGCCAGGATGCACCTGACGGGTTATTGTGAAAGGTAATCATATCGAACAAGCCGTTCATGACCTGCCGTTGATACGCCGTGTCGTCAAGCCGCACATCGACCAGCGCCGATGTGTTCACCAGAATGGTTTCGTGGCGATGCGTGATACCCGTGGGTGCGTTTTCGGGCGGTTGGCTGTGCGCAGGCACATAGACCGCATTTTCGCCAATGCCATCACGGATGAACAAGACGAATGTGATCGGAAAATTATCGACATCGGGAATCGGCAGCAAGTCGGTGACGAACATCATGTCATCGGCAATCGGGTTATACAGGCGCTCCGTGTAGACAGCGCGTGATCGAAAAAAATTATACAAACCTTCGGTCACCGCTGCCGACTCCGCGAGCGCATCCTCGTTAAAGTCGATACCATCTTCGAGCCAGTAATACAGCGATGGTGAAATTGCGGCGAGCCGCGCTTGAATTTGCACAGGGGCAGGGGCATCTTTTTTGGCGACATAAAACATCTCAACCGCGCCGATCTCGTATAACTCGGCAGGAGGCGGCAGCGATGGCAACCTAAATGTGCCGCCGTAACGCAGCGTGAGCGGCAGCGCTTCGTCTTGCGCGCCGACCACCAGCGCTGTACACAACATCCACCCTATCACCCACCATAAACGCCAGCGCCGCATGATCAACCTCATCCATTAAATATCATGTACCGAGAGTAACACGAATTCCACCGAACGGTTCAAGTGCGAATTATCAAAACGTCTATAATGAACCAAAACCGCGAGGAGCGCGTGCATGGATATTGGCGTCGAATTTGGAGCGTATCGCATCATCGACCGGATTGGTCGCGGCGGCATGGCGGATGTGTGGTCGGCGCGCGATAAACGACTGAGCCGCACCGTCGCGATCAAAACGGTCGCGCGGGCGCTGTCCTCTGATATTGATCCGATCAAATTATTCGAGCGCGAAGCCAAGACAATCGCGCGCCTGGAACACCCACACATCTTACCAATTTACGAGTTTGGTGAATATCAGGGTCAGTTATATATCGTCATGCGCTATGTCTCTGGCGGGTCGCTGGAGGCGCTGTTGCAAAATGGTGGCTTGCCGCTCGACGATATGCTGCGGCTGGCGCGGCTGATTGCACAAGCACTCGATTACGCGCACGCGAATCAAATCGTGCATCTCGATTTGAAGCCAAGCAATATCCTGCTCGACAGCTACCAATCGCCGTATCTGGCGGATTTTGGGTTAGCCGCGGTGATAGGACCTGAAGGGCGCGCCATCAACCCGGGTTCGGGGACGCTGCTTTACATGGCACCAGAACAACTGACCTCCGAAAAGCTCGATTCGCGCGCCGATGTGTACGCGTACTGTGTGATGATCTATCACATGATGACGGGACAACTCCCGTTTGACGGCGCGATCCCGCTGGCGATCAGGCAGTTGCAAACCAGTGAAAATCTGCCGGATATTCGCGAACTTTTGCCAGACATGCCGCCCGCAATCACCGAGATTTTACGGCACGGCACGCGCCTGGATATCGAAAAACGCGCGGTATCGGTCATGGATATTTTTACACGGCTGGAAAGCGCGCTGACAGGTGTTGTCAGCCGCACCACGCAGCGCACACGCACCATCATGCCAGAGATGCGAACGACACAGCTCAACGTTGAAATCATGGATCGGCAGCGGGGTGATTTAACGACCGATCTCGATGTCGATATGTTGGGGACGAAGCCTTTTAAGCGTGGGGTATCTGACAGCGAACCCGATTTCGCCAAAACGCGCACCGATTTTGAAAGCAGTCCTTTGAACGTTGCGGCGTATGAACCACGTCCGACCAGTGATGACCGTCCGGCAACGGTGCCGCTCCCATCCGAGCCGATTGCGGCGGACGTGGACGCCACCGGCACGATCAATATCAGCGACAGCGTAACCGATGCGCCGATTGGCGTGGAATTACCAGATATCGCGCTGGAGTTACTGCCCCCCGGAACCGACTTGGCGGCTCGATCTGAAGCGCTGGTGATTTACACGCGCGCCCGACGCGCATGGGCGGGCGGGCAAGGTAAGTTTTTGTTGGGCATCACGCCTTTTATGCTCATGGATGATTACTACAGCCGCGCGGAGGCTTACCAACTCGACATCGACGACGTGGGTAAACAAATGATGCTGCGCGGCGCGCTCGAATATGACTACAAAATCGACGAGTGGTGGGCTGCGCTCGACGATACAGGTCGGCGCTGGGTATCGCTGCACGCGCTGCGAAGTGAGAACGCGACAGCGCGGTTGCGCGCCGTGGATCGGCTGTGTGGGCTGCCCGACGCCGCACAGCCGTTGATCCCGAATGCGATGTCGGCACTGCTGACGGCAGAAACCAATATGCACGTCACGCACGCCGCGATTCGCGCGTTGAAGCTGCGCGGCACAGCGACGGATGCAGCAGCACAGACGGGCATGATGACACGACTCGATAACCCGGACGCGGCGCGCGCCGCCAATTGGCGCGAGACCGTATTTTCGGCGGTGCTGGATCGTCAGTTGGGCGATTTAGCCACGAAAACAGATGATCCGGTCGGGTCAGCGCTGGCGGCGCGCGCGATTGGCGCGATTCGATCGCGCACAGCAGCGCTACAGGTGGCACAGGCTGAAGATCGGGCGGTGCGGCGTGCGCTGGCATTGATCCGCGATGAAGCAGCATCGCTGCCCGCGACGATCCCCACTGGTGCGCGTTTTGCGGCGTGGCTGACGAATACGGCGCGGCGGATCACGAGTCATCCGTCTGGGTTGGTCGCGCGGTTTTTATGGGCGACGCTCGGCGGCTGGATTGGCATGGCAACCTATATCTGGCTGGTCACGCCCGCACTGCCGTTTCTTGACCCGGCACGTTTGGGGCTGACGCTTTCGGTCGGCTTATCGTTTGGCGTGATATTCGGGTTTCAAGTCTTGTTCGCATCCGAAATTCCAATGCGGCTGCGTGGATTCTGGTATGCATGGGCGCGCGGCTTGCTCTCGCTGATTTTCGGCTTGAGTCTGGCGACGTTCGGCTGGGCGGCGTTCACGTATTTGTATCTGCTGTATCCGCCAGAAAACAATGTGATCGCGGTTGGCGTTGGCACTGCGGTCGCGCTGGCGATCCCGGTCATGCTGCGTTTACCCCCCTTGATCAATATACTATTGTTGGTCGTCGGGTTGTTCATCCCAATCTATGATGCGTGGGTGAATTACCGCCCGCCGCTTTTATATGTGCAGGACGGGCAAAACGCGGCGTTGATCTTTGGCATTACACTGATGGTGATCAGTGTGGGGGCGTATGTGACGCAGATTATGCGCCGCAAAACGCAGCAAACGCGAACAACATAACACAGAGGCACAAAGACACGAGGAATTTTGTAGGGGCGACTCGATAAGTCGCCCAATGCGAGTTAAGAAATACGCTGATACAAGCGTCCGCCAAACTCGCTCACCAGTTTGTCGTCGAGTTCGTCGGCATACGACGAAATATTGTTGATGATCTGGTCGGTTTCGACCGGATCAAGCCCATCGAGCGGACGTTCGACGAACAAAAATACGGTATCGAGATAAATGCCGAGCGCGGCGTTGGTCAACTGCAAATTGATCTCCAGCAGCCGCCGATAAAATGGCAGCAGCCCGGTCATGGGCAGTTGGATGATGGGTGACAGCACTTGCAGATAGCCGCCTGTCTCTTTCTGGTTGACATAAATTTCGATCAACGCCGACCCGCGTTTGAACGACCAGCCGAAGCCGTCATTCATCGCCATGCGCGCTTGCGTCGGGTCGATGCCGATTTGTGCCAGAATTTGTTCGACTGTCCCGGCGTAGGCTTCAACGCGCGGGATATCTTGCTGCTGACGATTGCGTCCTAAAAATGCCATGTCGCACTCCGTTTCGCGGATGATGTATCGCGGTTGTAATTGCCCTGAATTGTAGGGGTTTGGACGTGGTTTACAAATGGGCACAACTGTGCTATCGTTTTGAGACATGCGAGCATGGTGTAACGGTAGCATCAGACCCTTCCAAGGTCCAGGTATGAGTTCGAATCTCATTGCTCGCTTTGTGGTCAGTAATCTGGGACAGTAGCTCAGCGGTAGAGCGGACCGCTCATAACGGTTTGGTCGCAGGTTCGAATCCTGCCCGTCCCATTATCTGGAAAGCGCCGTAAAACCCCTGCCTTCAGGCATGGGATATAAGGCGTCGGTCTTATGTTTTTTCTGCTGAAATAGGGTATGATGAAAGTAGGTTAAGGTACGAGACGTAAAAATCCGACCTCGATCATAATCGTGCTTTAATGCAAAACGGATGGGACGCATCCGTGAACGATAACGTAGCGCCTCTGCCAACGCCGTAAGGCGACGGTAAG
>Ga0105049_10006685_pt1 | contig 13407 bp, 12 predicted proteins | sample MAT06_FD_78087 | JGI IMG/M metagenome (GOLD analysis project Ga0105049, IMG submission 78087) | Freshwater microbial communities from Lake Fryxell liftoff mats and glacier meltwater in Antarctica - MAT-06 | ecosystem: Environmental > Aquatic > Freshwater > Ice > Liftoff microbial mat | place...
CATTGCCAGCGCCATTAAGCGGCCAACCCGGATATTTTCGTCCATATATTCCTCGCTCGCGCCAACAAAACGATTGATCGCATAGCGTTCGCGCACATAGGCTTTGACAACGCGAATGCCGGCCAGATTTTCCTGCACCAGCGTATTGAGCGCGGCCAGTTTCTGTTGCACCCGGCTAAACAGTGGCTGCGTTGCCACAACCAACGCGCGCAGCAAAATAGCGGCTAGTGCCAGCAACACGAAGATGACGAGCGACAATTGCAGATCGGTGAGTACCAACATGATCACACTGCCGACGATCATAATCACAGCGCGCAGGATCAGCGACAGGCCAGCGCTGGTAAACATGCGCACCGTATCGACATCACTGGAAACTCGCGTCATGAGTTGGCCGGTCTGCATCTGATCGAGATTCGCCCAGGAGAAAGATTGAATCTTGGTAAAGAGGGCGTTGCGCATATCAAAGGCGATGCCTTGGGACAACCGCGCCCGATAGAAGCCTTGTGCCACTGTCGCCGCTGCGCCCAACACCGACGCGCCCAACATCCACAGCGCGCCCTGCCAAACCACCTCCATGCTACCGGCGCGGATGCCATCGTCGATGATGGTTTGCAACATGCGCGGCACCACGAGTTCTGCCGCCACAGGCAGCAACACCGTCAGCAGACCCAGGATCGCAATCCGCCGATAGGGCCAGACAAAATAGATCATACGCCGCAGATTCATTCGACTTCCATCCCTTCTATCTTCACTTCCATCAGTTCAATAATATCGTTCAACGCATCATTCATACGCGCCAGACGTGCCGGGTCCAAGGTATTGAGCCGCCGCCGTAATAAAGCGATCCCACCCAGGGGATTCCTTTCGGCAATTTCCCGTCCAACGGGGGTTAAGTCCACAATCACCACGCGGTTGTCTTCGCGCGAACGCGTGCGCGTTACATAGCCAGCCTCTTCCATGCTAGAGACAATCGTCGACGCGAAACTGGCGCTGCGGTAGAGATACTCCTGCACCTGCCCCACGGTGGCCGGTCCGGACTCTAGCAGAAAACGCAGCACAGAAAACTCACGCGGCCGAATCCCACGATCATCCATCTGGCGCGCATGTTGGTGGAGAAAGCGATTGATCAGCAGAAATTTATGGATCGCCTCACCAGCGGATGTTTCAGGTGTATCACGCAATGGAAGCAACTTCCCTTCTACAAAGAATAGTTTCATGAATAATATTTCTACAAAGAAAGAATAGCTCGATTCCAAAGGGGTGTCAAATTGCAAGCCATGCTATAATAGCCAAAATGGCAAGGCTTGGAACGGAAAGCTGTTTCAGGCGTAAACAGTCTGTAGACGGGCGTTGTTCGTATGCTGCTTACCAATCGTCGCCATCGCATCCTCTTTGCCGCCTTGGCCGGGCTGGAGGTGGCTTGGTTTTTACCTTTTGCTCTCACGCTCTTTGCCTGGATGATGCCCGAACGTGCACCATTACCCGCCCTAGTGGCTGGCCTGGGCAGCTATTCCCCGTTGGCACTCTTTGGCTTGGTCTGGGGATTGATGCTGCTCTATCTGCTCTGCATCGATCTGCTCAATCGCTGGCAAATCCATTCCCCACTCCATGAATTCGCCATGTTGGGCATTGTGCTGGGGACTGCACTCCTGCTGGTGCGCTTCCTGGTCTTCCCCGCCCTCGCGCCGTGGGATCTGCGCTGGCTGCTGGCAGTCGTGAGCGCACTGTTTGAATTTGCGCCGGGGAGCACGGCAATCATCTTTTTGCTGGTGGTGAATTTTTTTCTATGGATCCGCGTGGCAACCGCCACTGATCGCGCGCTGACCTTTTTTAGTGTGGGCGTTAGCTTTCGCCTGGGGATGCTGCTGTCGCTGGTCGGCAATATCCTCTTAATTTTGGTGGCGCGCCAGCCAGCGACGGCGGCACTCACCTATTTCTGGCTTTTCTTTGGCTTTGGTCTGCTGGCGGTGGCGCTGGCACGTATTGATGAAAAGGCCATGGGCGCGTCACAGAGCACAGGCGCGACGTTGCCCTGGGGGCGCTTCGGTCAACTGCTGGTCATGATTGGGATAACCCTGGCCACCGCCATGGTCAGCGCAAGTTTCTATACCCCCACTAATATCAAAACTGTACTTGGTTGGTTTTCACCGCTCTGGAATTTTTTGGGGACGGTCTTCCTGCTGATTTTCCACACGCTCTTCTGGTTATTGATACCAATCTTGGAGCGCATTATCGAGTTCGTACGCGGGTTGCTAGCTACGTTGGAACCACCCGAAAACCTCCCCCAAGAGTTGGGCCAGCTGGGCGAACAGCCACCGATCACGATCAACGAAATCGTACAGAATGTCGCCTTTGTGCGTTATTGTATGGTTGCCGCAACAATCATGACCGTTATAATTCTGTTGTTGATTCTCTTCGCGCGCACGCGCAAACGTGGGCTGGGCGAAGAACAGGAACAAACAGCCAATGAAGGATTGGCCTTTGGTGGCAATCCCTTGGATCGGCTGCGGGGATTGGGTCGCCTCTTTCGCCGTTATGGATTGGGGCCGGGTCTGCTGGCCGCCATCTCGGTGCAAAATATCTATGCCAATGTCTGTCGCCTGGCAGGTCGGCGCGGTTATGCACGGCTGGCCGCTCAATCGCCCGACGAATATCTCACCAGCTTACGCGCCGCCTTTCCCGGCCAGGAAGATAAACTTGCGCGGCTGACCGCCATCTATATGCGTGTCCACTATGGAGATCGTTCTGTCGACGATAGCGAGCTAACACAACTACGCGAAGATTACAGCGCAATTCAAGCCACACCAGTGCCTGCGGCAGGCTGATAGGCTTCCTGGAAGGGTACTTGCAGTCCGCTTCTGCAGAAGGTGTATAATCAAGAGTGAATTGTCACTGTTCCACAGTGCGCATCTGTATGATGCAATCAGTTACCCTATTCGCTTGAAAGTTATGATAAAAGGAGTTTTTCAATGGCGAAAAACCACACAGCACCCCTTCGCGAAAGCGTGAATGAGCGCGAAAATACGCTAGTTGATCCAACCGCAGTGAACGATTCTGCCGTCACTGCACCCACTTTGCCACCCACAAGTGATTCACCCAAAGCCGACGCCAACTTTCCCGCAGGCGATCTAACGCTGCTCGACCATGCCCAGCGCGAGAGCGCTTATGCCGTGGCCCAAGCCCAATTAGATGCCGTGGCCGATTTTATGGATTTGGAAGATGATCTGCGCCTTTTTCTGCGTACCCCGCAGCGCGAGCTGATTGTGCATTTTCCGGTGCAAATGGATGACGGGCATATGCGCATGTTTACAGGCTTCCGTGTCCACCACAATATGGCCAAGGGACCAACCAAAGGTGGCATTCGCTATCACCCCGATGTTACGCTAGACGAATGCCGGGCGTTGGCCATGTGGATGAGTTGGAAGTGTGCTCTCATGAATCTACCCTATGGCGGGGCCAAGGGCGGCGTCATTGTCGAACCGAGCGAACTCAGCTCGCGCGAATTGGAAAAGATGACACGCCGCTACACGACCGAAATTAGCCCTTTTATCGGTCCCGAACGTGATATTCCCGCGCCCGATGTGGGCACCAACGCCCAGATCATGGCGTGGATGATGGACACCTATTCTATGCACCACGGCCACTCGGTGCCAGCAGTCGTCACGGGCAAGCCGATTGCGATCGGCGGTACGGTCGGGCGTGAATATGCCACCGGGTTGGGCGTCACCTATGTGACGCGTTCGCTGCTGCGTCAGCGTTTGGGCCGCACACTAGAGGATGCGACGGTAGCGATTCAGGGATTTGGCAATGTAGGCAGTTGGACAGCGCGCTCGATGCACGAACGTGGCGCACGCGTGGTCGCCGTCAGTGATCGCTTTGGCGCGATCTACAATAGCAAAGGTATCGATCTGCGCCAGTTGCTGCAGTACATGGCAGAAAGCGGTACAGTTACCAGATTTCCCACGGCAGAGGTCCTGAACAATCAAGAATTGCTCGAGTTAGAGGTTGATGTGTTGGTGCCAGCCGCGCTCGAAGGGCAGATTACCAAGGAAAACGCCGGACGGGTGCGCGCCAAGGTGATTGCCGAAGGTGCCAACGGCCCCACGACTCCGGAGGCCGATCAGATCCTGAACGATATGGGCGTTACGGTAATTCCCGATATTCTTTGTAATGCGGGTGGTGTCGTTGTCAGCTATTTTGAGTGGGTCCAGAGCTTGCAATCATTCTTCTGGGATGAAGGCGAGGTACGCCGCGCCATGGAGAAGAAATTGTTGGATAATCTCGATGCGGTGATTGGCGTCATGTCGCGTCGCAAGTGCGATCTGCGCACGGCAGCCTATACAATTGCGATTGAACGGATTATCGAAGCCGTCAAGTTGCGCGGCTTTTATCCTTAACAAGCCAGGCTGCGCAAACCGGCATGGGCAAACTACTGCCTAGTTCCGGTTCGCGCAGCTGATCTACTGTTGCTGCAACAAAAATTCTACCAATGCCGCCAGATCCGATTCTGGGAGAAAGGTATAGATCGGCATGCGGTGGGAGGTCAGTTCATATCCTGGCACAATATAGACGAGAGGATCAACCAGACTCTCATGCAGATATTCGGCCGCGGTGGTGGCAGTGCCGTGATAGGTTGCGTCTGCAATGCGCTGTGCGGCCAAGGTGCCCATGCCATTGTGCGACGGGCCAAAGGTGCCACCACTGCCCGTTGCTGTTAATTGATGGCAAATGCCACAATATTTCTGCCGATAGATGGCCATCCCCTGGGCAGCCAGATCAGTTGAGTTGGCCGGTGTGGCAACGACGGTCGTGGTCAGATCTGCAGTTGCTGTGATGATAGGGGAAACGGCGTTCGTCACCCCATCCGTTACAGGGGCGGTCTCGGTGATCGTCATAGTGCTTTACGCTGCTTTTATCCCCACCATGGTTCGCCCTCGGCGCGCTGGGCTTTCAGGTACGCCTGATCCAGATCCAATCCTAGGCCAGGGGCAGTCGAGACTTTCATCTTACCTTCTTTGATCACAATCGGATTGGCCGTGGCCCACTGGTATTGATCGGCACGCGCCGAACACTCCATCAACGGGCAGTTGAAGACTGCCGCCGAGAACTGCTGCGATGCCATATTCAGGATCAGCCCGCTGACATTATGCAGACAAACCGGAATGCGATAGAGCGCGGCCAGATCGGCAATGCGCTTTGTGCCCGTGATGCCACCCGAGTTGATCAGATCCGGTTGTAGTACATCAACTGCTTGATTTTGCAGAAAAGGCAGCGCCTGTTCGGGTAACTCAATGTTTTCACCCGTCATGATCGGCAGACGCGTTGTGCGGCGCAACGCCATCCAGGCTTCGGAAAAATCGGGGGCAAGTGGGTCTTCGTAGAAAAGTGGCTGGATCGATTCTACTGCCTGGGCCACGCGAATGGCGCTTGGCACGTCCAACTCGTTGTGACAGTGGACGATAATATCGATCTCGTCACCCAGGGCTTCGCGCGCCAAAGTATAGGCTTGGTGCACCAGGCGCGCCTCGCGTGGGCCAATGCTGGGTGTAAATTGCTGCATGGGCACACCCAACACATGGTGGATATCCACTTTGAAAGCTTTGAAGCCACGCGGATCACCCTTCAGCGCATCCGCTCGATCGCGCCATTCGGCCTTGCTCAGATGATCGCCGCCGCCACAATGCGAGTAGAGCGCTAGTTCGTTACGAAAGTTGCCGCCCAACAGCTTGGAAATCGGCTGGTTTAGCAATTTGCCCGCCAGATCCCACAGGGCAATGTCGATGCCGCTGAGCACGCGCACGACGCGCCCCCGTTGGGGGTACGCATAGAACATGTTGTGAAAGTGGACTTCAATTGCCAAGGCATCTTTGCCAATGAGACCGAGGTGGGGCAGGCGCGGTCCGGCCAATCCTTCAATCGCTTCGCGGGCGAAGGAGCCACTGGCATGGCATTCGCCATAACCGCTTACGCCGGCATCGGTCTCGATCTTGATGAGGGTGCGGCGATCCTGCAGTTGCATGGCCTTGATGGCTGTAATCTTCACGCCGTGCGCGCTGGTAGCAGCATGGGGATCATAGGTGGGGAGAAAAGCATTCGGTTGAATCATGTGTGAGTTTTCCTGGAGAAAAAGCAACGGGGAACACGCCCTGGCGCGCCCCCCGTTATGAATTGGTGAAGGAAACGACTAGCCGACTATTCTGTCTTAAAGGCGATGCTGACAGGTACAGGCACTTCCGTCACCAGACCAGTTGCACTCAGTTCACCGGTGGTTTGGTCGATGGCGAACTGTACAATTGTGTCACCCTTTTGGTTCAACGCGTACAGCCACGTTCCCGTGGGATCGAAGCTGAAGGCACGCGGGAATTGGATATTCTCGGTCGTGTGTCCGATCAAGGTCAGCTCACCGGTCGCTTCGTCGATGCTATAGGCGACAATGCTGTCGGCTAACGGATGGTCTTCAAACTTGCGATTGGAGCCATAGAGAAACTTGCCCGATGGGTGAACCATGATCTCGGCAGTGCTCTTGTGCTCAGGGAAATCATCGGGCACCGTGCCAATGGTCTGAATTTCTGCGCCAATCTGCCCCGTTGCCGGATCAAACGCAAAGGCTGTCACCGAACCCGTCAACTCATTGATCGCGTAGAGATAATTGCCACTGGGGTGAAAGGCAAGGTGGCGCGGGCCAGATCCGGCGGCCACGGTTACCTCGCTAATGCTGACCAGTTTGCCCGCTTGTAGTTGGAAGATCACGATCTGATCGATCCCCAGATCGGCAGTGGCAATGTAGGCACCACTGGGATCAAAGACAACGGCGTGGGGATGCGGTGCTTCCTGGCGCTCATGGGGGCCGCTGCCCGTATGCGTCACCGTGTCGCTCACCGGCTCCAGGCTGCCATCGTCGTTAATGGCCAGCACCTCAAAGGTTGCCCCCACATAGTTGCCGACAACGACATAGCCACCCGTCGGATCCACCGCGATTTGTGCGGGAATTGATCCAACAGCTTGCCGGTTGATCAGGGTGAGTTTACCCGTTGTGCCATCAATCGCATACGCTTCCAGCGAACCCGCACCCTCTACGCCTTCATAATCGGCAATTTCGTTGCTGACATAGAGATATTGCTGCGAAGGATGAATCGCCACAAAAGACGGATTGTCACTGGGCACCGTCTCGATCAGCGTCAGCGCGCCATCTTCAGGGTTGTAGCCAAAGACGGTGACGCCCGTCGGATGTGTCGCTTCGGCAGCTTCGGACCAACCGCCAGGCGCGCCGCGCGTGTAGGTGCCGACATAGGCAAATTGGGTTGCGCCGGCCGCGGCGGCTTCTTCAGCAGGGACCGCGGTGGCCGCGACTTCTTCAGTCGGTTCTTCGGTGGCCGCGGCTTCTTCAGTGGGCACTTCGGTAGCCGCAGGTGCTTCTGTGGCCTCTGCAGGCGCTTCCGTAGCGGCTACAGTTGCGGCAGGGACTTCAGTTGGCGCGGCCGCCGGCTGACAGGCCGCAAGGAGCACAAGACAAAGGAGACCGCTCGCCAAATAACGGCTGGCGCGGCGACTCCACTTCCATTGGGGTTGCATAATGATTCCTCCTGGATAGCATGGTGTGAAGAGCATTGAAGTAAAGTTTGGCAATTGAGTACGCACAGTACCTGGCGCAGCAAGCAGCAATGACTGACCGATATGCCAACTTTTGCGTACTAGCTAGGGAGCTTACGAGCAGTATAGTCTGATCAGAAAATGCTGTCAAGGAGGGAAAAAGACGTTATAGAATATAGGGAAGGCAATGGAAAAAGCTTGTGTACAACCGGCGGTATTCGCGCGCGATACAGTCGGCGTGCGAATACCGCGCCTAGCTATCATCTATCGGGCGGGCACAGCTTTTAACGATTCGCCCAGATAAACCGTAAATTGGGGATCCTTCTCGGTACTGGCACAGGGATTCAGCGAATCTAACACACCGGAAGCTCGATATTCAATAATCACCTCGCCGGTATGTTCACGGATCAAGCTGCGTGCTTGGTCGGCCAACGCCGAATCGGTAAAACAATAGCCCTCGCGATCGCTGTGGGTTACCCAGACCATCACGGCCCCCAGCCCGCGTTCTTCGACCGAAAACATGGTATCACGCATGACCCCTGCACGCGTAAACGAGGGCCGCAGCCGCTCGGTGGGGCAGGCCGTTAGCACAACGGTGGCTACCCCTAAGAGCAGCGCCAATCCCATTGTTCGTTGATAGGGCCGAAATTTTGTCATCCTCTGCGATCCTTTCGTGAGCCTGCGCTCTGAGCCTTGCATTTTCTTCTTCTCACGGCGAACCGTAAATAATATAATATGTACACGATACGTTTACGGTAACACAATTCTAAAGTTGCAAAAAATCTGCGCGCATCCAGAACCCATCCTCGCGTAGAAAAGCGACAGGGCGTTGCTCTTTCAGCGCTTGGGTGCCAGTGGCCGCGCGCGGGGAAAGCCCAGCAAGTTGCTGAGCCTGGAGAAGCGATTATGCGGTTAAAGAAGGATTAGGGCAATGGATTCCAACGCAAGGAGAGGCCAACCGCCAGCGCGGCGAGCAGCGCGCCGAGGGCGGCAAAGATAAAGCTAATTTCTGTGATTTCGGGACGCGTAATCAACGAGGTCGGCAAACTGTCGAAGACCGCGTGTAGCTCTTCGGCGCTTTCTGCCGAATAATACTCGCCCCCAGTCATGGCGGAAACCGCTTTGAGGGTTTCTTCGTCTATGCCGCGGCGGAATCCACCATTTTGTGGATCGCCGCCACCACCGAATTGGCCACCCCCAAATGGACCGCTGCCCATCTGGCTCCCCCCCAGAAACTGCTGACCACAGTTCATCCTGCCGCCCTGGGCTGTGCCAAAGCCAATCGTGTAGACGCGCACACCGCGCTCGACTGCTTGCTGGGCCGCTTCCAAGGGTTCGGGACCGGCGTTGCTCGCGCCATCTGTCAGCAAGACAACGATGCTGGACACATACACGCCACTAGGCATCGGCGTGGGCTGGATGTCCGTGCGTGGATCGCGCACAGTGGGCGCAATACTTTGATCAAATTCGGCAATCGCATCTAACGCTTCCAGAATGCCGCTACCAATGGCGGTTCTGCGCCCGGTAGTCAGGCTCACCACCACATCTTCTAGCACCTCTTGATCCCCCGTTGGTGGATGGATCAATTCGGCAAAACCGGCAAAGCCCACAATGCCAATCACAGTGCTAGAGGGTTGCCCCTGAATAAAGGAAAGGGCCGCTTCGCTAGCCGCGACCAAGCGATTCGGCGGAATATCGGTGGAACACATGCTGCGCGAGACGTCCATGGTGAGCATAATCGTCGCCTCACCCGCGGGCACGTTGATCACCGAGATCGGACGCCCCAACCCGATCACCAAACTCGCCAACGCCAGCAAAAAGAGGGCAAAGGGTAGATGGCGGCGTAGATAGGAATAGCGCGGCAAAGCAGCGCGCACCAAGGAGAGGCTAGAGTAGCGCACCGTAAAACGGCGCCGCCGCCGCAGTACCCAAATATAGATGCCGATCAACAACGGAATCAATCCAAGCAGGAGAAGGAATTCCGGCCAAAGTAAGTTCATCTATCACCTCTCCATCCAAACGCTATCTGGTCAATGGAACGCGTATCCATCCCGCCTTGCAAGCTCAGGGCAAGCGGCTGAACCAGAGCAGCGAACATGCACCGCCCAGCAAAAAGATCAGAATGCTAGCACCGGCCAACAGCGACGTGACTTCCATCTCCTCTGGTTTAACCACCAACTGCGGATCGAGATTTTCGTAGATGCTGCGCAATTCTTCTTCATTTTCAGCGTTATAATAAGCACCGTCAGTCAATTCGGCAATCTGTTGCAGCGTGGCCTCATCCAGTTGGGTATGAATGCTGAAACCCTCGATATCCAAGGTCGCGCCAGCCGCGCTACCAATCCCCACGGCATGAATCCGCACACCGCGGTCGGCAGCACTTTGGGCAGCCTCAAAAGGATCAGGCGGATCGGTGTTCTCGCCATCGGTGAGGAGGACAATCACCGCAGGCGTATAGATGCCATCGGGCAGGGCCGTCGGCATGGCAGGCGGCGTGGGGGTCAAGTTGCTATAAAGCCGTGGGGTTTGATTCGCGTCATCATCATCGGCAAAGATGGTGTTGAGCGAGGCAACAATGCCATGCGCCAGCGAAGTGCCACGCTCTGGTCCCAGCCGGTTGATCGCAGCAAAGATCGTCGCTTGATCATTGGTCGGTGGCTGTACGGCAAAGCCACTATCACTAAACGCCACCACGCCGATCTGCACCGTGGGCGGCTGACGCCCCACAAAGTCGCGCGCCGCAACCTTGGCAGCTTCCATGCGCGTGGGAACCAAATCTTCGGCGGCCATACTGCCCGATACATCAAAGGCCAGGATCACCGTTCCCTCTAGCCGTGGCAAACTGATGGCGGCTACGGGCCGTGCCAGCGCAAAAAGGAGCAGCGCAAGGCCGAGCAAAAAGAGCGCCGGCGCAATGTGGCGGCGGATACCAAGCGGTCGTCCCGCATTTTGTACGAAACCCATAGTGCCGTAGCGCGCGCTCAATTGCCGCCGCTGGCGCTGCAAACGCAGATACAGCACAATCAACAGCGGAACGATCAGCAGGGTCAAGAGCATCAAGGGCCAGATAAAGGACATAGGCAAATTCCGCAACGAGAGCGTTGCACTAGACTTTACACAGAGCCGCCATAGCGGACAGCAGCTATCGGCGGCGCTGACGCTGTTTGGCAAAACGTGCAATCGCACGCACCAGGTCTTCTTCGGTCGAAAGCGCTAACGCATCTACGCCAGCGCGTTGAAAGGTTGCCTGTAGCGCAGCTTCGCGTTGCAGAGCCGCTTCGCGAAAACGCTGGCGAAATCGCTTATCGTGGGTATCGACATACAACTGTTCGCCAGTTTCAGCATCTTCCATAATGATCGTACCGATATCCGGCAGATCGATCTCGCGCGGATCCCACAGACGAATCGCCAACGTTTCGTGCCGCCGACTGAGCAGCTTTAACGGTCGCTCCCAGCCGGGTTCGCTAATAAAATCCGAGACAATGAAGATCAACGAGCGCTGCTTGATGGTGTGCAGGCCCGCGTTAAGCATCTGGGTAAGATTTGTAAATGGTGCTTGGGGCAAGCGTGGTTGCTTGAGCAGATCATTGACCAGGCGCAACACTTGCAGCCGCCCACCGCGTGCGGGGATCGTACGCTCAACGCGTCCACCATAAAAGATTGCCCCCACACGGTTGCCGTGACGCGTAAGCAAACGAGCAATCGTCGTGACAAAGTCGATCAACACCGTGCGTTTCAGGCTCTCTACTGCACCAAAATCCATGGACGGACTCAGATCCAACAAAAACCACGCGGTGATCTCGCGATCTTCCACATATTGGCGGACATACGGGGTATCCATACGCGCCGTGACATTCCAATCAATGTAGCGAATGTCATCCTGCGGTTGATATTCGCGCAGATTGGCAAAGTCCAAGCCATAGCCATAAAAGAGGCTGCGGTAATCGCCTTGCAACAGACCATCCAGCCGGCGGATCACTTCCCAATCGAGCCGCAGCAGGATGCGTTCTGGCGTTGCGCCATGGGGCGCCAGTGCGCTAGGCAGTAATGCGGCGGTTGACATGCTCATGCAAAGAGACCTCTGGCAGCGGAATACGGTTGAGAATCTTTTTCAACAAATCGTCACCGCTCACATTGTCCGAGAGCGCTTCGTAGGAGAGCACCAGCCGATGGCGCATGACATCAAACGCCAGATCGCGCACATCTTGGGGCAGGGCATAGCTTCGTCCCCGCACAAAGGCCAAGGCCCGTGCTGCCAGGATCAGGTTGATCGAGGCGCGAGGACTGGCCCCAAAGGTGAGATAATGGGCCAATTCTTTCAGGCCATAGTCGGCGGGCTGGCGCGTCGCCGTCACCATCTTCACCGCGTACTCGATCAGCGCGGGGTCCACGTAGACCTTGTCTGCCTCTGCCTGCAAGCCGAGCAGTTGATGGGTGGTTAATACCTTTTGCACCGCTTGTAATGCAGCCGTCATCCGTTCTACGATCACAAACTCTTCGGTAGGGGTCGGATAGCCAACCAGCACTTTCAGCATAAAGCGATCCACTTGGGCTTCGGGCAGCGGGTAGGTGCCTTCGGTCTCAATTGGATTCTGCGTTGCGAGCACGAGAAAGGGCTTGGGTACGGGAAAGGTTTCGCGGCCAATCGTGACCTGGCGCTCTTGCATCACTTCCAGCAGCGCACTTTGCACTTTGGCCGGCGCGCGGTTGATTTCATCTGCCAGCAAGAGAATTAGTAAAAACGGGGCCAAAGGAAGTGTTGAATTCACCCGTCTTTTGGTTGTAGATGCGCGTGCCCACCAGATCGGCGGGAACAAGGTCGGGCGTAAATTGGATGCGCTTAAATTCGCCACCAATCGCCTCGGCCAGCGTCTTGATCGCCATTGTCTTGGCCAAGCCGGGCACACCTTCGACCAGAATGTGACCGCGTGCCAGCAACGCCACGATCAAGCGTTCCAACAAGTGATCCTGCCCGACAATCACCTTCTTCACTTCATACAGAACACGTTCCATCAGTGTTCCGTTTTCCAGGTTTCGCGCTTGTTCCATGGGCAGTCTCCTTTCACACAGGTACAAACATAGTGATTAATCCTGGGCTTAATGCTGGGACTCATCCTGGGGTTAGTAGGGCGGCATACCGGCTGCACCGCCTGCGACATTGATGGGTACCGCAAAACCGATGCCGATAAAGAAATTGTCGTCGGTGGGGTTCGCCAGCCCCGTGACAATGCCGATCACCTGCCCGTAACGATTGAGCAGCGGTCCACCCGAATTGCCAGGATTGACAGCGGTGTCAATTTGAATCAATCCCTCGAGACGCTGCCCACTATTGGGTGGGCGGAAGGTGCGATCAAAGCCCGAGATCACCCCCGAACTCATGGAACTGTAGAGGCCAAGTGGGTGACCGACCGCATAAGCCTCATCGCCAATCTGCATGGCGTTGGGGTTACCCAAGGTCGCCGGCACGAGTAGGCCGGGCGGCTGGCTGGGATGCAGGACAGCAATATCATTTTCGGGTTGGGTAGCGATCACTTTGGCGCTGGCTTCTGTACCGTCAGCAAAGATCAGTTCAATGGTCGTGGCGTTGGTAATGACATGCAGGCTAGTTAGAATGTCACCACTATCGTTGATTACGACCCCTGTGCCCAGCCCATTGGTCTCTGGCGTTTCTTCGTCTTTGCTGGGGCTATAGGTTCGGATCAAGACAATAGAAGGTTGAATAGCCTGGTAGACAAGCGCCGAATAGGCAGGGGCAGGCGTAGCCGAGGCCATGGCTTGCGCCACGCTCTCATTGACTTGCGTTACGGTCAGTGGTGC
>Ga0105049_10006688_pt1 | contig 13405 bp, 9 predicted proteins | sample MAT06_FD_78087 | JGI IMG/M metagenome (GOLD analysis project Ga0105049, IMG submission 78087) | Freshwater microbial communities from Lake Fryxell liftoff mats and glacier meltwater in Antarctica - MAT-06 | ecosystem: Environmental > Aquatic > Freshwater > Ice > Liftoff microbial mat | place...
CGACCGCTACCAGGGCGTGACCGAACTGATGCCCTTCGCCAAGGGCGTCTCGGCCAAGAGCCACGAGTTCAACGAGGCCGGTGACGAAGTCCGCACCGATTACCGGAAGATGTTGAAGATCGTCAAAGCCGCGGGCTACAAAGGCTACATCGGCGTCGAGTACGAAGGCAGCCAACTCAAGGAAGCCGACGGCATCATCGCGACCAAGAAGTTGCTGGAGACGGTGTTCGCGGAGATGGCGAAGGCCTGATGATCGCAAATCGCCGGGGTTCGGCTCGGTAGCCGCAGACGCAGAGGTAAGAGGAGGGCCGCAGAGGCCCGACTGGCTCCGCTTCTGCCTCTACGGGTTCGCCGTGCAAAGTAACGGATCTCCTCGTCCTCAAACAAACCATGGCATGGTGGAAACCCACCATGCCCTGTCCGCTCTGCGGCCCTCTTCTTACCTCTGCACCTCTGCGGCTAGTTGTCCTGCCTTCCGGTTCAAACCAGATCCGGCAACATCTTCGTCCCATCGCCGAACGTCGGCTGCTCGACGCCCATGCGCGCCATCAGCGCCAAGTACAGGTCGCAGAGATTGCCACGACATCCCTGCACATATCGCCCGGAGTTGATCGAACCACCACCGCGACCGGCCAGCAGGATCGGCAGGTTGTCGTGGTTGTGACGGTCGCCGTCGCCGATGTTCGAGCCGTATTGCAGCATGCAGTTGTCGAGCAGCGTGCCCTTGCCTTCCTTGATCCCTTTGAGCTTATCCAGGAAATAGGCGAACGACTCCATGTGGTAGATGTTGATCTTTTTTATCTTGCCGAGTTTTTCCTCATTGCCGCCGTGGTGCGACAGGTCGTGGTGGCCTTCGGTGATACCGATTTCGTGGTAGGCGCGACCGGAGCCGCCGTTGGTCAGCATGAACGTCGCGATGCGCGTGGCGTCGCTTTGGAAAGCCAGCGCCATGATGTCGTACATCAGGTTGGCGTGTTCCTTCCAGGTCTTGGGGATGCCTTGCGGGACGGTGAAGCCCTCGCCTTTCTTTTTGGTCGTGCCGGCGTCTTCGCCATCGTCGCGACCGCTGATGTTCTGGATGCGGCTTTCGAGCGAACGCATGGAGTCGAGGTACTCGTCCATCTTGCGTCCGTCGTTGCCACCCAGGCCCTTCTTCAGGCCCTTGGCGTCTTCGTAGACGAGATCGAGCAGGCTCTTGTTCTCCAGTGTCGCCGCGGCCTTGGCGGTTTCCGAATCGCTGGCACTGCGATCGGCGAACAGGCGCATGAACGCGGACTTGGGGTTGGTCTCCTTGGCCATCGGCGAGGTCGGCGAGCGCCACGACATGTTGGTCGAGTACGCGCAGGAATACCCCGAGTCACAGTCACCGCCGCCGCGGCCACCTTCAATCGACAGTTCAATGGACGGCAGGCTGGTGTAGGCACCGACCTTCTGCGCCAGCACCTGATCGACCGAGATGCCGTTATAGATGTCAGCGCCGTTGGTCTTGCGCAGACGCATGCCGGTCAGGTACGTGCCGCATTCTCGCGCATGGTCGCCGGCGCCGTCCGCACCGCCAGTCGCGGCACGTTGCGCCAAGCCGCCAAGGATCAGCACATCCGCCATGTGCTTTTCCAACGGTTTGAGCGTCTCGGGCAGCGGCGCGCCCTTGGTTGCAGCTGGCCACCAGTGGCGGTTGTCGACGCCAAGCGCCCAGTGCATGAAGGCCACGCGCACGGGCAGACGTTCAGCGCCACCCTTCTTGGGCGTCTCAGCCCAGCCCATCTGCTCCAACAGCGGCAGACCAATGGCGACGCCAAGGCCCTTGAGGGCGGTACGGCGAGAGATCAGCCAGTTCTTGCTCATGACGTTTTCCTTTAGGTAGTCGAAAGATTCAGCGGGCGCGGCGGTTCAGGAAAGGATAGCTGGTGGCGATCTCCGCCACCAACACCGAGAAGCGATACTCGTTCTTGGCCATGGTCGCGACGATGTGGTCGATGGTCGGTTCGTCGTAGTGTTCAACCCCACGACCGAGCGCGTAGGTCAGCATCTTCTCGGCCATGTTGCCGGTGAACTGGTCCTTCGCGTCCATGAAGATCTTTTTCAGTTCGACCGGATTGCGGAAGGACACGCCAGTGGGCATCTTGCCGGCGGTATCAAGCGGGCTGCCGCCTTCATCTTTGTCGCGCCAGCGGCCGAGGGCGTCGAAGTTCTCCAGGCCGAAACCGATCGCATCCATCACCTTGTGGCAGGAGTTGCAGGTGGGATCCGCGCGGTGTTTCTCCATGCGCTCACGCAGCGAGAGCTTGGCAACCTCGGCATGTTCCTCGGCCTGCTTTTCCAGCGACTCGACCAGCGGTGGCGGTGGCGGCGGCGGATCGCCCAGGATTTCCTCCATCACCCATTTGCCGCGTTTCACCGGGCTGGTGCGACCGGGCATCGAGGTGATCGCCAGCACTGCGCCTTGGCCAAGCAGACCACCGCGGTTGCGATCGGTGAGCGTAACCTTGCGGAACTGATTGCCGACTACGCCTGGGATGCCGTAGAGCTTGGCCAGCTTGTCGTTGAGATAGGTGTAGTCGGAATCGATCAGTTCGAGCACGCTGCGATCTTCGCGCATGATCGCTTCGACGTACGACATGCTTTCGTCGTACATCGCCTTGCGGATCTCCGGCGTAAACTCCGGGAAGACCTTGGTGTCGGGCGCGATGGTCTCGATCTTGCGCAGTTGCAGCCATTGGCTGGCAAAGGAATCCACCAGCGCACGTGCCTTGGGATCCTTAAGCATACGCGCCACTTCCTGGCGGATGACGGCGGGATCAGTCAGCTTGTTCTGCTTGGCCAACTCGAAGAGCGCCTGATCGGGCATGGTCGACCACAGGAAGTACGACAGGCGCGCGGCGATCTCGTAACTGTCGAGCGCGTACGCACCGTCCTTGGTCGCCCGATCGGGTTCAGTGCGGAAGAGGAAACTCGGCGAGATCAGCACGCCTTTGAGGCCAAGACGCACACGATCCTGGAACACCTGCCGGTTTTTCGCTGAGACGTCGTAGAGCGTCATCAGCCGCCCAAGCTGCGCGTCGCTGACCGGCCGGCGGTAGGCACGCGTAGCGAAGGCGGCAAGGATCTGTTTCGCCGCATCACGCTCCGACGCAGCGAGATCTTTGTTCTTAATATCCGGCTTGGCGATGAAGATCGCGCGGTGTGCAGGAGTCTGGGTGCCCTGACGCGGGCCCTTCATCTCCAACGATACCAGCTGAAGAAAGCGTGTGCGAGGGCCCGTTGGTTTTTTGGGTTTTTGCCCAGGAATCGCCGGCTTGGCATCCTTCGCCGGCTCAGCTTCTGGCGATTCGCTGAACGGATTCATGAACGAGATCGACACCACGTGCAGACCACGCGGTGCGTCGATGGTGAGCGACACCGGCGCGGGTTTCTTGGGCATGACCTTGGTGTCGGCGACCATCTTGCTGTCGATCTTGACACCCATTTGCGCCGGTTCAGTGCCGACCGGTTCAGAGGCGGCTTTGATCTTCAGGGTGTATTTGCCGCTCACCGGAATGGCGACCAAGCCGCGCAGTTCGCCAGCTTCCGTGATGGTGATGCCCTCGACTTTTCCCTTGGCCTCAGGATCAGGCGCCGGCTTGTCCTTCACCTTGCCGTCAACGACGTATTCCCAGGTGGTGAGGTCGACATCGATGTCCGGCGGATCAAGCACGATCGCGCGCTCCAGAATCTGATCGGCAGCGATAAGGTACTTCTCCATCAACAGCGGCGGCAGCGACAACACGTCGCCGATGTTGTCGAAACCGTTGCCGACGTCGTCATCTGGAAAGTCGTCCGCCGGCTTGAAGTCGACGCCGACCAAGTCGCGGATGGTATTGTTGTATTCCAGACGGTTAAGGCGACGCACCGTCACACGACCGGGATCCGGCGGGTCGGTGGCGGCGAGTGATTTCACCCAGGTGATGATCTTCGTGCGCTCAGCGTCGGTGGGCTGCTTTTCCTTTTCCGGCGGCATCTCATGCGAGTGGAGGTTGTCGGTGACTTCCTTCCACACCGTGCGCGCCTTCTCAGCGTCGCCGCCGGAGCGGAAGCGCTGCAGGTTGAGGTCGCCTTTCTGTTTCTTCTCGCCGTGGCACGAGAAGCAGTAGGTCGACAGCAGCGGGACGATTTCTTTTTCGAAGGCCGCATGCACGACGGCTTTGTCGGCGCCGATTACCAACGACGGCACTCCGGCGGCGAGGGCCAACCCCATCAGCCACGAGGTCCGGAACGTAAGGCGGTCTAACGACAACGGCATGCAGGGTGATCTCCCTACCAGAATTGTATGTTTGGTCGCCCAACGACGATCCTGACAGGATTTTCTACCCTGCCTTGCCGCCTCGTACCACGGATTTTATCGGTTTTCCCACGGGTGGTTGAGACCAAGTCCCGCAACCCCGCTGGCTGGCACTCTGCGCACCCTCTAGGAGGTTTTTTCGCCGGTGCCGACGTCTGTTCACGGATCAATGCAAGAGCGCTTGGCGCCCTGTCTCCCTATTCCACTGCCCCCCGACACTGCGCCACACAGCGGGCCAGCACCGCGTGCCCGGTGCTCAGGAATGTTCGAAGCCGATCCAATCGAGCGGCACCACGCGGCCGTGGTGGTCCTCACGAAACGCTCCGGGTTGATCGACCAGCCAGCCGACCGTCGCCAAGCGGCGCGGAAACGGCCACGCCAGTTGCAGGGCCGGCCAGTGTTCAGCTGCAACCGCCGCCAGCAGTTCGAAGTCCTCGCCATCACAGCAGGCGGCCTTGGCCTGATCACTCATCACCGGCACGTCGTCGTGGACCGGCACTTGGTTCGGCAGCAGCAGACAGCCATAGCCGCTGGCCGCGGCGAGCTTCGGCGCATCCGCGGCAAGTCCGTCGCTGAGATCCATCATCGCGTGGACGTAGGGACTACCAGCGAGCCATTGGCCTTCCGCCAAACGCGGTTCGGGACGCAGGTGTCGACCGCTGGCAAGACTTCCGCCGAGTGGGCCGGTAACGACCAACAGATCACCCGGCGTCGCGCCGGAACGCGTCACCAAGCGCGTGAGGCCGTGGGCATTGGCAACCGCTTCGCCCCACACCGTGACGGTGATGACGAGTTCTTCGCCACCGGTGGTGTCGCCGCCCAACACCGGGCACGCATGACGTTCACATTCTGCGAGCAGGCCTTCCATCACCGCAAGACCATCCCAGCGCGTGGGACAGGTGAGCGCGACCGTCGCGCCAACCGGTTTCGCTCCCATGGCGGCAAGATCGCTGAGCGCAGCACCCGCAGCTTTACGGCCGATGAGCGCGGGCTGATCAGTCGCGCGAAAATGACGGCCCTCGACGATGGTGTCGGTGCTCAGGCAGGTGCGTCCGCCCGGCGTCCAGATGCAGCAATCGTCGCCGATGCCAAGGACGCCCTCCGGATCGCGGATACGTTCCCGGAGTTTCCGGATCAGGTCGTTTTCACGCACGGCTATGGCTCGGACACCGCGTTCAGGCGGGCGTCGGAGCAGCCAATTCGCGGCGGCGCGTGACGATGGTCGCACGCAGGTCAGCGATGCGCTTCTCCAGTTCAGCGATGTGCTTCGGACCGGAGGTGTAGACCGGATGGTGCAGTTCGTTGAGAGCGTCCATCTGGGCACGCAGTTCGTCGTTCAGCGATTCGAGCAGCAGGTCGCTGTCAGGCGGAGTAGTCATGGGCGGGATCGTTGGCGCGGCTGGCGGACGTCAACCGGCCCAGGGGCGCATGGGGCGCATGGTTCCTAGCGGTGGATTGCCGCATCCGGCCCATGGGTCGCTTCAGTCCGGCGGTGAACTGATCCCCAGGAGGCGCCACATGCCAAGGGGCTGTGGGCGCATGGTACTGGCATGCAGGTCCTCCCTTTCGTCGTCATCATGCTGCTGACCGGCAACCTGCTCATCGCAGCAGATGTCCCGCTGCCTCCGCCAGATGATCCGTTGGCGCTCCCGCCAGCGGGCGAGGAGGCCGATCCCACCTCTGCCGCAGCCTGGGACGCGCGCCTGTTCGACAAGAAAGGCAAGCTGATCCGTGCCACCTACGTGCGCGCAGCGGCAAGCATGGAAGCCAAGGATCTCGATCACCGGCTGGGGCCGGATTACGACTTCTTTCATCCGGCGGCGAAGAAACCGGCCAAGGACGCGAACAAGGACGCCAAAGACTCGAAAGACAAAGCCGCGAAGAAGCCGACGAAAGGTGCAGCTGAGGCCAAGGATCCGGGCACCATCGATGGCTTCCCGCTTGATGCACCGCGTTATCCAAGCGGCCGCTACATCTGGAAGGAGCCCACTAAGAACGGCGTCGACTGGACCGGCCATGGCGGCCAGGTGATCTACCTGCCGGAGCAAGCGGGCGCCACCGGCATGGATAAGGTGTCGTTCTGCTGGACGGTGCACGAAAACCACGGCGGAAAACAATTCTGGCACGACTACAACATGCGCCCAGGCATCGGCGAAAAAGACGGCGGCCAGTGGTGGAGCGGCAGTCCGGATCCGGCGCTGCGCAGCCAGAACGTGCTCGCCGCGCTCGGCAAGGATCCCAACCGCACGCCGACCGCGATCGCACGCGGACGCTGCGCGTGGGCCAATTATGGTATCATCGCTTTCCGCAGCGGCCTGATCACCATGAGCGGCACTGGCAACAACGGCGAACACCCCTTCCTCACCGTGCAGTTGCCGCCTGGGAAGGTTCCCACTGCGGTGGCGGTGACGCCTGGGAATGAATTGGCGCTGGTGACGGTGTGGGATGTCAGCGATCTCAAAGGCCAGATGGGCGTGATCGCGCTCGGTAGCAATCGTGATCACCAACTGACGCTGATTCCCAGCACCGCGTTTTTTACCCAGATGAAACTGCTCGGCTTTGTCGACTTACCGATCGCCACGCCGAGCGCCATCGCCGCGACCACCGACACCGTGTCATCGGACGGCGTATCTGGTGATCTGGCGAAAGATGCCTTCGATCTGTCGAAACCGGAGGTCCGCGAACGCTGGGCCAAGGGTGCACAAGGCACTACGCGCAACGTCGCGATGGCGCTGCCGCGCCACGGATACGCGCTGATCACCTCACGCGCTGAAAACAAAGCGGTGTTCGTCGACCTCGGTCCGTTTTTCACCTGGTTGCGTACCATGTACACGGGGACGCAGCAGGACTACGACGCGACCACCAAACGTGGTGACGCGCCCAACCAATGGCCGTTCACCTTCGAGCACGCGCCCAAGGCCAAGCCGGTGGTCGTACACACGCTCAAAGTTCCGCAGCCGACGGCCGTCGCCACCGGCTTTCCCTCAGGCGATGACGCCACGTTCGCCACCAAGGCGATGATCACCACGCTCGACGGACGGCTGATCGTGGTTGAGGTCGGACAACTCGCCTCGGCCGCGGCCAAGCCCGGCGCGATCACGCCACTCGGCATGGTCGCGGTCGGACGTAATCCGACGGGGCTGTGTTACGGCGCTCGCCAAGTTCAGCCGAACAATCAGGTGGTAGTGGTCAGTCGCGGCGACCGGCGGATATCGTGGGTGCGCATCGCCGGCAGCACGCCGACGGTCACGCGCACCTTGGAAGATCTCCGTTTCAACGATCCGGTGGCGGTCGAAGCCGGTGACTACCGCGGTGGCAAGTTCGTCTGCATCGCCGATTTCAAGGGCCGCAAACTCATCAACTACCTCACTTCGCCGATCGATAGCTGGGGCGACAAGCTCTATGGCGGTCTGGGCGTGAAGGGCGATGCCGCGTTTGAATGGGCCGGATCGACGAACATTCCTGGGTACCCGTTCCTGATCTCGGGCGCCGAAGTGCCATGAGTCGAAACACCACGCGCGCGGCCGCCATCGATCCGACGCTGCTCTTGCTGCCCACGGTGCTGCTGGCCGCTTTGGCCGCTTTGGCCGCTTTGGCCGCTACTGGTGCGATGTGGGCCATCGGTGGCGAGCAACCGGATGCGGCGACGCACCACGATATGCTGCCGGTGCTGCATGAGCGTGACGGCGTCAATCTGTTGCTGATCCCACGCGGCAGCGTTGTCGATGAACAGGGTTCGCTGGTGAGCGCACCGCGCGCGTTCTTCCTCGCCCGCACGGAAGTCACGCAAGCGCTCTGGAACACGGTGATGGACGTGAATCCAAGTCACGAACGCGGCGACGACCTGCCGGTGGAGTGGGTGAGTTGGGACGATTGCCAGGAATTCTTGCGCCGGCTGTCGCGTGGTCATGGCCGCAGCTACCGTCTCCCAACCGAACATGAGTGGACCTACGCCGCCATCGCCGGATCAAACGCACAACACTTCGATGGCGACCGCGTCACCTACGTCCACACCCGCGCGCTCACGCCCGCGGATGCCTGTCCAGGCAACGCCTGGGATCTGCGCGGTCTGCACGGCAACGTATGGGAATGGTGCAGCGATGTCTTACCGGATGGAAAACGCGCGCTGCGCGGTGGATCGTGCAATCTGTACCCGACGTGGTGTCCGCCGCATGATCGGCTGACGTATCCCGCGAACTTCCACCACGAACGCCGTGGCCTGCGTCTGGCGTTGGACGTGACCGACTGATCACGCCGACGCGAGGAGACGCCATGCGCACTGCCGTGTTGTTATTCATGCTGCTCAGCCTTTCGGGCCGCACCAACGCTGGTGAACAGTGGACCACCACCATCAGCGTGAACGGCGCCGATGGCCGACCATCCGCCTGCCACCTGTGGTTACCGGACGGCGTGGAACGCATCCGCGCCGTATTCCTCTTCACCACCTATGGCAGCTTCGGTGGTTTCGCTGCTGGAGCGCAGATCCGCGACCTGGGACGTGATCTCCACTGCGCAGTGGTGTTGTCGGAGGAACGGCTGCCGGACAAAGATGCCGCACCGATGCTCGCGACCTTGCAGACCCTCGCCACGCGTAGCGCCCATCCCGAGGTCGCCCACGCACCGTTGTTCGTCTTCGGCCACTCGAACTCGACGCATGATATGGGACGTTTCGCCGCGCTGGTGCCGATGCGCATCGTCGGCTGGGTGGCGATGAAATCGGCTTTCGGTGAACAGTTCTCGCTGCCCGAACTCTACCGCATCCCAGGCATGGTGGTGTCGGGCGAGGCCGATCATTCCTACTTTCAGAACCAACTGGAAACCGTGCGCAAGCTGCGGCGCGAACACCATGCGTTGATGCACATGCTGGTCGAAGCCGATGGTCCCCACTGGCCGAACGATCCGACGTTCCAGATCATGATGGCCTTCCTCAAAAACGTTTTCTATCTGCGGGTGCCGGTCGATGGCGACGCCCGCTTGGCGCCGATCAAACTGCTGGAGATCGCCGACGCGGACGGCTGGCTCGGTCAGAACGTTGCCGGCAAACGCATTCCCGACGGTGCCGGGAACTGGAAGTGGGAACAGCCGACCGATGTAAAACGCCTGCTGGAGATCGCGCCGTTCGCCGACTTCCCAGGCGACGCAAAGGATGCGTCGTGGTTTCCCAGCGCCGACTACGCGCGCAAATGGCAGGAGTACTGCCACACCGTCGCACTGAAGGATTGGGCGCGACTACCCCCAGGTACGGTCGAGGCCTGGAGTTCCAAACGTCGACCGCCCGTGATCGACGGCGTGGAATCGACCCTGCTCGCCGCGCAGGTGAAGCGCCTCGCCACGGCGACCGGAACTAGGCCGGTGATCGAGGAGCTGCGCAAACTTACCATCAGCGGCGACAAACCGGACGAAGCCGCGGAGGCCACGCGCATCCTCACCGTGTTGGAGAAGCTCAGCGGCGACCGCCTGACCCAGGCCAAACGGTTGGAGGAAACCCATCCGCCGAGCGCCGTCGCCGCCTACCAAGCACTGACCAAACGCTTCGACGGTCTCGCGGCCGCTGACAACGCACGTGAACGCCTGAAGGCAAAAGATCTCAAACGCGAAGTGACCGCGTGGACCGCGCTCGATCGCCTGATTCAACTCGATGGCAGCCTCATCGCGGTCGACGGCGCCGCTCGCAGCGCCACTGATCAGCGTTTCGCTAGCACCAACAGCAAACGACTGCAGGAGATCCACGCTGCCGGTAACAGCTTGGCGCGCGACTTCGCGGATACCCTGGCAGCCAAAGAAGCACGCGCCTTGCTGACCCGCTTGGGCATTCCCTGTGCGCCAGAAAAAACTGCGGGAAAAACCGGGGACGCCACGCGCTGAACTGATCTCAGATCAGTGGCTGTCAGTGCGCGAACGGCTGCTCGACACCCGGCGGCAGCGTCAGCACCTCGACGCCTTTTTCGGTCACCAGGATGGTGTGCTCGAACTGCGCTGAACGATTGCGGTCGATGGTCACCGCGGTCCAGCGGTCGTCCCACATCATGTGGCGCCAGTCGCCCAGGTTGATCATTGGTTCGATGGTGAAGACCATGCCCGGCAAAATCATCGCGGTCTGACCGGGATCGAAGTAGTGCGGCACCTGCGGATCCATGTGGAACTGTTCGCCGATGCCGTGGCCGACGAACGCACGCACCACGCCGTAGCCTTGCGCCTCGGCATGATCTTGGATCGCACGACCAATGTCGCACACCCGACCGGCGGGTTTCACCGCGGCGATACCACGCATCAGGCAGTCGTGGGTGATCGCGATCAACTTGCGCGAATGATCATCGATGGTGCCGACGCCGACGGTCTCGGACAGATCGCCGTGCATGCCGTCAAGGAAGATCGTCACGTCAAGATTGACGATGTCGCCGTCTTGCAGCACGCGTGAATCCGGGATGCCGTGGCAGATGACCTCGTTCACCGAGGTGCACAGCGACTTGGGGTAACCGTGGTAATTGAGCGTCGATGGGTAACCGCCCAGATCGATGTAGGCCTGATGCGTGATGGCATCGATCTCGTCGGTGGTGATGCCTGGACGCACCGCCTTTTTGGCGATCTCCAACACCACGCGCGCGGCGGTGCAGGCCGTGCGCATGCGCGCGATCTGTTCGGGAGTCTTGACCACCTGACGCGAACGGCTGCCGGCGGGGCGACCGCTGACGGCGTAGTCCGGACGTGGGATGTGTTCCGGCACCGTGCGCCTGGGCGACACCGTTCCGGCACGCACCAGTGGACGACCGTCAGGAGCCAGCCCATCGGCAGGGGTCTTCCCCGCGTCGCCACGCAGCTCCTTCAGCAGGTCGCGGCTCTGATGGCAGCGCTTGTACTTCTTGCCGCTGCCGCACCAGCAGACGTCATTGGGACCGGTCTTAGACACATCACTCCTTGGTCGGAGGGCGGACGCTAGCGTGGTTGCACGGTTGTGCATCCAGGAGAGCACGGACTTCCGGCAGGACACTGGCAGGACACTGGCAGCGAGCTACGCGCTACGAGCTGCGCGCTGCGAGGTCGCTTCGCTCCCGCCACGAGGGCTTCGCCCGCCAAGGTGCCCTCTGCCAGCGCCGGCGGAGCTGGCTCGTCGCGCGTGGCCATAGGCCCGCTCGCAGCGCGCAGCTCGCAGCGCGAAGCTCGTAGCCCATCGCCTCCTTGCCCCCTCCCCCCGTACACCACCATGCCGACCCATGCGCGTAACGGTCACCACCAGCGATGCGCCGACGGCCATCGGTCCCTACTCCCAGGCGGTAAAACACGGCGAGCTGCTGTGGTGTTCCGGCCAACTCGGCCTCAAGCCCACTGGTGATTTCGTCGCTGACGACACCGCCAAACAGGCGGAGCAGGCGCTGCGCAATCTTGAAGCCGTCTGCAGCGAAGCCGGCACCAGCCTGAGCAAGGCCCTGCGCCTGACCATCTACCTGGTCGATCTGGCGGATTTCCAGGCGGTCAACCACGTGTACGCCAGTTTCTTCGAGTCCCCCTTTCCCGCCCGCGCCACCGTCCAGGTCGTCGCACTGCCCAAGGGCGGACGGGTCGAGATCGATGCGGTGGTCGCGCTGTGAGGTGCGCACCATCCACCAACGGCCCGCGCGCCTTCAACACCCTTCCCCACCTCTGGTACCACGTGAGATTGCCGCCGCGCCATTTGGAGAACCGCATGTCCGCTGTCCGTTTGTTGCTGTTGGTGATCCTGTCGTCCAGTGCCTGGCTCTTGGTCGGCAAGGCGGCAGGCGAGGAACGCCCCTTCGTCCACCAGCTCTTCAATGACCACATGGTTTTTCCGCGCGACATCGAAGCTCCGGTGTGGGGCTGGTGCGAGCCGGGCAAAGAAGTCACCGTCGCCATGGGCAACAAATCCGCCAAGGCCGTGGCCGGCGCTGACGGTCGTTGGCAGGTGAAAATCGGCCCCTTTGGCGCTGGTGGTCCGCACGAGCTGAAGATCACCGGCCCCAAGGAGCAGAACATTAAAGACGTGCTGGTCGGCGACGTGTGGATCTGCTCCGGGCAATCGAACATGGAATGGAGCGTCAGCAGCTCCAACAATCCGCAGGATGAGATCGCCAAGGCCAACCATTCGAAGATCCGCCTGTTCTACGTGCCCAAGCGCATCAGCACCGAACCACAATCGTTGGTGAGTGCCGACTGGAAGGTCTGCTCGCCTGAGAGTGTGCCCGGCTTCAGCGCGGTCGGTTATTTCTTCGGACGTCTGCTCCATGAGCAGACCGGCATCCCGATCGGGCTGATCAACAGCAACTGGGGCGGCACGGTCGCCGAGGCCTGGACCAGCGCCGGTGCGCTAAAAACCATGGACGACTTCAAAGGCGCGGTCGAAGACTTCGAACGCATGGCCAAGAACGGCCAAGACGACTTCGAACAAATCATAGCCGAGTGGTGGAAGAAGAATGATCCGGGCAGCGTCGGCGGCCTGGGTTTCGCCGATCCGAATGTCGATGTGAATGGCTGGAAGACCATGAACCTGCCCGGCCTGTGGGAAGGCCAGGGCCTGCCCGACTTCGATGGCATCGTGTGGTTCCGCCGCGACTTCGAGCTGCCGGAGAACTGGACCGACAAAGACGTGAAGCTGCACCTCGGCCCGATCGACGACCGCGACACCACCTGGGTAAACGGTTCCAAGGTCGGCGAGATGAACGACTGGAACAATGACCGCGTCTACAAGGTGCCGAAGAAACTGCTCAAAGCCGGTCGCAACACCATCGCCATACGCGTGCTCGACACCGGCGGCGGGGGCGGCTTCCATGGGCGTCCCGAGCAACTCAAACTCGAACGCGACGGCGGAGATCCTGTCGCCCTCACCGGTGAGTGGCGCTGGAACGCGACCAAACCACTCGGCGAGGTCGCCCAGCCGCCCAGCCGCCTCGACAACAACCCGAATGGGATCACCGTGTTGTCGAACGGCATGATCAGTTGCCTCGAACCCTTTGCGATCAAAGGCGCAATCTGGTACCAGGGCGAATCGAACGCCGGCCGCGCTGCACAATACCGCCGTCTGCTGCCGACCATGATCAAGGACTGGCGCCAACGCTTTGGCGTCGGCGACTTCCC
>Ga0105049_10006689_pt1 | contig 13404 bp, 13 predicted proteins | sample MAT06_FD_78087 | JGI IMG/M metagenome (GOLD analysis project Ga0105049, IMG submission 78087) | Freshwater microbial communities from Lake Fryxell liftoff mats and glacier meltwater in Antarctica - MAT-06 | ecosystem: Environmental > Aquatic > Freshwater > Ice > Liftoff microbial mat | place...
AAGGTTTTGAACATGAAAGACCAACAAGGATCTAATCGTATTTCTTCAGGCATAATTGCAGCCGTTTCCGTAGCGGTTGTAGCGGTGGGTGGAGGTGTAGCTTGGATTACCTCACAGTCCAGCAATTCTCCTACACCATCAAACCCCTCTGGGCGTATCGAACAGCCAGCACAGCCATCAACTAGGCAGCCAGGTAATGAGCAAACCCCTAACGTTTATTGGCTCAGATCAAAAGAAAATGACAAAAATGTTGCTTTGGTTCCCCAGCCTGTTAAAGTAGCCTCTGTATTACCCAACCAGCCTTTAGAAGCAGCTTTCCAAACTTTGTTAGCAGGGCCGACAGAAGGGACAGATTCGACAACTATCCCCAAAGGAACCAAGCTGTTGAGCTTGAAGTCAGAAAATGACGAGGTTCACGTTAATTTATCTGAAGATTTTACCAGCGGTGGTGGTAGCACTTCAATGATGGGTCGCGTGGGACAAGTTGTTTACACTGCGACAACTTTAAATCCCAAAGCCAAGGTGTACATTGACGTGAACGGCAAACCGTTGGATGTTTTAGGCGGTGAGGGTGTAGAGTTACAACAACCGCTAACTCGTGAAAGCTTTCAGAAAAATTATCCGCTTTAGTCATTGGTCATTAGTCATTAGTCATTAGTCATTAGTCATTAGTTTTGGACAAATGACAAATGACCTAACGATTGCTATTTAACACCCGAAAATTATGGGCTTGCTGCTCTAACCTTGTGGCGAGGCGATCGCAAACCCGGTTACACAACTCAAAAATCATTTGATCTTCCACCCGATAATAGGCGCAAGTTCCTTCACTGCGGCGGCCAAGGATACCTGCTTGCCACATTACCTTCAGGTGTTTCGACACATTTGCCTGAGAAGTCTGTGTTGCCTCTACCAACTCTTGCACACATTTTTCTTCATCCCGTAGCAAATGTAGCAGCCGCAGACGCATCGGCTCACTTAACAGGCTGAAGTATTCAGCTACTTGTTGCACCACTTCTGGTGGTAAAGGCAACGCTTGTTTCATCAGGATTAACCCGCAAGGACTGAAAGTTTTAACAAGAAAGAATTCAGGAGTCAGAATTCAGGATGAATTAGAGTCAGAGTGGCGGATAGCGCAGCATTAGCGAGTCCGCAATAGCGAGTATTCGAGCGTCGCATCTGAATAAGTGGGTTTAAGTCCCCCACTTTCTTGTTCTGGATTCTGCATTCTGGATTCTGCATTCTTCTTTGATGACTCATTTCATATATAGATTAATACTTAATCAGGGTTAATTCGCATTAAAGGTTGACCATATTCTACAGCGTCACCATTTTGGAGGAGAATTTCCATCACTTGGCCGGAGAGTTCGACTTCGATTTCATTCATCAGCTTCATGGCCTCAATGATACAGACTGTTTGACCCTTGCGGACGCGATCGCCCACTTCCACAAAAGTCGCTTCCCCTGGTGCAGGAGCGCGGTAAAACGTTCCTACCATTGGGGAAGGCACTTCTACTAATCTCTGGTCAATGGTTGAGGGAGGATTTACTGATAACTGTAATTGCGTCCCAGTTCCAGTATTGTCAAACACACGAGTTGTGGACACCTCCGTTACCTGACTTGTGGCCACCTGGTTTCCCCCAGATGAACCCGATGTCAAGCCTGAACCTACCACATTGCCTAAGGTTGCTTGACCTACCGACAACACCTGATTGCTGATGCTTACAGCCTTACGGACTGTTAGTTCAAAGTCATCACTTTTGAGGATAACTTCTGCAATATCGGTTTGGGCGATAGTTGCCAGTAGTTGGCGGATTTCATTAAAGTCCAATGGCACAGTTTTTATTACCTCGACCTATTGTAAATTAGTATCTTAAATGTGGCAGGGATTAAATCCCTATGTAGGGATTTCAATTGGGAGCAAACATCTCCGTAGAGATGAAAGTTATTCCCTGCTCATATATTTATCTTCCTGAGTATCAACACGGATGCGTTCACCTTGGGAAATAAACAAAGGAACCATCACAATTGCGCCAGTTTCTAGAGTTGCTGGTTTTGAGCCACCCGTGGCAGTATCACCTTTTAAACCTGGATCTGTTTCGATAATTTCCAGAACCACAGACTTAGGCAATTCTACTCCTAGCACCTGTTCGCCCCACCGAATAACTTCGGCTTCCATACCTTCCTTGAGATATTTGACGCGATCGCCAATTTGTGCGCGAGTCAATCTGCCTTCTTCGTAGGTTTCCATATCCATAAAGATGAACTCATCGCCCTCTTTATAGGTATGCTGCATCGTGCTTTTTTCTAGGGTAGCTTGCGGCAGCGATTCCCCTGCTCGGAACGTTTTTTCCATCACGTTCCCACTTTGGACATTTCTCAGTTTGGTTCTGACAAAAGCGGAACCTTTACCTGGCTTAACGTGCAGGAATTCGATCACTCGCCATACAGACCCATCTAATACAATTGAAACACCGGGTCGAAAATCGTTACTGGAGATCATGAAACTTTCAAGTTTTGAAAGACAATCGGCATTTATTGTACCCTTCAAGCGGGGTAATTAGCTATTTAGTCATTGGGCATTGGGCATTGTCACTCACTCCCCACTCCCTGCACTTGCATTTCTTTTCACTCAGCACTCAAAACTCAGCACTCATGCTGTGGGAAGATTATTGATGGGTTACGTCCAGTCAACAATCTAATGCTGCATTTGAGTTATCCCATGCTTAACTTATTAAAATCCTGGCTGAAGAACAGCCTAATGGCAATACTGCTGGTAACAATATTTTTAGGCATAACTACAGCTGGGTGGACTCCCTTCAGTAGCGCCGCACTACCAGCCGGCAATGCAATTACTGATGGCAGAGCGCTGTTGCGGTATGCACTCCCGATAGATAACAAACCTGTGCGGCAACTACAAGCCAGTTTAGAAGACATTTCTGCCCAACTGCGGGCGAATCGGCGTTGGGGTGCTATTTCCAAAGACATCAGCAAAGCATCCCGCATTCTCGATAAACCTTCCCAAATCTTAACAAGCGTTCCCCAAGAACGCCAACCCCAAGCCGAAGCTTGGATTACCGAGTTAAAATCTGGCGTGGGTAAACTGCAAGAATTAGCGGACAGCAAAGATAAAGAACAAATTCTGCAAGAGAGAGGTAAACTGCTGAATTTCGTCACTCAGCTAGAAGAGTCAATGGTGAAACAATTCCCCTTTGAAGTACCTGCCCAGTACAGTAACTTACCCCAACTTAAAGGTCGTGCCACTGTACAGTTCAAAACTAACAAAGGCGATTTGACCCTCGTAGTAGACGGTTACAGCGCCCCTGTCACTGCTGGTAATTTTGTAGATTTGGTACAGAGGGGTTTTTATAATAGTTTAGAATTTACCCGTTCTGAAGAATCTTACTTTCTGCAAACTGGAGATCCCGCCGGGAAAGACGTGGGTTTCATTGACCCAACAACGGGCAAATATCGCGCCATTCCCTTAGAAGTCTTAGTTGAAGGCGACAAGCAGCCCACTTATGGCATTACTTTAGAAGAAGCTGGTCGTTACGTTGATATGCCAGTCCTACCTTTCTCTGCTTTTGGTGCAGTGGTAATGGCTCGTCCCGAAAGCGAAGTGAATGGAGGTTCTTCACAATTTTTCTTCTTTCTGTTTGACTCGGAACTTACCCCCGCCGGACGCAACCTATTGGATGGTCGCTATGCGGTTTTTGGCTATCTCACCGAGGGCAAAGAAGTTTTGGATAAACTAAAAGCGGGTGACAAAATTGAATCGGCAACTGTGGTTCAAGGGATAGAAAATCTGGTTGAGCCGCAAGCAGCATAAGAAGAGAGCAGGGGGAAGGGAGAAAATAATTCCTCTTGTACAGACGCGATTCATCGCGTCTCTCCTAACTCCCCTGGCTCAGATTCCCGGCGTTGAACACCTGAGCAACAGCGTTCACGAAGTGTGCCGCAGGTATCGCTAATTCTGGAAAAATCCGTGATACAATCTTCTGAGTTGCGGTAAAAACTGTTTCTTCGTAAAATCCATCTTCCAGTAGTAACACCGAAATTTTTACTTCTAGTGAGTCTACAATCCAATATTCAGGAACCTCTAAAGCCGCATATTCTGATCGCTTATGGCGATAGTCCCGTTTCACCGACTCTGGACTGACCACCTCAACAATTAATAACGGCGGTGACTGAAATACTGCTGAGGTATTCAACAATTCTCTGGCTTGCTCCAGCGTCACTACACACAAATCAGTCAACCGAGATTTATTTCTACCCGTTCTCACCCCACTTTCCCGAAAACATAGCCAAGGAGAACTACGACGTTTGATTTCTGCTTTCAAGACAGTATCTAAAAAATCGACAATCAGGAAATGTTCGATAGTAGGTGGGTTCATTAGCTCTAACTTGCCATCCACCAGTTCATAATGAAAACCGTTGCCATCATTATAGATTAAGTACTCCTCAAAGGTGATGCTGGCTACTGGTGTACTGACCATCCCAACTGTCTCCTAAACGATATCCTTATCTTAGTAAAGTAAATCATCAGTTTTCTTATAATTTTGCAACCCGGAAAACCGATTGTGAACAGTGAGTTATCTTCTCTACAAGTAAAAGACATTGGTGAACAAGGTCTTTTAGAAAAATTACAGCGCTTCTGTCCTCCAGAAATTATCGGCGATGATGCAGCAGTACTTGACACTGCACCAGAGCAATCTTTGGTAGTGACTACAGATGTGCTGGTTGATGGCGTACATTTTAGCAATGTCACCACTTCCCCAGAAGATGCTGGTTGGCGAGCGGCTGCTGCCAATTTATCAGATTTAGCAGCAATGGGTGCTTTGCCATTGGGAATCACTGTCGGGTTGGGACTCCCTGGCGAAGTTAGGGTGAGTTGGGTTGAGCGACTGTACCAGGGAATGACAGAATGCCTGCAAAAATACAATACCTCAATTGTCGGGGGTGATATTGTGCGATCGCCTGTAATTACTCTGGCAATTACCGCTTTTGGTCAAGTTCATCCTAGTCAAACTATCCGCCGTTCTACTGCTGTTGTCGGAGATGCGATCCTCGTTACAGGTGTGCATGGAGCTTCCCACGCTGGCTTAGAACTGCTCTTGCATCCCGAATTGGGACAAAACCAAAACCTCAACGACGCAGAACGCACGGCTCTAATCCGCGCCCACCAACGCCCACAGCCGCGATTAGATGTCTTACCAATCCTCTGGAAAATTTTAACAGACGCGATTAATCGCGTCTCTACTCCACTCTCCTTTGCTGGTATGGATAGCAGCGATGGTTTGGCAGATGCTATTATTCAAATTTGCCGCGCCAGTGGCGTTGGCGCTGTCATAGAACGCAGACAAATTTCCTTACCAGCGGCTTTTGATCATTGGCTGACACCAGAGCAAGCCCTAGAATATGCTCTCTACGGTGGCGAAGACTTTGAATTAGTGCTGTGTTTGCCACAAGAGATAGCATCAGCTTTGGTGCAACATCTTGATCGAGGTGCTGCGATCGTGGGCAGCATTACATCGGGATCAACAGTAATATTGCACGACGAGCAAAAAAAATTCCCTGACCAAGTTCTGAGTCTTCGCCAGGGATTTCAACATTTTGGTCAATAGTCCTTTGTCATTTTTCTAATGACTAATGACAAATGACAAATGACCAATGACAAATGACAAATGACCAATGACCAATGACAAATGACCAATGACAAATGACCAATGACAAATGACAAATGACAAATGACAAATGACAAATTATTGCCACTTCGCCGCTACCAATTCTGCCAAATCCAAAACTCGTTGGCTGTAACCCCACTCGTTGTCATACCACGCCATAACTTTCACTAAGTCATTACCTAAAACCAAAGTCAAGTTGGCATCAACAATTGAAGAAGCATCATGACCTTGATAATCAGACGATACCAATTCTAGTTCGCTGTAGGCCAAAATACCTTTAAGTGGACCTTCAGCAGCATCTTTAAGAGCTTGGTTAACTTCTTCCGTAATAGTACGCTTCTCAACCTGAACTACGAAATCTACCATTGAGACGTTCGGGGTCGGTACGCGTAAGGCAACACCATTTAGCTTGCCTTTAAGCTCTGGGATAACCAGCGCCACTGCCTTTGCTGCACCAGTGGAGGTGGGTACAATATTGATTGCTGCTGCCCTCGCCCGTCGCAAATCCCGGTGAGAAGCGTCTAGTAAGCGCTGATCGCCTGTATAACTATGGGTGGTGGTCATCGTGCCTTTGATGATGCCGAAATTATCGTTCAACACCTTGGCAATTGGTGCCAAGCAGTTGGTAGTACAGCTAGCATTACTGATAATGTGGTGTATGTTGTGGTCATAGTCGTGATGATTCACACCAATCACAAAAGTACCATCCTCGTTTTTACCAGGAGCGGTAATCAGAACTTTCTTAGCTCCAGCATTTACGTGCTTGAGCGCTCCTTCTTTGCTAGTAAACACCCCGGTTGCTTCGATAATTAGGTCAATCCCCCAATCTTTCCAGGGCAAGTTTTCTGGGTTGCGATCGGATACGCATTTAACGGTCTTGCCATTAATGATGATGGAGTTATCATCGGCAGTAATGTCAGCATCCTTGATCTTCCCTAGCATTGAGTCATACTTCAGCAGATGAGCATTGGTTCTAGGGTCTGATGTGTCATTAATACCGACAAGATCGATTTTACTATTTTCTCTACCCACCCAGCAACGCGCAAAGTTACGTCCAATCCGCCCGAAACCGTTGATTGCAACTCTAATCACAGTGTCTTGCCCTCTGTATTTATGCTTATATGTTGATATCGTTGAACCCAATCATATCGCAAAGGGGAGAAGTACTAATAACCATAAGGTGTTAGGTCAATAAAAAAACACATAATTTATTTAGATTTGGGGGAGTAAAGATTGTTGTCAATAATATATGATCTAACCGATTCCGGGACTAAATAACGAATTGACTGGCGTATTCCCTTAGTGTTCACGAAGTTATCGCGGCAAAATTTGCGAATTAGACTTGACGAAACTCCTACTAAAGGTATATCTAAGAGTTGCCAGTGAATGGTGATGGACTGTTCCTTCAGTTGTTGCTCCACTTGCTTGCAGATTAATTTGCTTTGAGTTATAGTCTCACCACCTAGCAGCCGGGGTGCGATTAACCAATCACACATTTGTGCTAGTTCGTGTCCACGATACCAATGGGGTAAGGTTTGGAAAGCATCCAAGCCCACAATCCAATACCAGTGACTATTTGAGTAACAAGCAGATAAGTCGATGAGCGTGTTAATGGCATAGGAAGTCCCAGAGCGATTTGTCTCTATTAGTGAGATAGTAAACGCTGGGTTATCTTTTATCGCTAATTGCAGCATTTGGACACGATGCTCAAACAAAGCGGCTTCTTTGTGAGGAGGATTTAAAGATGGCACCCAAATCACCTTTTCAAGGGATGCTTGATGCAAAGCTGTCTCGGCTACAAGCAGGTGTCCCCAATGAATTGGATCAAATGTGCCACCAAAAATTGCTAGTTGTTGCATCCAGTTATGCCTGGGTTTTATGCAATTGAAAAATAGTTTCATTACCAATGTACTATTGTACTCAATTCACCCTTAGACTTGATGCAATTTAAAATCAGTTTCATTACCAATGTACTATCGTAGTCAATTCCAGTAAGGTAGCCAAAAATATGTATTTGACATTACAAGAATTTCTTTCCCGATGCGGCCAAAATTTTCAGAATAATCTTAACAACAGTTCAGAAATAGCAAAAACCTCTAACCAAGGTAAAATCATTCTGAACAAGGAAAACCAGAGCAGAAACATCATCTGGGCATCCAACATGAACATAATACAGGAGCAATTACGGTAAAAATCAAATTCCTGTTATGATACGCGTGTCATTTGTGATTATGGTGTGGTGTGGTGTGGTGTAAGAGGAACGATAAATGACTAATTCTGTAGATTTTAGTGGTAGACCATTTCATTTCATTGGCATCGGTGGCATAGGTATGTCTGCTCTGGCATACGTCCTCGCCAAGCGTCATTTTCCAGTATCAGGTTCGGATCTTCGTCCAAACCACATTACGCATAAGTTGGAATCTATCGGCGCTCATATTTTTGATAAACAACAGGCAAGCAATCTCGAATTGTTTCGCCCTCACCTATTGGCTAATGCAGTAGTATTAAATTCAGAAGAACAATTACCTACTGATAGTAACTCAAAACTGCCTCAAGTCATTTGTTCAACAGCAATTAACACGAATAATTTAGAATATAAAGCAGCGCTGGAATTGGGTTGTCCAATTTTACATCGTTCAGATGTACTAGCAGCCTTAATAGCAGATTATTACAGTATTGCAGTCGCAGGAACACACGGCAAAACTACAACCAGTAGCATGATTGGTTATATGCTTCTGGAAGCTGGTTTAGACCCAACGATTTTAGTCGGTGGCGAAGTCAATGCTTGGTCTGGCAATGCTCGATTGGGACAAAGCCAATATTTGGTAGCCGAAGCAGATGAATCAGATGGTTCTCTGGTAAAACACGCTCCCGAAATTGGCATCATTACCAATATTGAACTCGATCATCCTGACCACTACGATACATTAGAAGAAGTAATTGACATCTTCCAGACATTTGCTAAGGGTTGCAAAACTTTAATAGGTAGTATTGATTGTGCTACGGTGCGCGATCGCTTACATCCTACAATCAGCTATAGCTTACACTCAGATACCGACGCTGACTACACCGTTACTAATGTTGATTATCGTGCAGATGGCACCACGGCTTTAGTTTGGGAAAGAGGCAAAGCTTTGGGCGTATTGAAGTTACGGCTGCTTAGTCGGCACAATCTCAGTAATGCCTTAGCAGCGGTGGCTGTTGGTCGCGCTCTGGGCTTAGAATTTGGAGAACTTGCCAAAGGTATAGCCACCTTTGAAGGAGCAAGACGCCGCTTCGAGTTCCGGGGTGAAGTTAATGGCATTAGCTTCATCGATGACTATGCTCATCACCCCAGCGAGATTCGGGTTACTCTTGCCGCCGCACGTTTACAGGCAAGACCAGGGCAAAGAGTAGTTGCGATCTTTCAACCCCATCGCTATAGCCGTACAATTACCTTTTTAGAAGAATTTGCCCAGTCTTTTACTCATGCTGATTTGGTGGTGCTAACTGATATTTACAGTGCAGGGGAACCAAATTTAGGGCAAATCACTGGTGAACATCTAGCAGAGGAAATCGCTAAACAGCATCCGCAGGTAGTTTATCAACCGACTTTATCTTCAGTGTCTCAGTTCTTGCTACAAACACTACGCCCAGGAGATTTGGCGCTGTTTTTGGGTGCTGGGAACTTGAATCAGGTGATTCCTGAAATAATTACGACACTTTGCGAGCCGGCTAAAGCCACATCCTAAATAGAAACTTTGCGAAGTTTCATTTCTGAGCAAAGCGCCCGTCTAGGAACATCTATCTGTTAACTACATTACCGTATCTTTACGGTAAATAAATGTAAAAATTTTACCAATAAAAGTAAAGATGACCATTTCCCAGGCAGTTGGAAACGTCTGCACAGTTTCAGCTTTGAATACAAAGAAACACCAAACAGCTAATTCGGCCCAGAGTGAAGTAATTTACTTACCCAATACTGATTGTGTAATCAAACCACAGGCTTCCTTGTCAGCGTTTACTTCCTATAGAGTTGGGGGAGCAGCTGATTGGTACGTTGCTCCGCGAAACTTAGAAGCACTGCAAGCAAGTCTTAAATACGCAAAAGAACATGATTTAAAGGTGACAACACTAGGAGCAGGTTCTAACTTGCTAGTGAGCGATCGCGGTATATCAGGCTTAGTCATTGCTACTCGTCATCTGCGCTACAGCTATTTTGACTCAAAAACAGGTCAATTAACGGTTGCAGCCGGAGAATCAATTCCCAGCTTGGCATGGGAGGCAGCAGCGCTGGGGTGGGAAGGATTAGAATGGGCTGTTGGTATCCCTGGAACAGCCGGAGGTGCGGTGGTAATGAATGCAGGGGCACATAATAGCTGTATTGCAGATATGTTAGTTAGCGCCCAGGTACTTTCACCCGATGGTACACTAGAAACCCTGACCCGCGATCAGTTAGGTTATAGCTACCGGACTTCATTATTGCAAGGTGGCGATCGGATAGTCACCCAAGCCACCTTACAACTCGCGTCAGATGCCGACCCAGCGAAAGTTGTAGCAATAACCAAACAACATAAAAAGCATCGGTTAAGCACCCAACCATATAATTTTCCCAGTTGTGGCAGTGTGTTCCGCAATCCCAAACCTTACACTGCTGGTTGGTTAATTGAACAAACTGGTCTGAAAGGCTACCAAATTGGTGGGGCACAAGTAGCACTACTTCATGCTAATTTTATCGTTAATCGTGGTGGGGCAAAAGCTAGTGATATCTTCTGTCTCATTCGCTACATCCAGCAAGAAGTACAAGAACGTTGGTCTATTAATTTAGAACCAGAAGTTAAAATGCTCGGAGAGTTTCAAGCTGCTTGTGGATAGGGAGTGGGGAGTGGGGAGTGGGGAGTGGGGAGTGGGGAAGTGGAGAGTGGCAAAGCTCAGGGAGCAGTGGAGGCAGGGGGAGAAATAACCAATGCCCTATTTATTCCCTACTCCCTACTCCCTACTCCCCATTTTATGACGCATTAATTATTAGTAAAAAAAGAGGCAAATCACTTACCGCATCTATAATTGAATTTGATTTGTTATTCAACGCACACGCGTACAATTAATTATGACAGGAAAAGGACAGGGATTCGGCTTTGGCTTAGGAAAAATGAAAGAATTGGCCGAAGCTTTTAAGAAAGCGCAGCAAGTTCAAGAAGGCGCAAAGCGACTCCAAGAAGAATTGGAGCAAATGGAGATTCAAGGAGAATCTGGCGGTGGTCTGGTGAAGGTGATTGTCAGTGGCAATCAAGAACCCAAGCGGGTAGAAATTTCTCCAGATGCTTTAGGGGAAGGTGCAGAAGTACTTTCCGATCTCGTAACAGTGGCAATGAAAGAAGCCTACAACAAATCCACTGCAACAATGCGGGAACGTATGGAAGAATTAACCAGTGGGTTGGAGTTACCTGGATTTTAGTCATTAGTCATTAGTCATTGGTCATTGGCCAAAGGACTAATGACCAATGACTAATGACAACTAATATTTATGCCTTACAAATTGCTGTTTGTATGCTTAGGTAACATCTGCCGATCGCCATCGGCAGAAAACATTATGAATCATCTAATTGATCAGGCTGGCTTGAGCGATGGCATCCTCTGTGACTCTGCTGGTACATCTAGTTATCACATTGGGAGTCCACCTGACAGACGCATGAGTCGTGCGGCTGCTATAAAGTTGGGAATTAAACTACGTGGTTTAGCACGCCAGTTTCAAAAGTCAGACTTTCAAGACTTTGATTTGATTTTGGCGATGGATCAAGAGAATTATGAAAACATCCTCACTCTTGATCAAACTAAGCAGTATCAGCATAAGGTGCGTTTGATGTGCGAGTTTTGCTCTCGACACACTCTAAAGGAAGTTCCAGATCCCTATTACGGTGGTCAAGAAGGATTTAATCAGGTGATTGATTTACTGATCGATGCTTGTGAAGGTCTGCTCACATACGTTACCAGCCAAAAACCAATAAGCTAAAGTTATGAGTATGGGGTAGGAGTACAGACGCGATTAATCACATCTGTACAGGAGTTATAGCGGTTCCCATTCAGATGCGGTACAACGTTATATCCCAAGGTGTAGGGGCACGGCATGCCGTGCCCCTACGGGTGTACCTCACGTAAACGAGAACTGCTATATCTATTCTCTTGTTAACTTCTTACTCTCCAGCTCCGCTCTTAACTTTTGACTTTTTTTATTCCACCAGACCATGCTTAATCGCAAAACGCACTAATTCCGCTCTGTTGCTGGTTAAAGTTTTTCTCAATAAACTACTAACGTACTTCTCCACTGTTCGAGGACTCAGGTGTAACTGATGACCCATTTCGCCATTAGAAAGACCATGAGTCAATAGCTCTAGTACTTCCTGTTCTCTATGAGTTAAGGCTAAGTGCAAGTGAGATTTCTGAATTTGAGTGGACAGAGAATTATGGGCATCTACCGTTTTTGTCGAGGTGGAAATGCCCAAACTCTCTTTATGAGAAAAGCTATACTCCGATTGAATAATTTGCGATCGCTCCAAAAGATTGCGGATTGCTGCTGCTAACTCTTCCAGTTCAAAAGGCTTAGGTAAGTATAAATCGCATCCTGACTGATAGCCAAGAATTCTTTCTTGCGTCTTAGTGCGGGCTGTTAATAAAATTACAGGTAATAAACGGTACACTGGTTGTTGACGCACCCGGCGCACCAGTTCGTAGCCATTCATCTGTGGCATGACGATATCCGTAATAATCAAATCAGGGTGATGCTCGTCTACCAGAACCAAAGCCTCTTGCCCGTCATTAGCTGTGATCACACAGTAGCCAGACAGTTCAAGATAATCGCTAACAGACAAACGAGTACCCAAATCATCATCCACTACAAGGATCGTCAATGGCATGAACAATACACCGCTAGCATTTTTTTACTCAGAAATTTGCTTCTACGTACCCATCAGTGAACACAGGTGAGAATAGTGTTCTTATGTTTTATACTAAGTTGTTCTACATTTAACTTGCATAATTAGGCCGGGTAAGACTTCGGCGCGACCCTTTGACAAGCTTAGGGCAACGCAGGTTCACGAACCATCGAACGCTACGCACCCCATAAGAGTTATGTTTAATTCGGTTATACAAATTAGATGTTTTTCAGTTTATGACAAGATTACCAGCTAAATCAATCCATTCAGTGTTGATTTATAAAGAAAATCTTAAATCTTTAGGATGGGTTAACGAAGTTTAACTCACCTTTGACTCACTCTGCTTAGGAGGCATAGAAAGCTTTGTAATTTGTAACAACTCATCAACTCTCTTGTCTCCCTTTCAATGGCTAATATGCAGCCACCATAAACACGTACATCACTCGGCTCAATGTGCCCAGTCTGTAACACGCCAAATCCAAATGAAAGCAAATGAACAAATTAAAGCACCTAAATTCCATTTTAGAGAAGTTCTAATGAGTTCTTTATGTGTATTGTTTTGTACTATTTGAGCTTGATTATTAGTATTTTTTTCTAATTGCCAAATTTGTGACAAAAGTTGACTTTTCACCTCTTGAGGATTTTTAAACTGTGGCGTATTCTCTTGAGAGTTCAAAGATTTGATGATTTGATTGATATCTTGGTTTGTTGTCGCTTTACTCAACACTTTCTTGATTTGTTGAATTTGGGTAATTTGTTGTGATGAATTATTTGTAATCTGCACGACATTTTGATGATCGATACGCCAAGTATTA
>Ga0105049_10006690_pt1 | contig 13401 bp, 3 predicted proteins | sample MAT06_FD_78087 | JGI IMG/M metagenome (GOLD analysis project Ga0105049, IMG submission 78087) | Freshwater microbial communities from Lake Fryxell liftoff mats and glacier meltwater in Antarctica - MAT-06 | ecosystem: Environmental > Aquatic > Freshwater > Ice > Liftoff microbial mat | place...
ATCGAGGATGTAGACCTCGGCGCGGGGCTCTGGAACCTTGCAACCTCCCGCGACCGGCTTGCGAATGTTCGCATCAAGCTTCTGGCATTCGACGCGGTGCGCGACAAGCAGGGCGTCATCGCCGCCCTCGGCTTCCTTCCCCCCACCGATCCCAACGCGCCGCCGCCGCCCGCGCCCGAACCGATGACGCGCATCGATCTTGACGCAATGATCCCGCGCATCGCGCTCCCCTTCGACCGGCTGCGGTTGGAGATCGCGACCCTCCGCCTCAGATTCAGTGACCCCTCCGCCGCCACGCCATTGGAGGTGACGCTCGACCCCGCCAATGTGGTAGCAACCTGGAAGGGCGGCGCCACGCCGCTCGACGCGACGCTGACCGGCGACCTCAACGGGCTTGGCGGAAAACTCCCCGTGAAGGGAACGCTCCGCATCGACCAGTGGACCGACGGCTCCCAGGTGTCGGCGCGCAACGCCGCAATCGCGGGCGAATTGATCCTCGATCCCGAGGCAGTCCTTCCGACGCAACTCGCCAAGCTCGCCGCAACGCTCGGCCCGGGGGATCCATCGGCGATCCTGGATCTCAACATCGCCGCGCTGGCGCGCGTTGCGGGAGTGGCCACGACTCAGGTTGCCGCCATCGATCCCATCGGAACTGTTTCGCTGACATCGAGCATCGACCTCGCCGATCCGGCGGCGCCGGAACTGCTGGCGATCCTGCGCACGTCGAACGTCTCCGTCGCGACACCCGAAGGCATGGGCGAATCCGGCACGCGCATTCCCGCGCCCGACACCACCACGGAACTGCGCGCGGCGTGGAATCTGGCCGAAAGCGACCGCCGCGATGTGTCGCTGTCTATCTTCGCCGATGCATTGTCGGTCATGTTGACGGAGAAACTTCGCCCGGACGGCCGGCGGGATGTCGATGCGCGCATGGACCTTGAATTCGCCAAGCTGGTCAACGCCGCCAACCAGACGGGCCTTCTGCCGCGCCCCCTTCCCGGCGCGACGGGGTCGCTTGGCGCTCATGCCACCGCGGTACACGACGATGCCTCGCTCCTTTCCGCGAAAGTGACGCTGCGACTCCAACCCGGCCGCGTTGGTGCCGGCATCGGCCAGTTCCTTCCCCCGGGTTACGCCCTGCGCGGCGACCACCTTGATCTCTCCATCTTACGAACGACTCTCACCGCCGAATTGGACGAGCCCGCCAACGAGCGTCGCGCCATCCGTGTATCCGCCAATGGTGCCGACGCGCCGTTCTCCCTGCTGGCCAGCGGCGACATCGGCGATGATCCGATGCGCGATCCCGAGCTGACGATCAGCGGCTCCGCGGACGCCGCGCGTCTCTATGGCGCTCTAGCGAGCCAGATCGACGGCCTGCCGCTGGAGGACGTCGCGGGCGTGCTCTCGCTGGTTGCCGACGCGCGAATCGCCGACGGCGACCTGCTGACCTCCGCCACGATCGCGCTGGATGGCCTGCGTATAGACGCGCCGTTCCTCCCCGGCGGCAGCTATTCCGATGGCATCGCCCTCGGCGCCGAAACACGCACGCGCATGGGCGATCCACTGATCAACACCGTGGCCGCCTCTCTCACGAACGACTTCGCAAGTATCCGCGCCAACGCCGAGACTCGATCCGCGACGGATTTTACGTCGAGCCTTCGCCTTTCCGCCGATCTCGGGGAAATCGTCGCGCGATTCGTCTCGCCGACGCAGCCCGATCTTCCCGCGGAGGTTTCGGGGAATCTCTACGTTGCCCTCAATGCCGCAACCACCGACGGGCGACAGTTCCAACTCGGCCTCGCCGCCGCGCCCGGCCCGGGATTTGGCATCAGCGCCGCGGCGATGCCGCTCGAAATCACGAGCTTCGACCTGGCCACATCGCTCTCGCTTCTGCTGACCGACAACGGCATGGCGCTGGAATTGGCTGGCGGGCGATTTGCCCTGCAGGATTTCCTGGCCATCGACATGGCGACCAGTGCCACGCTGGCGGGCGGGCGCGCCGATATCGACCTGACGACGGTGACAGAATTCCTCGCGCCGGAAGCGGTGGAGTTCCTCCGCCCGCTCCTCGCCGAAATGCAACGCGACCAGATCGAGCTGCTCGGCGGCGCACGCATGGAAACGCATCTGGCGGCGGCGGTTTTGCTCGGCGATCCGATGACTTTTCCGCGCCCCATGCTCGTGCAAAACCACCTCGTCACCGAGCTTCCCGCACTGAATTACACCGACACCTTCGGCACCGTCGCGCTGGAGGAACTCCGCGACGAGCGCACGATGCGCGTGGAGCTTCCCTCGCCCGATCCCGCCAGCCTGGTCATCCTGGAGAACGCAACCACTAGCCTCGCTTTCGCCGAACTGCAAGGCACGGCGAGCATCGAGGGCGCCAATATCGAGACCAGCGCGACGATCACGATGGCGCAGGGCCTCTCGCTCGACATCGTGACCGCCGGCTGGGACCGCGTCGTGGCCAAGGGTGGTCCGGCGACAATCAGGTTTCCCGCCGCGATCGTCACAACGAGCCTGCTGGCCGATTTCGCGCGCGGACGATACGACCTTCGCGCGCTTGATTTCGACTCGCCGGGATTTCTGTCTATACAGGTGTCGACGCGGGTGGACCAAGCCGATGAATCCGCCGAAATCCGCGGCGCGGCGCGAATGACGGGCCTGCCGGAAATCTCCATCACCGCCGCCGATGGAAGCGAGTCCCCCCTTGGCGTGATCGGCGAGATCGACGCCGCCACGAGCGGCACGATATCGGTCGCATGGACATCCGGCGATCAACCCGCGCTCCGCGAACTCTCCGGCCGCATCGAGGCCGCCATGCCGCGCCTGGTGGTTGGCGACGCGGCGGGAAGCGCGACGCTGGACCTGACCGCCTCCGTGGAGGGCGATCTCTCCCAGCGCGCCGCGCGGTTTCAACTTTCCAGCGGAATGACCAACGGGTCCTTTGCCGCCATGCCCGGTGTCGAACGCATGGACCTCCGCGTGGAGACGGATCTCTCCATCGAGCGCGGCACCGATCTGGTGCTCTCCGCCTTCGAGATCACGTCGCGCCGGTTGGGCACATCGGTCCTCGTGCAGGGCCGCATCAACGGCCTGCCCCAGGACATGGAGACCTACGCCGCCGCCACGTCGCCCGCGCCCCTCGCCACGCTGCTCACTTCCCTCTTCTTCAACCTCAGCATCATCGCCGAGCAGGACTTCTCGCGGCTCGCGCGGCTGCTGCCGGGCATTCAGGTTTCCGGCGACTTCCTCCAGGCGATCCGGCTCTCCAATCGCCCCGGCGATGTGCTCGCCTTCGTATCAACCCAACGCGCCGTTGGTGTGCGCGCTGGCATTCCGGGTCTTTTCGCGCTTGACGAGACGAGTGGCGAGGTCCCCTTCGCCAAGTACTGGCGGCTGACCGACCAAGTCCGCCAGCCGCCCGCGCGGCTCGATGGAAACTACTACACCAGCGGCATCGAGTTCCTTCATCCGATGCTGATGGCGGAACTCTCGCGCATTCAGCTCCGCGTCGCCGACACCCGCACTGGCTACGAGGTCTCCACCGTTGCGGAGAACTTCTTTGGCGGACCCGGCTTCGCCACGATACGCGTGGAGGATCGCCTTGGGAATCCGACGCTATATGGCGAGTTCTCGCTGACGGGCGTGGATGCGGCCAACTTCCTGCCGTCGCTCTCCCGCCGGCGGTTGCCTTCGCGCTCCTTCAATGCGTTCGGCGTTTTTTCCCTGGAGCTGGATGACAAGATTTCCACCGGGCAGTTGCTGGAGAAGATGAGCCTCCGCATCGAGTTTGCCGACGTTGGGGCGGAGATCCTTCGCGAGTCGCTGCGCCTGATGGATCGCACGGGATCGAACCCGGGAATCCAGGCCACGCTGGCGTCGCTCCGATTCGGCACGCCGCGCAGCGCGCTCCTCGATCTGCGCAATGGCCTCATGAATTTCACTGTCACCATGACGAATCCCGCGGGCGTTGTCTATACGCTCCCGGTGTTCGAGAAGGTCGGTGTCCAGGGCCTCCTTGGGGCGTATCCCGTGGGCGGCCTGGACGCCAACCTTCGCCTGACGCGCGATGCACTCGCGCTTTTCCTCGCCGACGACTTCAACGAAATCGTCCGCGCCATCGCCACGGAGGCACCCACGCCATGATTGCTCGCCTGACTATCGCACTGTTCCTGATCCTGGGCACCGGCTGCGGCGGATCGCTGCTCGGAATCAACGTCTTCGTCGTGGATCAGAAGACCGCGCTGGAGCGCCAGGTCCTCGGCTCCTACGAGGCCATCGGCGCAGACCTCGCTTCGTTTGCCTCCGTACGCGGCGTGAATCCCGACGGCACGATGAAACCCGAACGCAAGATGACCGACAACCAGCGCGCCGTGCTGATGGCGATGAACAATCGGCGCTACAACCGCGACGATCTGGACACGCTCCTTGCGGCGGGCGTGGTGGGCGAGACCCGCAATGGCCTCCTTGAACGCCGCAACGCCGAGACTCCCGTTCCGCCCAACGTGGATCCCCGCGTCGCCGACGCCGTGATCGCGGAGGAGAACGCCGACCGCCGCATCATCGTGGATCGCCTGGTGGAAACGACCCCCGGCGTGAAGCCCGGCCAGCGCGGCGAGGTTGAGTTCATTTTTGCCCGGCTCAACCAGGACCTGGCCCCCGTGGGCTCGCCGATTCAGGACGCCAGCGGCGCCTGGAGCCGGAAATGATCCGTCGCCACGCACTCGCAACCGGTCTGCTGGCGATGGCCTCCGCTGCCACGGCCGCTGAATATCGCCTCGTCACCACGCACCCCGCCGAGGACTCCGCGCCCACGGTCTCTCCCGATGGGCGATGGCTTGTCTATACATCCACGCGCGATGGCGCATCGGCGCTGTACCTGCGCGACCTGGCCGCGAAGCGTCCCACTCCCGACGTGGCGTTTTTCCCGCATCCCGCGCGGACGGAATCCCCCGTCTTTTCCCCCGATGGCCGCCATCTCGCCTTCGTTTCCAATCGCGAAGACGCCCTGGGCGATGTGTTCCTCTCCACGTTCCCCGGCAAGTCGCTTCGCCGCATCTCCAACACGGGCACGATCGACGGCGCGCCGTGGTTTTCGCCCGATGGAGAGACGGTTTCCTATCAATCGAATCGCGTGGGCGAGGCGCCCCACACCGCCGTTTGGTCAATCCGCAAGCGCGCGCCACTGCTCGGCGCGCCGATTCAAAAGGTCGCCTATCCCAACCCCCCATATCCCGAACTTGCGCGGGATCCCCTCCACGGCGTGGCGCTGCTGCTGGCCGACGACACGAATCGCGATGGCGTGCTGGGCGACGGAGACATGGCGTCGGCGTGGGAGGTCATCGATTCCAAGTGGCGGGCGGCGTCGTTTCCGCTCATCGGGGCTCAGTCGATTTCGCTCAATCGCCGGACGCGCGAGCTCCTGATCGCGGCCAACTGGGTCGGCAATCTGGACATCGCAGCCATCGGCGCGTATCCACTCCGCGATGCGAAGACATACGAAGAGTTCGCCGCCATCGCCCGCGAAGAGGCCGCCACCCAGAAACCCGACGCCAACCGCGTGGCCGCCGCATGGCGAGCCGCGTGGATGACCGCGGCGAATCCGGCCGATCGTGGCGCGGCACTTCGCGCCTATCTTGGCGCGCTGAATCGCGACCGCCGCCACTGGCAGGCCAAGACCGACGCCCAGCGCGCGGTGGAGGGCGGCCTCTCCCCCACCGACCTCCTACTGGTTGAGGCCGAGTCCCTCATCGCCGACCTCGCCATCGCGCGCGACGCTGGCCGCTTTTCCGGCGGCGCGGGCTCCGCGGCCAAGTCTGCATCGGATCGTCTTCGCGCCATCGAGCCTCGCATTCGCGAAGGCGGCGGCGTGGAGGAGGCATCGGAGATCCTGCTCGCTCTCGCGGAGGACCTGGCCGCACAGGGGCTCTATGCCGACGCCATCGCGGACACAGATCGAATCATGGCCGACCGCGAGCGGCTGTCTCGCGATCTGCAGTGCCGCACCGTGCTGGTGCGCGCCCGTGTCTATACGGCAATAGGCCTCGGGCCCGAGACGGAGGCCTCCCTCTTGGAAGTCTTCGCCATCGCCCCGAACAACATCGCCACGCTGGACGAGGCCGCCGCCGGATTGATCGCGATCGCCCGCGGGCGCGCCACCTCGCCGGATGGAGTGATCCTGGAGCTGCGCAATCTCGCCGCCAACTCCGCCGCGCATCCCTACCTCTTCGCCTCGATTCGCCTGGAGGAGGGTCGTTCCCTTGTGGGCATGGAGGAATTCGTCCGCGCGGAGACCGCGTTCCGCGAGGCCACGCCTCTCGTCAAGGAAGCGCCCGGCCCCGCCATAGCTTCCTCGGTCGAGCTTGCCCGTCTCCTCACGCGGCGCGGGTCCCACGACGAGGCCATCGCGCTCTTTCAGGAGATCGAGGGCACCCTGCGCAACGAGCAGCTTCCCGAATCGCGCCAGGCATACGACACCGCACGCCGCGAACTCGTCCGCGCGTATCTTGATCGCGCGCGCCGCGAGTTGCGACTCGGCGATGCGCCGCTGGCGGCGGCGACCTATGGCAAACTGCTTGAGTTCGACGACACGCTTCCCGAGGCATGGCGCGGGTATCTGGCTGCGCTCTCCACACGGCCCGAGGCAATGGCCGCGCAGGAGAAGACCTTCCGCGCGGAGACGAGCGCCCAGCCGCGCGTCGCGCTCGGGTGGTACAAACTCGGCCTTGCGATCAGCTACCGCGAGCCGTCCTCGCGGGAGGCACTCCGCGCCATCGAGACCGCCATCGCCATCGACAGCTCGGTGCCCTACTTTCAGCTCACTCGCGGCTATATTCTGGAGCAGCGATATCGCCGCGCGGAGCAGCGCGGGCGCTCCGACGTGGCCTTGCTGGAGGAGGCATCTCTCGCCATCGAGCAGGCGCTCTTCCTCGCCAATCGCGCCGCCGATCCACAGCTCTTCTCCGACGCGCTTCTCAACGCGGCCAACGTCTCGCTGGCGCTGAAGCAATACTTCAAGGCCTATGACTTCTATCGCCGCCGCGACGTTGACGGCGTGCAGTCGGGAAGCCCCGTCACCGAGTTCCTGTTCCGCTGGAACCACGGCCTCGCCGCGTTCCGCGCGTCGTTCCCCAGCCTTGCCGCGGAACAGTTCGATGCGGCGATCACCGTCCTCGACGAAATGGGCGACCGCCCGGAGATCACCAAGGCACAGGCCGCGGCATTCCGCCTGGAACTGATGGATCGCCGCGCCCTGGCGCTGATGGAGGCTAGCCGCATTCCCGAGGCGCGCGCCGCATTCGCCGATGTGTATCGCAGGGCGCCCGAGGGCACGCTGGGCCGCGTGCGGTCGCTGCGGAATCAGGTGCTGCTCCTCGCGCGAGAAGCCGAGGCGGCATCGGGCGTCGAGCGTGTCCTGCTTGTCAGGGAGGGGCGCGCCCTCGTCGCCGAGGCGCAGGCCGAACTTGCGCGGCCCGACTTGAAGGGCGACCGCCCGCTCGATGGCGGCGGCGGACTCTTCAACATCAACCTCGCGTTTGCCGCGGACGCGACCGAGGGCGCCAGCCAGCTCGGCTTCGACAAGGGCGACGAGAATCGCATCCTGCGCGCAGCGCTCGGCCACTTCGCCGATCTTGAGGGCGACAACGCCGCTGCCGCCGCGCGGCTTCAGGAACTGATCGCCCTCGCCCCGCGCATCACCGAGGCAAATCGCGCCTACCAATATGCGGCGCAGACGGTTACGTATCAACGCCTAGGCGCGAAGCAACTCCGCCTCGAACGCGCCGACGACGCGACAAAGGCGCTTGTAGAGGGACTGCGTCGCGCCCGCTTCGAGGTCGCAACCGTCCCCATCACCAACGTCAACGCCGCGTCGATGATGCTGGCCTCGCTGGCCGAGGCGCTCAGGCAGTCGCCAGCGCCAACTCTCTCCCCCGATCCCGAAGTTTTCTGGATGCTCGCCCCCGCCGACCTCGCGACGCCCTCTCCGTGGGCGTTGCTGGAACTCGCCGCCACGCGCATGTTGGAGCTGCCCGACCCCGTCGCGGGGGATCCCGCGTTGCTCCTCGTCAGCGAACCCGCCCAGATCGCGCGCCTTGTCTATACGCAGGCCCTCGCGGCGGAGGCGGCCCACACGGATGCCGTTGCGGCGCTGGCGGGCCTCGACGGTTTGCCGCTGATCGAGGCATCCGCGAAAGTGGCCTCCACGGCCCGGCGCGTGCAGTCATTCGTGGGCCGATTCGGCGCGCTGGAACTCGATCCGTTCGAGCGCGAGGAGTTCCTGCGTCTCCGCGTGCTGCTCTCGGCTCTGCCAATCCGAATCGCCGCGCGCAGCGGCGATTCGGAGCAGGCGGATCGCCTTCTTGCGGATGCAGTGAACTCGGCGGAGCAATCAGGCTTCGGCTCCCTCTCCTGGTGGCTGGCCGCCCAGGCGGCGATGGCCTCGCCCGCGCCTGAAACGCGCCAGGCCCTTGCGGCGCTTGCGCTGGAGCGGTACCTTTCGCTGCCGCTTCCCTCGCTCGACGACTTCATCGGCAATCCGTGGAGCACCATGGACCAGTTGGAGGCGATCCAGCTTTCGGGCGCGGTGGCGAGCAACAACCCGGAGGCCGCGTGGGACATCGCCGACGCGTGGCGGGTGGCACGGCTCCGGTGGCTGGCGCTCTCCGCCGATCCAACGCCCGCGGGTGACGAAGACGCCACTTGGGTCACCACATGGCGCGAGCGGCGCGACGACCTTCTGCTGAAGGAGGCACAGTTGCGTGGGCTTGCATCCGCGGCTCCGCCCCAGCTTGCCGCCGCCGTGGAACGCTCGCTCGCCGCATCGGAGGCTCTGTCGCTTCACATCGCCGCCGGACGCGATCGCGCACTGCCCAGCGCGATGCAGTTGCACCCACAGGATGGTGGCTTCGATCTCGTCAGCGTCCTTCTACAGCCGCCGTTCCTCGTGCCGCGCCGCCCGGTGCTGGTGCTGAATCGCGAGTTGCCCGGTCTCGCCGTGCGCGCTGTCTATACGCCCGAGGCCAGCGCCTTCGTTCCGCCGGACCAACCGCTCCCCGACGACGCGGAGTTGTTCCTGCTTGGCGATGCGCCGAGCGAAGTTTCAGCGGACGTCGTGCAGGTACTGAGCGGCGAAAGCCTGCTCGCGAAGTTCTCCAAGTTGTCGCTGCGCGGCGATACGCCGGTGGTGGAAGTTTCTGCGGCGCCAGCGGTGTCGGGTGACGCGCTTGCCTTCGCCTACGAGGCGAGCGTGACAGACCCGGTTCGCCGCGCGGGGCCGTTTCCACAGCGCTGGCTGTTGTCGGAATCCGGCGAGCCGCTCCGCGATGTGATCGTGCGTGCGCGCAATCTGGAACGCATCCGCCTGTCGCTGTCTCCCGATGGGGCACCGCTCGCCGCGCAACGTCGCGCGGAGCTGGGGCTGGCGGCGTGGATGGACCAGCGCGGCCTGGTGGAGGCGGTGATCGATGGCGCCGCGTGGCTCGGCATGCCGATGGACCCCGCGCGCGTCCCCGATCTTGCCCAGGCGGAACTGGCGATGGCACAGGGTACCCTGGAGCGCGCGCTGGCGACAAACGCGGCCAGCGAATCGGTCTCGGCGCTGGAACGCATCGTCGCGCTGATGGAGGCGCTGGGCGAGCGGACGGAATTGCAGCTCTACTACGGCAAGCTGGCGGAGGATCGCGGGCGGCTCGACCGGTGGGCCGATGCCAGCCGCGCGGCGGAGCGCCGCGTTGCGTTGCTGGAGGAGGCAGGCGCCGCCCCGGTCGATCTTGCGGGCGCCGTCCGCCTGCTGGGTGGATTCGCCGCCAACGCGCGGGAGTGGGACGCCGCCGAGGCGGCGTATCTGCGCGCCAGTGCGTTCTATCGCGATCTGGACGACGTCGATCGCGAACGCGCCACGCTCCGCGATTCCGCCATCGCGCTGGAGAATGCGGGCCGCTACCATCAGGCCCTCGCGCGTGGCGCGGATGCCCGCGCCCTCGGCGCCGATCCGCGCTATATGGTGGAGCAGGACATCCGGTCCGCGCGAATCCTGCGTATCTACCTGAGCCGATTCGACGAGGCCATCGACCTCCTGACATCGGCGGAGGAGTTTGCCCGGGAGAACGGCCTCGCCGATCTCGCGGTGGAATGCCGCGTCAACATCGCGCGGGCGCTCTATGCAACCTCGCGCTTCGAAGAAGCGATGGCCGCCATCGACGCGGTCGAGAAGGAAGCCGCGGCGCTTGACCTCATCCAGTACGAGTCCCAAGTCCCACTGGAGCGGGCCAACGTCCACTGGCTCCGGTCTGAGTACTTCGAGGCCTTCCGCGAACAGGCCACCGCGATGAACCTCGCGCGGCGCGACGAGAATGTGGCCGTGGAGATCGCCGCGCGCAATGTCTCCGGCCTCACGTCGTGGTCGGTCAACGATCTCAAGCGCGCCTACTCCGAACTGGATCAGGCGATGGAACTCGCCACCGCGGCGCGTATAGACAGCGAAGTGGCCAGCACCGCCAACAATATCGGCGTGGTATTGAGGAGCGAGGAACGCCTGGACGAGGCCATCGAATCCTTCCGCGAGGCACTCGCCATCGACCAGCGCGAGGAAAACCGCTGGGGAGAGGCCCACGCCCAGCGCAACATCGGCATCACCCTGACCCGCGCCGGGCGCCCCGCCGACGCCATCGCCCCCATCGAGCGCGCCGTGCTGCTGGCGGGCGAGGTGGGCGACGAGACGAATCTGTCCAAGGCGTTGCTGGCCCTTGGCGATGCCCGCCGCGACCTGGCCGACTGCCCACAGGCCACCGCCGCGTATGACCGCGCGCTGGAATTGGCGCGACGCCTTCCGGCCCCGGAGGTCGCGTGGCGTGCGCTCTACGGCCTGGGGCTTTGCGCGCTGAGCGAGGGTCGGCAGGACGACGCCCAGAAGCACTTGGCCGCGGCCATCGACGTGGTGGACGGCCTGCGCGCGTCGATTCGCGTGGAGGAATTCCAGGACGGTTTCCTCCTCGACAAGCAGGAACTCTACGACGCGATGATCGAACTCCTGATCGCCCGCGGCGACCACGCGGCGGCGTTGGAATCGTCGGAGAAGTCCCGCGGACGCAACTTCATCGACCTCCTCGGCAACCGCCGCCTCAGCGTCCGCGACGCGGGCGACCAGAAGCTCCTCGATCAGGAGAACGAGATCCGCACGCGCATCGAGGAAGCCGAACGCCGCCTTGCATCCGCCACCGATGCCGACCGCCCCGCGCTGGACGCGACGCTGGCCCGCGCGCGGCAAGAGTATTCCGACTTCATGATCCTGCTGAGGACCAACGCGCCGGAACTTTCCTCCTTCGTCCGTGTGGAGCCGGTGAACGTGGCGGAGCTTCAGGCGCTCATCGATCCCGGCACGCGGCTCCTTGTCTATCACCTCCTGCCCAACGGCCCCGTCTGCTGGGTGCTCGGCCCCCAGAGCCTCGACTTCGTGCGCCTTCCCGGCACCGAGGCCGAACTCGCGGAACGCCTCCAACGCACGCGCGCGTCCCTGCAGGAGTTCGCCAGCGTCGATGCCGATCTCAAGGCTCTCGGCGACACGCTGATCGTGCCGCTGCTGCCATTCCTGAATGGCGCGGAACGACTTGGCGTGGTGCCACATGGCTCGCTGCACGTGCTGCCGTTTGCGGCGCTGCGACTGGGCGAACGCGATTCGCTCGTGGATCGGTTCGCGCTCTTCTCCGCGCCAAGCGCCAGCGTCATGCGCTATACCGTGGGCCGCCGCCCCGCGCGCGCCGCCAACAATCGCGTCCTCGCCATCGGCAACCCCGACCTTGGCACCACGAGCATGAACCTCCCCTTCGCGGAGAAGGAGGCGGAGCGCATCCGCTACAACTTCGACGACGTGACGGTCCTCGTCGCGGGAGAGGCCACCGAGACGTTCCTCAAGGAGCGCCTTGGCGACTATGGCATCATCCACATCGCCAGCCACGGCGAGTTCAAGCCCGACGAGCCGCTCTTCAGCGCCGTGCTGCTCGCGGCAGATTCCCAGAACGACGGCGTGCTCTCCGCCGAGGAAGTCTTCGGCCTGGAACTCCGCGCCGACCTCATCGCGCTCTCCGCCTGCCAGAGCGGCCTTGGCCGCCTCGGCAACGGAGACGACGTGGTCGGCCTCAACCGCGCCTTTGTCTATGCCGGCACGCGCCAGCTCCTCACCACGCTCTGGCGCGTGGACGACATCTCCACGGCGGTGCTCTTCAAGTATTTCTACCGCTACCAGGCCGACATCGACCGCGCCGAGGCCCTCCGCCGCGCACAAGTCCGCCTCAAGAACCGCCCCGAGTACCAGCACCCCGCCCACTGGTCGGCCCTCGTGCTCGGCGGCGATTGGCAGTGAGCAAGGTAGCATGGGCATCCTGCCCATGCAGAGTGTTCCCGCACGGCTCCGGGTGCATGGGCAGGATGCCCATGCCACTGTTCGCCCTTGTCTATACACTCCTCGCCGCCCTCGCCATCGCGGAGCCCGCGCACCCCACCGCCTACTCCGTCACGCGGCGTGTCTTCGCCCTCGTGTCGGAGGACGGAGAGACCACCGCGCCGCTCGCCACCGCGGATGCCCGCCGCGAACTCGTCGGACGCGGCTTCACGCTCGACCAAGTCGATCCGCGCACGGGCCGACCCTGCGCCACCCGCGAGTCCACCGTCACCGCGCGGCCCGATGGAGACGCACTGGACTATGCAGAGACGCTCCTCTCCCTCTCCGACGACGGCACCACCGCCACCGCGCCACTGCGCAGCCTGCGCCTGCCCCTCTCCGGCGACGGCCGCGACCGCGCGGTGAATCCGCTCATGGCACTGCACCCCTATGCCATGATCGCGCCGGAGTTCGAATTCGCCCGCGACTTCCCCAACATCCACCTCAACCATCGCGGCACCCCCGGCGGCACCTACGAACACCAGACCCCCAAGTGGATATACCGCTTCCGCTACGACGCCGAAACAGGCCGCCTCTCCGCCATCGACCAATACTCCCCCACCACCCGCAAACGCCACCGCCGCACGGAATTCCACGCCTGGCGCGACCAACCCTCCGGCCGCACACTCCCCGCCAGCGTCACGTCACGGACCTACGTCGATGGATATACGCCGCTGGTGGAGTTGGAGTTTCGGGGGATTGGGGAGGACGCGGAGCAATAATTTGCCCGGGCGCCACGCTCACAAGGCAGGATGAAGCTATCTACGGCTTCGCACGATACGGCAGTGCATCGTCCTCCCGCGTCCGATATGCCTGCAATGTTGACGCCGGCTTTTTCGGGTATGGCATCTCGAGTTCTCCGTTCTTGACCATGCGGCCCAGATACTTGTTCCGGAGGGTAAGCTCTGAACGATCAAGCAGCAGTGCGAGCTGACTTCTGGTCAGAAAACGCCCCCTGCAAA
>Ga0105049_10006691_pt1 | contig 13400 bp, 12 predicted proteins | sample MAT06_FD_78087 | JGI IMG/M metagenome (GOLD analysis project Ga0105049, IMG submission 78087) | Freshwater microbial communities from Lake Fryxell liftoff mats and glacier meltwater in Antarctica - MAT-06 | ecosystem: Environmental > Aquatic > Freshwater > Ice > Liftoff microbial mat | place...
ACCGCATTCGTTTTCAAAATACAGGAAATTACCCTGCATCTTTCATACATGTGCGCGATACATTAGAAGCTGGTTTAGACCCTTCAACTATAAGAATGCTTTCTGCCAGTCATGAATATTCCTTAACGGTGACCAATAATATTTACTTGGACTGGTTTTTCCCTGACATTCAGCTACCCGATTCTACTTCAGACCCAGAAGGAAGTCAAGGTTATATTTTGTTTTCAATACAACCTGTTTTACCCGTTTCTGAAGGAACTCAAATTGAAAATACAGCACATATTTATTTTGATTTTAATCCAGCTATTATCACCAATACCGAACTTACAACCATAGAAACTCCCACAGGAATTAGTTCCTCGAATAGCTCTGGTAACGTTTGGGTAAATGCCAATATGGAATTGCGTATTCAGCACCCAACCCAATTTACCCAACTAAATATTTACAGCATAGATGGAAGGTTATTATTGAAAACAACTCCAACAAATTATTTTGATTTAAATGGCATTAATTCTAATGGAATGGTATTGATAGAGTTAGTAGGAAACCAGAATCGTGTTGTTTTGAAACAGGCGCTGATAAAGGATTAAGGTTGAGAGAGAGAATTGATTCAACAAAAGTGAATTTTAAAAATGAAACAATTCTGTAAAACGGTTGCTGATGTTGGGCCTTAAAAACACTCTTTGTTCTGCTCCTTCTCTCACATATTGGTTAAAATCTATAGTTGTAATCCAAAGATTCTTCTTAGAAATATATGATTCTAGTCTCTTAGTTTCTTCTTCTCTGATTTGTTTTGATTTTTCAACATCTGAAGCTGTTTGCGAGCGTTTGCCAAGTTAACTGGTAATAGTGCTTGGATAACTCCTACAAACCTAACTTGGCTCTTTCCTGAAATGACATTATGTAGTTCTTGTTTTAATTGATTTAGCATCATTACAAAAATAAGTAAAGTTCAAAACCTACAAACTCAATAAAAGAAGGCAATATAAAACAAAAAACTACCCAAGCATTTGCGCAGTAATATCGGTATGTGAAGCATGCTCTATGCAAGCACCATTTTTTAGGAGAAGTAATTGCGGAGATTCGTGTTCTACATGAAACAATTCTGCAATTCGGTTGCTGATGTTGCGGTGCGCAATTAAATCTAAATAATATACGGGAAACGAATCGCTCGAGAGGGCATTTTTTTCTAAGCGGTTTTTCACCATATCACTGATGCTGCAACGGGTGCTGTGTTTAAAAATGGCAACTTTTTGAATGTTCACATCTTTGGATTGCTCAATTAACGCATCCAATTGTGATAAATCGTTTAGTGGAATCCAATGAAGCGGCATTATTTTAAGCTTTTTTGGTGCTGCTATTTTCTATTTCCTGACCATAAGCTGGGCAGTCAACTTTCTTGGCGCGGCAAGAACTGCACAAACTACCAAGTATAAAAAATGCGAAGAGGGCAATAATCAGTCTATTCATCTTTACTTTAATCCCTGCAAAAGTAAGTAATATACTTACATACCGTGCTAAATTTTAAAAATAATGGGATTTGTTTGTAACAACCTGAAAGCCCTATAAACAGTATAATGCTGGCTTAAGGGGCGAGCTAAATAGCGCCCGAAGGGACTATGAGCGAGCACCTGACCGCTTTTTGGCAGGACACTGCGCGAAGCAGCGGTTGGACTGCAAAAAAGTGGGAAGCCCCAAAAAATTAGGACCTTTTTTCCTGTTTCCCACTACAATCTTCGCTGTAGGCTGGGCAGTCTACTTTTGCTTTACATGCTACAAATGAGGCCGAAAACAGCGCAAGTGCACACCATAAAAGGATACTTTTCATAAATTTAATTTAGACGAAGGAAACGTTCATCATAGTTGATAATTCAGGGATTTACGAAAAAAAAGTAAAAAAGGTTTCTTGCCATAACGGGACAATTTGCTTCTGCGTATGTTTGTGGGAAAGATTTGTACCCTAAAATGTCAACAGAAACAATACAGCCTCGCATAGAAACGAGTTGGAAAAATGCGCTTTCGGCTGAATTTAATGCTCCATATTTTGCAACACTCAAGGATTTTTTGATAGAAGAGAGAAAGAAAAATGTGGTGTTTCCGCCTGGTAAACAGATGTTTGCAGCTTTTGATGCCGTTAAGTTTGATGATGTAAAAGTAGTTATTATGGGCCAAGATCCGTATCATGGTGAAGGTCAGGCAAATGGTTTGTGTTTTTCTGTAAATACGGGAACTAAAATGCCTCCATCTTTGCAAAATATTTACAAGGAAATTAAAGCGGATTTGCAATTGGAAACGAGCAAAAATGGTGATTTAACAGCTTGGGCAAAACAAGGTGTTTTATTGCTCAATGCCACGCTAACAGTGAGGTCTGCCGCTCCAGCTTCGCACCAAGGAAAAGGCTGGGAACAATTTACTGACGCTACCATTCGTTTGTTGTCTGAAAAGCGAGAAGGCCTCGTATTTCTGCTGTGGGGAAGGCGGGCGCAATTGAAAGAAAAATTGATAGATACCAACAAACATATCGTTTTAAAGGCGGCGCATCCTTCGCCCTTATCGGCTTACAATGGTTTTTTTGGCTGTAAACATTTTAGTGGAACCAATAAAATATTAATTGATAAAGGAAAAACACCCATTAATTGGCAAATTGTATAAATGAAACTAATTATTTCTTTATTTATTATTTTATTTCCAGGGATTTATTTAAGTCAGAATTTGAATTTACAATTAATTGATTATTCTACTGGAAAATTAATAAAAAATAAATTAAATAAAACAGTTGCAACGCCTGCAGATGGATTGAAACAGGCAGCTATATTGATTGCTGACTTACAACAAAGCGGTTATTTATTGGCAAGTGCAGACTCGTATTTTGTGAAAAGTGATACGTTAAAAATATTCATAGAATCGAATGCTATTTATAAATGGGCGCAATTAAAAAATAATAATTTAGATAATGGGGCATTAAATAGCAGTGGATTTAAAGAAAAGATTTATCGGAATAAAAAGTTTAATGTAAATCAAACAGCAAGATTGATGCAGAAACTCTTGCTATGGTATGAAAATCAAGGTTATCCATTTGCACAAATTCAGTTCGATAGTCTTGAAATAAATAAAGAATCATTTAAAGCACGATTAAAAGTAAATAAAGGTGAATTATTTATTATTGACAGTGTTACCGTAAAAGGAACAGCTAAAATTACCAATAAATATTTGCAAAATTATATTGGAATAAAACCCGGTGATGTGTACAATGAAAGTGCAATGAGAAGCATAGAAACACGCTTAAAAGAATTGCCATTTGTAACCGTAGTGCGAGAAACAGATGTTTTTTTATTGGAGAATTCTGCTTTGGTGCGCATGTATTTAAATGGAAGAAAAGCAAGTAATTTCAGCGGAATAATAGGAGTTTTACCAAACAATCAGCAAACCGGAAAATTGCTTTTAACAGGAGAAGCGAATTTAAAATTAAAAAATAGCTTGGGCAGAGGAGAAGCAATAGAGGCCGAATGGCGGAGGTTACAGGCAGGAACGCAAAGTTTAAATATCCGGTTGGCGTATCCTTTTTTATTTAATACCCAATTTGGGGCCGACGGTGTTTTTAATTTATACAAGCGAGATTCCACTTTTTTAAACCTACACCGCTCCATTGGAATTCAATATTTAATGCGCGGAACCGATTATTTGAAAGTTTATTTGGAAAATAAATCATCGAATTTACTGTCCACCAAAGGATTGCAGAATTTAATTGCATTGCCTGATTTTGCTGATATAAGAAGCAATATTTACGGATTAGAATTAAATATAACACGGCTCGATTACCGATTAAATCCCAGAAAAGGATTTAGAGTTATTTCTAAAATTGGAGCAGGAAATAGAACGATTCAAAAAAATGCCGCATTAAATCCTGAGTTATATGAAGGCTTGCAATTAAAAAGTATTCAGTTTAACGGGACAATAGATGCCGATATTTATTTTCCGATTTTTAAACGCGCCACCATAAACCTCGGAATGTTTGGTAATTGGCTGAATAGCAAGAATTTATTCGAGAATGAATTGAGCAGAATTGGTGGCAATAATACCTTACGCGGATTTGATGAAGAGTCGATTTTCGCATCTTCCTTCGCCATTATAAATTTAGAATACCGTTATTTATTAGAAGAAAATTCATTTCTATTTGTGTTTTGGAACGGTGCATGGTACGAGAATAAAGCCATTAACAGAAACATAAGCGACATACCTTATGGTTTTGGAGCGGGCATAAGTTTCCAAACCAAAGCAGGCATTTTTAGCATCAGTTACGCATTGGGCAGGCAATTCAGCAACCCCATCGAGTTCAGAACCGCGAAAGTACACTTCGGAATAACAAGTTTATTTTAATAGATTTTATTTTGGGGGCGGCTTTTCCAGCTATACGCTCTAGTCCTCCCCCGATAAAAAATCGGGGTGCGGGCTGCCGCTTCTATCTGGGCCGCGCATTAAGGTGGCGATGGGGCTTTTTAGGGAGATAAAAGCATTTGTTTACTTGCCGATTTATTTGGGGCATTTTATATGATTCCAAAAAAGGTTGTACGAAACGTATTGCCTTGTGGCACTTATCTTATTAAAATTTAAATTGTTCTTTTGACCAAATAAATTTCAGTAATTGTATAACTATATTTGATTTAATTCAAACGCATATTCGTACCTAATTACGCTTTTGCTTTTTTCTTCCAAACTTTCTCAAGTTGGAAATTAGTAGGCACTGTCTCCATAGCTATGGCTTTGTAACGCACCACTAATTGAAAATCAACCTTGCTTGAACATTAAAAATCGGTATAAAACAAGAGTTTATTCATTTTGATTTTAAAGCGATAAATTTGTTCTGAAAAACAAACAAACATTTCATTAAACTTTTCAAAATTAGGATTTCTGTATTCTGAATAAATATCAGCTAAATGATTACCAAGCAAATATTCCTTGAAATTCAATTTGAAAATGTTTCGCTTTCTTTCTTCCACCAACGACTGCGCTTTTTATGTATACTTTTATTTAGATTCTTCGTCAAATGTTGCACATATCTCAACCATATCAATAAAATACGTTGAGTCGTGTACCATCTGAATCAATTTGGCATGAGCTGTACTTAACATTTCGCCTGCTTCCTATTTCCTGTAACTGTTAATGCCAAAACCAAAAATCTCCGACATCTTAGCTGCTGATAATGAATATTTCTCACAAATTCTGCTAATTTCATTAGGAAAAGGAATGTTGAATCTATCTCGGTATTGTTTATATACCTGATTCATATTCACCTCATCTAATTCCGTGGTGGTACACTGCTCTTCGCTAACTATGCTTTTGTAATAATAAAGAACAATGTCACATGCTTCCTTTCTGAAATCCATTGACCTTCTTTCGCTTGTTAAGGTCATTTCTTTACCTGTAATTGTACTTTTCAAATTATTTCGCCAAACACTTACATTTCCGCTCCTCCGTATAGTTTTTCTGCAATAGGTACTTCACTATAATCTTTGATTTCAGGGGCTACAATGATGTTTTAGCGTTTAATTGGTCTGAGTTCTAAATTTACAAGCGCCTGAGTATTTTTACCGCTGGCATTGCGAAAAAGTACATCCCAAAACCGCAACTTTTCTTTGAAGTCTAAAAGGGGCAACTACTGCATCAACTCCCCCCTACTCTTTTGGTGCCGAAAAAGCAACACTAGTTTATGAAATGCGGCTATAGTGTTGTAAATGCTTTTCAGATATTTTTATCTGCCATCTTAAAGGGTATGAAGATATTATTGAAGTTGAATTAACTCAGGAATTTTGACTGTAGTTTTCAAAAAAAGGATTTTTATAGTTAAGAGTTCGGCGTTACATGCACTTCAATTTTAATTGGTAAAAATAACGGTGAAGTAGGTAGGTATTTATAACCGGAATTATTTAGAGTAAATCTGATGTCGTTTGTTTTGTAGTGAGTGAAAGGTTAATACGAACATTAAATCAGAAAAGTTTAATCCTCTAAAATTACAATTTATCAGAATTATAAAAAAATATAAATTCTATTTTAATATTTAATTGTTTTTTCAAATGATGTTGAATTAATATTTTTAATATTATTTTTAATTTCGAGAATGTGTTTTTGAAATTTTCGTTTACCAAATTCAAATTCCATCGATAGAAGCAAATATTTTAATTGTAATATTTTATCGTTTAATGTAAGTCGATATTCATTGCTATACCATTGGGATTTTGGTAAATTATCTAATCTTGTATTTATAAGTTTGATGAGTGATAGTACACGAAGGTTGTTAATTTTCATTTTTTCGATTGCGCTATTGATATTACTTTTATAGTTTAATACTGCGTTTTGGATATTCTTGTTTGTTAAATTTTCAGGTGCATTCTGTGCTAACAGATTTTGCAATGCGCGGTAAAATGATAGCCCATGAATATCGGTTTCTAATTTATTTTTGTCAATAATGAAAGAACCATCTTGTAGCCTTCGATGATGCCCTAGGGGTATTTTATATTCACGAATGATAGCTTTAGTAACTAAGGTTTGAGTTAATGCCCAATTGAAATCTGAACGTCTTAAATTAGAATTTTTAGTTTCGGATAGTTTAATTTCTGGCGAATAATTAGGTACATTATCAATAAGGTTTGTATTAAATATTAATGTATTACCCCCGCGATAGATGCTATCTTTATTTGTAAGACCATACCAATCATTACCACCTATAGTAATAGGACGGAAGATATTAGTTTCATATTTTAAAAGCAAGGCATCATTTAAAAATTCTTCAAATGCATAAAAATAGGTTATTGAATTATTTTGTCTTGTATTCCAACAAAAAGGTGTTTCTAGGTGGTTATAATACTGGCTTGATAGATCATAATAGAAATCAGAATTGACTTGTTTTAACTCATTATAAATATTGGGAAATGGTATAAAGATTTCATTAGGTTTAGCATTTGCGAAGTGAGTAAGATTGTAATACAAATCTATTAATTGAACTCGAAGCGTGCTCATGAAAGGCAGCGGTGGGGCATCTGTTACCGTCCCTAAGACAACGTCTACATTTTCTTTCTTCAATAAGGATATCTTTTCGAAATAGTTCAATTTATTTTCTTGTGTTTGTCCTTTTTCATTCTCGAAAAGCTGATAAAAGAGGCAATCATCATCAATTATCCATGAAACATAATCGTCTTTAAATAGTGAATCTGCAGTCAGTTTGACATACCAATGAAGAAGAGACCGACTAAATGCTATTGACTTGTTTTTTAAATTCAATCTTTCAAATAAATGGTTGTAGCGGAAATTATCAAACTGCTCCTCCTGTTCTTGAACTGTAATAAATTTGATCTTGAGTTTTTTCATATCTTGAAAATATTTAATTATTGGTCTAAGTAAATATTCATCGTCACAATTTTCTAATATTAAAAATACATAGTCGCTAAGTTGGTTACCAAAATTTTCAATTTGAAATAAAAAGGATTTTAATAATTCTAATAAATTCTTGCCGTTCTTGGACGTTACGCCAATAATGATCTTAAATGTTTCACTAGATTTTGAATTGAATTTTGAAAATTCGTAAAATTCTTTACCCTCTTGTATAGATGGATTGTAATCATAATCAAACAATTTTTTAGCTCTTGCAAACGAACTCGCTTTTACTTCGTTACTCATACGAGAAATATATTTCGCATAAAATACGTCCAGACCTTTTTGTTTGATTTCTTTATTGTTGGTAACCCTTTCGTGGTTTTTTGCCCAATGAATAACTAAGGGTTTTTTAATTACTTCATAATATCTGAACTCTTTTTGATCTATATATTCTAAGAACCTAATTCCAAAATCGCGGTCGATTGTACTATTCATATTTTCATCAAAACCACCAATACTCCAAAATGCATTAAGTTCTATGAATATATTACTTCCTTGTAAACCCGGATTTCCTATATAAAAAGCTTCTTCATTAAGTTTTTCCATGGATGGAATTATTAGTTTTTCAACATCGCTTTCTTTTCTTAAGAGACCTGAAATAACAGAAACACATCTGTATTTACTATAATTTTTTTCTTTTAAACCATTTCTGATTGCAGTATCACATTCTTGTAAATATTCATTAGTCCATTCATCATCATCATCAAGAAATGCCAAATATGTTTTTTTTCCAATTCTGTCATTGATATAAGCCTTGTAGGCACCACAATTTCTTGCTCCAGCCCCTGCATTTTTTGGGGTTCTATTATTTCTAATTACAGTTGTGTGAAAATATCCTTGAGCTAATTTTTCTTTTGAAATTCCCTTTTGTGTAAAATATTTAATACGTAATTCTTTTGCTGCTTTTTTAATAATATAATATTCTTTGGGGTCATCATTATCATCTACAATATAGATTTGTTTAGGGATTATATTTCTTTGAGAATATACTGATTTTAAAGAACGCTCTAATAATTGAGCAGTTCTATTAAAGGAAGTTGGTATTATAACAACTATATGAAAAGTTGGATTTAATTTCATAATTAAACTGTTATTATTCTTATCTCGTTCTTCCAATTTTCAGGCAACCAAGTTGTATTTGGTTCGACAAAACCATCTTTATTTCTTTTTACAATAAGTTCATAAATTATTTTATTTTTATATTGCAACACCAATTCTTTTATTTCATCTGGAGAGTCAAAGTCTATTGCTTCCTCTTTACCGTAGTCATCGAAAGGAATACTTAAAATCCAATGAGCATTTTTCTTAGATACTCTTTGAAATTCCTCCATTGCCTTCTTAGGGAAAAGTGCATGGTCTAAAGAATGGTGAGAGTATATAATATCAAAAGTTTCTGGTTCGAATGGAAGGTTGTGCATATCTGCTTTTATAATTTTTTCATCTCGAGGATAGATATCAATACCAAATATATTGGCAGAGTAGAATCCAAATTCCTGAAATACTTTCATTTCTATTCCGTATCTGGCTCCTATGCAAAGAACTTTACTCAAGGGGGAAATATCAGGACTTGAGATAATTAATTTTTCAATCATATCTGCGTGTTTTGAAAAGAGTTTTAACTCATAAATCCTGTTCACATCTTTTAATTGATTGGAAATGTATTTTTCGTAATCATTAATATCCATTAGCTGTTTCATAGGTTTTACCAATTAATATTAAAGTGTGTTTATTTATTTTTTTTTCTGATATCAATTTTTGACTTTCAGATAATTTTCCGCGAATTATAATTTCATCTTCCCAAGATAATTTGTAAGCAAAAATGATAGGTGTATCTTCAGGATATGCCTTTAATAGTAGCGTATAAATTCTATCCCATTCTCGAAAGGACTGAAACAATACTAAGTTTGGTTGTTGTTCTATAAGTTTATAAAAATCAATTTCATTAAATGAATTAGTTTCAATTAAACGCTCTATGCTAGTTATAACGAGCGTCTGGGGTGAATTGAATTTTGTATTTTCAATTCCTAAAGAAGAACAAACGGCAGACAAACTGCTTATCCCTGGGATAATTTTAAAAGAATATTCATTCTTTATAAACCAAGTTAAATATTCCGTTAGAGAATACTGTTTATTAATTTGACCCGAATATAAAGAAACATCACCAGGCTCCATCAAAACAATATTTTTATCTGTGTTCTCAATTATAATTTTCTTTATTTCCTCCTTTGTCAGGTCTTTGCTAACAATAAGTTCTCCTTTAACGATTTTTTTAATTTCATTACCTATCATTTCTCCAACATAAATTGCGATATCAGCATTTGTTATTAAGCGAAATGCTTCTAATGTTAGGTAATCAGTGCTAAACCCAGGACCAATGCTTACAATGTATATCATAGACTTTTTAGTTTAATTCCATTAAAATTCGAAATCCTAAAAATTCATTTCTTGAATTTGGATTTATTCCCCAACGATGCGAAGCTCTGCAAGTCTCTGCTTTATTAAATACACTGCCACCTCTAATCACTTTTTTATTTATTGTTGGACTTATACAGATTGGGTCTATTTTATTTGATGATAAATAGAAACTCTCATCATAACAGTCATTGCACCATTCCCAAACATTCCCACCCATATCATACAATCCGAATTTATTTGCCAATTTGGATTTAACTGGCTGTATTTCCATTAAGGAATTCTCACAATACCAGCAATATTTATCAATTAATATTATGTCGTTACCCCAGTAAAATGTAGTAGAACTCCCACTTCTATAAACATATTCCCATTCAGCTTCAGTGAGTAATCTACAATTTTTATTTAGAACCTTGGAAGCCCATTCGCAAAATAATATGCAATCCAGATGATTAACTCCTACCACTGGTTTATTTATAGATTGATTTAAATTTATCTCTTCAAAAGATATTTTCTTCCATTGCATTATAAATTCAAATTCACTTTTATCACTGTTGCAATATTCGCTCAACTCTTTTTTATTAGAAATATAGTTTACATTTTCCTCTATTAATTTATAATTATCGGATTTGTGATCTTTAAGGAAGTATTTAAAAAGTTCGATTGTCACAGGTGAATCAAGAACGGCAAAATCTTTAGATATCGCGACCCTATGTTCGAATTTTGCTTGTGAATGTTCCTGCCTATTATTACCAAATTTTGTATTAAAGGTTTGGGCGTTTCCCATTATAAAGTTTCCTGAATTAATTTCTAAAAAATTTCCTAAATCTGTCTTCATTTCGAAAAATAATAACCGTTTATAAATAGACCATCCATCAGAGAATTGTTAAACAATGAAAATGCTTCTTTCAATTCATTTATAATGGGTTTTCCCTTATCATTAAAGGAGGTGTTTATCAGTATTTCAAATCCAGTTATTTTACCAAATTCCTTTAATAGACTATATAATATAGCATTCGATTTGTCTACAGTTTGAATTCTACAGGTACTATCAAAATGTACAATTTCTTGTAATAAAGTCTTATATTCTTCTCTAATTCTAGGCGCAAAAGACATAAAAGGAGACGGAGGAGAATTATAGAAATATTTATTTTGCATTTCAAATGAAACAATTGGAGCTATTGGTCTAAAAAATTCTCTTTCTTTAATGTGGTTCAACCTATCTTTCATTCCTTTAATAAGTGGATTTGCTAAAATTGAGCGATTGCCTAATGCTCTGGGCCCTGCTTCTAAATTTCCAATAATTGTTCCTATTACAGCACCTTCAGAAATGTATTTAGCCAATATGTTTAATCCAATTTTTTTACCTTCATATTTTACAATATATTTTTGAAAGTCAATTATGTCATTCACTTCTGACCCAATGAACGCATCATTATTGTTAGTTATTTTACTAATTTCCATATCAGAAATCGCAGCACCAATTGAAATTCCACAGTCATTCGGAACAGGACTAACAAAGACATCTTTACCATATTCTTCAAAAATTAGAGTATTTAGTTTCACATTTAAAGCACAACCGCCGGTGAGTAAAATCCTTTTATATTTTTGATCTTTCAAATATTTATTTACTTGCTTTAAAAATAGTTCTTCAAAAGTAATTTGTGAAGTGAATAATAGATTTCTTGCGGTATCTGTGTCTAACTTAAAATTAGACTTAATTTTTAAGTTGGCTTTATTTATTAAGTATTGAAGATTTTCTTTAAGACTAATATTTGAACCAAGAAATTTTTTGTAAAATTCAATCAAGTATTTTTGATATTCCGGAACAAAAATACCTAAGGGGGCTAAACCCATTATTTTCCCTGAAAGATGTTGATTTGCTTCAAATTCAAATATTGATTCTGATTTTATTTCTTCTGATAGCATCCCTAATATTCTGTAGGGCGTTCCAAGATTTAGAGGGATGTTTTTAATTAAATTAATTTTATCATCTAAATAATTATAAATTTTGAAATAATCATTTTCATCTCCACCACCATCAAAACTTATAATCAAGTCTCCATTCTTAGGTGTTGTAAACCCATAAATGGAGTAAGCGTGAGAAACGTGATGATTTTTTCTTTCTATTTGAGCTTTTGGGAAGTCATTTAAAATAACATTTTCTTGAAATTCATTAAGCCAGCAAAAATTTATTTTCGAAATATCATTTCTAAAAGGGAATATTTGAGGTGCAATTATTTGTTCATACTCTTTTAAGAACCTCTCATCAGTTGAAAAAGAAAAATATCGTTTCTTAATTAATTTTTCAAACTCGACAAATTTTACAATCCTAATATTATTACTAATAGTGATATTAGCATCGTGCTTTGTATGTATTGATATTGTGTAGCCCAATTTGATTATAATTAAAAGTCAATATTTATTATTTAATTGTGCTTTCAATTCTTCAAGAGAATTTGGTTTGACGAAAATTCTTTCATAAGAAGGAAGAGACAGCTTTTCTTCAAATTTATTTTTTTTGATAAGACATACTGAATTGTAACCAACATTTTTTGCAAGTTCAATTGCTTCTTTATCATAGTAACCAGAAGGGAAACAAAAAGAGGTAACAGGTTTACCTATAATTTCTTCGAGCCAAATTTTTGAATTATTTAATTCGAAAATTCTTTTAGTTTCATCCATATATTCCGCAGTTAAAAGTGAATGCGTCATTCCGTGTGAACCAATTTCAAAACCGCTATCTGATAAAATTTTAATTTGTTCGGATTGCAAATAGACAACTCTGTTAACTTTAGAAATGATTCTAAAATTCTCTTTTATGAAAATTTCTTGTTGTTTAGGTTCCGACCAATAAAACTTTTTCTTCTTGTCGCCTGAGATAAAGTTGTATCTCTCCTCTTCGGTCATATCAGTTTCATCTACTAACTGATAGTAGCTATCAAGAGGTAAAACTGAATTGTCCTTGCAAGGTTTTACAACAGGAAAAAATGTTGCTGTAGCTTTGAACTTTTGCAACGAAGGAAATGCAAATTCAAAGTTGTCTGAATAACCATCATCAAAAGTGAGTGCAACATGATTGTCTGTTCCGCCTTGCTCTGTTAGTTGGGCAACCGTTAAGATTTTAAAGCTGTTGTCAAGCAAAAACGATATCACAGTTTCAAAATACTCTTGTGAAATTAGTGTACCAAAAGTTGAGTATGCATTTGGTCTTATGATTTGCTTCTCTGGTAAAACCCTATGAAACATGAGAACTTTAAACATATTCGAGATGTTTTAAAATTTCATCAATGCTATTCACAGGAACAAGTAAACCGCTTGCTCTATTGTCTAAATTTTTTCCTGCCATCTCTTTTGCCCAACCATCGAAGAGGGTAACACACAAAACCGTTTTTTTCTTTTGCCAAGCAAATGCAATTTCAGAAAGTGTTCCAGCTCCGCCACCAGCAGCAATAATAATATCCGAAGAATTTACAATGATTAGATTTCTTGCAATACCAGTACCCGTTGCAATTGGTATATCAATATATGGGTTTGCGTCATCTTTAATTTCATCTGGC
>Ga0105049_10006694_pt1 | contig 13397 bp, 11 predicted proteins | sample MAT06_FD_78087 | JGI IMG/M metagenome (GOLD analysis project Ga0105049, IMG submission 78087) | Freshwater microbial communities from Lake Fryxell liftoff mats and glacier meltwater in Antarctica - MAT-06 | ecosystem: Environmental > Aquatic > Freshwater > Ice > Liftoff microbial mat | place...
CCCCGCCCTTTTCGTGACTTGGTTGATTCCTTCAGGCAGTTTTAAACGCCAACTCCTTCCACTTTTTGGCCTTGCCACCATTTTTTGACATGGACTGCTGTGCGATACGCTTTGTTTCGCAATTGAGAGGACCAGCGGGCTGAGGCAATGAGCCAGCGTTGCTGAGCGGTCGGTAGAGCTCCAAGTCTTGCTTTGTACTCTTCGTCACCTCGCATAAAGTTATAGCGGGTGCATCCCAATTCGACCGCATGCATGATCGTGAATGCATTGAGCTGCCAGCCAGGCTGTCTGTCGGCAAGTTCCGGATTCATTCCAGCCAAGTACAAATCGAGAGCTCCTCGATCACGCATTGCGATAACGCCGGCCGCCGGTTTACCGTCGATGCTCAATAGGCCAATCACAACCCGTTGCTGAGTTTCGTTCGAGGCGGCCAAATCGTTCGAGGCGGCGGAATCGTTCGAGGCACCTGTGAGTTTGACGGGGTCGGCGCAGCATGTGGCTGTATCGCTCCATGGATCTAGCCACATGGATCGAATAGCACCCTCGAGAAAATGACCGAATTCGTTGACCGCAAAGCATCCGTCAATGCCTCGTTCTTCCCACCGTCTCTGATGCATAACTTGGATTTCGTGGGAAAATGTGATTGCTTGATCGAGCGTCTTGGCAACTTCGAAGCAGCTTCGGCCCGCTTCTCGCTCGGAGTTAGCCTCGCGAAGGAATCTACGTGCACGCTTAGTCAATCGGCTTTGAAATGCCGACGTTCCTCCCTCCAGGCATGCCTCCCAACAGTTTGGACTTGGTTTGCGTTCCATGACCGATGAAGTGAGTTGCGAGAGGCGTTGTCCGAATTGATCCATGATCTCATTGTTCACGCGTATGCCATCGAGATCCAATAGGTCCCAATGAGAACAATGAGGCGATTCGTGGAGCCAATCTGCGAATGCATTTGCCACCTCGATTCCGTCCGTTCCGGAGCATAGAATCCCAAGATTGTCAGAGCAAACCTTGTCGCTCCCTAGGAAAACCAGAGTGGAACCCCCAATGGTTGAACTGGTTTCCGCCAGTGGAAGTATCCCGATGACGCGATCCTGTTGCCTCGCAACCAGTACATTCAGACGATGGCTCGCTCGATATGCCTCGCACCATGGCAGGAGCCAGCTCAGTCGCTGCATGGCAGCACCCTGCGACAGTCGATCAAAGTCGTTTCGCAAGGCTTCTAGGCCATCACGTTCTCGAACACACTCAACTTGGATCATCGTGGACCTAAAACTGGAAGTAAAGAAAGGGGCTTTCGGCATCGAACCGAAGGATGCAGAAGACGAGCAAGGCGCTCAGGATCAAGGCGGTGGCTAACGATGGCCTGGGCTGGAATTGGGACGTATTGGGTGCTAGCCAGCAAAACAGCAAAGCAGCTATCGCGACGGCGAACCCGGTAGATGTCAGTGAATTCCATCCCAAGTCTGCTTCGAGTCCCCGCATCCCGAAAATGGCTGCATACCACTGGGTCGCCATCTGCAGATCGGTTGACCGGAACAATAGCCAACCCATCATGACACAAAGAAAGGTGATTGTTACGCCAAGCAACTTCGGTACTGGGATCGTGATATGGTCGCGATACAAACCGTTGGCGACCAATAAACAGCCATGCAGCAGTCCCCAGAGGATGAATGTCCAACCGGCCCCATGCCAGAGGCCACCCAACAGCATGACGATGAGGAGATTGCGATAGGAAAACCAACGCCCGCGCCGGTTACCTCCCAACGGAATGTACAGATAGTCGCGAAGGAACGAGGATAAGGTCATATGCCAGCGGCGCCAAAAATTCTGAATGCTCGATGCTTGGTAGGGTGAATCAAAGTTTTGAGGGAATGAAAAGCCCAACATCAAGCCCAAGCCTATAGCCATGTTGCTGTAGCCCGCAAAATCAAAGTACAACTGGATGGAGTAAGCGACCAAGGCCACCCAGCCCGAGACCAGCTGGAGATTCTCTGGCTCGGCCAACAATGAAACAGCCGTTTTGGCGACCGTATCGGCGATGAGTATTTTTTGGCTCATTCCCATAACAAAAAACCAAACCCCCTGTGCGACTTGATTCCAGTCGGGCCGCCTGCCGAGTTCGCGCATCTGGCTTTCGATGTCGCTGTATCGCACGATCGGGCCAGCGATCAGTTGTGGGAACATCGACACATAGGCTGCAAAATGCATCAGGCTCTTAGCCGGCTGGACCTCGCCACGGTAGAGGTCGATCGAATAGGTCAAGGTTTGAAAGGTGTAGAAGCTGATCCCGACGGGAAGTAGAATTTCGGGTACGAGAAGTGGTGATCCGTAGCGGAGCGCCTCCAGAATTCCATTCAACGATTCAGCAAAAAAGCCGCAATACTTGAAGTATCCAAGCATCCCCAGATTGCTGATCAATGAAACGCTGAGGTAGAGCCCCTTCAGCCGCTTGGTCGACGCGCGATAGATGCCCAGCCCAACGTTGTAGTCGATCAAGGTGGAAGCGAGCAAAAGGAGTGTAAACTCCCAATGCGACCAGCCATAAAAGACAAAGCTGCTGGCAACCAGAAATCCCAATCGAAATTGTGGCCATCTCGCCAGCGACCACCAAGCAGCGATCACTAACGGCATAAATAGCAGTACAAAGAGGTAACTATTGAAGAGCATAGCTAGACTCTTTGAAACGAGGCAATAGTCGGTCGATCATCAATCGTGTGTTGGATTCCATAGGGTGGATTCCATCTATAAAATTCGCTGGATCGCCCGCAAATGTATCGACCGTGCCAAAGTCGATGAAGTTCGCTCCGAGATCTTTCGCGATTTCGGCCAGTTCGGCGATCGCCTCTTCCTCGACTTCAAGGCATCTGGTTTTGGATACGAGTACCTCTCTCAGTCGCGGATGTTGAACCGTAGCGAACAAGTAGACCTGGCCGCCATTGGCCTGGCATAGTCGAACTGTCTCGTAGAGATAGCTCAACCGACGCTTCGAGACGGTGTTAAACCGACTGAACACGGATAGAAACTCGCGTTCGTTGAACTGCAAAGCGCTTTCGAAATCGTAGACGCCTGCAGCCATCTGGGTTTGACGCTCACGATACTGAATGAGCCCATCGGCATCGAAGGTCTGCACGGGATCCGTCTTTTGGGACGGGCGCAGCGTGCGGCCAATCGATTGGAGGCTAGCGGATAGTTGTTGATAGCTAAACAATTGAGTCCATTGCTCGAACTGATCGCTCCACGACGAGGTGTCGTCGGCAAATGCGTGGAGACGCGGTTCGGACGAGAGTCTCGCGTCGTTGGGAATGATATCATTGAGCGATGCGATATCCACGCCGATGATCACGGTCTTTGGACTGCAACCAAATCGATCCCGGTACATACGTACGATGGCTAGAAAGTCCTCGGGCCGTCCGTGATTGACAGCAAAGTTAAAGAATGGAATAGAAGTGCGTTCCTGCAAATAGCCAGGTTCGAATTTCATCGATCGAGAGGAGCCTAACACCAATCCTCGCGGTGGCTGGGCAAGTCGTTCAAACAAATCGACTTTTTCGGTCCGCGAATCTTGGACGATCGGGGCTAGCCAATTGGGTGAATACTGTCCGAAAGGGTTGATCAACCAGTTGGCAGTCGCCACGGCAGCCAAACTGGTAGCGACCATTCCTATAACCAAGAAGCAATACACTTTGGTTGGCAGGGGAAGGCAGAGACGTTGAGCAGCGGTTTTGAGGGCTTTTCGCATGGTTAGATCGTCGGGAAATCCGCTTCCACGGACGGACGCAAGCGCGGCAGAAACCATGGGAAACCACGCAACAGTAGGTTTTGCTAGTCCAAAGCGCGGTGTTTCCTCGGGTTTTATTGCAAGCATTCGGGCGGACCTGCCATCATTGCTCGTTTTATCGTTTTATCCCTCCATGCTCAACAGCCGATCCTCGCGGGATCGTCTCGATCTTCCTCGCACTCTTTACCGATATTCCTCTTGTCCGCAGCGGCAAAGAGTTGCACAATCTGCGAAGAGTCTCAAATGGTTTGGCGGGAAAGGAATCCCATGGTTCGTCGTGAGTGGCTGAGTCGTCTTTCGATCGTTGCCTTAGCCAGCATTGCTGGCTGCAGGGGGTACCAATACGGGCACGTGATCAAGTCGGACGCGAAAAACTTGGTGGGTAGTCATGAAGCCGGGGCGGAAGTGTTTGATCCGCTCGTGGACGAAGCGGTGGCAAAGCTACTGGCTCGGCAACAGATTGTTACTGAGGGTTGTCCTACCGGACCGGACGGTGCTCCTCTCAGGAAGACCATTTGTTTCGTGGGTATTGAAAACAAGAGCGCCGAAGATATCGGCGACTTTAAGGACAAGCTTTACAACCAGATCGATTCGCAAATCCTCGAATCACGATCTTTCCAACCGATCAGCCAGCGGATGGTGAACGCAGCGCTGCATGAGACCCGGATGCGTCCGGATGCCCTGGTGATTCCCGACAATATGCGATTGTTCACGTCGGTCCTTCAAAGGAGTGGCGCCCCCGTGGATTACTTGCTCTACGCCACTTTGACCAGTGGGACTACGACTCGCAACAGTTCGACTCAGCGAGACTACGAGTTGACGTTGGAATTGACGAACGTGCATACCTTAGAGTACGACAAGCTCAATGCCGAAGTTCGCAAGGGCTATCATAAATCGGCCGCGGGCAAGTTCTGGAATTACAATCCACTCAAGCGATGACGCTATGGGCTGAGAATCGAACAAGGGCGCAGAATCGAGAAGCCGGAGACCGACTGGTTAACCGCTGGATAGTGGAGTGCCTATTAGTCGTGCTGTTGCCGGCGTGGCTGACTTTCTCAGGCTGCTCCACGCACGCAAAACGGATTTCCCAGCCACGCAACTTGTTCTATGATGGCCAATTCCAGGCCTGCCGCGAGAGTCTGGAGAAGCTTTCGAAATCCCACCGGCACGATCGCGATGTAGTCAATCTCGATCTCGCTGTAGTGGATCTTCTCAGTGGCCAGCCACAGCAAGCCGAAATTCGGTTGCGTGACGTCCGAGATCGGTTCGACCATCTCGAACAAGACTCTTTGGCCGAGAAAACAGTTTCAATGTGGACCGACGACCAAGTGAGATCGTACTCCGGCGAAGACTACGAAAAAATCCTTCTGCGCGTCTTTCTATCCCTGTCCAGTTTGATGCACGACGGAATCGATGCCGAGAGCTATACGCTTCAAGTACAAGAAAAGCACGAGCAGCTCGGACAACTTTTTGATCAGTGGAGCGGAAGCAAAGGGAGTGTGTACCAACCTTTGCCATTGGGATTTTATTTGCGAGGTGTTTTGCGAGAAGCGACCCATCGCGACTACGACGACGCGGTTCGCAACTATGAGGTGGCATCCAGTTTGCTGCCACAATCGGAACCGTTATTGTGGGACCTAGCGCGTGTCCGGGAAGGTGTCCATTCTAGACCTGGCCATGGGGTCGTCTATGTTTTTGCGATGGTCGGTCGCGGCCCCTACAAAGTCGAGGTGGCCGAACGTCCAACCAGCGACGCGTTGCTCATCGCTGATCGCATCATATCGGCCGTCGGGCCATACAAATTGCCCCCAACCATCGCCCCGATTAAAATCCCTGACATTGCTGTGCCACCATCGGATGTTGATGCGGTGGGTATTCGCATCAATGGTAGTCCGATCGGTCCAACGTCGTCGTTGGCAAACATCGAGCAACTGGCCGTGTCGACCTACCAAGCCAATCGCAACGCGATCATCGCCCGTGCTGTTGCTCGCCGTGTTATCAAAAAGGCCACGATCGTGGCGGCCAAGGATTCGATTGGAAAAGACGGATTGACCGGTATCGGAATGGATCTCGCAGGAATCGCTTGGGAGGCCAGCGAATCGGCGGACACGCGTTGTTGGGGTCTTTTGCCGAAGGAAATTCAAGTGTTGCGGGTGGAGACTCCGGCTGGGGAACATCACTTGCAACTCAATGCGTTGCTCGGTGGCCGGCCCGTCGGACCAGCACAGGCCAAGGAGATTCGCGTGATCGACGGTCAAAACACGTACGTCCTTTGTTGGTTTCCGGACGCCCGCAGTGTCAGCCAAGTGATGAGCAGCAAGTAAACAAGTGATGAGCAGCAAGTAAACAGTGATGTGCAGCAAGTAAAGCGGATCGACGCATTTTGCCTTCTTGCCAGGAATGCTACACTGTACGACACTTTCCCACCGTCAACCGATTCCCAGCGATTGCTGGCCAGCCTTTTTTCCGTTGAAAGAACAATGACGAAACTATCGTTTTGCCTGATCGCTATCGCCCTTATTTTCTCCGTCGGCTGCGATGCTCCCAGAGTTGTGCCAGCTGCTAGCAACAAGACCAAGGTTCAACAGACACTGACCCAAGAGCAATCAGAGAGAGTTGCTGCCGCCATTGCTCAGAACAATCCGTCGGCAGCAAAATCCGCAGGCAAGAACAAAGTCGCGTTGCTGCTGAACTGGTATCCCGAAGCCGAACACGGCGGATTCTATGCTGCAAAGGTCCATGGAATCTATGAAAAGTATGGACTCGACGTCGAGATTCGCCCTGGAGGGAAGATGACCGTTGTCGCTCAGGAACTGCTGCTTGGCCGTGTCCAGTTTGGAGTCGCCAACGCGGATGACGTACTGATTGCTCGCAATCAGGAGATTCCTATGGTCGCGATAATGGCTCCCATCCAAAACGGTCCTCGATGCATTATGGTTCGCAAAGATTCGGGCGTAGGGAGCTTTGCGGAGATTAAAAACATGAAGTTGCAGATTGATCCGGCTCGCCCCTATGTACCATTTCTCAAAAGCAAGGGCTTTCTCAGCGAAGGGGTCGAGCTCGTACCCTACTATGGTTCCGTGGCTGCGATGGTTACCGACAAACGCGTTGCAAGCCAGGGCTACAGTTTCAGCGAACCGTTTATGGCGAAGCAGCAAGGTGTCGAGGTACTCGAACTTATGATGTCGGACATCGGGTACAACCCCTACGCCAGTTTACTAGTTGCGACGGAAAGCTACATAGCAAAGCAGGATGACGTTTGTCAGCGGATGGTGCGGGCCAGTATCGAAGGCTGGATCAAGTACTTGCAAAGCCCTTCGGAAACCAATAGCCTGATCCTCACCCAAAACAAACAAGGACTTGAAAAAGATGCGCTCGATTTCGGCGTGGTCGCGCTTAAACCACTTTGCCTACCCGACGCGAGCGACGAGTCAGCCATGGGTCGCATGTCTGTGGAGAGATGGAAGGCCTTGAGTGACACCCTCGTGTCGTTGAAAATAATTGATGCCGACAAGTCATCGGTCGACAAAGCGTACACCTTGAAATACCTGATAAAATAAGCGATCGAGCCAGATGGCTGCTCAACCACGGAATCATCCTGAAAAACGGAAAACCCCTTGAAAATCCTTTTGAATGAACAACAGATCGGTCAGGGGATCGATCGTCTGGCCGTTCAGCTAAAAGAACACTATGGGCAGAGCCCTCTGACGATAGTGGCCATCATGACAGGTAGCTTGGTCATGCTTGCCGACCTGATTAGGCGATTGGAGATGCCGGTTTGCATTAGTCTCATCCAGGCCAGCTCGTATCGAGGAGGGACGTCCTCGGGTGATCTGGCCATTCAGGATCAGATGATGTTAGATATCGCCGGTCGTGATGTGCTCCTCATCGACGATATCTTTGACACCGGCAAAACGTTGGTTCAAGTAACGGCTCGATTGTCTTTGATGAAGCCGAATTCGATGAAGACGGCAGTTTTCTTGAACAAGCTCGGACAAAGTGTAGTGGCTGCGGTCCCGGATTTTGTGGTCTTTGCCATCCCGAACGAGTTTGTTGTTGGCTACGGACTGGACTATCAAGATCTTTACAGGAATCTGCCATTCGTGGGTGTACTCGAGGATTCTGATTTGCAAAACCATCCGGTGGCGTAGTTGGGCATTACGAGCATGTCCGGACCCAAAGTACTTGTCGTCGCACGCCGATTTTGGCCGTTTACCGACGACGCATCTCAACGCTTGTTGCAGCAGTGTTCTGCGATGGCTCGAGCAGGGTTAGATATCACGGTTGTGACTGGCAGATGGCATCCCCACTGGCCGTCCTATTCGGTCTGTAGGGAAGTGCCGGTACATCGCTTGCTTCCGGCGCCGAACTCAAATTGGAATGAAGGTCATTTCCAAAAAAACCTCGTGAGCTGGATAACCAAGTCGACTAAGAAATTTGACTGCCTCTACGTTGATCGAGCCGACGGCCTTGTGCTAACGCTGCAATCGAAATGCCAAAAGTGGGAGGTGCCGCTCCTCTGCAGATACTCTCCAGACGACAGTGGATATGGACTTTCCTCGGGACAGAAAATAACTCCGTTGGCGATGGCGGATGCGTGTCGACGGGCCGCGCGGATCGTTTGCCCAACCCCGAACGCACACCGACTGTTGGTATCTCAAGGAATCCAGGAATCGAAGATTGTTCGGATCAGTGACGTCGCTTGGGAACCGGTCCAAAAAACGGTAGAGCGGAGGCTTGCTGCATCGAACGCCCTGTTCGACACCTCGAGCGACTTTTTGATACCTGGCAGATCCCAGCTTCTTTTGCATTTGGGATTGTCCGAAGCAGCTCCGCTCCGCATGGCCATTCAAGCGGTCGCGGATTTGCTGGATACGGGCATGCTGTTGCGAATGTGGGTAATCGGTTCTGGAGTCGAGCCCAGTGTTCTTTATGACTTGATCAAGTCCCGAGGTTGGCATCGAGAAATACTGCTGTTCGATGGATTTGACGATTTGTTGGAATTGATCCAGGTTGCGGATCTATGTATCGCTTCCAATTCGAAGGAGACTATACAATACACTCTACCCCTGATGGCTAGCGGTGGAGTTGCAACCATGATTGCCGACAACCAAGACTGCAGAGCTTGGCTACCGGAGGGAAATCATTTTCAACTTTATTCGACGGAGCAATCGCTTGCCCACAAGCTCAACGACTGGATTGCCAATCGAGAACGTTGGACTTCGATGGCCAATGCATTGCGACAACACTTGAACCGAGGACCTTCTCGCGAAGCGTGCGTTCAAAAATGGCTATCCCTGTTTCGCGACTCCCTCACAGATCGTAACGCATGAAGCTCCGAGTTTGTTTGATCATTCCAACATTGGTTCAGGGTGGTGCAGAGAAGCAACTTTCTCTTTTGGCTCGTGGTTTGGATCGCGAACGGTTCGAGCCAATCGTGATCGTGCTAACGCACACCGGACCGCGCGAGTCGGAGTTGGTAGCAGCAGGGATCGAAGTGCATCCTATCCACAAAAAGGCCAAATGGGATCCGTTCGCTTGGTTTCGATTGCGATCGCTCCTGAAGCAATTGAAGCCAGACATTGTCCACACCTGGCTCTTCGCCGCGAACGCGTATGGTCGAACCGCTGCGATGTCGGCAGGGGTTCCCGTCATTCTCGGCTCGGAGAGATCGGTTGACCCCTGGAAAAATGGACTGCAATTCTGGATCGATCGCTGGATTGCAAAACGAACTCATGGGCTAACGGCCAACAGTCAAGGGACGATCGATTTTTACGCTCAGCATCAAGTCCCTCGAGAGATGTTTCATTGCATCCCTAACGGCATCGAAGCTAAGGTACCTAGTATTCTTTCGAGAGCGCAAGCAGCCGAGAGAATGGGGGTTGCCGCCGATCGAAAAATTATCGTGTCGATTGGGCGTCTTTGGCATCAAAAAGGCTACAAGGATCTGCTTTGGGCCGCTGAACTCTTGCGCGTTATGCGAGAAGATGTTTGTTATGTCATCGTCGGGGAAGGACCAGATCGACAGCGATTGGAAGAGTTTCGGGACAACATTCGTGGCGCATCGCAGATCTTTTTGATTGGGCATCGCGAGGATGTTGGCGACCTCCTGCCCCATTGCGATGTCCTTTGGAATGGTAGCTTATACGAGGGGCAATCGAACGTCATTCTGGAAGCCATGCAATCCGGTGTGGCTGTCGTTGCGTCGGATATTCCTGGCAACCGTGACTTGATCGAGAACGATCGCACCGGATTACTCTTTACACTTGGCAACGTCGACCAATTGACACGTCTTACAAATCTGCTGCTCAATGATGAGCCCCGCCGAAGGTTGCTAACGCAGAATGCTCAACGTCACGTTCAAACCGAACATTCGGTAGAACAGATGGTCTCTCGTCACGCGGAACTCTATCTAGCGAAAATGAATCGCAAATGAAGAACATGACTTCCTACGAACCACGTATAGGAACGCGACTGCTATCGTTGCAGTTGCCAGACCACACGACCGAAATTCGGGTATCCGGAGCGGCCACCAACCAACCGATCGATCAGCTGGTAGCACATGCGTTGGAAGAGCCCGTCGAGTTTCCGCCGCTCGCGTTGGCCCTGATCGACGATGACCATATCGCCATCGCCATCGAAGACGGCGTACCCGAAGCGAATACCATCGTCCTGGCCGTCGTCTCCTACTTGGTCGAACATGGCACGAAGCCCGCAATGATTACCGTGGTGCTGGGATCGGACAACCAAGATTGGCGAGATCGGCTTTTGGCTGAACTTCAGTCCTTTCAGCTAAGCGACGTCAAAGTGGTCAAGCACGAGCCAACGGATCACGACGCACACGGTTACATTGCTGCTAGCGAATCTGCGGACCCTATTTACATACAACGAGACTTGGTCGAGGCGGAGGTAGTCGTGCCCATTTATTGTATTCGAACCCCTGATTCGCCAAGCGCGAGTGACAAGTACGGCATGTCACCCAGCTTTGCGGATGCGTCGACCCAACATCGCTGGAATCTGGCTTGGCTCGACGACAATATCCATCACCTGCATCTCCAGGAAAAACTGAGTCACGAGGTCGGTTGGTTGATGGGAGTTCAGTTCGCAATCGCGGTCGTGCCGGCACGCGATGGGTCTGTTGCAACGATCCTCGGAGGAAAACCCGATCCAGTGTTCAAACGAGCTTCGGAGTTGGTTCGTCCGGAAGGAATTCAGGAGACGCGCGAGCATGGCTTGGCCATTGCATTCGTAGAGGGGGATTGGACGCAACAGTCGTGGATGAACATCGCTCGAGCCGCAGCCCATGCAGACTCGTTGTTGGACTCGCATGGGAGTATCGTCCTCTGTACCGATATCAAGAAAGTCTCCGCAGGGATCGCCCAATTGGCGTCCGATGAGTCGGAGGACAAACTACAACGACAGCTTCTAAGCAGCGATTTGGAAGACTCCTTTGCAGCTGTGGTACTGAGCTCGATCAAGAGCCGTCGCAGTATCTACCTTATGTCGCAGTTGCGAGAACAGCAAGTCGAGGGACTTGGATTTGCCTTCCTGGATAGCCCGATGGATATCGAACGATTATGCCGGGAAGCCAGCTCGGTTTGTGTCATGCGAGCTTCTCAGTTCTGAATCAATCTCTTGGCTTTGCCAGTTGCCATTGCAGATGCGCCTTCACCATCGGCCACTCGGCTGCGATGATGGAGTAAACGGCGGTATCTCGCAAACTACCGTTGGGCATGGCTACATGGCTACGCAAAATCCCATCCAGTTTAGCCCCTAATCGTTCAATACCACGGCGGCTCTGCTGGTTGATGACGTGCGTGCGAAACTCCACCGCGATACATCCGAGCGTTTCGAATGCGTGGGTGAGCAACATCCGTTTGCATTCGGTGTTGACCGGCGTACGCTGTACCGACTTGGCGTACCACGTGCTGCCAATCTCGACTCGGCGATTCTCGGTGTCTATGTTCATGTAGGTGGTCATCCCTACAAGCTTACCGCTTCCATTGTGCCGAACCGCAAAGGGCAGCATCGCACCAGCCGCATGCGAGCCCAGTCGGCGGTCCACCTCTGCTGGCATGTTCTGCGGTTTAGGTATAAAGGTGTACCAGAGGTTCCATAGTTCGCCGTCGTTGACCGCTTCTGCCAGTTGCGGTGTATGTTCATGGGCTAGCGGTAGCAGCGATGCATGCGTGCCGGTGAGGGTGACGGGCTGAAGGATGGGATCAAGCGTGTTCATGGAGTCATTCTTGGAAGGAAAGGCCGGAAAGAGTCATGGCAATCAAGCCGACATCTCGCTGACGGATTTCAGCCGTTCGGCTGCTTTTTCCCAATCTCCGCCGTCTTTGGGATAGTACTCGACTATATCGCTCATCGAACGCATCCAGCGGCGCCCTTGTGCGATCGTCTCGAACTTGCCCAGCGACACCATTTGCGAAATGATGTTGCCCAATGCAGTCGCTTCGACGGGCCCTGCCACGACAGGACGCTGGCAGGCGTCGGCCGTCATTTGGCACAGTAAAGTATTTTGAACACCCCCACCAACGATATGAATGGTCTCCAAACGATATCCCACGAGTTCCTCTAGCCAACCCAAGCATACGCGGTATCTGAGCGCTAAACTCTCCAACGTTGCGCGGGCAATAGCGCCATCGTCGCTCGGTGTAGGTTGGTTCGTCTGCTTCATAAAGCCGAGGATTTCGTGCAGCATGTTCTCTGGGGCGATAAATCGCTTGTGCTCCAAGTCGATAAGGTTCTGTAGCGGTTTGGCTTTAGCAGCCATTTCGGTTAGCTTTGCCCATTCGTAAGGATTGCCCATCCGTAACCAAGCCGCACGGCACTGTTGAAACGGCCAAAGTCCGGCGATGTTCTTGAGCAATCTCACACTTCCGTTCGCTCCACCCTCGTTCGTGAAATTGAGGCGTAGGCAAGCCTCCGTCAAATTGGGTTGAGCAAGTTCTACTCCCATGAGGGACCAGGTACCGCTGCTGATGTAACACCACTTTGGTTTCGGGTTGGCGAAATCCTCAGCCGGAACGGCGATCACGGCCGATCCTGTATCATGCGTTGCGGGCGCGATAACTTGTATCGACTCGCTCAACCCGGTTCTCGCCCGCAAACTCGATTGTAGTTTCCCTAGGGAAGTACCTGGCTGCACCGGCGGCTTGAAAATGTGTTTTGGCAGACGGAGCGCGTCCATGATCTTCGTTGACCAAGCACCATTGGTTGCGTGCAGCATCTGTGTCGTACTGGCGTTCGTCGTTTCATTGACGATCTCACCCGACAAGAGCCAATGAATGAAGTCAGGGATCATCAAAAAATGTTCCGCGACGTCTAGCATGGGGGAATTCGCAAGACGCAAAGCGTAAAGTTGGTAGAGCGTGTTGATCTCCATGAATTGGATCCCCGTTTGCTCGAACACATCGGCTTGGGAAATCGATTCAAAGACCCTTTTCATCATGCCAAAGTTCTTTGGATCGCGATAACAGAAACCCGGACCGACCAAGTCCTTGTTGCGATCAAGCAGAACATAATCGACCCCCCATGTGTCGACTCCGATACTTTCAATGCGATCACCAAATTGCTTCGAAGCAAGCCCGAGGCCGTTTTCAATATCTTGCCAAAG
>Ga0105049_10006696_pt1 | contig 13396 bp, 8 predicted proteins | sample MAT06_FD_78087 | JGI IMG/M metagenome (GOLD analysis project Ga0105049, IMG submission 78087) | Freshwater microbial communities from Lake Fryxell liftoff mats and glacier meltwater in Antarctica - MAT-06 | ecosystem: Environmental > Aquatic > Freshwater > Ice > Liftoff microbial mat | place...
CCCATGTCTCTCGCCCACACCGCGTTCGCCGATTTCGAGCACGAGTTCGCGAACACCCGCCGCATGCTGGAACGCCTCCCGGAAGGCCACCTCGACTTTGCGCCGCACGCCAAGTCGTGGCCGCTGCGCAAACTTGCCAAGCACCTCACCGACTTTGGGAGCTGGGGCGCATACATCGTCGCCCACGACGTGCTCGACTTCGCGGCGCCGCAGCCGCCTGCCCCGCCCATGGAAACGGCCGCTGACTTTCTCAAGATGTTTGACGAAGGCGTCGCTGCGTTCCGCGCCGCGCTGCCGACGACCACCGACGCGCAGATGATGGAGACGTGGACCATGAAGAACGGCGACGCCGTGATCATGGCGATGCCGCGCCTCGCGGTGTTCCGGGGCATGATCATAAGCCACATGATTCACCATCGGGCGCAACTCACGATCTACTACCGGCTGCTCGACGTGCCCGTCCCTGGATTGTATGGTCCGAGTGCCGACGAACAGTAGACCGATTCCTTTTGCTTGACTGGAGCGCCGCGATGACCCGCACCAGCACTCGTTCCCTGACTGGTGCCGTCATCGCGGCGCTTGTTGCTTCGTGCGCGCTGTCCCTGCGCGTCGCAGGCGCACAAACCGCGGCACGCGACGAGGCGGTCGCCTCGACCGTGGCCGCATGGATTCACCTCGACGCCCCGCCCGGTGGGGAGTCGCGCGCAATTGCGGCGCTGCGAACGACATTGCCGCAGTGGACCGCCGACGGCTTCGGCAATCTCTTTCGACGTATTGGGGTCGGATCGCCCAGGCGTCTCGTTGCCTGTGCGATGGATGTGCCGGGGTTTGTCGTCAGTCAGATCACCACAGACGGCTACGTGCGGCTGCATCACACCGGCACCCCGTCGCACGTGCTGTGGGATCAGTTTCACGAGGCGCAGCAGGTGCGCGTTCTGACGCGCCGTGGCGATGTGCCGGCGGTTGTTGCCGTGGCCAACGGTCATTTCGCGCGGCAGCATCGCGGCGACACCGCGATTGTTGGCGTCGATCAACTCTGGGTCGATCTCGGTGTGCAAACACGCGCGCAAGCGGAGTCACTCGGCGTTTCCCTGCTCGATCCCGTCGTCGCCGATCGCCCGCTCTGGACGTACGAGGGATACGCATCAGGACCAGGCGCTGGTGCGCGCGCGGGGTGCGCAGCGGTTACATCGGCAGCGTCAGCGCCTGTCGCATCAGGACAAACGATTTTCGTCCTCTCCGCGCAGCGCAGTTTTGGATGGGTTGGGCTCGGCGCGGTCATCGCCCGTTGGGGCCCCGTCGATCAGATCACCATTCTCGATGAAGGGCGCACGAGCGGCGCATCGACGATGGTACCGGCGTCGCGTTTCGGCTCGATGCGAAAGGCGGGACTTGGCCGCGTAGTGAAGAGCGACAGTGTCCGCATCATCAGTCCGCGTGTGCGTTTTGCGGGTTCGCTCGTGGAATCGATTCATGCGAGCGACGCACGCGCACTGCTGACTGCAGCACTTCGCGCAGCGGGCGCCGACACGACCTACAACACGTGGCTGACGCCGCCCGCCGACACGGTGCGCACGCGCGTTGCTCGACGCGACAAGTATGAAGACGCCGAACGGACCTTTTCGCAGATCGCCGACCTGCCCGCTGTTCCGGGACACGAATTCCGCGTCCGTGATGCGATCACCGCGATGCTGCCCGCCTGGGCGAAAGCGGTTGCCGTCACTGACACGGCCGGCAATCTCATCGTCGGCGTGGGCCCCGAGCGCGATTCCGTGGCGTTCATCGCACACATGGACGAAGTGTCGTTCGAGGTTGAAGGGATCGCGGTCGACGGCACCGTGCGACTTGGGCGACGCGGTGGTGTTGTGGCAACCGCGTGGGAAGGACAGCCGGCGATGCTGCACTTTGATCGCGATGCGAACGGCAACGTTGCGCCATCGCTGCGTGGCGCATTTGTGCCGCGTGATTCGGCGCGCACCAAACCCATCGCGGCTAACACGGCGTGGTTTGGCACCGACTCAACGGGGCTCGCCGCGCGCGGTGTGCACGTGGGGATGGGCGTGACGGCGTACAAGCGGGCAACGCGACTGGCGGGAACGCGCGTGACCGGCCGCGGCAGCGACGATCGCACGGGGTCGACCGCGCTGTTGCTCGCACTGCAACGCATCGACCCAAAGACGCTCAATCATCGCGTGATATTTGTCTGGTCGACACGCGAGGAGAACGGACTGTTGGGCGCGAGTGCGTTTGGTGCGGAGCATGGACGTGCACTGCAGCGCGTGTACAGCATCGACACGTTTGTATCCTCAGACACGCCACTCGAACAGCCAACGTTCGCGTTCGCGCCACTTGGCAATGGCGCGGTGCTGCGCGGTCTCGACGACGGCTCGATGGTGCCGCCTGCCGAGCGGGATCGCATTCTCCGCATCGCCAAAGCGAATGGCATCGCGATTCAGGTCGGCACCACGCACGGTTCAACCGATGGATCGTCGATCGCGCCATTTGGTGCACCGAACGTTGGTCTGTCGTGGCCCGGCCGCTATTCACATTCGCCGGGTGAAGTGCTTGACCTACGTGATGTCGATGCACTGATCCGCCTCATTGCGGCGGTCGCCGTCGCACGTTGACGTGCGCGGGAGTCGCCACACTGTGAAACGCCCGACCGTCGAGTCTCGACGATCGGGCGGTGTGCTTCACGTGCGCGGAGCATCTCTGCTGCGTTGGGCTTGGGATGCGGGGCGTTGCGCAGCGCTTCCAGCTTCCTGACCTGATCATCAGTGAGTTCGAGCTGCGCCCTCATAGCCAGCAGCATGCCTGCCACACCGCCACGCGGTCCGGGCTGGCCACCTCGTGCGTCGGGCGCGCCGCGCCCACCCCGAGCTTGGCGCGCGCCGGGAGCCCCCGCCTGCCGCTGCGGCGCCGGGGCACTCGCGGCCGGACGCGGCGGTCCCTGACGTGCGGGCGGCGTTGGTGGTTGCTGCGCGAATGCGATCGATGAACTGACCGCGCTGGCGAGAAGCGCGATCGAATGCCGCGCGACTGCACTTCGTTGGATCTGTCGCATATACACCGTCCATGAAGTTGGGACGCGTTCGCCCGTTCAAGCATGCGCTTCGTGTTGTTCGACGCGGCCCGCAGGGTTGTGTTAAGCGGACCCTTGTCCGAGCTCAGGAATTCGTCGTTCAAAGTGCGAACAAGCGAAGCGCGCGCGACGTTCACCACCGCGAGCTGTGTGGTGGTCCCCGTCCAGGTCCTGATGTCCCAACGGACGGGCCGACCACTGCGTCACGGGGTAGACGCCTCGTGTGCCACGGTGCACTGTGGTCGTCCGCCCCGGGAGTCCGGCACACGCCGCCCTTCCAACTTATTATCGCCTCGACCGACGCACTCTGGACTCTGTGGGATCCGCACTCGACACTGTGGTCGCGTTTCTCTTCAAGTATCCCGCGCGGATGTTCGCGCGCGGGGATCTTGTCGTTGCGCCGGTCGTGCCAGCACTCGCCATCGCCGGCGCCGCGGCGATGGCGCTGCTCTTCGTGACGTTCGCGTACTCGCGCGTGCGCACCTTGCGTCCGCTCGACCGGCTCGTGCTCGGCGCCCTGCGTGCTGTAGCGGTGCTGTTGGTCATCGGGTGCCTGCTGCGCCCGGGCTTGGTGATTGCATCGGCGGTGCCTCAACGCAATGTGCTCGCCGTATTGATCGACGATTCCCGCAGCATGCGCATTCGTGATGTGGGCGACACAACGAGGCTGGCGGCGACACGACAGGTTTTTGATGACACGAGTGCGCTGACAAAGAAGCTTGGGGAACGGTTTGCGATCCGGCGCTTTCGGTTCTCTTCGCACGCCTCTCCGCTCGCCAGTGCGGGCGGTTTGAATGCGAGCGGCACACAGTCCGATCTGGCACAGTCGCTGGATGATGTCCGCGAAGAGTTGGCCGGGATGCCGCTCGCGGGCATCGTGCTCGTTTCCGATGGCGCAGACAATGGCCAGACGACATACGACGACGCGCTGCTGGCACTGCGGGCACGTCGCGTTCCCGTCTATACCGTGGGCGTCGGCAGCGAGCGTTTTGCGCGTGATCTCGCCGTCGAGCGCGTCAACGCGCCCACGCATGCACTCGCTGGCGCCGCGATGCTTGTCGAGGCGGATGTGCGTGTGCGTGGCATCGGCAAGGACAAAGCGACGGTTGTGGTTGAAGCAGACGGACGAGTGGTTGCAACCGAAGAAGTGAGCGTCCCGGAAAAGGGCGACGTTGCCCATGTGCGGTTGCGCGTACCACCGATGGCGCCGGGCACCTATCGACTTGGCGTGCGCGCGCGTCCGTTGTCCAATGAAGTTGTCGTCGAGAACAACGAGTGGCAGTCGAGCCTTGACGTGCGCGCTGGCCCTGAACGCGTCCTGTATGTGGAAGGCGAGCCGCGTCCGGAGTTTGCTTTTCTGCGTCGCGCCGTTGCGGGCGACAGTGGCCTTCAGGTCGTTGGCCTGATGCGCAGCGCCGAACACAAGTTCCTGCGCCTTGGTGTGCGTGACAGTCTCGAACTGCTGGGCGGCTTTCCGTCCACGCGCGAAGAACTTTTTGAGTATCGCGCACTCATCATCGGCAGCATCGAAGCGTCGTTCTTCAGCGCAGACCAGTTGCGCATGATCTCCGACTTCGTGAACAAGCGTGGTGGTGGCTTACTCGTACTCGGCGGACGCGCGTCGCTGTCCGAAGGCGGATTCGCTGATACGCCACTCGCGGACGTGCTGCCCATCACGCTTGCGCGCGCGCAGATCAATGAAGAAGGCGCCGCGATCGCGCTCAAGATTCGTCCAACGCGCGCCGGTGAAGCATTGGCCGCGCTGCAACTCGGCACCTCAGCCGGAACCTCAAAGCGGCAGTGGGATTCGTTGCCCGCACTGACGACGGTGAATCGTCCCGGCACGCTGCGGGCCGGCGCCACACTATTGCTCGCTGGTTCAGCGGAAGGCGGACGCGCCGACGTTCCCGTGCTTGCCTGGCAGCGCTATGGGCGTGGGATGAGTGCGGTGTTCGCGGTGCAGGACGCGTGGCAGTGGCGCATGAATGCAACGATGGCGGTGGACAACGACACGCATCAAACGTTTTGGCGTCAGATGGTGCGTTGGCTGGTGAATGACGCCCCGCAGCCGATAGAGATCGCGGTGACGCCGGCCCGTGTCGCCCCCGGCGAATCGGTGACGTTGCGTGCGCATGTCGCCGATGGACTGTACGCCGACGTCAACGATGCCGCGGTGACGGCGGTAGTGACGTCACCAACCGGCAACGCCGTCACTGTGCCACTCGAATGGTCGCTGCGCGAAGATGGTTCGTACGCCGGATCCTTCATCGCGACGGACTCGGGGCGTTATTCAATTGAAGCGACTACTCGCCGCGCCCGCGGTCGTGATTCGGTCGAGACCGTGACGGCCACACTGCTGGTCGACGATCATGGCGCGGATATGGCGCAAGCCGAGTTGCGCGTGCCGTTGCTCAGGCGCATCGCGGACGAAACCGGTGGGAAATACTATCCGCTCGACGGTGCGAAGCAGTTGGCCGACGACGCGATCTACACCGAGAGTGGCGTGACGGTGCGCGAAGCAAAGGATCTGTGGGACATGCCGGCCGTGTTCCTGTTGCTCGCGCTACTTTTAGGCGCAGAGTGGGGCTACCGCCGGTGGCGGGGGCTCGCATGACGTTGCGCGCGTTGCGCTCCGTTGGTGTACGCATCGCGCTCGCAACCGCGAGTGTGTTGTGCGCTGCATCAATTGCCACAGCGCAGCGTACGCATGTGCTGATCGTTATAGGGCTCTCTGGTGACGCGGCGTTCAAGAAGACGTTTGATAACGCGGCGGCAACCATTCGTGCGGCGGCGAAGTCGAAGTGGAATGTGGCCGACTCGAGTCTCATCGTGCTGACCGAAGATTCAGCTGGCAGCGGCCCCCAGCGCGCCCGTTCAACACGCGACGCACTTGCTGGAGCATTTCTCTCGCTGTCGCGACGTGTCCAGCCCAACGACGTGCTACTGGTTGTATTGATCGGGCATGGCAGCGGCGAAGGGCCTGCATCGAAAGTGAATCTCCCTGGGCCCGATGCGACCGCAGCGGACTACGCAGCGTGGATTGCGGGCTTCGGTCGCCAGACAGTGGTGTTCGTGAACACTGCGAGTGGGAGCGGCGACTTTCTTCCGGTCGTTTCGGGAAGCGGTCGAATTATCGTCACATCGACACGCAATGCGATGGAGCGCAACGAATCCATCTTTCTGCAGAACTTCGTCAAGGGTATTACCAGCGACGAAGGCGACGCAGACAAGGATGGTCGTGTCTCCGTGCTCGAGGCATATCGCTATGCGACGAAGGAGGTGGCACGTGCCTACGAGTCCACCGGTCGCATGCAGACCGAGCACGCGCAGTTGAGCGACTCGCTGCTTGCGCGCTCTGTCGCGTTTGGCGGAGCGGCAGCGTCGACAAATCCACGCATCGCGGCACTCGCCGCGGAGCGCCAGACGCTGGAAGCGGAAGTGGCGGTGCTGCGCAACAAGAAGGCGTCGATGGATGTCGCAGTATACGACAATGAACTGGAGCGATTGCTGATCGCGATCGCAGAGAAGACCCAGGCCATCAAGGCACTAGGCGGTGGCAAATGATCCGCAAACGCATCGTGCCGCTGGCGTTGTTGAGCGTTGCCTGTCTTGCCTGGCGGGAGCAGGACCCACGCACCGAAGTGCATCGGTTTCTTGACGCGGGGCAGTATGCCGACGCCGAGCGTGTCGCTCGCGCTGGTGGGGCGCCACTGTCTGTGATGCTCGGCAACGTGCTGGTCGTTCGGGGCAAGCTCGCCGAGGCGGAGTCTACGTTCGCGCATGCGATCGACGCCCGTGCGCCCGACCGGCTCTCGGCGGAGGCAGCGCTCGCCGAGTTGGCCGAGCGTCGTGGTGATCATGCGGCGGCCAGCGCGCGCGCACGTCGCATTGCGTCGACATATAGCAGTGCGAACGCGCCATCCAGCAGCGACCACATGGCCGCGGGTCGAGCGTATGTGTTGCTGATGTCGGGTGACGCGTCTGCCGCTCGTCGTGCGCTCGCAGCATTTGATGCCGCCACAGCCGCCGACTCGAACAATTTCGAAGCGCAACGCCGCACCGGCGATCTGTTCCTCTCCCGCCACGGCAATGAAGACGCACGCCAGTCGTATCTGGCTGTGCTCAAGCGCGCGCCGAACGATGCACGCGCCATCATGGGGATTGCATTCGTTGAAGACTTTGAGGGCAAAGGCACGGCGCTCGCGACTATCCGTCGCAGCTTGGCACTCAATCCGCAGCTTAGTGAAGCGCTCGCGCTCTCCGCCCGATTGCATCTCGAAAGCGAGCAATATGACTCGGCGCGAGTGTATGCACAGCGCGCGCTCTCGAGCGACACGGCGTCGGTGCAATCGTGGGCACTGCTCGGCGCAACGGCGTTTCTCACCGGTGACTCGGCGACCTTCCGCATGGCGCGGAGCAGTGCAACGGCGCTACAGCCGCGCCCATCGGAGTTCTATACCGAGCTTGCCGAAGCATCGATTCGCCAGCGCCGCTACATGAACGCGAACGTTTTGGCGCAGCAGGCGGTCGCGCTCGATTCGAGCTCCACGCACGCACTGACCGTGCTGGGTGCCAATCAGCTGCGACTCGGCCAGATGGCGGAAGGACAGGCAACACTGGATCGTGCGTTCAAGCTCGACGCATCCGATGCGCGCAGCAAGAATACGCTCGACTTGCTGGACCTGATGAGGTCCTATCGCACGATCGACACCGGTCGATTCCGTCTTGTCGCACCGGCCAAGGAAGCCGAGTTGCTCGCACTCTATATCGTGCCGCTACTCGAGCGCGCCTTCGATTCACTGTCCGCGCGCTACGGTTACAAACCGCCCACGCCTGTGCGGATCGAATTCTTCGACCGCTCCGCCGACTTCTCCGTCCGTACGCTTGGTGCCGTTGGTCTCGGTGCGCTCGGCGTGAGCTTTGGCAGCTTGCTTGCCATGGACGCACCCAGCGCACGCGAGCGCGGCACGTTCAACTGGGGCTCGACTGCGTGGCACGAACTCACGCACGCGTTCACGCTTGGCGCATCAGAGCATCGTGTGCCGAGGTGGTTGTCGGAAGGGATGTCGGTATTGGAGGAGCGTAGGGCGAGCCCCGGATGGGGCGCATCGGCGACGGTGTCGTTTGTGGGAGCGCTTGGTGCCGGCGTACTGCGTCCGATGAGTCAGTTGAACGACGGTTTCCTGCATCCGCGATTCGCCGAGGAAACTCAGTTCTCGTACTATCAGGCATCACTCTTCTGCGAGATGGTTGAGCAAACCAAGGGCGCGAATGCGTTGCCGACAATGCTGCTGGCGTATCGCGATGGGTACGACACGCCGGCCGTGTTTCAGCGGGTACTGGGTGCGAGCGCGGCGCAGGTGGATGCGCAGTTTGACGCATGGATGCGTGCACGCTTCGCGGTGCCGCTGCGCGTACTCACGAGCAAGGATACTGCCTCCGAGAAGCTTGGTGCGGCGCTGACGGCGGTGATGCAACGCGCCATCGGTGAGATGTCACGCAATCAGAAGGATTCGGCGCAGCGTTCGTTGGAGCAGGCGCGAGCGATGTTTCCCGAGTACGGCGGTGATGATGGGCCATCGTGGTTTCTCGCACTCCTCGCGCGTGAGCGTGGGGACACGTCGTTGGCTATTGAGAGCGTGAGCGAGGTGACGACGCGCAACGAGACCGCGTGGGACGCGAACCTGCTCGAAGCAGACCTGCGCGAAAGGCGGGGCGATATACCCGGTGCGCTTGCGGCATTGGAGCGACTGATCTGGATTTCGCCGTACGAGCCGAGTGTGCACGTACGCATCGCAGAGTTGTCTACCTCGCGGGGCGACGTTGCGCGCGGCGACTTTGCGCGCGCCGTACGTGAGCGCCGTGCGATGATCGCGCTGCGTCCGACCGATGAGCTGGATGCGCGTTACGAGTTGGCCAAGGCGCTTGTTGCTGCGGGCGATGTGCGTGGTGCGCGCAGAGAACTGTTGTCGGTGCTGGAGCAGGCGCCTTCGTTCGAGAAAGCGCAGGCGCTGTTGCTCGAGTTGCGGGCGAAACGTTCACCTGGTGGGACGCGATGAAGCTTCCGATGACAGCGCGCGGATGCCTGTGGGCCAAGCCGTTCTTTTGTGTCGCTGTGACAGTCGCTGTGACAGTCGCCATGCTGGCGACGCGGGCGGAAGCCCAGCGCGGCGGGCGAACCCCGACGATTCCGCCGAATGCGCCGTACGACGGTCGCTACACGTTTGCGCGCCTCAAGTATGACATCCCCATGGGTGGCGGCGGTGGCTTTCGAGGGGTCGACATCAAGTGGAGCCACGACTACCCGCGCGGTGAGACGCATTTCACCAAGATTATCAGTGAACTGTCGACCGTTCGCATTCGGGGCAACATCAGCAACATTCTCGCAGTCGACGATCCTGAGTTGACCAAGTACCCGGTGTCGTACATGTGCGAGCCTGGGTTTTGGCGGCCGAGTGAACAGCAAGTGGTAGCGTTCCGCAATTATTTGGTGAAAGGCGGATTCGTGATTTTTGACGACTTCGCAGGTGAGCACTGGCTCAATTTCGAATCGCAGATGCTAAGAGTGTTTCCGAAGCTGCGGCCCATTGTGCTCACGCTCGACCATCCGATCTTCGATTCGTTTTACCGTATCAAGTCGCTGGACTACGAGCATCCGTACTTCCGCGGCTTCAAATCAGTGTTTTACGGCTACTTCGAGGACAACGATCCGAAGAAGCGAATGCTGGCGATTGCCAACTACAACAACGACATGTCGGAGTACTGGGAATTCAGCGACGAAGGAATGTTTCCCATCGACATGTCGAACGAAGCGTACAAGCTCGGCGTGAACTACATCATCTACGCGCTCACCCGCTGACTCGAGGATCCGCTTGACCGCTCCCCCGTCTCCCGAAGCCGACCGTCCGGCCGGCGTTCCCGCTGCATCGTCGCTCGATGGGCTCGATGAAGGCGCACTCGCAGACCGCCTGCAGGGCGCAGGCGAACGCATCACGCGTGAGTTGCGCAAAGTCATCGTCGGCCAGGAAGCCGTTGTCGAACAGGCGCTGATTGCGCTGTTCTCCGGCGGCAACTGTCTACTCGTTGGTGTGCCGGGACTCGCGAAAACGCTGCTCATTTCGACGCTCGCACGTGCGCTCGATCTGCGCTTCTCCCGTATTCAGTTTACGCCCGACCTCATGCCCTCGGACGTGACGGGAACGGATGTGATTCAGGACGATCCGAAGACCGGACAACGTCGACTGTCGTTCATGCCCGGCCCCGTGTTCACCAACGTGTTGCTCGCCGACGAAATCAACCGCACGCCGCCCAAGACGCAGGCGGCACTGCTTGAAGCGATGCAGGAACGGCGCGTGACGGTGCAAGGGCGCACGTACGAACTCGATCCACCGTTCTTTGTCTTTGCGACGCAGAACCCCATCGAACTCGAAGGCACGTACCCGCTTCCTGAAGCGCAGCTCGATCGCTTCATGATGGAAGTCATGCTCGACTACCTCTCGGAAGAAGACGAAGTGAACGTCGTGAAGGCGACGACATCGCTCCCGCCGAGCGCGGTGCAGGCGGTGGTGTCGAAAGAGGAGATTCTGGCGTTCCAGCGTGTTGTGCGACGGTTGCCGATTGCCGACGCGGTGACCCGTTACGCCGTCAAGCTGGTGCGGCTGAGCCGGCCCGTGGAAGGATCGCCCGACTTCATCAAGCAGTGGGTGTCGTACGGCGCGAGCGTACGCGCGGCACAGGCGTTGGTGTTGGGCGCCAAGGCGCGCGCGCTGCTGCAGGGGCGCACGAGTCCGAGCTTTGAAGATGTGCGCTCACTCGCTCGCCCGGTGCTGCGCCATCGTGTGCTTGTGAACTTTCAGGCGCAGTCGGAGAAAGTCACAACGGACAATCTGATCGGAAAGCTGCTGGACGCTGCCCCGATTCCACGCTCCGCGCTCTGATCGGGATCCACAGATGCCTGCGGCTCCTGCGTCATTTCTTGATCCGACAATGCTGGCCCGCATCTCCGACCTCGCGCTGTTGGCGCGCACGGTCGTGGATGGGTTCATGCATGGGCAGCATCGGTCTATGCGCAAAGGCGCGTCGATGGACTTCGCCGAGCATCGGTCGTATCAGCCGGGCGATGATCTGCGGCGGATCGATTGGCGCGTGTATGGTCGCACCGACCGGTTCTACATCAAGGAGTACGATGCTGACACGAATGCGAGTGTGATTTTTGCGCTCGACTCATCGGGGAGCATGGACTTTGGCAGTGGCGCAGTCACGAAGTTCGACTACGGTCGCTTTCTCGTGGCGTCGTTGGCGTGGTTGTCACAGCATCAAGGCGACCGCATCGGACTGGCAACCTTTGTCGGCGATCTCGTTGATGTCGTGCCGCCGTCGGTGCGTCATCTGCAATTGCTGCTGCACACGCTCGCACGCGCGAAGAGCGAAGGCACCAGTCAGCTGGTGTATGCCATCGAGCGGCTCGGGCTAATGAGTACGCGCGCCGGTATCGTGGTGCTGGTGAGTGACTGCTACGAGTCTCCCGACGCAATTGGTCGGGCGATCGATGCACTGCGCATGCGCGGGCATGACGTAATCGTCTTTCATCTCGTCGATCCCGCCGAGCGTGATCTACCCGGCGACATGCCTGCGACGTTTGAGGATGCAGAGAGTGGCGTGCTGCTACCACTGCGTCCCGGTGACTTGAGAACCAAGTACCAAGAGCTGGTTGCAGCGCATCATCTGGCACTTTCCAAGCGTATTGCTGCAGCGGGTGCAGACTACGTGCGCGTCGACACTTCGCAGCCGCTGGATCGTGCGCTGCATGCGTACCTCGATTCGCGGTTGTCGCGGAGTCGGGTGCGCTGATGGGAATCGGATTTCTCTTTCCGGCGTTTCTTGCGGGATTGGCCGCGCTCGCCATTCCGCTCTTTGTGCATCTCCGTCACAAGGACAAGGAGAAGCCGTACAAGTTTCCGTCGCTGATGTTTCTGGAGCAGTTGCCCATTCGCACCTCGCAGCGGCAGCGCATCACCGATTGGCCGTTGCTGCTGTTGCGGGCGTTGGCCGTGGCGCTCTTGGTGTTCGCGTTTGCGCGGCCGGTGTTCACGAAGCAGTCGATCATCAGCAGCGACGCCCGCGCGAAGGCCGTGGTGATTTTGCTCGATCGCTCGATGAGTATGGGGCATTCGTCGGTGTGGCCGGCCGCGATCGATTCCGCGAAGAAGATCATTGCCGGCCTCGCATCGCGCGATCGGGTTGGCATCGTGTTCTTTGACGATGCGGCCGAAGTCGCGCAGCGATTGACTGAAGACAAAGCGGCAGCGACGGCGGTGCTGGGCAGTGCCAAGCCGATGCCGCGCGGCACACGGTTCGCCCCGGCCATGCGCACGGCGCGTCAGATGTTGCTCGACGCCCCGTATTCGGCGGCCGAGATTGTGCTCATCTCCGATCTGCAGCGCGCGGGTACTTCGGGAATCGCTGGTATCGATCTTCCCGCCGGTGTGAAACTGCGCGGTGTAAGCGTGAGCGCCAACGATCGGGGCAACAGCGCCGTGCGGGCCGTCGAAGCGTCGCGCATCAGCGATGGGACCAAGACCATGCTGGCGGTCAAAGCGCGTGTTTCATCGCGCGATCTCAGTGCGGCGCGCACGGTGAAGGCGTCGCTCACGCTGAATGGGCGTGAGGCAGGTACGAAGACCGTGTCGCTGCCGACGAGTGGCGAGACTGTGATCACGTTCAGTCCTGTTGTCGCTGTCTCTGAACAGGTGAGTGGCACGGTTTCGCTCGACGCGGATGCGCTCGCCGCCGACGACAAGTTCTATTTCGTGGTGCCGCGGGAAGACGCGCTACGCGTGGCGCTCGTGTTGCCCGACGATGCAACCAACCAGGAAACGCTCTTTCTCGACCGCGCACTCTCGATCGGACGCACGCCCGAAATTCGTCTCGAACGAATGAGCGTTGCAGCCCTCATTGCGAACCGCCTTCGCGATGCCGCGCTCGTCCTGCTTTGGGATGTCGCACCGACCACCAATGGTGCGGCAGAGCTCGAGAACTACGTCCAGAACGGCGGAGGTGTCGTCGTCGCCGCAGCCCGTCGACTCGGCGCGCGCAGCAGTGCAACGACAATCGTTCCGGCGCGCGTAACTGGCATGGCGGATCGCCTCGCTGATCGCGGCGGTACCTTCGCACAACTGCGACTCGAGCACGCGCTTTTCGCCCGTTTCCGTGCCACACCCGAGGCTCTGGGCGGCGCACGTTTTCTCCGCTATCCACGACTCGATGCGGCGAGCGGAACCGAAGTCCTCGTGCGATTCGACGACGCGCTTCCCA